>Ga0302324_100030960_pt1 | contig 10103 bp, 12 predicted proteins | sample Palsa_T0_1_FD_201949 | JGI IMG/M metagenome (GOLD analysis project Ga0302324, IMG submission 201949) | Peat permafrost microbial communities from Stordalen Mire near Abisko, Sweden - Palsa_T0_1 | ecosystem: Environmental > Terrestrial > Soil > Palsa > Peat permafrost | place: Sweden: Abisko... | reverse complement strand
GCATCGCGGGCGCCAAGTGGAGATTACATCCCCGCCTGAACGACGCCAGACCAAGGCGTAAGGATGCGCGCATGAGAAGGAGAGTGGCATGCGGCCTGCTTTGACCAGAATCGAACCGAGGGCCGATGATCTTACAATCGTTGCATGGCGGGCAACAAGGTTTTCACCCACATCGACTCTGACCTTCTCCCGGTGTTTGAAGAACTCCGCCGCCGGGAGCCCATCTTTCACACTCCGGCCTTCGGCGCCACGCCGATCGACTTTGAAAACGCGATGGCTCCGGAGTATTGGGAAGTGGGCGCATCGGGCCGGCGCTATCACCGAGAGTTCATCCTCCGGACTCTGGAACTAAGTCCTCCCGTGGACGCGGATACAGCAGGCTGGCAATGCTCAGACCACGGCCTTCGCCGCCTTGGTCCCGATACCTATCTTTTCACTTACACCTTACGCCAGGGTGAGCGCATCACCCGCCGCGCCACGATCTGGCAAAGCACCGCCTCGGGGTGGCACATTCTCTATCATCAGGGCACGATCGTCACTGATCAGGAAGAGCATGTGCGCCAGTAGTGTCTGCGTGATAACTCCCACGTTGGGTGGGTCCGGCCTACCTCGCCGCAGCGAGCATTAGCCCGGACATCGACGGAGCAAGTTCTCACGCAAACACCGTAGCCCCTTACCGAGGTCAGGAGGCGCCGCTCATCGTACTTACCTCCACCACAACACCACCAGGGGCGTCATAGTAAAAACCGTAGGTGGGCGGGCCGCCGCGCTGCAGTTGCGCGGGTTTGGGAGCCATGTAGTTGCGAGCAGTCAGCGCCTCGTGCATCCGGTCCACGGCATGCTGCGTGGGTTGCAGAAAGCCAACGTGAAATAGCCCGGGATAACCCTGCTCCGGCGTCATGCGCTTGTCGTACATCAGTGTCAGCAGAAAACCCTCGGGATTCCGCAACACCGCGAATTTGTCGCCCCGTTCTTCCAATACCTGAAAATCGAAAACAGAGCGGAAGAACTCCTTCAGGCCGGGAACATTGTAGGTGGTGAGGTTGGTGTGGTTAAGCGTTGCCATCGCGATCTCCTTGTTACGAAAGTTCCATCGCGTGGGCTATCGGCCTTTATACGGGAACGCGCCACGCGACAGTGAGCAATGCCGCAGCACTGCCCCTATCGCCGTGGGTCCCTTCTCCCTTGTCATTGGGAAGTTGACTTTACTGCGGATGGAGTCCGCAGCGAGCCGTGCTTACCAATCCGGCTCCGCGTTTTTCGGCACTCTTAGGATGAATCCCTTTCTTCTCCGGTCGCAACTTTTTATTCATCCATGGGCAGAGGGTCCGTTTTGGTCTTCAGCCTTCCGTTGCGCGGTAGCAATCTGCGGCTGGAATGACGGCCTCCTCAGTATTGGTCAGCAAGACCGGATTCAGTTGGCTGAACTGATACTTCGGATAACCCGTTGGTGCGCTTCATGAGAATGAGGTCTACACTGGTCTGCCAGGAGGATTCAAAATGCAGCGAGTGACCGTGTACAAACCAAATGGTGAGACTCTCTTGTCAACGACCGCGAAGAGGTTTGAGCAGACCAAGGGGGCTTTGATACTTCATCTTGAAGGGGAACACGCCGAAGCTTACGGCGCGACGATGATTACCACTTTGCCTTACGCGATCCAATGTGGGCATCGTTGCGACGAGATTGCGCCGGACGCTAGCTAGTTCCTTTTACAAGCGGTCGCTCGAATGGACGGTGTCGCGAAACAAGCGCGCGAAGGCTGGTAGCGGCAGCACGCTCTCGCGATCCTCATTTCACAACCACTCTGAACTCCCTCTTGTCAGCTGTGATCGTCTCACCACGCGTCCTAGCGATGCAACCGACGTGTACGAAATACCAGAGAGCTTATTCCTCCTGGCTGGTCAGGCGCGATTCGTCGAAATCCAATTCCCGCTCGATGCGCCGCAAAACGCTATCCCCGATGCGCCCCTCATTTCGTAGACGGATTGCGGTCGCGCGTTCCACACCTAATCCCTCCAGAAAGAGTGCCCGGTGGCGTTCGCTGGCCCTTACGTCTTTGGGATTTGCGTCCACCTTGAGAGTCGTCAGCCGGTGCCGGTAGTGCTTGACCAGGTCGTCATAGATCTCGGCGGATTCCTCACTGTCCCGGGCTTTCGCACTTTCCAGCTGGTCCAATGCAGCCTGGGCTGCGATCCGCCGCGCTTCCAGTTCCTCGCAGTCCGGTCCTTCCCCGCCGGCCAAGCCGAGTAAACGGATCAGAGGCGGCAGGGTAAGGCCCTGGAGCACCAGGGTCACTAGAATCACGCAGAACGTTAAGTAGATAATCAAATCCCGATGAGGGAAAGGCGATCCGTCCTTCAACAGGGTGGGAAGGGCAAGAGCGGCGGCCAGCGAAACCACGCCTCGCATGCCCGTCCACCCGAGGACAAAAAGTTGCCGGGCTTCCGGCGCCTCCTCCTTCTGATGTCCAATCCGTCTGCGCAGGAAGAAGGCGAGGTGCGCACCCGGAAAGACCCACGACAGCCGCAGCAGGATGAGGAGAACGCTGAACAGCGCGCCATACGTCAGGATCGTCGACAGATGGTAGCTGTGAATCGAGGCGCGAATCGTAGGAAACTGAAGTCCGATGAGTACGAATACCAGCCCGTTCAGAATGAACGTCAAAGACTCCCACACCGACCCCAAGCCGATACGAACCGATGGGGAGAAGAGCCGGGCGCTCCGTTGTGAGAGAAGAAGTCCGCAGCTGACCACAGCCAGCACGCCGGAAGCATGAACGCCTTGGGCAGCCAGGTAGGCCGCATAGGGAACCAGAATGCTGATGGTCACTTGGATGGGGGTATCATCGATCCATCGTTCAAAGTGGCCGACGATCCAGCCGATCGCCAATCCAATCGCGACTCCACCAGCGGTGAGCCAGACAAATGTGAGCAGGCCGCCTACAGCGGTCGGTATACGTTTTTCAACCAGGATCCCGACGGCGAATTCAAGCGCCAGCAGCCCCGAAGCATCGTTGATGAGGCTCTCGCCCTCGAGGAGGTCGACAATACGGCTGGGAAGTCCGATACGCCGTGCGATGGAAGTGGCGGCGATTGCGTCGGTTGGCGCGACAATCGCTCCCAGTACCAATCCCAGCCGCCAATCGAATCCGCGGAAGACATGGGGCGCTGCCAGGGCGACGCCGATCACGGTGAATGCAACCAATCCAAAGGCCAGAAAGGAGATGCTGACGAGGTTGTAGCGAAAGTCGCGCCACGAGGTTGTCCACGCCGAAGCGTAGAGCAGAGGGGGCAGCACAACGAGAAAAATCAGGTCAGGCTCGAGGGTAATGTCGGGAACCGCGGGAACAAAACTGAGCAGCAATCCGCCAACGACCATGATGATGGGATAGGGCGTCCCCAGCTTTCGGGCGAGTATCCCAAAGGCGACGATGAAAAAGAGGAGTAAGAGAAAAACGAACTCGACTGTCCCGATTCCGCTCATTTAAGTAATTCGATCACGCCGGCTATCATTCGTCATCTGAAAAGCTAGCGAATCGTGGCGGATTGTTAAGCTGGCGCGGCCAGCGAGGCAAGGCCCCGAGTACGGGTCTTATTCGCCGCACATGGTGCGGAGAATAAAGCGGGGGTATCTACATCCGCGAACGGTCAGGATGGCCCGACTTTCGGTGTAACTCCGAGCGAATCTCCTAACGTCTGGTTGACGTTCGACACCGGCAGGGACATCTGATTGGCCGTATGGAGAGGCTTTGCTTCCAGTCTCCAAAGGAAGCCGCATTGAACCCCCTAACCGAGGATGTTCTCAAATCGAGCGAGGTAGAGGGGGAAAAGCTCGATACGGATCAGGTGCGCAACTCGATTGCGCGTAGGCTTGGAATCGACATTGATGGCCTGACGCCAGTCGACCGTGATGTCGAGGGCGTTGTCGGAATGATGCTGGATGCGACCCAGCACGACGAACGACCACGTGTAGTCTTACTAACCGTAAGTCGAGTGTGCCGTGCTCGCAACTATATCGGTTACGTACGACCAAGTAGCGACTTCGTTCAGTAGCTCTTGACAAGTCGTTGTCGATCGAGGTACAAGTCCCCTGAAAGTAACTTTTCGGAGCTTACTCATTGAGTTAGGTTAAGTTGGGCTTTTAAAGCTAGACCTACTTTGAACGGAGAAAGTTACGATGAAGAGACTTGCTTCGGCTTTTGCTCTCACATTGGCGTTTTCGGCAGGTGCGGTATTGTCCGCACAAGTCCACGATTGGCATGATCTTGACGATGAGCACAAGCATGTCATTGAATCCATCCATGAAATGGAGCGCGCACGTGCAGCGAATCACTACGACATGCAGGGCCACGGCGCCAAAGCCGAGGATCACCTTCATGCAGCAGAGCGCGAGCTGGGTCTCGCGATCGATGCTTCCAAGGCCTCCGCTCGCTAGCACAAAGGTCTAGGAGCTTACGGAATTGACAAGGTTCGGGGACTGGACGGGAGTAAGCCAACTCCCTGTCCCCGAAGCTCTCCGATTCACTTCACTATTCTGGTTTCGCCCTTCAAGGTAAGTGGACCGTTGACCGACTCCCTCAATGTGGAGAGTAAGCGAACCGGACCACCCGGTTTTTACTCCAGCAGGCCTCATCGAGTTCCGCACAAGCTGGATACAACTGTCCCCATGGCACTCCCAGCACGATCCGATTTTCCGCGATGCCCTTGTTGATTAAAGCCTGCTTGACCCAATCAGCGCGCCGGTTGGAGAGCGTCAGGTTGTAACCCAGCAAGCCGTCCGACGAGGCGTAACCTTCGATGTAGAAGCGATCATCCGCATGTTCCTTCAACCATTCGGCATCCTGATCCAGGACATTCGGGTTCAAAGGCTGGTCATTTTGATGCAGCTCTTCTGTGGTGCGCCTTGCCGGGACCGCAACTGGTATGCAGTTTTACCCCTGACGGGACGGGCGATACCCCCTCGCCTGCGACCGAGATCGCTACCACAATGTTAAGGATTTGTTGTTAAAGACTGTCCGCGCTATTGGTAGAATTCACAAATGCTGTCAAATCGATCGATGCCCGGTAGTGTGGTGATTCCGGAACTGGCCTATCCAGACATCGGTAGCGCTATCGATTGGTTGTGCAATGCGTTCGGATTTACCCTCCGCATTCGCATGGGCGATCATCGCGCTCAACTGAATGTCGGCGATGGAGGAGCGGTTGTCCTGATCGAACAGGGCGCGGGCGTCTCGTTGCAGAGTGCAGTCATGGTGAGAGTCGAGGACGTCAACACTCACTACGATCGTGCGAGACAAAGCGGTGTAAAGATTGTTCGAGAGCCTACCGACTATCCCTACGGGGAACGACAATATAACGTTGAGGACTTCGCCGGGCACCATTGGTCTTTCTCGCAATCCATTGCGGACGTCGATCCTAGACAATGGGGCGGAACGCCGGGCGAGCTTTAACGCATTTTTGCTAATACTGTGATCCGGTGGGATCAGTTATGTGCAGCCATTCTTTCCACCCCAGGCACGCAAAGAACGCGCGCACCGGGGGCCCCGGTTTTGGCGGAATGGCCGCGTTGAGTTCAGTTTCCTCGTCTACACCATTAGCAAAAAAGCTTTAGGGTCGCGAGCAGCAATCACGCAGTCAAGCCGGCAAGTTCTACAAATGCCTTCTCAAGAGCGCGGCTCCTGAAAGAGCCCCACCGCCCTGTAAGTCAGTGGGGCTATCTATTTCTGAAGCAAGCCCATGCCGAGCAAGCGCATGAGTCTGTTGATTTCGGACTTCTGCACGTCGATCACTTTTCGTAGCCTCGCGTTCTCGCATTCGGCCGCAGTCAGTTGATCCTCGTCCATCTGTTCAGGAGCGCGCCGGACCACGCCGCTCACGCCTCTTTCCAGGCGCTGGTAGTCGATCATAACGTCACCGCCCGCTGGTTCAATGATCGGTCCACTCGATGGCAAACACCAGGAGTCATCAACTCGTTTGCTGTCCTGCGATAGTGGGCCGACAAAGACCGATCGAGACCGTTCTCAATCGGCGACTGAAAGAGAACTGTCGTTGTTACATCAGCTAACTCCCCTGACTCATACTGAACAACCTTGGCGAATTGTTGTGATACCTTTCCTGATTCAACCCAGACATCGTGACGCATCGTTACTCCAACAAGTAGTATTGCGCTTTGCAAGCAGCATTGCCGTTGCCACCAGTACTGCTAATGTTGCTAATGTACATGTCACTACTTGCCAAAGCAAACGATGTACAGGGGTTCCAGCGGAAGATGAGCGTGCGCTCGTTGCACTCAGCGAAACCCTAACATTTGTTCCAGTTGCGCCATGTAAATTCTGCCTAAACCTTCCATATTTTTCATCTCCGGGTAACACCACCGCGGTAAGCGCGCCAGCTGCTGCGGCAATATCAGTTGGTGCGTCCTGTTCGCACACCCATGAAATGCGCCGGCGAGCCGTCGAATCAAAACACCTTACGCGGAGCCGCATTGAACAGAGACAAACTCGACGACCCCCTTTCCGGCTTGGAGAGACGACCGGATTCCGGCCAAACCTTCTCCTGCGAATTTTTGCAAATGCTGATAACTTTCCTCAAGGGCCCCACATTCCAGGACCGCGGTACCAGGGCGGATTTCTCTCGAGCGCTAGTCATCAAACCATGCGTCGCGCTCAGCAATGGATGGTCTCCATGCGCTTCCCCTATGCTTGGGCAGCTTGGCTTTTGCCGTTTGCATCATGTGTGTATGCGTTCGTGCTTCCTGGCTCGCCAGTCTCGACACCAGCGACCGTCGCCAACACCTTATTCGCTGCCGATGTTGCAGCGCACCTGAGCGGCCAGATCGAGGACCTGGTTAAGAAGAACAATCTGCCCAGTGCGGCCGTGGGCGTCTATGTTCCCGGCAAAGGCCAATACACGCTTGTCGAAGGATTCGCCGATTTGCAAACCCATGCGAGGCGCACTCTCGATCAGCCGTTCCGTATTGCCAGCATCACCAAGCCATTTGCCGCAACTGCTATCCTGGTGCTGGTCGATCGAGGGCTGCTGCACAAAGCCGACCCCATCGCCAAGTGGTACCCCCAATTTCCCAACGCCGATCAAATCACCATCGACGACCTGCTGCGCATGCGCAGCGGCATTCCGGCTCCCAATGATGATGCGGTGCTGGCGCGAGTGTACGACACGCCGCTCAACCCGGCTCCGTCGCTCGCCGACGACCTGAAGTCTATCGCCCAGCTCAAGGCAGAATTCAAACCTCCCAACACTGTGGGCGTCTATACGGACTTCAATTACGACATCCTGGCCGGCATCGTGCAGCGCGTCACCGGCAAAGACATCGGCACCTTAATCACCCAGACGGTGATCCTCCCGCTTAAACTTCGAAATACGTCTTACCCCACTGGCACCGGGGTTCCTGGCGGCCTTCACGGGTACGGCTGGAATCCAGTCACCAGCCGCTTCGACGACAAGACGCTCTTCAATCCACCCTTAGCCGGTGCGGCGGGAGCCGTCATCTCCGATGTTTCTGACCTTCATATCTTCTCTCGGGCTTTGTGTTTGGGCGGTTTGCTGAAGCCCGAGACGCAGCAGGAACGCTTGCAAGGCGGGCCGCTCGTCGGAACCGACGCCAACTACGGCGAAGGCGTGGCCTTTGGACACGGATTCTGCGGACACTCCGGCACCATCAACGGCTTCAGCACTGACATGTATTACGTCAAGGAGATCGATGCCTCGCTGGTGATCAGCGTGAACCGGCTCGACCGCGACAACCAATCGCAATCGACTGCCATCTTCGGCCTCATGGGCAAGACGATGCTGTCCGCCTTGGGTGCGCACTGAGACCCGGCCCTTCCCGGGCTGGGCTCCCACGGCGGCCCGGGGGCAGGCACGTTTGGGTACGGCCCTCCGTGCCTTGACCAAAGGGAAAGATCTGCGGTTGTGCTTTTGGGTTCTGCTACGACACACGTTCCGGAGAAATTCCGGGCTGGTGTTATTGGCGGACCAGCTCGACACGCCGGTTGCGGGCTCGGCCTTCCAGCGTGTCGTTGCTTTCCACCGGCCGAGACGCGCCAAACCCGTCGTTGGCCAGCCGATCGGGTGCGATGTTGTATTGCGCCACCAGCGCTTCTTTTACCGCCAATGCGCGCCGCTTGGAGAGATCGAGGTTATAGGCATCGCCTCCGATATTGTCGGTGTGGCCCTCCACCGTCAGCTTCCAATCGGGATTGTCCTTCAATGCTTGCGCGATCTCCTTCAGCACTGGCTCGGATTCCGGCTTCAACGTCGCCTTGGCAAAATCGAAGTAAATGCCATAGGTGACGGCGCGCTTCTCCTGCGTCAACTGCTGCTCCAGCACGTTATCGGGCTTGGCGACGGGAAAGTTGATCTTGACCACTTCTACGCGAAAGTTTCCGGCATGGAACGATGGGTGCCTTAGCCTCCACGAGAGGACAAGGGGATCCGGAGCATCGTCCAACACAAAAAGTTCAGCCCCAATATGAGTGGGACGGTCACTCTCAGCTCGAGGATCTTTGCTCTCAGTTTCAAACGTTCCCGTAAGGTGGATCACCGGCAGAGTCACACGTTGATCGTTGACGATCATGGGGTAGTCCACGTCGTTGGGCTCGACCCGGGTAAGAGTTCCCGACTCATAAGTAGGTTTGACGCCATCACGCACGAACCAGATATCCATGTATCGCAGGTTCACTTTGCCGCTCTCCTTGATCGCCTGAAATGCGGCGTCGGAAAGACGAGTGCGGGTGACATCATGCAGAAGCCTTGGCAGGCTATGAGAATTGACGGTAGCGAAGGTACCGGCCGAATGGAAGTCGGCGTTGCAGTTCTGGTTAGTGTTTGAAGTCCCCTTTGCGACCTTGCCTGAGTCGTCTTTGTACTCCGGGGCTGTGGAAGTGGCGGTGAAGATCGAGTTATCAATCGAGTCGATCTCGTTGCTGAGCTCCACATCGCCATACTTGATTCCCCACGCATTGGTTAGCACGGTGTGCGGTTCCAGCGGGATGCGTGCTGCCTTCTGGTCCGGAAAAGGAGCGGGCGGGCACGGAGCAACGGGAGCACTCGCAGAGAGTGTGGGAATATCGTCACCGGGCGCATGGTTGGCAAGCAGACCCGGCAGTGGATTGCGTGGCGTTCCGCTTGGGCCGGTGGTGGCTTGCGAGAGGGTCCTGACCGCATGAGTCGCCTTTTGACCAACGCGGTAGCCTACGTAAAGAATCCCTGCCAGGATCGCGAGCCCGGCGACAAGAATGAGCACCAGCGCGATGGCCAGCAATTTGAAGAGAGGCGACCGGCGCTGCGGTTGCGGCGCGGCCGGCGGCAGGTTCACGGTGGAATAGCTTACCGGCATCGCCGCCGGTGGCATGTATGACGACGGCGGCTCAGGCGTTGGCGGAATGGGGATCGACGGTGGTGTGGGCGGTGGCGTGGGCGGTTCTGATGTGGGGGACGGTGGTGCGGAGACAGCAGCCTGTGCCGCGTCCGGGGGCACAGCGTTCCCGCAGGCGGGGCAGAACCGGGCTTCCGGCTCCAGCGCATTGCCGCATAGCCCACAGAATCGGTTCATGGCTTTCTCCGTTTGCGCGGAGCGTTACCTCGCACCACAGGCGTCGATATCCGGCTGCCGCGTCGTTTTCTTGACCTCATTGAGATTGAGTTTGGGCGACTCCGCGGTGGTCCCCAACAGGGTCGCATCCGCCCCCGCCTGGGCGTAGAAATTCAAGTGCGTCATGGAGCAGGGGACGATACTCATCGGACCCGAGCCGGCGTAGTCGAACTCTGTCACCAGCTGCAAATAGGCCCCGCCTTCGGTTTTGAAGAAATTTTCCTTGGGCGATTTGATCAGGCCTCCAAAGGGCCCTTTCTCAATCAACTCCGCTACCTTATCGCTGATGCCTGCGGGAACTGCCTGCTTGAGCGCCTCCTTGAGACTCTCAGTGCCCACGGAAACCGATACCTTGGGCGCGTTGATGGCGATCACGACACCGTGCGGCGCCAGCGATTCGGCGGTGGTGTTTCCGCTCTCGGGCTGCCCTTCCATTTTTCCTTCGGGGGAGCTTTGGCCACCATGGATGGTAAGTCCGCCGCTGCCGGTG
>Ga0302324_100030958_pt1 | contig 10103 bp, 8 predicted proteins | sample Palsa_T0_1_FD_201949 | JGI IMG/M metagenome (GOLD analysis project Ga0302324, IMG submission 201949) | Peat permafrost microbial communities from Stordalen Mire near Abisko, Sweden - Palsa_T0_1 | ecosystem: Environmental > Terrestrial > Soil > Palsa > Peat permafrost | place: Sweden: Abisko... | reverse complement strand
GACCGGCTGATGTACGCCTACATCAGCACACCGACCGACAATCGGGTCATCCGTGTCGCCGACGACGACACCCCCAAGGAAATCTTGACAGGAATTCCCAAGGGCGGCAACGGCAATACCGGCGCGCTGCTTTTCACCAGCCCGACCACGCTGGTCGTAATGACCGGCGACGCGGGCAACCCGGCGATGGCCAATGACCCGGCATCCCTTGCCGGAAAGGTGATCCGCCTCGAGCAGCCCACCACGCTGCACCCCTCGCCGCCGACGACCGCGCTGAGCGGAATCGGCGCCGGCGGCGGCCTGTGCACCGACCCTGTCGACGGCTCACTCTTCGTTCTCGACCGCGCACCCACCGCCGACCGACTGCAGCGAATCACCAAGGACTCCAAGGTTTCCACCGTGTGGACGTGGCCGGACCGGCCGGGCGTCGCCGGCTGTTCGGCGTTGGACGGCACTGTGCTGGTCAACCTGGTCAACACCAAGCAGACGGTGGCCGTCCACCTGGCCCAAGGCACCGGCGCGGTCACCGGCCCACCCGACGTGGTCCGCCAGGACACTCACGGACATGCCTGGGCGCTGCGGATGTCGCCGGACGGCAACGTGTGGGGCGCGACGGTCAACAAAACCGCCGGGGACGCGATGAAACTCGACGACGTGGTGTTCCCGCTGTTCCCGCAGGGCGGCGGCTTCCCACGGGCCAACGACGACAAGACCTAACGACTCAGGCTTGGTGGCCCGGTGTCAGATCGGCGACGTCGGGAAAGCTGACCAGGTCGTCCGTCGGCTCCCCGGCCGCTCCAGCACCCGGTTCCAACAGGTAGCCGACGTGGCGATTCGGACGCCAGCGCGATTACGTTGCGCCAGGACTGCTTTCGCCGTCTCCGAACAGAAACTGTTCCACCAAAGCACTGACCAGCGGTGGGTTCTCCAAGCCGGCCAGGTGGGCCACCCCATCGAGCACCCGGACCGACGAGTTGGGGATTGCATCGGCCATCGCGATCGCTTCCCGCGGCGGAAAGGTCACATCCTCCGCACCGCCGACAACGAGCACCGGTGTCTTGATGGTGCCCAGCAGCGCGCGCTGGTCCGGCCGGCGCGGGACCACACTCCTCACCGCCCACGAGACAGATGCGACGTCAACGGCTTTCACTGTGGTACGGACGTGCGCGACGACCTCGGGACGCTGCCGAAAGGTGGTCGGCCCGAGGAATGCCTTCAGCACAGGCCGATTCAGCAACGTTCCCATCCCACCGGTCCACTTCGCCAGTGCCAGCAGGATCGCGAACTGCACCTTTTGGCGAACGCCGGCCCGGCCCGCCGTGCAATTCATCAGCACCGCTCGCCCGATCCGCTCGGGATAGGTCGCGGCGAAGGTCCCGCCGATCATGCCGCCCCAGGAATTGCCGACGAAGTGCGCCTTGTCGATACCGAGCCCATCGAGGATTTCGACCACACAGCGGGCACAGTCGTCGAAACTGAACAACTTCGTCAGCGGCTGGCTGCCGCCCTGCCCGGGCGGGTCGACCAGCACCACCTGCCGGCGCGCGATAAGACCATCGGCCACCCCGTACCACATGTCACCGGTCATCAGCAGGCTGGGCCAGAAAACGATCGGCGACCCGGATCCCCCTATTTGCAGCCGAATTCGGCCGAGAACAGTGTCCACTGTCTGCTCACGAAGCTGATCGCCGATGCTGGTCATCGTCGCCCACCATACCCACGACTCAGCTTCTTCATTGAGGCAATGCTCTGACTGCAGCTTGGCTTGCGCGACATTGGATGTGCCGTCGACGGCAGTCGGGCCGATCGCGTCGTTGTTCGAGATGGACCGAGCGGTCGCCGAGTCCGCTTGCCCATCTGTTCGGCGAATTGACCAGCTTGTTCTAGCTGCAGGCTGCGAGCACCAGCTCGCGCACTCGCGCAGCGTCGGCCTGTCCCTTGGTCGCCTTCATCACGGCGCCGACGATCGCGCCCGCCGCCTGCACCTTGCCGCCGCGGATCTTCTCGGCCACATCGGGATTGGCGGCCAGAGCTTCGTCGACCGCGGCCTGGATCAGCGAGTCGTCACGCACCACGGCCAGCCCGCGCCCGGTCATCACCTGTTCGGGCTCGCCCTCACCGGCCAGCACGCCCTCGACCACTTGGCGGGCCAGCTTGGTGGTCAGCTTTCCGCCGTCCACCAGCGCCACCACCGCGGCAACTTGGGCTGGGCTGATGGGCAATTCGTCGAGCTCGATGCCCGATTCGTTGGCCTTCTGCACCAGGAAGTTGCCCCACCAGGCCCGGGCCTGTTCGCTGGAGGCGCCTTGATCGACGGTCGCGATGACCAGATCGACGGCGCCGGCGTTGACGAGATCGCGCATCACCTCGTCGGAGATACCCCAGTCCTGCTGAATCCGCTTGCGGCGCAACCACGGTAGCTCGGGAATGGTTTCACGTAACCGCTCGACGAGGTCACGGCTGGGCGCGACCGGCTCCAGGTCAGGTTCGGGAAAGTAGCGATAGTCTTCTGCGGTTTCCTTGGTGCGACCCGGGCTGGTGTAGCCGTCTTCGTGAAAGTGCCTGGTCTCCTGGATAACTCGGCCACCGGCGTCCAACACAGCACCCTGACGCCGCATCTCGTAGCGGACCGCTACCTCGACGCTCTTGAGCGAGTTGACGTTCTTCGTCTCGGTTCGGGTGCCGAATTCGCCGGCGCCCCTCGGTTTCAGCGAGAGGTTAGCGTCGCAGCGCATCGAACCCTGGTCCATCCGCACGTCGGAGACGCCCAGTGAACGCAGCATGTCGCGCAGCGCGGTGACATAGGCGCGGGCGATCTCCGGTGCCCGCTCGGCGGTGCCCTCGATCGGCTTGGTGACGATCTCGATCAGCGGGACGCCGGCTCGGTTGTAGTCGGCCAGCGAGGTGGTCGCCCCGGCGATCCGGCCGGTGTCGCTGCCCAGATGGGTCAGCTTCCCGGTGTCCTCCTCCATATGGGCGCGCTCGATCTCCACCCGAAAGGTGGTGCCATCATCCAACGGGACATCGAGGTAGCCCTGGACGGCGATCGGCTCGTCGTATTGGGAGATCTGGTAGTTCTTCGGCTGGTCCGGATAGAAGTAGTTCTTCCGCGCGAACCGACCCCACGGCGCGATGTCACAGTTGAGCGCCAACCCGATCCGAATCGCCGACTCGACGGCTGCCTCGTTGAGCACCGGCAGCGATCCCGGCAGGCCGAGGCACACCGGGCACACCTGGGTGTTGGGCTCGGCGCCGAACTCGTTGGCGCAGCCGCAGAACATCTTGGTGGCGGTGGACAGCTCAACATGCACTTCCAAGCCGAGCACTGGGTCGTAGCGCGCGATCACATCGTCGTAGTCGAGCAGCTCCGCCCCGGGCGCGTGGGCGGCGCTCGCAGCAGAAGTCATGCGGTCGATCCTAATTGGCGGTCGAAGCGGCCTTGCCATCGCCGTCGCTGCCGAGTTCCTCATCGACGGTCAGCAGCGCGTGATCGAACGCGGATCGAGAAGTGATGCCGTCGCCGCGGACGGCGCGGAAGTCTTCGACGATCTTCTCGGCAAGCCGCCGCAGCTTCACATTGCTCGATTGCGAGCGCCATTTGAGCAGATCGAAAGCGGCTTCATCGTCCAGGCCGTAGATCATCATCAGCATGCCCTTGGCTTGTTCGATGACCGCGCGGTGCTCAGTGATCTCGGCGACCCTCGCGGAGATGAGGTCCTCGCGCGCCCGATCCGACGACGGCGTGATATCCACGTAGTAGCCGTGCGTGCCTATGACTACGTCCTGCCGGTCGGTGAGCAGGTCGCCGACCACTACCACCTGGTGCACGACGCCACGGGTGTCGAGGATGCGATGCCGGGTGCTGAATGCGCGGCGGGCGAGCAGCATCTCGTCGATGGTCTTTGCCACCTCGCCACGGTCCTCGGGATGCTTGTGCGCCAGCACCAATTCGGTGGTCGGGGTGACCGTGCCCGGCTCGTAGCCGTGCATGCGCTGCACCTGCTCCGACCACTCCCAACGTTGGTCCTCGAAGTAAAAGCGAAACCACCCGACGCGCTGGGGCGCTCCGGCGAATGCCTGCTCGACTTCGACGCCGTGACCATGCAGCTCAGCAGGCACTACGGTCTGCTCTGCTCGGCCAGTGCCGCGATGCGCCTTGCTGTGCGGCCACGGAAGCCGACCCAACACCCATCGCAGGTCAAAAGCCCGATCATCTGCGTTACGTTACCGCTAGCCGAAGAAGGCTGCCGCGTCGTCGTAGCGACTCTGGGGTACCAGCTTCAGCTGGCGCACCGCGTCGGCCAGCGGTACCCGGCCGATGTCCTGACCACGAAGCGACACCATCTGCCCGTATTCGCCGGCATGCGCGGCGTCGGCGGCGTTGACTCCGAACCGGGTGGCCAGCACGCGGTCGTAGGCGGTCGGCGTACCACCGCGCTGGACGTGGCCGAGCACGGTCACCCGGACCTCTTTGTTGATCCGCTTCTCGACTTCGACCGCCAGTTGCGAGGCCACGCCGGTGAACCGCTCGTGGCCGAACTCATCCGTGCCACCTTCGGCCAGCTTTATCGAACCTTCGGCCGGCTTCGCGCCCTCGGCGACCACGCAGATGAAATGGGAGTCGCCGCGCTGGAAGCGCCGCTTGACCAGTCGGCACACCTCGTCGATGTCGAAGGGCTGCTCGGGGATCAGCGTCATGTGCGCGCCGGACGCCAGCCCGGAGTTGAGCGCGATCCAGCCGGCGTGCCGGCCCATCACCTCCACCAGCATCACCCGCTGGTGCGACTCGGCCGTGCTGTGCAGCCGATCGATGGCTTCGGTGGCCACCATCAACGCCGTGTCGTGGCCGAATGTCACGTCGGTGCAATCGATGTCGTTGTCGATGGTCTTCGGTACCCCGACGACCGGCACATTCTCTTGGGACAGCCAGTGCGCGGCGGTCAACGTACCCTCGCCACCGATCGGGATCAGCACGTCGATGCCGTTGTCGTCCAGCGTCTGCATGATCTGGTCCAGCCCGGCCCGCAGCTTGTCCGGATGGACACGGGCAGTGCCCAGCATCGTTCCACCCTTGGCCAGCAGCCGGTCATTGCGATCGTCGTTGGCCAGTTGCACGCGCCGGTTCTCCAGCAACCCTCGCCAGCCGTCTTCGAATCCGACCACCGACGACCCGTACCGCGAGTCGCAGGTGCGCACCACCGCTCGGATGACCGCGTTCAGCCCTGGACAGTCACCGCCGCCGGTGAGAATTCCGATCCGCATGTCTTCATCTTGCCCCGAGGGAGCCGTTGCAGCAGCGGATCTCAAATGGCGGAGGGCAGCGCTCCCCGAGCGGCCTCGTAGGCGGCCCCCACCCGGTAGATCCGATCGTCGGCCAGCGCGGGTGCCATGATCTGCAGTCCGACCGGCAGGTTGTCGTCTTCGGACAACCCGGACGGCACCGACATCCCACAGTGTCCGGCCAGGTTCAGCGGCAGCGTGCAGAGGTCGAACAGATACATCGCCAGCGGATCGTCGACCTTCTCCCCCAACGGGAACGCCGTCGTCGGCGTCGTGGGCGATATCAGCACGTCGACGGATTGATACGCCGTGTCGAGGTCGCGCGCGATCAGGGTGCGCACCTTCTGCGCCTGGTTGTAGTACGCGTCGTAGTAGCCGGCCGACAGCGCATAGGTGCCAATCATGATGCGCCGCTTGACTTCCGGGCCGAATCCAGCAGCGCGTGTCAGCGCCATCACCTCTTCGGCGCTGTGTGTGCCGTCGTCGCCGACCCGCAGCCCGTAGCGCATCGCGTCGAAGCGGGCCAGGTTGCTCGACACCTCCGACGGCAGAATCAGATAGTAGGCGGGCAGCGCGTGATCGAAATGGGGACAATCGACTTCGGACACGTCGGCGCCTATTGCGGTCAACTGCTCGACGGCTTTGTTGAACGACGCCAGCACGCCGGGCTGATACCCCTCGCCGCGCAACTGCCGGACCACACCGATGCGCACACCGCTCAGATCGCCTGCCGCACCGGCTTTCGCGGCGCCGACGACGTCGGGCACCTCGGCGTCGATGGAGGTGGAGTCGCGGGGGTCGTGTCCGGCGATCACCTGATGCAGCAGCGCGGTGTCGACGACAGTCCGCGCGCAGGGCCCGCCTTGGTCCAGTGACGACGCGCAGGCCACCAGCCCGTAGCGGGAGACGGTGCCATAGGTGGGCTTGACCCCTACGGTGGCGGTCAACGCGGCCGGCTGGCGGATGGAGCCGCCGGTGTCGGTCCCGATGGCCAGCGGCGCCTGGAACGACGCCAGCGCCGCGGCACTCCCCCCGCCCGAGCCGCCCGGCACCCGATCGGTGTTCCACGGGTTCCGGGTGGGGCCGTAGGCGGAGTTCTCCGTCGACGAACCCATGGCGAACTCGTCCATGTTGGTCTTGCCGAGGATCGGGATTCCGGCCGCGCGCAGCCGCGCGGTCACGGTGGCGTCGTAGGGCGAACGCCAGCCCTCGAGGATCTTCGAGCCGCAGGTGGTGGGCATGTCCACGCTGGTGAACACGTCTTTGAGGGCCAGCGGGACCCCTGCCAGCGCCGAGACCGGCTGCTCCCCGGCGGCCAGTGACTTATCGACAGCGGCTGCGGCCGACAGCGCCGCGTCGGCCGCGACGTGCAGGAATGCTCCATAGTGCTGATCGGTCGCCGCGATCTGATCCAGGTAGGCCTGGGTAACCTCGGTCGACGACAGCTCCTTAGCGGCGATTTTCGCGGCCAGCGTCGCCGCGTCCAGCCGGATGATGTCCGTCATTGCGGTTCCCCGAGGATCTGCGGGACGGCGAAGCGACCGTCGAGGGCTTCGGGCGCCTCGGCCAGCGCCTCTTGTTGGGTCAGGCACGGCGCGGTCTGGTCCGGGCGGGTGACGTTGACGGCCTTGAGCGGGTTGTCGGTCGGCTCGACGCCGGTCACGTCGACCGCTTGGATCTGGCCGACATGAGTCAGGATGGCGTCGAGCTGGCCGGCGTAGTGGTCCAGCTCATCGTCGGTCAATGCCAGGCGAGCCAGCCGGGCCAGATGGGCCACCTCGTCACGGGAGATCTGGGACACGACTGAAAAGCCTAGCCGGGCGACGATGCGGCCCGGGACGGGCCGCTGTGGGGGTACCTCCCAGCCGCGGAGCGGCGAGGGGGCGAGCCGGGCCATCAGATCTAGCGAGCGAAACTCTGGCGCGACGCCTGGCATCCGCCGAAATGCCGAGGAAGCGTCGCTGTGCAACAGTGTGCGCGTGTCCTCCTATCTGCTGCGGGTTCAGCTGGCCGACCGGCCGGGTAGCCTCGGCTCGCTGGCCGTGGCCCTGGGATCGGTGGGCGCGGACATTCTGTCGCTGGACGTCGTGGACCGCGGGCCCGGCTACGCGATCGACGATCTCGTGGTCGAACTGCCGCCGGGTGGGATGCCTGACACGCTGATTACAGCGGCTGAGGCGCTGCAGGGTGTGCGGGTCGACAGCCTGCGGCCGCACACCGGGCTGTTGGACACCCACCGCGAGCTGGCGCTGATCGATCACGTCGCCGCCGCCGGGAAGACCGCGGCGAAACTGAAGGTGCTCGTCGACGAGGCGCCGCAGGTGCTGCGGGTGAGCTGGTGCACGGTGCTGCAGAAGTCCGACGACGGATTCCGACGCATCGCCGGCAGTCCCGGCGCGCCGGAAACCCGGTTGACCGATATCCCTTGGATGCCGATCGAGCACGCCACTGCCCTGGATGCGACCGAGGATTGGGTGCCACAGCTGTGGCGGGAGTTGGACACCACCCTGATCGCGGCTCCGCTGGGCGCCCCGGAGACCGCGGTTTTGCTCGGCAGGCCCGGTGGCCCGGCCTTCCGGCCCTCGGAGGTCGCCCGGCTGGGATACCTGGCCGGGATCGTCGCAACCCTTTTGCACTGAACGCCATTTCCGACCGGATCGAATCACTCGTCCGGTTGAGAAGGGCCTTCCACCAACAGCTTTCGAAATCCATCCTCGTCGAGAATGGACACGCCGAGCTCGACGGCCTTCTCGTATTTCGATCCGGGCGAATCACCGGCGACAACGTAGTCGGTTTTCTTCGACACCGAACCGGCGGCTTTGCCGCCGCGGGTCAGGATCGCCTCTTTGGCATCATCGCGGGAGAAGCCGGCCAACGAACCGGTGACGACGATCGTCACGCCCTCCAGAGTTCGCGGCACGCTGGCGTCACGCTCGTCGGCCATCCGCACCCCGGCCGATCGCCATTTGTCCACAATCTGGCAATGCCAGTCGACGGTGAACCACTCGGTCACCGCGTCGGCGATGGTCGAACCGACGCCTTCGACCGCAGCCAGCTGTTCGGTCGACGCTGAGGTGATCGCGTCCAGGCTGCCGAACTCGGTGGCCAATGCCCTTGCCGCGGTTGGTCCGACATGGCGAATCGACAACGCCACCAACACCCGCCACAGCGGCTGCTTCTTGGCGGTGCCCAAGTTGGCCAGCAACCGCTGGCCATTCGCCGACAAGGCGCCGCTCTTGGTGGTGAACAACTCTGTGCGCAATAGATCGTCTTCGGTGAGGGCGAACAAATCACCCTCGTCCTTGATCACGTTGGCTTTCAGTAGAGCAGCCGCGGCCTCATAGCCGAGCCCCTCGATGTCGAACGCGCCACGACCGGCGACGTGAAACACCCGCTCACGTAGCTGCGCCGGGCAGGATTGCGAATTGGGGCAGCGGATGTCGGCGTCGCCCTCCTTGGCCGGAGCCAATGTCGTACCGCACTCGGGGCATGTTGTGGGCATGACGAATTCGCGCTCGGAGCCGTCGCGCAGGTCGACGACGGGGCCCAACACTTCGGGGATCACGTCGCCGGCCTTACGGATCACCACCGTGTCGCCGATCAGCACGCCCTTGCGCTTGACTTCGGCGGCGTTGTGCAAAGTGGCCAGCCCGACCGTCGACCCGGAGACGGTGACCGGCGTCATGAACGCAAACGGCGTCACCCGTCCCGTCCGGCCCACGTTGACCCGGATGTCGAGCAGTTCGGTCTGAACTTCCTGCGGCGGGTACTTGTAGGCGATCGCCCACCGCGGTGCGCGCGACGTCGAGCCGAGCCTGCGCTGCAGCGTCACGTCGTCGACTTTGACCACCACACCGTCGATTTCGTGGTCGACGTCGTGGCGGTGTTCGCCCCAGTAGGCGATCCGCTCGAGGGCGCCGGCGGCGTCTTCCACCCGGGTGGTGTGGTCGGAGACCGGCAGCCCCCATGCAGCCAGCGCCAAATACGCGTCGTGCAGAGTCGCCGGCCGGTACCCCTCCACGTGCCCCAACCCGTGGCAGATCATCCGGAGCTTGCGCCGGGCGGTGACGGCGGGATCCTTCTGCCGCAGCGAACCCGCGGCACTGTTGCGCGGGTTGGCGAACGGCGCCTTGCCGTCTTCGACGAGCGCGGCATTGAGCGTCTCGAAATCGGCGAGCCGGAAGAACACTTCGCCGCGCACCTCGAGGACGTCAGGCACCGGATGGTCGACGCTAGCGGTCAGCCGCTCAGGCACGTCGACGATGGTGCGCGCGTTGAGCGTCACGTCTTCGCCGGTGCGCCCGTCACCGCGGGTCGCCGCGCGGACCAGCCGGCCGTTGCGGTACACCAAAGCCAATGCGACACCGTCGATCTTGAGCTCGCACAGAAACGGAACGTCCGCACCGACGTCGGCTCGAACGCGGCCCGCCCACAGGTCGAATTCCTCAGCGCTGAACACGTTGTCGAGCGACAGCATCCGCTCCAGGTGCTCGGCCGAGGTGAAATCGGTGGCGAAGCCGGCGCCGCCGACGAGCTGAGTCGGCGAGTCGGGGGTGCGCAACTCGGGATGCTCGTCCTCCAGCGCGGCAAGACGGCGCAGCAGTGTGTCGAAGTCCGCATCGGAGATGATCGGCGCATCCCGCACGTAGTAGCGAAACTGGTGTTCACGCACCTCGTCGGCCAGTTCACGCCAACCACGACGGACGTCGGGCGGAACCGGATCAGCCTCTGCTGAGCTCACCTTCGCAGGCTATCGGAGGACGCCGACAGCTCAGTCCGCGCAGCCCCGTGGGCCGGCTAGTCGCGATAGAGGTCCGGGAACG
>Ga0302324_100030957_pt1 | contig 10103 bp, 10 predicted proteins | sample Palsa_T0_1_FD_201949 | JGI IMG/M metagenome (GOLD analysis project Ga0302324, IMG submission 201949) | Peat permafrost microbial communities from Stordalen Mire near Abisko, Sweden - Palsa_T0_1 | ecosystem: Environmental > Terrestrial > Soil > Palsa > Peat permafrost | place: Sweden: Abisko... | reverse complement strand
GCGAGTTTCTCCTGAGTCCACGACAAGTCATTTCTTGCCTGCCGAAACGCGGTTCCTGCGGCAGTGAACGTTCGTTCAATCATCGGATCGTGGTGAGGAAAACACGTGGCTAGCGGTTGGCTAATGAATGGCTGTGGCGTATCTGTTCGGCGGCGGTCGGATCAGCTATCGTGGTGGTGCAACTAAACGACGTTCCCGCCAAGTGCCCCTGCGCTTGTTGGGAAACACCACCAGAGCAACAAATAGTTCGAATATATGAGAACCAAATCCTGTAATGAGTTTGGCGATGATTCCATCGGTAGGCCGATCATTGCGATTAAGGCCGATTATTCCAAGTTTGATTCAGCCAAGGATATCCTCCGCGATGCCGCGGATTGGGGCCTTCTTGAGGAAATTCGCGACCTCATTTGCGAGGGGTGCCAGACCGACGATTGCAGTAATGTGAGGATGGTACGCGATATTGCCTATGAATTCGCAGGGTCAAAGAACCGCGATTTCGCGGTAGATTTGTTTATCCACCTGACGGGCATCGCCGAATTTGGACCGTCAAGCCTGCGTGATTATGCGGGCAAGCACGGATGCTGCCACGAATGGTTTCGAAAGGAGGCGGAGGCGATGCGTAAGCGTCTCAACCTACCGCCTTTGCCTTCATTGCCACTCAAGCACGTGGCTTAGAAAGCCATCGCAGACCGATGCCAGCCATGCTGCTTGATCACGAAACATTGCTTGGCGGGCTGCCAAGCGCCCATGTCCAATCCGCAACGCGTCTTGGGCTCGTTTTAAAGCCAGACATGGATCGGGAGTCGTGGTCCCGGCTGGTTGCCCAACTTGTCCAAACGACAGGACAGGTTGCGAGGGGCACCGATACTCTGGTCGCCTGGCTGGGCGATGTCCTGGCCTATGGCGGCGTAAGATATCGCGGACAAATCGCCGAATATGCCGAAGCTGCGGGTCTTCATCCCGCGACACTTCGCATAGCGAAACTTGTCTGCTCGCGAATTCCAGTGTTGTGCCGGCACAACAGTTTAAGTTGGTCGCATCACATCGAAATTGGAAGGGCGTTCGAAAAACCCGACGATATCAAACACTGGCTGGAATTGGCAGCCAATGAAAAACTCTCAAAGCGCGCGCTTAGGATAAAGATACGTAATCACTTGAAGAGTTCGCCAGACGCAAGGCCGCAGAACGGGTCTAGCGTGGCGCCGTTCGCGTTGCTGCGAGAATTAAGGGCTGCTGGACGTTTCGTGCAGACTCAGCAGGCAGTTTGGCAGAGCTGGTCGCCACAAACCTGCAAACTCGCTTTGGCCGAGATGGATTCACTGGTAATTTTCATAGGAGAAATGCATGCCCGTGCTGACTCAGACGAGCTCGGGTCGGCGGCAAGTTGACGCAGGCACTTACTTGCAAGGGGCGAAAGTCCCGCAATCCTAACCTCTATGAAATCATTCGGCTACCTACTTTGTGTTATGTCGTGGCTCTGGCTCGTCGTCCTCTATGCCCAGCCATTTGGAGGGTTCATTCGGCACCTGTTTCGTCCTTGGCCAGCGTGGCTCAATTGGCTCTTCGAGCTACCATGGCCGCCGCCAATGGGCGCGAGCATATGGCCGGTCGCGCTTGGTGTTTTTGGCGTAATATTGGGATTCACGTTCGCGCAAATTGCCAGAGGACGAGAAATGGAGAACGGGTACCATGACTACTGAAGTTTCCAATGTACTGGTTACGTGCACAGTAAAACGCGGAAATGTGGGCAAATCGACAGCGCTTTCCTTGCTCGCTGGCTGGCTCGAACAGCATGAAACCCCATGGCAGGGGTTTGATCTCGATCCCGACCACCAGAGTTTCGTGCGTCTGTTTCCGGAGGCAGTTCGATCAATACCGCTGGGCGAGGAGCCCGAGGGTGATGTGATTAAGGTACTCCGATCGACCTTATCGTCGCCGGTGACTCTCGTCGACCCTCGGGCCCATTTGAGCGGAACTATCCTTCGCGCTTGGGAGATGATTCGGTTTCCCGCCACGTTCGGTGAAACTGGCGGGCGAATTACGGCGCTCGTTTTCCCAGCCGACGACCTAGAAGTCATGGCGGACCTAGACGCGACGGTGACAAGGCTGGGGTCCCAGGTGTGCTACCTTGTGGTCCGAAATCCTGCCCGAAGCCCGCGGACACACATGTTTGACGGCTCCGAGCTGGAGGCGGAACTGATGCGCCTGGGTGCCGGCTTCATTGAGATCCCGCCCTTATTGTCGCTTGCCAGGAACCACCTTGCGGCCAAAGAGGCTGAGCTAGGCCGCGGTATCACGCACGCAGAAGCAGCGGCGAACCGCGAACTGGGCCTCGATCCAATGGTCCGAGTCTTAATTGGAGATTGGCTGCGCACCGTGTTCCAGCGCTTCGACGACGTCGCCGCTCACCTCCTGCCGTCGGCTTTCGTAGACAAGATAAAGCAGGCTGCTCCGCGTCCACCGATGGACGCCACGGTTCGTCGCGGGGCCAAACTCAACCTGAAGCATCTATAACTCGTGGCCGCTCCGTCGTACGTTGAACTCTGCATCCAGGCTCTTCCTCCTGAGAAACAGGCGGCGGCAAGGACGGCCTTCAAGGATCTGCTTGAAGGCGCGCCAGACGACAGCATGTTGTCGCGCCTCTTGATCGTCCTCGAGGCCACCGCAGCCTACGGAAAAACGATCCCTTCCGAGATCGCGACTACCATTGAAAAGATCCTTCCGGCGCTCGATGCACGCTTGGCGAAGATCGCTCAGGTAGCCGGCAACGAGGATGTGAGTGGCCTAAAGCAGGTCCGTGAGCTGCTCGAAAAGAAGCTCGCGACCATAATACCCGCAGTACCAATGGAGCGAAATGCTCGCGCCGTTGAATCCCTACGGCTCTCGGTCGAACGCCTCGAGCGCGGCGTTCGGCGTCTTCGTCATCTCCGCCTTGGCGCCGTCGCGCTACTGATGCTTCTTTCGGCAGGAGCCGGGGCGGGAGGCGTAATCGCTTACTTTAGAAAAGACTACAACCTGGGGCAACGTAACAGGGAGTATTTTGAATACCTCGATGACCACGGGATCAGTACAAAGATTGAGTCAGCGGACAGCGGGGGCCTCGTGTTTCAGGTCGAGGGTAGGCAGGTATTGAAGGGCACGGACTGGTTGAATGACGAACATGGTCACGCGATCGGCGTGAAGTTCATATACCCCTTTCCTTGAGATGAATGTCGTTTTGTCGGCCTTCGAACGCATCCTCATTGGTCCCGACCCAGATCCCGCTGATGAAAGGGTCATGGACTTCCGAAACGGGGAAGTGCTTTCCCGTCGAGATCTCACCGAATCGGTGCTAGTCATGGCTTCGGTCAACAAGGGCAAGACAACCCTCCTTCGCACGCCGGCGTGCGGTATGCTCAGGGACGGATTCGGTGGGCTGGTGTTGGTCGTTAAAGGTTCACTTATCGAAGATTTTTCAACCTTCGCCCGGGCCGAGGGTCGCGAAAGCGACCTCATCGTCCTTCGTCCCAACGCGGGCCACGGCTTTAATCCGCTCGAATACGAAACAGATCCGGCCGAAGCGGCGGCTCTGCTCGGCGAGTTATCGGACGCACTGGCCGAGGAGCGGCGTGACGGCATGAACGAGTCGTTCTGGCGCGAACAGCTTGCGATCATCTTAAGGAACGTCCTTACGATCTGCCAGGCGGCGCACGGCCGCATGGACCTCCTTCTCGCCGCCGAACTCTTCGACGGCCGGGCAACGTCATTATCGGAAGTGGTCGATCCCGTCTGGCGGGAATCGAGCGCCCTGGCCCGCGCCATGGCGGCCGTAAGAAACGCAGAGGATCCTCAGGTGGCTGATGCTGTTCTCTATTTCTCCAAAACCTTCCCGACACTTGGGGATCGGCTCCAGGGGTCGCTAGTGGCTACCGTCTCCACTGTCTTCGATCATCTGCGCCGCCCGCCACTGCGTGGGCTCTTTACGGGCAAATCCACGTTTTCGATCGATGACCTCCTTGAACAAAGCAAAGTGTGCATTGTTGCACTCCCGGTGCTCGATTCGGCGGCAGGGAGGGTGGCCAATGCGCTCATGCAATTCTGCTTTTGTCGGGAGGCCGTCAGGCGTCCACGTGAGCACTACTCCTTTCTCATTGCCGATGAGTGTCAGGAATTCGTGACCCGCGAACTTATGGGGAAGCTCGCCGTTTTAAGGGAATTCAAGGTCGCCTCAATCCTCCTCACTCAAAACCTCGCTGTTCTGGATGAACGGATCGGGGAATCCGCCCGCGAAGGGCTTTGTGGCCTCCTGGGGACAAAGATCTTTGGGCCGCAAGGCCACGCAGCAACCCGACAGTGGGCCTCAGAGCAGATCGGCAAACGCAAAATCCCGGTTCAAACGAAGACTAACGGTCGAAGCCGCGGAGAAAAGAGCTCGAGCGTTTCTGAGAGCGAACAGTGGGATTACCGGGTCCCGCCCATACGTTTTGCCGAACTCGGAGTGGGCCAGACGATTGTACTACGGGACGGCCGGGTTTGGCGGGCGCGCTGGCACCTGAATAAGCCGGGTAGACGGGGCACTGTGAAGATCGTGCCCTGAGGTTGGCCGGAAGCGCTCAGCGCTAGGCGTCCAGATGAAACCGAGGGCGCTTCCCGCTGCCCGCCTGAGATGCAGCGGCCGGGACCGGAGGGACAAGCGCCACATTGTCGGGCGCGCCCTTTCTATTCCCGCGAACTTTCATGAACGCGTGAATTGTACTCAAGGCAGCCGTCACGCCAAATTCGTCTCGGAGCGCCTGGGCAATCTCCTGATAGGTCCAGCGGCGTTGTCTAAGGGTGCGGATTACTTCGCCATAGGGCTCCAGTTTGCTGAGAGCAGGGCGCGCTTCGCTTTGCGCAAGGAAGGCGGATATTCTTTGATCGAGGTTCATGCCAATGGGGCCCTGTCAATCGAGCGGATTCGGGGCATTTCCGAGGATATTCGAGGAATTTCGAGGAGCGAACGCACGCGCAGCCGAACGGAGTCGAAACGGCTCGAAAACGGTCGAATGCCATTCGGTCTATTTCGGGGGTTTCTTGCGATGCAGTCATCGCGCAAGACCTATTGCGTCTCGATCCCAAATCGCTCGATCCCCGGACAATTGACGACGTACGTCTTGGTAGAGGGCCCATGTTCACGATGGCAATAATCCGCGACGGTTCGACGTACCTGGCGAAGCACCTGGCTGCGAATGACTATTACTGCGAAAATGAGTCCGTTGCCGGGAAATGGATAGGCCGGGGTGCAGAAAAGCTTGGCCTCTCCGGTGAAATTCACGGTGGAGACCGTTCGTTCGAAGCGCTTCGCACCAACCGGCATCCCTCGGACGGATCGAAGTTAACCCCGCGAGACGACGCTGACCGGATTTGCTTCTATGATTTCCAGTGCTCCGCCCAGAAATCAGTTTCGGTGATGGCGGTCACGATGGGCGATGACCGCCTGCTGGCCGCCCATGATCACGCCGCTGCCAAGGCGTTCTCGGAACTGGAGCGGTTCGCCGCGACCCAGGCCAATACGGCGCTAAAGAGGGCGAACCGGATCACCGAAAACGTGGTTACAGCCCAATTCCGCCATACTGCCAGTCGGGCGCTTGACCCACAGGTCCACACTCATTTCGTAATCGCCAACGCCACATGGGACAGGGCTACCGGTTCCTGGCGTGCCATAACTGAATACGAAATGCTCAAGGCTATCCGGTATGCCGGGAAGGTGTATCAAAACGAATTGGCCGCCGGATGCCGGGATCTGGGTTATAAGATCGAGGAAAAGAGGGATGGCAAGGGTCGGGTTACTGGATTTGAGATTGCATGCGTCTCCAAGGAGGTTTGCGAGCGCTTTTCCAAACGCCGTGCCGAGGTGGAAAAGGGCGTAGAGGAATTCCGGCAGTCCTTTGGCAGAGCCCCAACCGCCGCAGAGATCCACGCCATAACAGTCGGTACGCGCAACCCGAAGTTACACGAACGAACGACGCCAGAGGTCCTGGCTGCCCAGAAAGCGCAGCTTACGCCCGATGAATGGACGGCTCTTTCGACCTTGCGAAAGCAGGCCGAAATGCGTGCCACTGAGCCAGCCAACGTTCAGGCCCCTTCGCGTGAGCGCGAAAGCCTACGCCACGCTATCGGCCACATTTTCGAGAAAAAGTCCGTTTCAATGGGTCACGAAGTGCTGGCCGAAGCGTTGAATCGGAACCTGGGTCACGTAGACCTTGCTTGCCTGAAAGAGCGCGCGAGCCAGTCCAAGCTTGTCGGGCTGGATGATGCTCCTTGGTTGCTGGGGAATTTCGCCACGGAGCGTGGGCTGGCGCTGGAAAGGTGGGCGGTTTCCTTCGTCGGCCGCACTCAGGGCACCTTTCCGGAGCTTGGCCACAGCGAATCGCAGGCTTTGGAACGGCTATCGCCCGTGCAAAAAAAGGCCGTCGTGGGAGTGCTGGCCTCGAAAGATCAGGTCGTCTGCCTTCGGGGCGCCGCAGGTGTTGGGAAAACCACCGTCTTAAGGGAAATCGATTCAGCCCTAAAGAAGGACGGCCGGACGGTGCTCCACTGTGCCCCGACCACATCGGCGGCTGATACATTGCGGAAAGACGGGCTCAAAGACGCCACGACCGTCAGCGATCTGCTTGCAAATGGGGTGCTTAAAGAACGTGACCGGTTACCCGGCGCTGTTCTGGTCGTCGATGAAACAGGTCTGGCCTCCAATGCCCAGGGAGCCGAGATCCTACGGCTGGCCGAGAGCCACGGCATGCGTGTCGTCTTCATTGGCGATTCCAAGCAGCACACATCCGTCGAGGCAGGTGACTTCCTCCGAATTCTTGAAAAGCATTCCCCTATCCAGCGGGTTGAAATCACCGAGATTCGGCGCCAGCTGGTGAAGGAGTATCGGGACGCCATTAAGCTAATGGCTGGCGGCCAAGCCCATTCCGGGCTCGAACGCCTGGACGACATGGGATGGGTCCACGAAGGACGCGCTGGATACCTTAAAACGGCCGCCGCAGCCTTTATTGAGCGCTCAGCATCAGGACGCGAACTGGGCAAGGTAATCGCGGTGACACCGACTTGGGCGGAAAACCGGGCGTTGACGGAAATGATTCGGACGGACCTAAAATCCCGGGGCATCATCAATGCGGGGGAAAACGTCGTCACACACGAGCGCCTGGACTGGTCTCGGGCCCAGAAAGCGCAGGCGGAGAACTATGAACCGGGACTTGTGGTCCGATTCAACCGCTCAAACCAAGGGTTCATGCGCGGGGAATTCTTCGAGGTGAGCCGGTCCGAGGCAGGGCAGGTATGGGTCAAATCGGCCTCCGGCGAGCGTCGGCTGCCACTTCGGTCCGACATCGATGTTGGCAAGTCGCAAAAAATGGAGGTCTGCGTTGGGGACCGGCTGCTGATTCAAGCCAACGACCGGCGCGCCGGCTTTATCAATGGGCAGATTGTGACCGTGTCGGCCATTGGGAATGGCATTGTTGAAACCCTGGAGGGACAGCGCATCGACACGGAAAAATTCCGGGAATTCACGTACGGCTTTGCGGTCACGAGCCACAAGGCCCAGAGCAAGACCGCAGAGCACGTCGTGGTTGCCGCCGAGCGATTGAACGCCAAGGCCGCCTATGTCGCATGCTCAAGGGGCAGGCAAAGCTGCTCTGTCCATACTCCCGACAAGGAGAACCTTTTTGCGCGGCTCCCGGACGGCAACCGGACTGCAGCGCTCGATATCCTTCCGACGGTGGGAAGAACAGGTCCGGGCCTTGAACTGCGCCCCATAGCCTGGGAGAGGGCGGAACAGCAAAAGGAACAGGAGCGCCACACTCCCAGCCGGCTCTTGCAGGCAACGAGATTCGAATGGTGGAAAGACGTTGCGCATAATGTCGCACGATGGATGGAACACGCCGTGCCCGGTTGGGCCGTTGACAGGGCGGCTCGTGAGAGAACCTACAACCTGGAGCGCTAACCAATGGAAACCCGATTCCCCTTTGAGCTTCATGCCCACGGTAGCGGCCGATTCGTGACCTTCGAAGTCGACGAATCCGTGGCGCTTCCGCTAATCGCCCTAAATACCGCGACTCTGCGCAGATCGACCGGAAACCAGGCAATCGTCCTAGCCTTCGCTTCGCACCTGGTCGAAATTCAAGGCACTGGCCTCGACGAGGTCTTCGATCATTTGCTGGGCGGATTGGTGCGAGTCATTCGCAAGGGCCGGCATGAGAAGTGTATCGTTGAAAAAGTCCAGGTTCGCGAGTGTTGAGGGCAAACCGGGCATAGTAGGCTGCGTGCTGGCTCACGCCCATGAATGGCCTACGTTGGCCCCCCTGCTTATACGATCCTTCCGACAACGAACTTTTGGTTCAGTGCCTCGCGTACGCGCTCTGGGTCATATCTGACAAGACGGCCAACCTTAAGGAACGGAATCGCACGCCTCTTTTTCTGGTTGTGAAGCCACCTAGTTGATGGCCTCGAATCCTTATCAAAGATTATTTCTAGGAGTCTATTACCAGAAACCAACAAGTTATTGGGCTGCATGATACCTTGTGGCGATCGTCAACTGCCGAACCAGCAATTGTTCGAAAAGCTGCAAGATTCAGCTGCGCTCCAATTATCGCCGCGAGCAAATCTGCTGGTATACGACTAAACGAGTCTGGCGTTTAGGTCCGTTATCGTTCCGATCGCCATCCCGGGCGTGATCGCCCAAAACTTCTTAGCTTCGGTCTCACTGACCATGTTGAGGTAGTGTTTGCGAATCATTGCCTCGGAGTTTCCCGCCTCAAGTGCGGCGGCGCCGAGACTCTTGAACTTAGCAACGTGCATCGAAATGAACGTGTGCCTGAGGACATCGTCACTAAGCGGAAATTTCTTTCTAACCTCGGAGATCATGGAATGGGCGTTTCGTGGAATCAGCGGGTATTTCGTGAGAGGGTAGCGCATCAGCCACGCTGAAAGGTTCGGTTGAATGGTGATCTGGCGAACGGATTTCGTCTTCGCCAGGTCCGGTGCGATCCGGATGACACCGAGTGCTTGGTCAATGCACTTCGACGGATCCGCCAGCCGTGCCATCTTCCATATCTCTCCGTCAGTGATCGACGGTCGCATGCCCGCGAAAAGGGCGAGCGCGAAATACGGCGCCAAACAGCCTGCCGGATGACCGCCCCGCGCGCCGCCGGTGAACGTTTCGACATAGGCCATAAGCTGCATAGCCGTGTTGGCACTGATGATCTCGGGAACACCCCGGCTAATCTTGAACTTCGGAATCGCCTTAACCGGATTCTCGCGAGCCCATTCGCGTGGCGCCGCCTGGCACCAAGCAAAGAACGCGTGCATGTCACCGCGGAGGTTGTTGAGTCGTTTCTTGCCAACATCCCGCCCGGAAAGGAACCGCTGAATATCTCCGGTTGCTATGCTGTGAACGGTCCGACTCGGGAACGCTGCTTTCAGCCGATCCAGTGTTCGCCTATAATCGTTTAAGGCTGCTGGCCTCACATGGACCATCTTTTCAGCCAGAAAAGCCGTCACGGCCGTTTCTATGGCCATTGCTTCAACTGGCGGCCTGTACGTCGTTAGGAACCACTCAACGGCTAGGGACAGGGATTTCGTGCCCAGGCGGGCAATTGATGCCTCGGCTTCGGCGAGCTGGTCGGCGCTCAGACGAGTGTTGCGGGCTCGGATCTCGCCGCCCATGTTCGCCGCCTCAACCTCAAGCGCGTTCTTTTCGCCTAGGGCTTCGTCACGAGAAATAAATTGCTTCCTGACCCGCCGGCCATGGAGCCATCCGGATAAGAGGAAGGTTTTGTAGGCGAATATCTTGCCATCGATTTGCTTTGTAAGCGCGACCTCCCTTAGCGTGAACCGTCCGTTTGGCTTAGGCCTCATACCTGGGCCCTCCTCGTCAACTGACTCCCGCCACTAAACTGACGGGAGTAGGGAGGCCCTAACTCAGTTTCCCTCGTAAATCGTTCTCTGGTGCCAAGGATTCGAGTCCCTCGGCGTCCACCACTTTACCCATTCATAATGGAGAACTAAATTCTCCGCGAAGACAGGGCCTCACAGAGATCTGGTATTCTTAAGATCACCCCTATTCGGACGGTGCTGGGGAGGGA
>Ga0302324_100030956_pt1 | contig 10104 bp, 9 predicted proteins | sample Palsa_T0_1_FD_201949 | JGI IMG/M metagenome (GOLD analysis project Ga0302324, IMG submission 201949) | Peat permafrost microbial communities from Stordalen Mire near Abisko, Sweden - Palsa_T0_1 | ecosystem: Environmental > Terrestrial > Soil > Palsa > Peat permafrost | place: Sweden: Abisko... | reverse complement strand
CGCTCGCGCATCGGAAACGCAACGTTCTCCCCCACCGTAATCGAGTCGAACAGCGCTCCATTCTGGAAGACCATCGTCACCTTCCGGCGAATCTCTTGTAATTCCTTCTCTTTAAACCCGCAGATATTTTCTCCGGCAACCTTGATCATGCCCTTATCTGGCTTCAAAAAGCCTAGCAGCATCTGCAGCGACACCGACTTGCCGACGCCGCTTCGACCCAGGATGCACAGGGTCTCCCCTGGGTACACAAAGAAGCTCACATCCTCCAACACCACAAACTCGCCGAAGGACTTATATACGTGCTCGAACGAGATGTAGGGACTAGGTTTATTCTTCACATCCGGCAAAGCGTCTGCGGCCGCCTCATTTTGCTGAGCCGCCTGTTGAATAAAGTCGCCAACCTCCGCCGAAACATCCTCCGACACACTCTCAATCAGCGGAGTATCTGCTGTCACTTCAACCTGTTCCGCCTCAATTTTCTTATCCGGTTCAGCCATAATCGCTACTCCCGCCCACCAACTCAAGACGCAAATCTAGCCTAACCCATCGACTGAACTAAGTATCCAACGCATCGACATGCCGTTCCGCCTCTGCAAACTCCTCCGGTGTATTCAGGTTCGCAAACCAAAGATGTTGCGCCGACTGCTGGGCCTCGGTTGTGTAACACCAGTCTTCTTTCTGTCCCCGCCCACGCGTCGCGCGAAAACCTGTCATTGGAACCCTCCATAGACCCACTCCCGGCAATAGCCCCTGCCGCAATGCCAACTCCCTTCCCGCCTCTTCAAACGCCGGTAGCAGTTTGAACTCTCCGCGCTCAATCGCGTCAGACAAAAAAGGCTTCACATCCTTGTGCAACAGGCAGAACCCAGGCTGAGGGCGCCCGCCAACCGTAAACATGCGCACCCGAGCCCCGCCTCTGTCGCTTTCACGTAGCCAGTTCCTCAGCCAGCCAAGCACCAGCGCGGAGGGCAAAAATGGCATATCCACCGGCAGGAAAAGGTTCCACTCGAAGATCGAATGCGTCAGCGCCGCCTCCATTCCTCCCATCGGCCCGCAACCGGGATGGATGTCCGGAACGGTCGGTGCGTACTCCTCAAGCTCCGGGTTTCCGCTCAAAATCCGCACATCCATGCAGACTCGTCGCAGCTTCTTTACCGCATGTCTTACCAGCGGCTTCCCCGCCAGCTCCAGCAAAGCCTTATCGCGTCTCATACGTGAACTCTTCCCGCCCGCCAGCACATAACCGCCGACCTCTTCAGGAACAGGACAGCTCATCACTCACCCACACCGCTGAGAAACCGCACAATCGACTCAATTCCCCGATGAAAGTTCGCCAGGTGAAACTTTTCATTCGGCGCATGAAGGTTATCGTCCGGCAACCCGAACCCCATCATCACAGTAGGCACCTTCAGCTCACGCACGAAGTCTCCTACAATCGGAATTGATCCACCACCACGCACAAATACCGTCTCTTTTCCGAAGACCTCGCGCATCGCCTCCGTCGCAGCTTTAACGTAAGCGTTATCGGTACTCACCACAATCGGATCTCCTGCATGAATCAACCGAACCTCCAACTGAACTCCCTTCGGAGCGATCGACTCAACATAAGTCTTGTACTTCGCAAAGCTCTCCGCCGGAGTCATATCAGGCACCAGCCGCATGCTCACCTTCGCTACTGCCTTGGCCGGAATTACCGTCTTCGCTCCCACACCGACAAATCCACCCGGCATTCCATGCACGTCGAGCGTCGGTCTCGCCCACGTCCGCTCCTGCACACTTAACCCCGGCTCACCGGTCAGCACGCTCGACCCAACCTCCGTCTCGCGATAATGTTCTTCATCAAACGGCAGCGCCTTCCACGCCTTCAACTCATCCGCTGTCGGCTTCTGCACCTTGTCATAAAATCCCGGAATCAAAATCTTCCCATTCTCATCCTTCAGCTTTGCGATTACCTGCGCCAACGCCACAAACGGATTCGGCGCGGCGCCGCCATACATCCCGGAGTGCAGATCAACCTTCGCCCCGCGCGCTTCAATCTCGGTGTAGATCATCCCTCGCAAGCCCACACACAGCGTCGGAAGCTCCGGCGCAAACATCTCCGTATCGCTCACCAGAGCAACATCCGCCTTCAGCTGGTCCCCATGCTCACGCACAAACGCAGCGATTCCCTCGCCTCCAACCTCCTCCTCACCTTCCACAATCACGCGTACATTTACCGGCAGCTTCCCTCCACCCGCCGCCATCAGCGACTCCAGCGCTTTCACATGCATCCACATCTGTCCCTTGTCATCGACAGCACCGCGAGCGTAAATATTCCCATCACGCTCCGTAGGCTCAAACGGCGGCGACTTCCACTCATCCAACGGCTCCGCCGGCTGCACATCATAATGCCCATAGCAGAGCACCGTCGGCTTCGCCTTCCCATCAGCACCCGGCACCGCATGCAGCCAGTCCGCATATACCAACGGATGCCCCTTTCGCGCCGCGGTCGAGGTCTCAATCAGCCGGACATTCTCCATCCCAATCCTCTTCAGCTCAGCAGCGACAAACTCAGCTGCCCGCCGCACATCGCCCACATGCTCGGGAGCCGTCGACACCGAAGGAATTCGCAACAGTGCCTTCAGCTCTTCCACAAACCGTGCTTTGTTCTCCCGCCCAAACGCAACCGCCGCCATCATCGTCACAGATTCATCTCCAGAAAAAAATTTCTTCCGCCTCATGCGTTCGCAACAACTCACCGCATCCAGACGAAACACAAGTATATGGAATAAACCCTTCCCCTCACTCGGAGGATCGTACAGTGGCGCTTATCGCTCCCTCGGAAATTCTTATCTTCCTCGCATCTTGTTCTTCGTAAGACGAAAATAATGCCATGACACCTATCGATCCAGCAGTCGACGCGACGTCCACAAACAAAACCGGCCAAACCTGGAACACCACAGCCTACGCTGCCAACGGTCGCTTCGTCGCCAACCTCGCCTCAGGTGTCGTCTCCCTCCTCGCCCCCAAGCCCGGCGAGCACATCCTCGATCTTGGCTGCGGCGATGGCGCTCTCACCGAGCAACTCGTCGCCACCGGCGCAATCGTCACAGGCGTCGACGCGTCGCCGACCATGCTCGAAGCCGCCCGCAAGCGCAATCTGAAGGTCGAGCAACACGACGCCACCGCCCTCCCCTACGATCAACAGTTCGACGCGGTCTTCTCCAACGCTGCCCTCCACTGGATCACCGGCGTCGCTGGCCATCAAGCGATGCTCTCCGGCGTTCACCACGCACTCCGCAGCAAAAATCCGCAAGCCCGCTTCGTCGCCGAGATGGGAGGTCACGGCAACGTCGCCGCCATCCGCACCGCACTCCAGGCTACCCTCGCGCCCTTTCACGTTGATGCTGAAGCCACCGCCGCCAGCTTCTTTCCCTCGCCCGCCCTCTATCGCCGCTTGCTCGAATCCGCCGGCTTCAAGGTTCAATCTATCGAACTCATTCCTCGTCCCACCCCGCTCCCCACTGGCATGGAGTCATGGCTGAACACGTTTCGCAACGGAGTCCTCGACCGCCTCACTCCACACGATCGCGCAACCGCTCTCTCCAACACCATCGCCCTGCTCGAGCCCATGCTCCGCGATGCTGACGGAAACTGGATCGCCGACTACGTTCGACTCCGCTTCCACGCCACGCTTCTCTGACCCCCGAATATTTCGCGTGAATTCGGCATCATACTTGTATCGGCCGACCCTCGGATTGTGGAGGAATCCATTAAAAGTGGATGAATCATCCGAGTTAGACCGAACATCATATTTCTGCGTCTAAGAACTAACAAAGCACTAAGCCTATGAAAATAAAATCACGCAACACTCTATGCGCCACCAATTTGTTCCTGTCACTGTATCTTTTTTGCGGCCACGCACAAGCCCAGGACAGGCTAAACTCCCTCTCGGAAACGCCAGCCACGCTCCAAACAGTAAGTACTGACACAACCTCATCATCTTCGCTCGCCAACGGGGATTATCCTGATGCTCCCCAGGCACAGCAGACGCAACAAGGCTCTCACGACTCTGCCGTAGAAGCCGCACAGGGCGAGGGCCAGCAGACCAAACGCATCCTCGGCATCTTTCCCAACTTTCGCGCCGTCAGCGCAAACGTCCATCTTCCGCCACAGACCGTCAAAGAGAAATTTCTCACCGCAACCCAGGACAGCTTCGACTACTCCTCGATTTTCCTTCCTGGGGCCGTAGCTGGCTACAACCAGGCCACCAACAACACACCCGAATTTCATCAGGGGGCAGCCGGATACGGCCGCTACTACTGGCACGCCTTCGTCGATCAGGCCAACGAAAACTACTTTGTCGAGTTTATCGGGCCAACCCTTACCCACGAAGACTCCCGATACTATACCCTCGGCACCGGCGGCTTCTGGAAGCGCGCTGGCTACTCTCTCAGCCGCGCTATCATCACTCGCAACGATGCAGGCCACGACACCTTCAACATCAGTGAAGTTGTTGGTGCCGGCGCTGCAGCAGGTGTATCAAACCTCTACTACCCATCGCGCGAGCGAACCTTTAGCAACACAGCAGACAGATGGGGCCAGAACATCGGCATCGATGCCGGCACCTTCCTATTCCATGAGTTCTGGCCCGACATCAACCACGCGCTCTTCCATGGCAAGAAACCAACCACATAAACCAAAGCCGGTATCTGTTCAATCAGATACCGGCCGCTTCTCCCTCAGAACATCCCCGGTCTCACTCTAGCGGCTGTCCGACTCCGGCCCAAGATTCGCAAGACACTGCTCCAACACCCTATTTAGAGCCTGAATCGAATCTTCAGCGACCCCCCGCCACAACTTCCCTTCGATCACCTTCGACTCCTTCTCCGCGGTCTCCAGCAACCTCTCCCCTTCAGCCGTAAGTTGTGTCATTAGAATCCGATCGTTACCCCGGCCCTTACTCCGAACGATCCATCCATCTCGCTCAAGGGCGGCCAGTAACGACTGCACCGACTGCGGTGTTACATAGCACAGCCGTGCCAACTGAGCCCCCGAAACCCCAGGCTCGTCGCGAATCGTCTTCATGACATGCAGCTGGGCAGTCGTCACACCCTGCGGACGCAGCACCTCGTCCATCTGGCTGCGAAAATGGATCAGGATGCGCTTCATCATCTGCGCGGCCCGCCGTCTTTCAACCTGTCGTTTCGTCCCGTTCAAATTAATAGAAACCATATCAGTCTCCTGATATCATATCAGGAGACTGATATGGCAACCATGACCGCACCCTCTTCCGCACTTGCCCGGCCCCGGCCTATCGCCGCGCCCGCTGCATGGAAGCCCCACCACAACCCATGGGCCATCGCGCTAACTGTCACCCTTGCCACCTTCATGGAGGTGCTCGACACCTCCATCGCCAACGTCGCCCTGCCTCACATCGCAGGCACCTTGGGCGCAAGCTCCGAGGAAGCCACCTGGGTTCTCACCAGCTATCTTGTCTCGAGCGCTATCGTCCTGCCCATCTCCGGCTGGCTCTCCGACCGGTTCGGACGCAAGCGCTTCTACATGACCTGCGTCGTCATGTTTACATGCTGCTCCTTTCTCTGCGGCATCGCCAACACCCTTCCGCTCCTGATCATCGCGCGCATCCTGCAGGGAGCAGGCGGCGGCGGCCTCGCTCCCAGCGAGCAGGCCATCCTTGCAGACACCTTCCCCGTAGAAAAACGAGGGCAGGCCTTCGCCGTCTACGGTATGGCTGTTGTCGTCGCTCCTGCCATTGGCCCCACCCTGGGCGGATGGATCACCGACAACTTCAACTGGCACTGGATCTTCTTCATCAACATCCCCTTCGGCCTGCTCTCGCTCTTCCTGTCTAACCGCATGGTCGAAGATCCACCGCATCTCAAGCTGCGCAGGGAACAGTCAAAACACCGGAAGGTCGACTTCATGGGACTCGGCCTGGTCGCACTCGGCGTAGGCTGCCTCGAATTCACTCTGGACAAAGGCCAGGAGAAGGACTGGTTCGGCTCGCCCATGATCGTCACCTTCGCCATCCTCGCCACCGCCACGCTCATCTTCTTCGCCTTCTGGGAATGGAACCACCCTGACCCCATCGTCGACCTGAAGCTGCTCAAGAATCGAAACTTCGGCACAGCCGTCTTTCTTCAGCTCATCCTCGGCATGGTCCTCTTCGGGTCCACGGTCCTTATCCCGCAGTATCTTCAGGCACTCCTCGGCTACACCGCAGAGCGCGCCGGCCTCGTCCTCTCTCCCGCCGGCTTCGTCATGATGGCCATGATGGCAGTCGCCGGCCGTACTGTCAGCAAATTCGACCCGCGTGGAATGGTCTGTATGGGATACCTGGCAACTGCGGCAGGCCTCTACAATCTCACCCGTCTCGATCTCAACGCCGCCTATAGCACCGTAACCATCTGGCGCATGATCCAGGTCGTCGGTCTACCCTTCATCTTCATTCCCATCAGCACGCTCAACTACGTCGGCGTCCCTTCCACCAAGATGAACCAGATCTCGAGCCTCTCCAACTTCGCCCGTAACCTCGGCGGAAGCGCCGGCACCGCACTCCTTACTACCTTCCTCGCGCGCAATGCCCAGGTCAACCAGGTCACACTCTCCGCCAACGTCGTTCGCGGAAGCGTCCCTTACAACCTCTACATGGACCGGATGAAAGAGATGATGATGTCGCAGGGAATCTCCGCCGCGAACGCGACGCAGATGGCTATGGGCCAGGCATACCAGGACATGCTCCGCCAGGCCTCCATGCTCAGCTACAGAAACGCCTTCGCCATCCTGGCCTTCACCGTCTTCCTGCTTGCTCCGTTGCCCTTCATCATGCGTCTCCCCAGCAAGATGGCAAAGCCCGACCCCGAAGCCCTGGGCGGACACTAATCACCCAAACCCACTCTCACGGAACTCCTCGCGCTCTGCCTGCGTAGAACCACCAGGCCGTGAAAGTCGGTGCTTGCTCCCAACCATCCTCAGATGGTTCTTAAAAAATAGGCACGCCCGAAACTCCGACGCAAACCTATGCTTCAATAGGGGGGCCAACTCCATGCCTCATCATCACCAATTGACATGACCGACAGACCTCTTTCTCTAAAGAAGAAGATCTCCCGATTCCTCAAAGAAAAGCTAATCCCCAGCGGATACGCCTCTCGCGATCACTTCGAAGAGATCCTGCTCGAAGTCGGCCGCACCCTTTCTCTTGATGAGTTGCTCGTCACCTGCCCCCGCAACATCTCGTCCGCCCTGCACCTCTCTTCCTTCCACATCCTCCTCCATGAGGACTCCGGCTACGTCCCTCAGGGAACCGCCAGCGACCTCACCTCCGGCTTCATCTTCCCAGCCAGCTCCTCCACCATCCTTCGCCTCAAGCGCGAGCGAAGACCCTCCCCCTTCAAAAAGCAGAAACCCGATGCCTGGCAACTCCTCGCCTCCTCCCATGAGATCGACGCCCTCGACTCCCTCGGAGCCCAACTCCTCATACCCTTTGAAGGCCGCACTGGCTTACGCGGCTTTGCAACACTCGCCAAACCCGAAGGCAAACACTTCCTCGCCCACGAACTTCGCTTCCTCCGCGAGCTCAGCCAGCAGATGGGCCGCGGCCTCGAGACTGCCCGCCACGTCAAATCCCTCAGCGAAGAGGCCGTCACTCGCGCCAAAGCCACCCGCGAACTCGATCTCGCCCGTGAGGTCCAGAAGCGGCTCTTGCCCCAGTCCCTTCCCACTATCCCCGGCATCGACTCCGCAGCTACCTACAAGAGCGCCGATGAGGTCGGCGGCGACTACTACGACCTCTTCGTCACCGGCAAAGGCCTCCTCTGCTGTGTCGTCGCCGACGTCAGCGGCAAAGGTATTGCCTCCGCCCTGCTCATGGCTACCCTGCGAGCCTCGCTTCGCAGCCTCATGCTCCATCACCACGAAGATCGTGTCACCGCCGTCATCGAAGACCTCAACCGGCTCCTCTATGAAGCCTCCTCCGCCAGCCGCTACGCTACACTCGTCTTCTTCGTCTACGATCCCTCCGCGCAAACCCTCACCTACGTCAACGCCGGCCACAACCCGCCCCTGCTCCTCAACGACAGCCAGGTCACCAGGCTCGAATGCGGCGGTCCTGTCCTTGGCCTGCTTCCCGACGCCACCTATGAAGAGCAGACCCTCGCCTTCAATCTCGGCGACACTCTCACCATCTACACCGACGGCATCACCGAAGCCGTTAGCTCTCGCGGCGCCGAGTGGGAAGAGCAGGGCCTCCTTAGCGCGATCCTCAAACAAAACTCCCTCTCCGCTGCCGCCACCGTGCAGGACGTCATCATTTCCCTCAACGCCTTCGCCTCAGGCGCCGCCCAGGTCGACGACATGACGCTCCTCGTCCTCCGCAGAACTGACTCCCTGACTCCAGCTAACGAGACGCGTCCATCTGCATAATCGTCTGCACGCGCTCAAACGCAATCGGACTCACCGACACCGAGCCCTCGAACGGCCTCGCCAGATCCGCAATCGCCGACAACGTCACCGCCACCACAAACGTCAGTGCCAGCACCTGGCAGTAGTGCAGCCACTTATTATCATTCCCCAACAGGCAGGACGACCCCACCGTCGCTCCACCGCCAGCCAACAGCAGGATCCACAAGATAATCGGCAGCCTCACGCGAAGTTGCTCCTCCCGCAAGCTGCGTCTCTCAGAAAGCTCACTCAACACCCGCGTCAGATGATCGACACTGTTCGCGGCGCTGGCATCCTTCACCGTCCCAAGCAACTTCCACATGTCCACCTCGATCACCTCTCCCGCGCGGCTCTCCTCCTGATGCTGCATCGCTGGCCACTCTTGGTGCACCACCACATCGGCATACTTCATCCCCAACGCACGAAACGCCTCCCGCTCCGTTGCCGGCAAAGCCGAAGCAACCCGCGTCGCCGTCAACAACGAGCTTGCCTCCTCCGTCGCATTAATCTCCGCCGACCGAAAGTCGATCCAAACGGTATAGAGCATGAACCCCAGAATCACCCCATACGTCGTCCCCAGAATCCCAAGCTGCCACCCCGTCACATCGTTGATCAGCTTGCGATTGGGAATCGGCCAAAACCGGTTGAGCAACAGCACCAGCAGCACCGACACCAGCAGCGCCAAAAAAACCAGAGAACTACTCTGCACATAGCTCAGCATTTCGACGTTCTCCTCAAGGAACCTGCACTGACAAGTCAGATTACATCTCCCTCTCGCACCACACCATTCCTAATAAAATCGCCTTCCTCAAACCCGAGAGCCCGTCAAAGTAACATCCGCATCAAACCTTAATCAGAAACATCTCAACATCTGGCAAAGAAAGACTAAAATTCTTGCAGTGACCAAACCTGCCTCAAACGCGGTCTATGTAGTAGTGGCAGTCGTGCTCATCCTCGCATCTTCAGCGAGCGCGACCCCTCTGCCCTCCGCATCGACCCTGCTGGCCTGCACCGCTGCCCAACTTTCGCTCTCTTTCGACGGCGAAGGCGGCAACTTCGACGGCATGTCACAGTCCGGCACCCTGCTGGTCCTTCGCAACATCGGCGCCCAAACCTGCACCATCTCTGGTCGCCCTGCACTCGAATTCGAAGACGCCTCAAACGCAAAGCTCCCCATCTCTCTTGAAACCCCACCCGGCATGCACCCGGGCCCTGTCATCCTGCCCGTAGCCGTTCCTGCAAATGCCGAAGCCACCGGCGAACTCCACTGGGTCTCCGGCGAAGTCTTCGACAACAGCAAGTGCTTCTCCCCGGCTTTCGTAGCAATCTCCTTCGGCGCGGACACCCTCCGCGCTCCCTTCACCGGCCATCTCTGCGCCTCCTCCGGTCAGGACGCCAAATACCGCTTCGCCTACCTCAAGCGCGACCCGGTCTACGTCCGCTCGAAATCCTAGCCTTACCGAGCGCCCAGATTCGCCGTATCTCAAACGGCCAACTCCACTTCCACCCGCGCCACCCATACCAGTTACACTAGTATTTGGGACAAAGTGCGCCCAGAAGGATACCGTTTTGTTCAACTCAGTTGTCGCCAAAGTCTTCGGAACCAGTAACGAACGCGCCATCAAGCGCATCCAGCCCACGGTTGCGCAGATCAACGCGCTC
>Ga0302324_100030954_pt1 | contig 10104 bp, 8 predicted proteins | sample Palsa_T0_1_FD_201949 | JGI IMG/M metagenome (GOLD analysis project Ga0302324, IMG submission 201949) | Peat permafrost microbial communities from Stordalen Mire near Abisko, Sweden - Palsa_T0_1 | ecosystem: Environmental > Terrestrial > Soil > Palsa > Peat permafrost | place: Sweden: Abisko... | reverse complement strand
CGGCCGATGCCGCTGGAGCGATCGGGTATCAGATGCCTGCCAGATGCGTTCAGCCAAATCTTTCGGGGTGTCCAGGGCGGCCCGAAGCGGCGCAGGATGGAGGTATCGCCAGACCGGGCACGGCAGCCCGGGCGCGGCGCAGGCACGAGCGGAGCGACAAAGATGTTCGAGAGGTTCACCGACAGGGCGCGGCGGGTTGTTGTCCTGGCTCAGGAAGAAGCCAGGATGCTCAACCACAACTACATCGGCACCGAGCACATCCTGCTGGGCCTGATCCACGAGGGCGAGGGCGTCGCCGCCAAGGCGCTGGAGTCCCTGGGGATCAGCCTGGAGGCGGTGCGGCAGCAGGTCGAGGAGATCATCGGCCAGGGTAAGCGGGCGCCGTCGGGGCATATCCCGTTCACGCCGCGGGCCAAGAAGGTGCTCGAGCTCTCGCTGCGCGAGGCGCTGCAGCTCGGCCATAACTACATCGGCACCGAGCACATCCTGCTGGGCCTGATCCGCGAGGGCGAGGGCGTCGCCGCCCAGGTGCTGGTGCGGCTGGGCGCCGACCTCAACCGGGTGCGCCAGCAGGTGATCCAGCTCCTGCACGGTTACCAGGGCAAGGAGCCCGCAGCCGCCGGGGCGCCGTCGGAGGCCGCGCCGTCGACCTCGCTGGTGCTCGACCAGTTCGGCCGCAACCTCACGGCCGCGGCGCGTGAGGGCAAGCTGGATCCCGTCATCGGCCGGGAGAAAGAGATCGAGCGGGTCATGCAGGTGCTCTCCCGCCGGACAAAGAACAACCCTGTCCTTGTCGGCGAGCCTGGCGTCGGCAAGACGGCCGTCGTGGAAGGGCTTGCGCAGAAGATCGTCAAGGGCGAGGTGCCGGAGACGCTGAAGGACAAGCAGCTCTACACGCTCGACCTGGGCGCGCTGGTGGCCGGCTCGCGATACCGCGGCGACTTCGAGGAGCGGCTGAAGAAGGTCCTCAAGGAGATCCGCACCCGCGGCGACATCATCTTGTTCATCGACGAGATTCACACCCTAGTAGGCGCCGGTGCCGCGGAGGGCGCGATCGACGCAGCATCGATCCTGAAGCCGATGCTGGCCCGCGGCGAGCTGCAGACCATCGGCGCGAGCACCCTGGACGAGTACCGCAAGCACCTGGAGAAGGACGCGGCGCTTGAGCGGCGCTTCCAGCCGATCCAGGTGGCCGAGCCCACGATCTCGCACACCATCGAGATCCTCAAGGGCCTGCGCGACCGGTACGAGGCCCACCACCGCGTCACGATCACCGACGACGCGCTGGTGGCCGCGGCTCAGCTCGCCGACCGCTACATCAGCGACAGGTTCCTGCCGGACAAGGCGATCGACCTGATCGATGAGGCGGGCTCGCGGATGCGGATCCGCCGGATGACCGCGCCGCCCGATCTGCGCGAGTTCGACGAGAAGATCGCCGACGTGCGGCGCGAGAAGGAGTCGGCCATCGACTCCCAGGACTTCGAGAAGGCAGCCGCGCTCCGGGACACCGAGAAGCAGCTGATCGACAAGAAGGACGCCAGGGAGAAGGAGTGGAAGGCCGGCGACATGGACACCCCGGCCGAGGTGAACGAGGAGCTCATTGCGGAGGTCCTCGCGACCGCCACGGGCATCCCGGTATTCAAGCTCACCGAAGAGGAGTCGCAGCGGCTGCTGCGCATGGAGGACGAGCTGCACCGCCGGGTGATCGGCCAGAACGACGCCATCAAGGCGCTGTCGCAGGCGATCCGGCGCACCAGGGCCGGGCTGAAGGACCCCAAGCGGCCCGGCGGGTCGTTCATCTTCGCCGGCCCGTCCGGCGTGGGCAAGACCGAGCTGTCCAAGACACTCGCCGAGTTCCTGTTCGGCGACGAGGACGCGCTGATCCAGCTCGACATGAGCGAGTACATGGAGAAGCACACCGTGTCGCGGCTGTTCGGCTCCCCGCCCGGGTACGTCGGCTACGAGGAGGGCGGGCAGCTCACCGAGAAGGTCCGGCGCAGGCCGTTCTCGGTCGTCCTGTTTGACGAGATCGAGAAGGCTCACCCGGATATCTTCAACTCGCTGCTGCAGATCCTGGAGGACGGGCGCCTCACCGACGCGCAGGGCCGGGTGGTGGACTTCAAGAACACCGTCATCATCATGACCACCAACCTCGGCACCAGGGACATCTCCAAGGGCGTCTCTGTCGGCTTCGGTACCGCGGGCCAGTCGCGCGGCTCCTACGACCGGATGAAGAGCAGGGTGCAGGAAGAGCTCAAGCAGCACTTCCGGCCGGAGTTCCTCAACCGCGTCGACGACATCATCGTGTTCCACCAGCTGAGCCAGGAGGAGATATTCAGGATCGTCGACCTCATGATCAACAAGGTGGACGAGCGGCTGAAGGACCGCGACATGGGCATCGAGCTGCGGCCCGCGGCCAAGACGCTGCTGTCCGAGCGCGGCTACGATCCGGTGCTCGGGGCCCGGCCGCTGCGCCGCACGATCCAGCGCGAGATCGAGGACCATCTGTCGGAGAAGATCCTCTTCGGCGAGCTCAAGGCAGGCCAGATCGTCATGGTCGACTCCGAAGGCAGCGGGCCAGAAGGGAAATTCGTCTTCAAGGGCGTGCCCAAGCCAGGCGCTGTTCCTGATGTCCCGCCGGCGGAAATCGGCAGCGAGACGGTTGCTGGCGGCGCCGAGGGCAGCTGAGCAGCTAGCCGGGGTCACCCGGCAGGCTGAATAGGCCGTCCGGGCGCCGGGTCACCAGGCCGTCAGCAAGAAGCGCAGCGAGCGCGCGGGCGCGCTGCGCGTCTTGCTGCCCGGCGGCGTCCAGCTCGGTGCCGGGGACCCGGCCCCCTGCCCGTCTGAGCGCGGCCAGGATAGAGCCGCGGCACTGCCGGTCGCTGCCCTCGTACCGGGAGGCTGGCCGCCGCGCCGGGCCGGCCGGGCTTCCGCCGCGGCGCCAGCGGCACCGGGCCGCTACCGGGCAGGCCGGGCAGGACGGCCGCGTCGCCGTGCAGACCAGCGCGCCGAGTTCCATGAGCGCAACCGACCAGCGTGCTGCGCGGCGGCCATCGGCGGGCAGCAGTGACTCCGCCAGCCTGATCTCGGCCGCCGAGGTGGCCCGTGCCGGGTGCTGCTGGCCAGTGACCAGGCGGGCCAGCACCCGCCGGACGTTGGTGTCCAGGACCGCGTGCCGCTGCCCGAAGGCGAAGCTGGCTACCGCGGCCGCGGTGTAGGCGCCGACGCCAGGCAGCGCGCGCAGTGCCGCAGCGGACGCCGGGACCTCGCCGCCGTGCTGATCCACCAGGAGCCGCGCCGTTGCGTGCAGCGCGATCGCGCGCCGGGGGTATCCCAGCCGGTCCCACTGCCGCAGCGCATCGGCCGCCGTAGCCGCCGCCAAATCGGCCGGACCGGGCCACCGGGCCAGCCAGGCAGCGTGTGCTGGCAGCACCCGGGCGACCGGGGTCTGCTGCAGCATGATCTCGCTGACCAGGACTGACCAGGCTGAGGCATCCGGGTGGCGCCACGGCAGATCCCTGGCATTGGAGTCGTACCAGGCCGTGATCAGCGCCTCGTCCTGGGCTGTCATGACAGATCCGGTCGTCGCACGGATCTGATCCTCGCACGGGCGCGTCCCGGCTGCGCGCGCAAATTAGGGCGGGGCGGATGAACCTGGGCAAGCGCCCTGCCTGCGGTTATGCAGTTTCGTGGCTGGCGGCGGGTCGGGCCGGTCGGGGCCGGGCTGGCTCTTGCATACTCAGTCGCATGGGCATGAATACGTTCCGTTACCAGGGGGAGGAACGTGAGCCTGCTACCTACTGGCGCCGGCGGTTCGTGGCGCTCGTCATCGGCCTGGCAGTCCTGGCGATCATTGCCTGGGCATTCTCCGGGGCGCTGAGCGCGGGAGCCGCGGCACGCGCGGCGGGCGGCAGCAGGTCCGGCCGCCCCGGCGGCCCGGGCGCCGGCGCCGCGGCGGCGACGGGCAGCGGATCAGCGCCGGCCTCCCCGCCCTCTTCCGCCGCAGCGGTGAGCCACGGCGACGGCCCGAAAGCGCTGCCTGCCACCGGTTCCGCCGGACCGCACGTCACCGGCGGCGTCGCTGGCCGCTGTTCCCGCAAGGAAGTGGTGGTCAGCCTGGCCCCCGGCCCGGGCAGCGTCGAGCCTGGCGAGCTGCCGCAGTTCGATGTGGACGTGGTGTCCACGGCCGGGCAGGCTTGCAGGTTCAACGTGGGCCTGAAGTACGTCGCGCTGGTGATCAGCTCCGGCGCGGCGCGGATCTGGAGTTCTGCCGACTGCGTCAAGGGACCAGGCTCGCTGGTCACCGAACTGCAGCGCGGCGTGCCGACGGTGCTGACCATCTCCTGGGACCGGGAACGGTCCGCGCCCGGGTGCGCCGGGCCTGCTCCGCAGGTTGCCGCCGGGTTCTACACGGCCACGGCGACGGTCGATGGCGCGCTGGCCAGCAACAGCGAGACGTTCCGGCTGCGCTGACCCTCGGCTGCGCTGACCCTAGCTGTAGCGGTCGAGCAGCGAAGACTCCGCCAGCCGGGACAGGCCCTCGCGGACGCTGCCGGCGTGGGCAGTGCCGATGCCCTCGACCCGCTGCAGGTCTTCGACGGTCGCCGCCAGCAGCTTCTGCAGGCCGCCGAAGTAATCGATGAGGGCCCCCGCAGCAGACTCCGGCAGCCGGGGCACCTTCGCCAGCAGCCGGTACCCGCGCGGGCTTACCGGGTACTCCAGGTTCTCCGGGCCGCCAAGACCGAGGACGTCGGCCACGACTCCGGCGTTGAGCAGCGTGTCCTGCGGCAGTGACTCCAGCCGGTCCAGCGCGGCGGCGGTAGCTGTGTCCCGGCTGCCGCGGGCCGCCGGGACGTAGTCCTGCACCAGCAGCTCCCGCTCCGGCCCGGTGCCGGCCGCCAGCTCTTCGAGCTGCAGGGCCAGCAGCCTGCTGTCGGTGCCCAGCTCGATCATGTACTCCTCGATCTCGCCGGCGACCCGCCTGACCATCTCCAGCTGCTGCGCCACGGCGGTGACATCGCGGACGGTGGTCAGGTCCTCGATCTCCAGGGCCGACAGCGCGCCGGACGCCTCGTTCAGCCGTAGCTTGCAGCGTTCCAGCGTCGCCAGTGCCTGGTGGGCGCGGGAAAGAATGGACGCCGAATCCTCGATGACGTACCGCGTCCCGTCGGTATACAGCCCGATAATCCGCATCGACTTACTGACCGAGATCACCGGGTAGCCGGTCTGCCGTGACACGCGGTCTGCGGTCCGGTGCCGGGTGCCCGACTCCTCTGTCGGCAGTGCCGGATCCGGCACGAGCTGGACGGCCGCGCGCACGATGTTCGCGCCGTCAGCGTCCAGGACGATGGCACCGTCCATCTTCGCCAGCTCACGCAGCCGGGTCGCGGAGAAGCCGACCTTGAGCTCGAAACCTCCGGAGCACAGATCCGCTACGGCCTGGTCGTAGCCCAGTACGATCAGCGCGCCGGTGTTGCCGCGCAGGATCCGCTCCAGGCCGTCGCGCAGCGCCGTGCCCGGAGCGAGCGCTGCGACAGCGGCGCGGCGCCGCTCATCTCGCCCATGGCCCATTGCTGGCACCCAATCCCCGATCGCTCGTTACCGCAACTGTACCGGCGGCCAGCCGCCGGCGCCCGCCGGTTACGGACCGATAACGTCACCCGCCGGGGCAGTCTTATCAGTGTTGTCCGCCGAGGGCAGCGGCAATCGCGTGCCGCACGTCGGTTACCTCGCAGACATCAGTCAGCGAGCCCTGGCCACCTGTTCGGCGCTCACCGGGAACGCCAGCGCCGGCCGGCAGGCAGCCGGATCCGGCCGGAACGATCGCGCGCCGAAATCCCATCCGCTCGGCCTCTGCCAGCCTGCGCTGAACACCGGCGACCCTGCGGATCTCGCCGGCCAGGCCGACCTCGCCGATGGCCACCAGGCTGGCCGGCACCGTCAGCTCGGAGGCGGCGCTGGCCACTGCCAGGGCCACCGCCAGGTCTACCGACGGCTCGGTGAGACGGACGCCGCCCACGGTCGCCGCATAGACGTCCTGCTTGCCGATCGTGATCCCGGCGCGCCGCTGCAAGACGGCCAGCACCATCCCGACCCGCGAGGAATCCAGGCCGGAAGTCACCCGGCGGGCCAGCTCGGCACCGGACGCGCATACCAGCGTCTGCACCTCGGCCACCAGCGGCCGGCGCCCTTCCAGCGTCACGGTGACGCAGGTGCCCGGAACCGGGTCATGCCGCCGGGACAGGAACAGGCCGCTCGGGTCAGGCAGGCCGATCAGGCCGAACTCGCCGAGCTCAAAGCACCCGATCTCGTCGGTCGGGCCGAACCGGTTCTTCAGCGCGCGGACCATCCGCAGCTGGCCGCGGGAGTCGCCGTCGAAGTGCAGCACCACGTCGACCAGATGCTCCAGTGAGCGAGGGCCGGCAATCGACCCGTCCTTGGTCACGTGGCCCACCAGCACGGTCGTCAGCGTGCGCTGCTTGGCCAGGGTCATCAGCGCAGCGGTGATCTCGCGGATCTGCGTGACCCCGCCGGGGGCACCGTCGACACCGGCCATGGTGAAGGTCTGCACCGAGTCAACGATGAGCAGCGCCGGGCTGACCGCCGCAACATGCGCAAGGAGTGCGCCGAAGTCGGTCTCGGCGGCGAGGAAGAGATTGTCGGCCACCGCGCCGACGCGGTCAGCGCGCAGCCTGACCTGAGCCGCGGATTCCTCGCCCGTGACATAAAGCACCCGGCCGGACTCCGCCGCCAGGGCGCCGGCCTCCAGCAGCAGCGTCGACTTGCCGACGCCAGGCTCGCCGGCCAGCAGCACCACCGCGCCGGGAACAAGGCCGCCCCCCAGGACCCGGTCAAGCTCATCGAGGCCGGTTGGCCGGGCAGCGGCTGAGGTGGCATCGACCTGCCCGATCGGGATCGCCGCCGCGCCCGGGGTCCCCTGCGCTCCGGTCCGCAGCGGCACCCGCAGCGCGGGCTGGGACAACGCGGGCGGGTCAGCCTCCGCGACGGTTCCCCAGCTCTGGCAGCCGCCGCACCGGCCCGCCCACTTCATCGTCCGCCAGCCGCACGCCGAGCACTGGTAAAGGACCCCCGCGGGCGACTTGGCCATACCCCGCACCGTACCGGCAGTCACCGACAGCCCGCGCTCCTCCAGCGCGGGCGCACTCGGCTGGCGGGCATAAGCTGGCAGGCGGTCAGCATGGATGGAAATGGAGAAGCCTTGGCCTATGTCGCCCCGGTGACCGGGATCCAGGTGGCACTCTCGACCGCAGCGGTCTTCCCCGAGCGGACCCCGGATGCCTTCGAGGCAGCCGCGCGCCTCGGCTATGACGGAGTCGAGGTCATGGTCACCGCTGACCCGGTGAGCCAGGATCCCGCCGTCCTGCGCAGGCTGAGCGACTACTACAGCATTCCCGTGCTGGCCGTGCATGCGCCCTGCCTGCTGATCACCCAGCGGGTCTGGGGACGCGAGCCGTGGGGAAAGCTGGAGCGGTCCAGGGAGGTCGCGCAGGAGCTTGGCGCGCACGTCGTCGTGGTGCACCCGCCGTTCCGCTGGCAGCGGGAGTATGCCAGGGACTTCGAGGCCGGCCTGACCCGGATGGCGCAGGAGAGCGATGTCGCCTTCGCCGTCGAGAACCTCTACCCGCTGCGGCCTCGCGGCGCCGAGGTAGCCGCCTGGGCGCCGCACTGGAACCCGGTCGAGCTGGACTGCCCGCACGCGACCCTCGACCTCTCGCACACCGCCGTGTCCGGGTCGGATGCCCTGGAGATGGCCGAGGAGCTCGGCAGCCGGCTCGTGCACGTGCACATGGCCGACGGCACCAAGGCGGGCCTGCCGGACGAGCACCTGGTCCCCGGCCGCGGCACCCAGCCGTGCGCTGAGCTGCTCAGGCGGCTGGCCGTCGGCGGGTACCAGGGAGTCGTGGTGCTCGAAGTCACCACCCGGCGGGCGAGCACGGACGCTGAGCGGCAGGCTGACCTGGCCGAGTCCCTGGAGTTCACCCGACGGCACCTGGCGGAAGGGGCTAACCTCGCTGTCGTCGGCCGCGCGCCGGGCGGCTCAGGCGCGGCCGGTGGCCCTGCCGCCGCAGCCGGGGGCAGGGCCGGCCAGCCTACATCTCCAGGATGAGGGTGACCGGGCCGTCGTTTACCAGCTGCAGCTGCATATCCGCGCCGAACACACCGGTCTGGACGCTTGCGCCAAGCTCCCGCAGCGCGTCGGCGAACGCGACGATGAGCGGCTCGGCCACCGCACCGGGGGCAGCCGCCTGCCACGTGGGCCGACGTCCTCTGGCCGTCTGGGCGTACAGCGTGAACTGGCTCACTACCAGCAGCGGCGCCCCGGTGTCCGCGCACGACCGTTCCTGCGCCAGGATCCGCAGCTGGAAGATTTTCCTGGCGAGGGCCGCGGCCGTGGCAGCGGTGTCGGAGTGCGTGACGCCCACCAGCACCACCAGGCCTGGGGCGGTCAGGCGGCCGACCGCCTCCCCGGCTACCGATACGCTCGCCGCACTGGCACGCTGAACGACTGCTCGCACGAGAAGGCATTCTTCCGGTCATGACTATTCCCGCCACCCGCCGGCCCGCCCCAGCCAGCCGGCCCGCCCCAGCCCAGCCCGCCCCAGCCCGGCCTGCCGGACCGGCAGCCACCCTCATCACCGTGGCCCCGACCGGCGCGGAGCTGCAGAAGGCAGCGGTCCCGGTCCTTCCTGTCACGCTCGACGAACTGGTCAGCACCGCGAAGGAGTGCCGCGCCGCCGGCGCGGCGGTGATCCATGTGCACATCAGGGACGACAAGGCGCGTCCCACTCTGGACATCGGCAGGCTCACCGAGACTGTGCACGCGGTGCGCGAGGCGACTGACCTGATCGTCCAGCTGTCGACCGGCGGCGCGGTTACCGACAGCTTCGAGCGCCGCCTTGCCGTGCTGGACGCGGGGCCCGACGCCTGCTCGCTGACCTGCGGCACGGTCAACTTCGGCGACGAGGTGTTCGCGAACCCATGGCCGTTCATCCGCGAGCTGTACGCCAGGACCCTGGAACTGGGCGTGGTTCCGGAGTTCGAGCTGTTCGACCTGGGGCACGTGGCCACGCTGCACCGGCTGCTGGCTGACCTGGGCGCCCCGCACGGCGGGCACGTCCACTGCGATCTGGTGATGGGAGTGCCGGGCGGCATGCCCGGCGCCGCCGCCACCCTGATCCAGGCGGTAGCTGCGCTGCCCGAAGGCGCCACCTGGTCCGCGACCGGCGTCGGCCGCACCTCGCTGCCGGTGATGCTTGCCGCGCTGGCGGCTGGCGGTCACCTGCGGGTCGGCATGGAGGACACGATCTCATTCGCCCGCGGCCGCCCGGTTACCGGCAACGCCGAGCTGGTAGAGCGCGCCGCCGCTCTCTGCAACCTGGCGCAGCGGCCCGCGATGACGCCGCAGGACGCCAGGCTGCTGCTGGGCGTCCCCGATCGGCACTAGCTCCCCCGTTACCGCCCAGCGGCCCCCGCCGGGGAAACCCAGTCCCGTCCACCGCCAGCGGCCCCGCCGGGGAAACCCAGTCCCGCTGCTCACCTGCGAGCAGCGGCCGGTGCCGGGGAGTCCGGCGCAGTAGCGGTCCTGGGCGCGGCCCCCTCCCGCTGGACGAAGTCCTTGCTCCGGATCAGCAGCAGCGCGCAGACCCCGCCCGCCAGCGCCAGTGCCGCCGTGATGTACAGCAGGTCGTTGAGGCCGGAGGCGAAGCTGGACCGACCACCTGCTCCTGGCCGAGCTCGCCAGCGAGGGGCGGGCATCCCACGCCGCGCTCGCCGCGGCCCTGCACTGGCACGAGTCGACCGTGCGCCGCCGGATCGAGGAGCGTCAGCTTTAGCAGGCGCTGTACCTCGACGTCGATGTCCGCGAGGACTTCCTCCGCGCGGGCTGACCGGGCTGAGCCTGGTGGTTCCGGCGTGATTCGGACAATATGGGCACCTAACGATGCCGCTTCCGGGAAACTCATTAAGCGTGGCTAAGCGGCAGCGACCCTCCCGACAGCTCAGTGGGCTCTGGATCGACCGGTACAGGGTGCACGACTGAATCGTGAGGTTCTTGGTTATCGCAGCTCGCGCCGCTAGTCTGGG
>Ga0302324_100030953_pt1 | contig 10104 bp, 8 predicted proteins | sample Palsa_T0_1_FD_201949 | JGI IMG/M metagenome (GOLD analysis project Ga0302324, IMG submission 201949) | Peat permafrost microbial communities from Stordalen Mire near Abisko, Sweden - Palsa_T0_1 | ecosystem: Environmental > Terrestrial > Soil > Palsa > Peat permafrost | place: Sweden: Abisko... | reverse complement strand
CGACCCCGATGCCGGCCACGATGAGGAAGGCGAGCACCCCCGGCTCGACGTCGTTGATCGACGAGGAGGTCGCCGCGAGCACACCGAACGTCACAGGCTCACCCTCTCCCGGACCCCCGCGAACAGGTCGTCCTCGGGCAGATCGGTATCGACAACCGACCTAGCCAGATGATAGTCCTCCGTCGGCCAGGCCGACCGCTGGACCTCGATCGGGCAGCGGAACCAGAAGCCGTCCGGGTCGACCTGGGTGGCATGCGCCTTCAGGGCCTGATCCCGGATCTCGAAGAAGTCGCCGCACGGCACCTGGGTGGTGATCTCGAGCTCGCGCCAGTCATCGCCGCGCTCTTCGGCGCGCTTCGCCCGCTCCTCGAAGATCTTCGCATACGGCGATTCCAGGCCGCGGCGGATCATCTCCTCGTGCAAGGCCACGAACTTCGCGCCGTGAAATGACGCGAAGTAGTACAACTTGAGCGGCTGCCACGGCTCGCCGCAATCCGGGTACGCGTCCGGGTCGGCGGCGGCCTCGAAGGCCGCCACGGCGACCACGTGGGTCATGACGTGGTCCGGGTGCGGGTAGCCGCCCTGCTCGTCGTAGGTGAGCATCACGTGCGGCCGGAATTCCCGGATAGCCCGCACCAGCGGGCGGGCCGCGTCGGCCACGTCGGCGAGCGCGAAGCAGCCCTCGGGCAGCGGCGGCTTCGGGTCCCCCTCGGGCAGGCCGGAGTCGACGAAACCGAGGAAGCGCTGCTCGATCCCGAGGATTTCCCTGGCCCGTGCCATTTCCTGGTGCCGGACGCTGGCGATGTCGGCCTTGATCTCCGGGCGGTCCATCGCCGGGTTCAGGATGTCACCGCGTTCCCCGCCGGTCATCGTGCAGACCAGAACCTGCGCGCCCTCACGGACGTACCGCGCCATCGTCGCGGCGCCCTTACTCGACTCGTCGTCCGGGTGTGCGTGCACGGCCATCAGCCGAACCTGGCTCTGCAACAGTGGTCTCCCTCGGTTAAACCTTCAGTGCGCAAACACCCGTTTGCCCACGCGACATTCCCCGTTCCGCTCCGTTGAGCGGTTTCCCCATTTGACTCCAGCGCCCAAGTCGCCGACGCTAGTTAGCCTCAGAAGATTAAACCCCCGAGGACCGACCCACGGTCCCGCGGACTGCAAGGTCCTGCGCAGTACCAAGGAGTGCCCGTGACTGAGACGCGCGACGACACCATCACCTGGCTGACCCAGGAGGCGTACGACCGGCTCAAGGCCGAGCTTGACCACCTTTCCGGCCCGGGGCGCGTCGATATCGCGAAGAAGATCGAGGCGGCCCGGGACGAGGGCGACCTGAAGGAGAACGGCGGCTACCACGCGGCCAAGGATGAGCAGGGTCATATCGAGGCGCGGATCGTTCTGCTCATGTCCATCCTAGAAAACGCCCGCGTCGGCGGACCGCCGCGCACCGACGGCGTCGTCGGCCCGGGTATGACGGTCACGATCCGGTTCGTCAAGGACGACGACGAGGTGACCTTCCTGCTCGCTTCCCGCGAGGAGAGCGGGTCGCCGATCGACGTCTACTCGCCCCGCTCGCCGCTCGGGGCCGCCATCTCCGGCAAGAAGGTCGGCGAGAGGGCCACCTACTCGCTGCCGAACGGCCGCCCCTGCACGGTCGAGATCCTCGAGGCCGTCCCCTACGTCGGGGTGTAAAAGCCTTTTCGAAGCCGAACGGGCAGTGGTCTCCGCGGCCACTGCCCGTCAGGCATTCCCGCCGGTTTAGCCAATGATTCGAAATTATTATGGAGAGCTACTATCCCTACGGCACGTAGCGGTCCACAATAACGACTGACGCCTAGGAGACCAGCTCGGGCTGCGCGTCGGCGGTCTGCTCGGTGCCGGGGGCTGGGGTCCGGCCGCGCAGCGGGACCTCCTTGATCAGCAAGGCCAGCACGAAGATCAGCACCGCGCTCGGCGCGGCCCAGAAGAACACACCCTGGACCGCGTGCGCGATGGCGTAGAACACGTCGTGCCTGATCGCCCCGGTCAGCTTGTCGACCACGGTGGGGTCAAGCTGCCCGCCGCTGGCGTTGATGTGCACGCCGGAGCCCGCCGCGGCGCGGAGCGAATCGGTCAGGCGGCTGGCGAAGATCGCGCCGAACGCGGACACCCCAAGCGATCCGCCAATCTGCTGGAAGAACATCCGGGCGCTGCTGGCCACGCCTATGTCCCGCTGGTGGACGCTGTTCTGCGCGATCAGCGAGACCATCTGCATCAGGAAGCCCATGCCGAGGCCGAGCACGACGTAGTAGATGCCCGAGGTCGTCCGGCTGGTGTCGACGCCCAGCCTGGTCAGCAGGAACATGCCGACGGTCATGATGGCTCCGCCCAGGACCGGGAACAGCTTGTACCGGCCGGTCTTGGTGGTGATCTGGCCCGACAGGATGGAGGTGATCGTCACCCCGACCATCATCGGGGTCAGCATCAGCCCGCTGACCACCGCCGAAGCGCCCTGCACCGTCTGCTGGTAAAGCGGCAGGAACGTCATCGCGCCGAACATGGCCAGGCCGGTGAGGAACGTCAGCGCCATCGTGACCGAGAAGTTCCTGTTGCGGAACACCCGCAGCGGCAGGATCGGCTCGGCGGCCTTCGTCTCGGTGACGAGGAAGCCAACCGTAGCGGCGACGGCGATCACGGCGAGGCCGACGATCTGCACCGAGCCCCAGGCGTACTCGCTGCCGCCGAAGGTGGCGAACAAGATGACCGCTACGGCCGCCACCGCGAGCAGCCCGCCGCCGAGATAGTCGATCTTGTGGCTGACCTTCTTGGCCGGCACGTGCAGGACCGCGAGCAGGTAAATCAGCGCCGCGCCACCGAGCGGGATGTTGATGTAGAAAATCCAGCGCCAGGAGAAGCTGTCAGTGATGAACCCGCCGGCCAGCGGGCCGCCGATGGTGGCGAGCATCATCACCACCATCATGTAGCTCATGTAGCGGCCGCGTTCCCGCGGTGCCACGATGTCGCCGAGCGTGGCCATCGCCCCGACCATCAGGCCGCCCGCCCCCAGCCCCTGCAGCGCGCGGAACCCGATCAGCTGCTCCATGTTCTGCGACAGGCCGGACAGGGCCGAGCCGACCAGGAAGATCACGATCGCGAAGATGAAAAGCTTCTTGCGGCCGTACATGTCGCCGAGCTTGCCGTAGAACGGCGTGGTGACGGTCGAGGCTAGCACGTAGGCGGTGACCACCCAGGCCAGGTGCGTCACCCCGCCCAGGCTGCCCACGATCCGGGGCAGCGCGGTGCCCACGATGAGCTGGTCGAGCATCGCGAGCAGGATCGCCATCAGCAGTCCAGGCAGCACGATCAAGACCTCGCGCCGGTCCGCGTAGTGCCCGGTGCCAGCCGACCCGTTGCTGGCCGACCCGTTATTCGCCGACCCGATGTCAGCTGACCCGTTACTCGCTGACCCGTTGCTCATTGACCCGGTGCTGGCCGGACCCGCCCCCGGTGCATCCGGCTGGCCCTCGCCGCCTGTTTCCTCCGCCACCGCCCGCTCCTTCCAGCCTGCTTCTTCCCCGCCTGCGTCCGCCGGCTGGCGCCGCGTCTGGCGGCGGGGCCGGGCGCGGCCCGGCACCTTCGCGCGCGGCCCGGTACGTTGACTTACCGGCCGGCAAGTTACTACCCTAAAATTGCTACTTACCGGCCGTCAAGTAATTTGGCGGTTGTCGGCTTCGCGAGGGAGTGCGAAACGGATATGCGCGACGCGGGGTCCACGCCACGGACCGACACCCGGTCTCGTGTCCAGGAGGTGGCGCTCGAGCTCTTCGCCGAGCAGGGGTACGAGAAGACGTCGCTGCGCGAGATCGCCGAGCGGCTGGGGGTAACCAAAGCCGCCCTGTACTACCACTTCAAGTCCAAGGAAGACATCGTCCACAGCTTCACCGACGACTATTTCGCCGAGTTCGACCGGCTGGTGGCGTGGGCCAAGGACCAGCCGCGGACCGAGGCGACCCGGCGCGAGGTGCTCGACCGGTACGTCGGGATCGTGCTGGCCGGCCATGAGGTCTTTCGCTTCCTCGAGCAGAACCGGGCCTCGGTCGAGACCATGCACGGCGGCAAGGACCGGTTCGCCCGCTTCCGCGACCGGCTGGACGACTTCATCGACGTGCTGGTCGGCCCCGACGCGCCGCTGCGGTCCCGGGTGCGCGCCAGCACCGCCGTGCTCGCGGCCGGCGCGAGCTGCCGGTTCTTCCTGGAGCAGGCCGACGACCGGGATAAGCTGCGGGCCATCGTGCTGGAGATCGCCACCGACCTGATCCCGGTAGACCGCTGAGCCGGGACATGGACGAGGGCAGACGGCGACGATATCTTGTGAGCTAGTCACGTTAATCCGGTTCGGCCTGCGGAAAAGTGGGGGGACAGCGCGGTGAGAACTTCGATTGTGGGGGTTGAAGGTGACCTGGCCGGCACGCGCTTCGGGATAGGTGAGGCGCCGGTCACGTTTGGCCGTGAAGAGGACAACGACGTCGTTATCAGTGATCCGTTGGCCTCACGGTGGCACGCCGAACTCGAGCAGGAGGCCGACGGCTACGTCCTCACCGACCGGCACAGCAGCAACGGCACCTGGGTGAACGGTGCCGCCATTACCACTCAGTATCTCCGGTCCGGCGACGAGATCATGATCGGCGACCAGAAGTTCCGCTTCGAGGTGTCAGATCCGCGAGCCACGGTTCAGCGCAGAGGCCCGGCGTCCCCCGCCGAGCCGTTCGATCCCGCGTCCGTCTTGAGGGTTATCGTCAGCGGTGGCGGCCCTGTCGGCCTGACCTTCGCGTTGCTGCTGGCAGACCTGATGGGACCGAGGGTAGCCATCAGGATCCACAACGGCCGCTGGAAGCGCGACGGCGACCGGGTGGTGTGGAAGGGACCGGAAGAGCGCAACGTCCGGCGCCAGCAGGTTGTGACCATTCAGAGCCGCCAGTATCTCAAGCTCCCGCAGGAGATGCAGGACCACCTGTTCACCCCGGGTAACTTCACTGAGACATGGCCCAAGGGGCCGGACTCGATCCACGACCACGGCCCGCGCAATATCCGCATCGCCCACGTTGAGGACCGCCTGCTCGACCTCGCCAACTCCAAGCGCGGCCAGATCGAGCTCGTCCCCGAGCCTTTCGACGCTGATGCGGCCCAGGAGGAAATAGCCGGGGCGCACGTGCTGGCGATCTGCGAGGGCAGCCGGTCCCGCACCCTCAGGCATTTGTCCGGCAAGTTCGGCGCGGCCGACCCCAACTTCTACGGGCTCGACGGCGAGCAGGTCTCCGACATGGTGCTTGGCCTGCGGGTGAAATCGCTGCTGCCCGACCCTATGGCGGTCCTGCTGACGGTGGCACAGAACCGATTCCTGCTGAACTCGCTGCGCGGCGAGGGATTCCTGAACGTGCGGCTCACCCCCCAGGAGGCGAAGGAAGCCGTCGGGATCGACCCGATCAGGCAGCTGTTCACCGGTTGCATCCAGACCGAACCCTGCTTGCTTGAGCGCGCCCCGGGCGGCGAGTTCGTATGTGGCACGCACCACACCTTGTTCCTGCCCGCCCTGCTGCGCGGGTCGGCGTTCTGGACGCGGATGCTGGAAGGGCTCGCGCTGTTCGGCGTCCCGGCGGAGAACCTGACCGCCGTGACCGCCTTCCAGCTGAACATGGTGCAACGGCCGCGGTTCTCGGTCCGGTTGTTCCCGCGCACCCAGACGACGCCGGGTACGTTTGGCTTCCTGCTTGGCGACGCGGCCAACGCCATCCACTTCTGGCCAGGGCGTGGCCTGAACAGCGGGCTGGCGTCGGCGATCTCCCTGGCCCGGTGCCTGGCTAGGCCCCGGCGCGGCGCGACGCTGCGAGACGCCGACTTCGTCCGGCACGAGGCCGTGATGTCCATGCTGCAGTACCGGCACAAGAGCCGGGCCTGGCTGCAGATGGTCACCGCCGATGACAACGGTAACTTCCGTGCGATCAAGGACATCATCGCGCAGGGCATTGCCGAGGGCGAGGAAGGGAACTACGACCTGTCTGCCGACCGTGAGGCGTTGCTGCGCCGGCTGATCCAGATCCGGGGGCGCTTGACATCGCGCATCGAGGGATTGCCCGACGACGCCACGCTGCGCGCTCACCTGGATTCGCTCAGCGGTCCGCTGATCCATACCCTGCTGGTCAGCGGCCCGTGGGACACCGCGAACGTCGGCGGTGAGGAGGTCGATGTCGACTGGCTCTTCACCGAACCGCAACTGGGACAGTCGGCCGCCTCCAGCCAGTCGCCCCGCCCGCTCGGTGAACCCCGCACCGCCCCCCGCTCGCAGCTCGCACACCATTGACTTCCACTCCGCCCTGAAGAAGGGCGGAGATTCCCGCCTGTCATGCCGCTTGTCGGCGTGGCTTCGGGTGGGTTCCTGCTTCGCGGCGCTGTGCCGGGACGCTAGGTCCTGGTCTTACCTGCGCTCGACAGGCTGTCACCGCCAGTCCGGCGGCCTGGGCGACGTTGACCGCCGCGTTGATGTCCCGGTCCAGCCACGTCCGGCACGCCTGGCACTGCCAGGCGCGGACGTGCAGCGGCTTGGGGCCGTCCTTGACCCCGCACGCCGAGCACACCTGGCTGGTGGGCTCGAACCGGCCGATCCGGTGGAACTCCCGGCTGTACCGCCGGGCCTTGTACTCCAGCATGCCCGTGAACGCCGACCAGCCCGCGTCATGGACGGATCTGGCGAGCCGGGTGCGGGCGAGCCCCTTCACGCACAGGTCCTCGACGGCGACCGCTTGGTTGTCGCGGATCAGCGCCGTGGACAGCTGGTGGTGAAACTCGCGCCGCGCGTCGGCCACCCGGGCGTGCGCCCGGGCCACCTTGATCCGGGCCGCCTCCCGGTTCCGGCTGCCGTCCTGCTTGCGGGACAGCGACCGCTGCGCCCGCCGCAGTTTCTTCTCCGCCCGCCGCAGGAACCGGGGGGAGGCGATCTTCCGGCCGTCGGACAGCACCGCGAAATGGGTCAGCCCGAGGTCGATGCCCACCACGGGCTCCGCCGCGGGCAGCGCGACCGGTTCGGTCTGCACCACGAAGCTGGCGAAGTACCGGCCCGCGCAGTCCCGGATCACGGTGACGCTGGACGGCGGCGAGGGCAGCGGCCGGGACCACCGCACCGGTACGTCCCCGATCTTGGGCAGCCGGAGCCTGCCGTCCGGGAGGACCTTGAACCGGGCGTTGGCGGTGAACCGGATCCCCTGGCGGGTGTCCTTGCGGGACTTGAACCGGGGCAGCCCCACTTCTTTGGGCCTCGGGCCTTTGCGCCCGGCGGCCCGCCATTGGCGCAGCGCCCGCCGGGACTCGAAGAACCGCCGGTACGCGGTGGTCAGGTCCGCCAGGGACTGCTGCAGGATCACCGCCGAGACCTCGCCGAGCCAGGCCCGCTGCGGGGCGGCGTGCGCCTGCTGCCGCGCCGCCAGTGCGTCGTTGAACACGACCCGGGCGCAGCCGAACGCTTTGGCGAAGGCGAGCCGGTGCCGGGGCCGCGGGTCGAGACGGTAGCTGTACCGGAGCTGCATCTCGCTATCATATTCGTTTTCACGGCTGGATACGGGGACGTACGCACTAGCGGGCACCGTGTCTTCGTCCTGCACGCTGATCTGGTTTTCGTGACCAAGTACCGGCATCCTCACCTGCTGGGGAACTTCCCGCCCGAAGGTGGCGCTGCCGAAGCTGGTGAACAGCCTCAAGGGTGTGCCGTCCCGGCGCCTGCGGCAGAAGGTCCCGGACCTGCGGCGGCACTACCGGCGGACGAACCGGCTGTGGTCCGGGTCGTACTTCGCCGGATCGGCCGGCGGTGCTCCCATCAGCGTCCTGCGCCAGTACATCGAGCAGCAAGATCGCCCGTTGTGACTGGCGCATGTCCGTCCGCCTTCACCACCGGCCTGAAGGCCGCCGCACTGGCGGACATTTCGGTAGCGGGCGCCACTTCATCCCCCGCGTTCGCGCTCAAGCACACGCTCAAAGACGCCGACGGCTGCACCCCGAACCCCGCGGTGACCAGTGAGTGTCTTTTAAGCTGGTCCTTCGCCTGGTCTATTTTGCCGCTGCCCGGGATACTCAGTTTCCTCAGCATAACCGGACCCCACAAGGCCGAGGCGGCGTCGCCGCGTGATGCCGACTACAAGCCCGGCTAGGCTCAGCCACGCTTCAGCCTCAAATATTGGCAATGGGTGCCAAAAATGAGCCCAGAGCGCTACCGTCGCCACCAGTGTGGTAATCGTGAGGCTTATGATCATGGGCATTGCCGCTTCGGACCAGCGGGCCATTCGCGGCCAGTTTGACACGATGGCGCGTCCGGGGACGAAGAAGGTGAACCCTAGTGCCAGTACGGTTCGAGCCACGCCCACCCGGTCCAGGTAGATGACCGCGATCAGCGACGCCGTTACGACAACCGCGAGAAGATCGGTTAGCTCGGCCCACTGTGCCACCGGGTACCCGGTTCGCGGGGATCGACTGAACATCCCCCAAGTCTGGACCAGCATCCAGTTCAGATCAAACTCGCCGCCAACGACGTCGGCCCTGGCGGCAAGGGACACGGGCGCAGGTCCAGGCGGGTGACCGGCTCCAGCTTCCCGTCCGCACCGTCAGCGACGCAACCGGCCCCTTGAGCGGCCGGGAACAAGCGGCACCGGTGACTCCCTGGGCGCTGATCGCCGGCCGGTACTCGAAACGATCAAGGACCACGCTGAAGCGCTAACCAGGCGGTAAGCTGTGCAAAAAATCGACAGAACTGGCCAGCTGATTTAAGCTCAGGAGTTTAGCGCATGTCCGCTTTCGATACGGGTGGTTCACCTCTTGTCACGGTCGTGACACCCGCCTACAACATCGCCAAGTACATCGGTGAGGCTGTTGACTCGGTACTGCGGCAAACATTTCGTGACTTTGAGTACCTCGTGGTAGACGACGCCTCTGCAGATGACACTCTCAAGGTAACTAAGGCGCACGCACATGATGACCCGAGGTTCCGCCTGGTTGAGGTCTCCCATGGCGGCCCAAGCGCGGCCAGGAACGCGGGGATTCGGGAGGCGAAAGGGGAGTACATCGCATTTCTCGATGGCGACGACCGGTGGCATCCCAAATTTCTGGAGCGGCAGCTCGGGCTGATTCAGTCATTGCCGCCGAATGTCGGTGTGGTGTTCTGCCGTTCCCGGATCGTGCTAGAGAACGGCACTCCGGTCTTCTTTCAGTGGCACCGCGCTGGCCGTTATGACTTTGATGATTTTCTAGTTTGCGGCAATCCAGCCCGTAGCGGCAGTTCGTTGCTGATCCGCAAGTCCTGCTTCACGGACGTCGGCGGTTTCGATGAGAAGCTGCACTACGGCGAAGATCTTGATATGTGGCTTCGTATCGCCGAGAATTCGAAGACGCCGATCCTATGGGGAAGCAAGTACTTCCTGATGGATCTGCGACTGCGTCCTGGTTCGGCGATGCGTGACCGCGCAGAAATTGAGGCCGCCCTTAACGACATGTACGAAACGCAGACGGCCAAGCTTCGCCGGTTGCCCGCGGGTCTTGCTTATGTTCGTCCCGCCCTGATCGCGTTCAAGTATGGCGAAAATGACGACCTAGCCGAGGACTGGGCCGGGCGGGCCAGATCTGTTGGCCGCGGCCAACTGGCCCGGACTATCCCAGGGATCCGGTTGCTTTTCTGGGATAGCCTGTCGCGGCCAGCCCGCCGTACGATCCGTTCGGTGCAATACTCCGTCCGGGAAATGATCAAGGATGTGAACCTCCGGCTGCGCGGCAGCCCAGGCCCGTGACGGCCGGCGGGCCGTACTGGAGAGGTCTCCAGGCCTACATCCGAAACCCACGAGTCGTATCGGCTCTTCTCACCGGGCAGCTAGGCGGGCGCGGATGGGAGCAGGGACGGGGTGGGTGTCGGGGTTACGGGGTGGGTGTCGGGGTTGGGGTGGGGGTCGGGGTCGGGGTGGGTGTCGGGGTCGGGGTGGGTGTCGGGGTCGGGGTCGGCTTCTTGGTGGGGGTCGGGGTTGGGGTCGGCTTCTTGGTTGGGGAGGCAGGCGCGCTCGTCGGCACGATGATGGCCGCAGCCGAGGATGCGGGCGC
>Ga0302324_100030951_pt1 | contig 10105 bp, 9 predicted proteins | sample Palsa_T0_1_FD_201949 | JGI IMG/M metagenome (GOLD analysis project Ga0302324, IMG submission 201949) | Peat permafrost microbial communities from Stordalen Mire near Abisko, Sweden - Palsa_T0_1 | ecosystem: Environmental > Terrestrial > Soil > Palsa > Peat permafrost | place: Sweden: Abisko... | reverse complement strand
GCGGCTTCGAACACAACCTGCCGAAGATGCGGTCCTACTACGAGCGTGCCGTTGAGATCGCGGCCGCGCTCGGCGCCATCGCCGGCATCGATATCGTGCCGAACCCGCCACAAACGAACACCTTCCATTTGTTCTTACGGGGCGACAAAGACGAACTCGAAGCGCGCGCGCACGCCTACGCTCGCGAGCGCGGCACGTTCGTCTTCGCCCGGCTCGCGCCGACGCAGAATCCCGCCGTCCACAAATGGGAGTTCGTCGTCGCCGAAGCTACGCTCGACATTACGGTACCAGAGATCGTCGATGCGGTGGGCGCGCTTATGGAGCGAACGCCGTGAGCGTTACGCCGACGGAAGACTTCGTTGAGGCCTTACCGTTTCGCGGCCGGATACTCGTGCGGCGGCTCGAGACGTTCGGCGACATCGTCGTTGGCTTCTCGATGTCGCAACTCGCGTTGCAGCTCGGGCTGCCGAAAACGCCGCAGGACCTCACGAACGATCCGGTGCGCTACTACCTGTTCTTCTTGACGTTCGCGGTGATCGCCGTATCCTGGACGCGCTACCATCGCATGATGACGTCGGCGTTCGCCCCGCACCGCTTCGATCTCGTGCTCGCCTTCGCGTATCTTGCCTTCATCGCGCTGCTGCCGTATGCGCTCTATGCGAACGTGCGCCTGGCGTTCCACCCCGGCGGGGCGCAGTACGGCTTCGCCGCGTATGCGCTTTGCCTGATCGGAACCTCCATCGCAGCCATGCTCATCAGTTGGCGCGCCCTACGGCGCGCGAGCGGTATCCTGGTCGAACAGGAACTCGCGCGACTACGGCAACGCACCGCGATCGAGGCTGGGCTCGCCGGAATTTTCTCCATCGCGCTCGCGCTCGATCTCGCCTTCGGAATAGACGGTTCGGTAGTTCTCATCGCGATCCCAATTTGGCTGCGCTTCGTGCGCTTGCGCTTTCGACCACCCGGATGGTCCGAAACGCACGTCCACGGGGTCGCCCCTCCGGCTTCAGAATGAGGTGAGGCCCGAGCCTGGGCCCTCGAACACCATCTCGTCGCTTTTCGGAACGAATCCTAGTAACTCGTAGAGCGGCCGCCCCATCGACGATGCGCCGAGGGTGAGCCGGTTGATTCCGAGCGCGCGCACATCGTCCATGAGGACGAGCATCAGGCTGCGCGCGACCCCGCGCCGCCGCGCTTCGGGCACGACGTACACGCTGCGCACGCGCGCGTCGAGCAGAGGGCCGGCGTCGCGCATCCGCGGAAGCGTCGGCACGAGCGACAGCGTCGCCGAACCCAGCGCCCGGCCCGAATCGCCCGCCTCGAAAGCGAGCCAGGAGCGCAGGAACGGATCGGGCCTCGTGAGCTCCCGCGCGAAAAACTCCTGACAAGCCGCCCGGAACTCGGCCTCGCGCCGCGGGTCGTTGTCGTAGCGCTCGGCATGCGAGGCCGCGCGCATCGCGCCCAGGTGTTCGGCATCTACCGCGCTCGCGCGCCGCACGACGAAAGTCGCCACGAGGCCTTCCGGAGGCCGCTCATGCATGGTTGGAGAACCTCCGCTCGTTAACGAATTTGACGTAATACAAAAGAAATAGGAGCTCCTGTGCCAGAAACCGTCTCTCTCGAGATCGGCGGCCGCACGTTGGTTATCGAGACCGGTGAATTGGCGAAGCAAGCCAACGGCAGCGCGCTCGTCCGCTACGGCGATACCAATGTCGTCCTCGCCGCCGTCACCGCCTCGGATAAACCCCGCGAAGGCGTCGACTTCTTCCCACTCACCTGCGACTTCGAAGAGAAGATGTATGCGGCCGGAAAAATTCCCGGCGGATACATCAAACGCGAAGGGCGCCCCTCGGAACACGGCGTGCTCTCGGCGCGCCAGATCGACCGCCCGATCCGTCCGCTCTTTCCCGACGGATTCCGCAACGACGTCCAGATCGTCACGACCGTGCTTTCGATCGATCCGCAGCTCGATGCCGACGTGCTCGCGGTTTGCGCCGCGGGCGCCGCGCTCGCGTTCTCGGACATACCGTTCGAAAAGACGGTCGCCGCAGTCCGCGTCGGCCGCGACGAGACCAAGAAAGAATACATCTGCAATCCCACCCTGCCGCAGTACGAAACCGGCGGGATGGACATCGTCGTCGCCGGCACGGCCGACGGGGTCATGATGGTCGAAGGCGGCGGCCACGAAATCTCCGAGGAAGATTTTCTCGGAGCGGTCGCGTTCGCACACGACGAGATCAAGAAGATCGTCAAGAGCATCGATAAGCTCGCGAAGAAGGCCGGCAAGGCCAAGCGCGCGTTTCCGACGCCGCAAATCGATCCCGACCTCAAAGCCTGGGTCGAGAAGACGTTCAAAAAAGACGTCGCCAAGGCGATGCGCGTCGTCGAGAAGGGCGAGCGCAACGATACGATCGAGAAGCTCTCGCGCGAAGAAGCGCTCGCGCGCCTCACGAAAAAAGATGAAGCGCTACGCGCGATTCTCGAAGATCCCAAGAGCAAAGACTTCGACAAGATCATCAAGCAGATGGAAGAGGAAGAGCTGCGCGTGATGGTCGTCGACGAACGGGTTCGCCCCGACGGTCGCAAGCCCGACGAGATCCGCGCGATCTGGTCGAAGGTGCACTACGTGCCGCGCGTTCACGGTAGCGGGCTCTTCCAGCGCGGGCAGACGCAAGTCTTCACCGCCGCGACCTTGGGCTCGATTTCCGACGAGCAGCGGCTCGACGGAATCATGGCGATTCCGAACAAGCGCTACATGCACTACTACAACTTCCCGCCGTACTCGACGGGCGAAACGCGCCCGATGCGGGCGCCTGGGCGGCGAGAAATCGGCCACGGCCACCTCGCCGAACGCGCTCTCGTGCCGCTGCTCCCGCCGGTCGAGGAGTTTCCCTACACGCTGCGTTTGATCAGCGAAGTGCTCGAATCCAACGGTTCGTCGTCGATGGCGTCGGTCTGCGGTTCGACCCTCGCGCTCATGGACGCGGGCGTGCCGATCAAGAAACACGTTGCGGGCGTCGCGATGGGCCTCGTGCTGCACGGTAAAAAGCATGCGATCCTCACCGACATCCAAGGCATGGAAGACGCGCTCGGCGAGATGGATTTCAAGGTCGCCGGCACCGTCGACGGGATCACGGCGATTCAGATGGACATCAAGGTGCAGGGCATCACGATCGAGATCATGCGCGAAGCGATGATCGAAGCGAAGAAGTCGCGCCTGTTCATCATCGAAAAGCTCAAAGAGACGATCGCGGAAGCGCGGCCGGAACTCTCCGAGTTCGCACCGCGCATGATCGTGATGCAGATCGACCCCGACAAGATCAAGAGCGTCATCGGACCCGGCGGCAAGGTCATCAACAAGATCATCGCCGACACGGGCGTCAAGATCGACATCGAGAACGACGGCCGCGTCTTCATCGCCGGTGCCGATGGCCTCGGTGCCGAGAAGGCCAAGAAGATGGTCGAGGCGCTCACCAAAGACGTCGTGGTCGGCGAGACCTACATGGGCACGGTCACGCGGCTCATGAACTTCGGCGCGTTCGTCGCGGTGTTGCCGGGCAAGGAAGGCCTCGTCCACATCAGCCAGCTCGCGCCCGGACGCGTCGAGCGGGTTGAAGACGCGGTCAAAGTCGGCGACGAGATCATGGTCAAGGTCGTCGAAATCGATTCGCAAGGGCGCATCAACCTCAGCCGCAAAGCGGTCCTGGGCGGCGGTTCCGACGAGGAATACGTACCGCGTCCACCCCGCGGCAACGGCGAGTTCCGCGGCGGCAGCGGCGGGGGCGATCGGGGCCGGCGCCGCCGAGAGTAAAGTAAGCGAGCGCCGGGATCGGCGAGCGGGTATGAGGTAGTTGTTATGGCAGCATCTTCCGTTCCGGTCACTGCTCCCGGCGTCGGACCCATCGCGGCCCATTGGTGGGTTCCGCTCGTGCGCGGGATCATCTCGATCGTTTTCGGGGGGGTCCTGTTCGCGTTCCCGATCTCGGCGATCGGCGCGTTCGTCATCCTCTTCGGTGCCTTCGCGCTCGTCGACGGATTGCTCGCAATCTTCCAAGCGCTGCGTTTCGCGCACCCGTCGAGCGGCCAATGGTGGATGCAGCTACTGGCCGGTGTCGCCGGTGTCATCGTTGGCTTGGTGACGTTCTTCTATCCGGCCATCACCGCGTTGACGCTGAGTTGGCTGATTGCCACCTGGGCGATTCTCACCGGCGGCTTCGAGATCGGCGCCGCGTTCCGGCTGCGCAAAGATGTGCCGGGCGAACTCTTCCTGATCCTCGCCGGGCTGCTCTCCGTGGTCGTCGGGATCGTGCTCTTCTTCTATCCGCTCGCAGCGTTGCTCGCGTGGGTTTGGCTCGTGGCGGCCTACGCGATCCTGGCGGGAATCCTGCTCTGCATGTTGGCGTTCCGCCTGCGCGCACTCGGCCCGAAGGCGACCGCAACGCCTTAAGGTACGAAGCCGCGATACGGTCGCAGCGGGATGATCTCGACGTCCATCATTTCGCGTTGCGCGAACGGTAGCGACGCGATCGCCGCTTGTGCCGCGGCGAAGTCGGGCGCTTCGATGCCGATCACGGCGCCCGGAATGTCGCCGCGGCTGTTGAGCGTGCGAAAGATACCGTCGGCGTAGAGCGCTCGCGCGCGATCGGCTTCGATCCCGAGGGCCTCGGCGAACTGCGCATCCGAAAAGGACTCGGTGCGGCGGCGGGTGATGGCGAGAAACTGCATGCCGACGGGCTTCGGAGTACCCGAGAGCGTACCTAGGGCAGAATCCATGGCCTTCGATTCCTTAGCGCAGTTCGTCTCCGCGCTGCGACGTGCCGGCGAACTCGCGGAGATCCGCGTGCGGGTCGAGCGCCGGCTCGAAATCGCGGAGATCACCGACCGAGTCGTCAAGGCCGGCGGCCCGGCGTTGCTCTTTAGCAACGTCGCCGGATCCCCGTACCCTGTGCTCACCAACCAGTTCGGCACCGAGAAGCGGATGGCGCTGGCGTTCGGGGCCCGCACGCTGGACGAGGTCGCGAACCGCGTCCGCAACGCGGTCCAGTTCGGCATTCCGAGTAGCCTCGACGGCAAGATGGCCAAGCTGTTCGCGGTCGGCTCGGCGGCGTTCGCAATCCCGCATACCGTCACGAACGCGCCCGTTCAGGAGATCGTGGAGGATGAGGTCGATCTCGGCCGGCTACCGGTCCTCTGGACGTGGCCGCTGGACGGCGGGCCCTTCATCACGCTCCCGCTCGTGATCACGAAAGATCCGCAAAGCGGGCTGCAAAACATCGGCATGTATCGCATGCAGGTCTACGACCGGAACACGACCGGGATGCACTGGCAGCGCCACAAGCAAGGCCGCGCGCACGCCGCCAAGTGGGGCCGCCGCGTTCCGGTCGCGGTCGCGATCGGATCCGATCCGGCGCTTACCTATGCGGCGACGGCACCCTTGCCGCCGATCGTGGACGAGATGTCGCTGGCGGGCTTCTTGCGCGGCCGCGCCGTGCGCATGGTACGCGCCAAGACCGTCGATCTCAAGGTTCCCGCCGACGCCGAGTTCGTGCTCGAAGGCTACGTCGATAACGAGGACTTGCGGCTCGAGGGCCCGTTCGGCGATCATACCGGCGTCTATAGCCTGGCCGATTCGTATCCGACGTTTCACGTCGAATGCATCACGCGCCGGCGCGATCCGATCTACGCCGCGACCGTGGTCGGCAAGCCGCCGATGGAAGACGCGTGGCTCGGAAAAGCGACCGAACGTTTCTTCCTTCCGCTGTTGCAAACGGTCGTTCCGGAAATCGTCGACTACAACTTGCCGGTCGAGGGCGGGTTCCACAACCTCTGCATCGTCTCGATCAAGAAATCGTATCCGGGGCAGGCAAAGAAAGTGATGAACGCGTTGTGGGGCCTCGGGCACATGATGATGCTCACGCGCTGCCTCGTTGTCGTCGACGCGGACGTCGACGTGCACGACCTGCGCGCGGTCAGCTGGTTCGCGCTCAACAACGTCGACGCGTCGCGCGACCTCGTGATCATGCCGGGACCGGTCGACGACCTCGACCACAGCGGCTCGTACCTCGTCGCGCTCGGGCACAAGCTGGGTATCGACGCCACCCGCAAGCGCGCCGACGAAGGCTATGCCCGGACCTGGCCGCCCGACATCGTGATGGACGGCGCGACGCGCGAACTCGTGACCCAACGCTGGCGCGAATACGGCCTACGCGGAGCGGGCACGCCGGATGCGTGGTCCGGACAAGGCCAGTTCGCGCTCGAGCGACTGCTGGCATCGCCCGCGCTCCAACCCGGCGACGATCCCTGGTCGCTCGCCGCAAACGGAACGCCGCGGCTGGGTACCGAGCCGCCGGCCGGGAAGGCCTAGCGCGATGGATTTTCTGGAGGCACAGTCAGCGTGAGTACGCGCCAAGTCACTTCGCCGGTCGGTATCGTGCAGCTCGTGTTGCGCGAGATTCGCCTCGAGCACACGCTCTTCGCGCTGCCGTTTGCGTACGTGGGAGCCGTCTTCGCGGCGCACGGCCTGCCGACGTTGTACCAGTTCTGCTGGATTAGCCTGGCGGTGCTCGGCGCGCGGACGGCCGCGATGGCGACCAACCGCTACATTGACCGGGACATCGACGCGCGCAACCCGCGCACGGCGCGCCGCGCGCTCGCGAGCGGCGCACTCGCGCCGGGCGTGATGCTCGGCGTCGCGGTGGCCGGTATCATTTTGCTGGCGGTTTCGGCCGCCGCCCTCGGGCCGCTCTGCCTCAAACTCTTGCCGCTCGCGGCTCTCGGAATCTTCGCCTATCCGTTCTGCAAGCGCTTCACCTGGGCCGTGCACTTCGTGCTCGGGGCGGTCGACGGGTGCGCGCCGCTCGGCGCCTACGTCGCCGTTAGCGGCCGGATCTCAGCGTCGGCGGTGCTACTCTTCGTGGCGGTGACGATTTGGGTCGCGGGATTCGACGTGATCTATGCGCTGATGGATCGCGACGTCGACGTCGCCCAGAACATTCGCTCGATCCCCGCCCGCTTTGGTGCCCTCAAAGGCCGCCAACTGCCGATCGTGCTCCACGTCGCGCTCGGCCTGTGCCTCATCGCCGCGGGCGCGCTCGAGCGGGTCGGACCGCTCTATTACGTGGGCGCGGTGCTCGCGTTCGTGTTGGCCGCTTACGAAGCGGCACAGTTCGACCGGGCGGAAAATGTGTTCGTGCTGAACGAACGCGTCTTCGTGGCCAACATGATTTTCTCGGTCGCCTTCCTCGTCGCAACCTACGCCGGCTTCGCGGTGCATCTATGGTAACGCGACGCACCTTCCTCGGCGGAGCGGGCGCGCTCGCCGGCGGCTTGGCAACGCGCGGGGTCGCGAGCGCGACCTTCGGGGACACGCCGTTGGCCGGCACGATCTCGGTCGCCGTGGTCGCTCCCTTTACCGGCGATTCGATTCGCTACGGCGAGCAAATCGGAAACGGCGTGCGCGCCGCTTTCGACGACGCCAACCTCTTGCGCGGAGCGCTCGACCGCGCGTTCGCGATGCACACGTACGACGATCAGAACCTACTCGCCGAAGGTCTCGTGAACGCTCAGTTCGCTTGCGACGACCCCACGATCGTCGCGGTGATCGGACATTTGAGCGGTCGCATCACCGAGGCCGCCATGCGCACCTATCAAGGCGCGCAGATGCAAGTCATTTGTCCCGCCTCGAGTTACGACCGGTTGACCGCGCACGGATATGGCAACCTGCTGCGGCTGGTAACGAAAGATTCCTCCGAAGGAATTCTCGCGGCCCGGCACATCAACACGACCCTGAAGCCCAAGGCGGCCGTCGCGCTCTATCAAGACGGCGACTACGGTGCCGACGTCGTCGCGGGGTTCGTTGCGGAAATGCAAGGCGACAAGGTCACGACGACCCCGCTCTCCTTCAGTTGGCAGAAGCCGGATTTTGCGGCGGCCGCGAAATCCGCACTCGCGGCAAAACCCGACGTCGTCTTTCTTTCCGGCCAGGCCGCCGACATGGGCCCAATCTTGCCGGCCCTGGCCGCGGCCGGCTACAGCGGCCCGATCTACGCCTCGCAAGGCTTCTTCGATCCGGCGACGATCACGAAGTTCGGCAAGCTCGCCGAAGGGCTCACGATTTCGAGTTCCATGCCGCCGCTCGCGATTGCCCCAGGAGCGTTCCGCATCAAGAACGATTTCGAACGCAAGTATGGGGCGATGACGCCGCTCTCGGCCTTCGCGTATGCTGCCGCGCAGATTATCGTTGCGGTCGTGCGGCGTACGAACGCGATCGACCGGATAGCGATCTCGCGGGCGCTCAACGTCACGACGCCGTTCAATACGGTGGTCGGCGCGATTGCGTTCGCCAACGACGGCGATCCGGTCGAACCGAACGTCTATTTCTACGCGGTCAAGGACGGTGCGTGGAGATACGTGTCCTCGGCGATCCCGAGCAGCTATATCGTGCGCTAGGAGCGGGCGGCGGTGCAAACGTCTCGTCGTCGAGATCGACGGCGATCCGCAGCCGCCAACTGCCGAGGACCAGAGAAAACGACGTTCCGAAAATCTTCATCGCTCAGACCTCGACGCGCTTCCAATTGAAGGCAGCGATGGCGCAGGCGGCTACTGCGATCGACCAAGACAGTGCGACCGCAGTCGGTGACGAGATACTCGAGCCTTGCGATACGGCCATGACCAAGCCCTTATTGACCACACTGAAACTCGAATAGTAAGCCAGCGGATTGAGGTAGTTCAGCGCCACGATCACCCAGTGAAAGAACGGGCCAAAGAACGTTACCTGCAGGAAGGCTAGCAGAATCCAAGCCGCACCCCAACTGATGCCGATGAACATTCCGGCGGCAAACCGCAAACCGGATGTGATCAGCTGCAAAAGCCCGTACCACATGAACGCGGCCCCGAGCGCCGTCACACCGATGCGCAGTTCGCTGCCGTCGAGCACGAGCTTTGAAGCGACGCCGAGGATCACGAGCGCGAGAGCCATGAGCGCGATCGAAAAGACGAAGAACCCGAGGATGCCGGCCGCATCGACCGCAAAGTACGTTAGCGCAAGGCGCTCCCGGGCGATCGGTTTGGTAAAGGCATAGCCCGTAAGATTTTCCTTGTTGAGGCTGGGGCCCACGATCGTCGCGAAGATGACCGCTAGGTAGCCCGCGAGGCCGACCAAGATTGAAAAAGGAATCGTGAAGTCGAGTTCGCCGAGCGAGTGAACGAGGCGTCCACCGTGGCGGTCGTCGGTGAGGTCGAGGGTGCCTCCACCGTGATGGTAGAGCGCCCATAACGTACTTAGGAGCGCGACCCCGACGATCGAAGCGACCACGATCGCGAAGATCGACGACGCGCGCCGGACCCGCAGCCATTCAACGAAAGCCACTATGCGTCTCCTTGGGTGGGAGCCGCGTCGGACACGACTCCGAGGAAGATGTCTTCTAACGATAGGTCGTAGATGCTGACGGCTTTGGGGCTGAGCGCTTCGAGTTCGCGCGCGATGCCCGCGGCGTCGGAGATGACGTGGGCGCGTAGGATGCGGCCACTGCGCTCGAGGCGTTGCACGCGAGGATCGCTCGCGAGCCCGTTGGGTGCGATGGCCGCTTCGTCGAACACGGCCTCGACGATCTTTTGTTGCCCTTTGAGCGTATCGATGTCGCCGTCGAGCGCGATCTTGCCGCCCTTGAGGATTGCGACGCGGTCCGCCGCGCGTTCGACCTGTCCGATTTGATGCGAGGAGAATAGTACGGTCGCCCCGCCCGCGGCCGCGTCGATGATGAGGTCGAGCACCACGCGCTGGAACACCGGGTCGAGGCCGCTCGCGGGTTCGTCGAGGACCAGAACGTGGGGCCGCATCGAAAACGCGAGCATCAGTTGCACGGCGGATTGCTGGCCTTTGGACAAGCGCTTGATCTTTTTCCGCGAGTCGATCTTGAAGAGAGCGCCGAGTTCGGCGGCGCGCGCCCCGTCGTAGCTTGAATACGTGCGGCGTGCGACTTCCATGAGCTCGCGAACGGTCATCCAATCGTAGAGCACGCTGCGCTCGGGAACGTACGCCAACCGCTCGAACGTCGCCGGCGTGACCGGCGCTCCTTCGACGGTGATCGTACCACTCGTCGGTGCA
>Ga0302324_100030950_pt1 | contig 10105 bp, 8 predicted proteins | sample Palsa_T0_1_FD_201949 | JGI IMG/M metagenome (GOLD analysis project Ga0302324, IMG submission 201949) | Peat permafrost microbial communities from Stordalen Mire near Abisko, Sweden - Palsa_T0_1 | ecosystem: Environmental > Terrestrial > Soil > Palsa > Peat permafrost | place: Sweden: Abisko... | reverse complement strand
CCTTGCGCGCCTCGTCCCGCACCAGGTTGGTGGCCACCGCAAACAGCCACGCCCGCTCGTTCACGATGATCTCCTGGCGCATCGCCCTGAGAAACGTCTCCTGTGCCACCTCGTCCGCCCTGTCGCGGTCACCGAGCCGCCGGGTCAGATACCGGACGAGCGGCGCATGATACGTGTGGAACAACCGATCGACGTCCCCCATGACGCGACTCTACCACCCCGCCCGCACGGCCGCTACGTCGGGACCGGAGAGCCGGGTCGCGCCCGCGGGGGTCACTGCGATGACAATGCTCCGCCCCACAACCAGGACGCGGTCCCCGATCGCGAACGCGGCATGCAGATCCGGGACGAGCTGTGCGAGCGCGAAGTACGCGTCCGAGTACGCCTGCACCCGCAGGATGCGGAGTCCCGCCGCTGCCGTATAGCGCGTGTCGGTCCACACACTGTCGCGCCAGACGAACGTGCGATCGCCCGCGTGCCGCACGTCTCCGTTGGCAACGCCACCTGCGGCGCCGGCATCGGACGCGACCCCCGGGCCCAGGACGCCGGCCGCCACGCGTGACACACTGTCCGCGGCCGACAGCGTGACTGAGGCCCGTTGCCCCGCGGCCGCCTTGGCCTGGGCGAATGCTTGCTGACTCTGATCGAACATCGGGCTTGGCGCGTTGGCCATGCGGCCGCCCGTCAACGTCTGTGCCGACATGTCCCGACGGAAGGGAGTCGGCGTCACCGGCATCGGCTGACCATTCGCCGCCATCAGTGGCTCACGGACGAGATAGGACGTCAGTTCCGTGGGAATGCCGTACCGCTCGCCCAGGCTCGCCAACTCCGCGTCCAGCTCCGGCGTCGGGCCCACGCGGTGCCGCTCCGCCTCGAGATACCCGATCTGCTGCGTCGCCCACAACCGCGCGACGAACGGATTCGCCCGCTCGCGCTCGGGAAACGTCACCGTCGAGGTCCAGGACACCGGGCCGTTCGCCGTGCGCCCCGTGAAATGCAGCTGTGTCGGCCCGCTCCCCTGATACCGCGCGAGCAGCACGAGATCCTGGCCGGCGAACAGATCGGCCGGCAACTCGGGCAAGATCCGCGTCAGCCGCACGCTGCCCGCATCGATGGTCACTCCCGTCACCACCGGATCGGTCAGCCGGGCGGCGACCAGTGACACCGCGCGCTCGACCGACTCGTCCGGCCGAACGAACTGCGCCGTGCCGTGACCCCGCAGCGCGAGCTGTTCGAGCAGCGCGCTGTTGACGTCGGCGCCCAGCCCAAAGGTGAACAGTCGCGTACGGCCCAGCGCCGCGACCGCTTCCGACACCAGCGCGGACGCACTGCGCTCGCCCACCGTGGGCTCGCCGTCGGTGATGAACAGCGTCAGCGGCAGCCGGGCCTCGCCCGACGCCGAGCCCCGGTCGTTGGCCGGGACGTCGAGCGCCGCCCGCAGCGCCGCCTCGATGTTCGTCGATCCGTCGGCTTCCAGTTGGCCCAGATACTCCTGCGCCGCGCGCACGTGCTCGGGCGTCGCGGTCTCGAAGTCGTCGTGAAATTTCCGCACGTCGGACGAGAAGTCGATCATCCGAAAGCGGTCGCGCGGCGTCAACGTCGCCAACATCTGCCGGCCGGCCGCGCGCGCCTGCTCGAGCTTCGTGCCGCTCATCGAGCCAGACACATCGAGCACGAACGTGAGATCGCGCGGCGTCGGCGTCACGTGCACGACCGGTGGCGCCACCGTAATGAGCGCAAATCCCGGCCCCTCGCCCGTCGCGTAGGGCAGCATCGTGACCGCGGCGGCCGACGAGTGCGTGACCGGCAGCAGAATCGTGATGTCGTGCGCCGCGCCGTCGATCCGCACCGATCGGCGATCCCCGTCGCGTTCCGTGGCGAGGGAATGCGTCGGGGAATACGGTGCGCCGAATCCATCGGCCGCACGATACGTGAGCGTGAAGAACGAATCGGGCGTCCGGTCCGTCCCGCCATCACTGCCGCCCCCGCTTCCGCCCCCACGCCGGACCGTGACCGGCGGCACGAGCGTACCCACCTCACGCGGGTCCGGCGCTCCCGCGCCCGCGTAGTCCACGCGCAGCGCGTCCCCCTCGCGCTGGGCAACGGTCTGGAAGCGCACCACGACTGTCTTGACCTCGCCCGGCGCGATGGGAAAGATCCGCGCCCGCAACATCCCGGTCCCCATCCACTCCACCAGCGCGGGATCGCGCAGCCGCCGCACGATCTCCTCGTACACGCCGCGCGCGTCCTGCGCGTTGAGCGCCTCGCCGCTCACGAGCTCCCCATTGATCGAGAGCTGGAGATCCTGGAACGCCGCTCCGGACGGCAGCGGGAACAGATAGTCCGCTTCGGCGAGCCTCGGACCCCGGTTGATGAACGTCTCGGTCACGTCGTAGCGGAGCACGCGATCGGCGAGCACGGCGCGGACCTGACTGCTGGTCCGCACGACCGCTGGCACGTACGACCCGTCACAGGGCGGCGCCGCGCACCCCCGAGCACAGTCCCCCGGTCGCAGGCACGGGCCGCCGCGCGGGATCACCATTCCTTGCGCGCCGGCGCCGGTCGCGGTCACGGCGGTCAGCAACATTGCGACACAGCCAATGGCGACGTAGCCAACGGCGAAGGCGGCAGATGCGACGGCGTGCGCGCCACGTGTCGATTGGATCGTGCGGGACTGCATGGTCGTCTCCCCGGTTGTCGGTCGGCCCGGCCTTCGGCGTCAGACAGTGACCGCCAGTCGGGTGGGCCTCGATTGTCCTGCCTGCTGGGGAGACGTCATCAGCCCCGCGGCCTTGCACACATGGGCCTGCCCGACGTCAGCACGCCCCTGGCGACCCGCTCGAAATCGGGTCAGCGCGCGGCAACCGGTCACGCCGACCGATGCGGTCAAACCGTTCCAGCAAGGGTTTCGGCGGCCGCTGGGCGGCGCGGCCCCTTGCCGGGCGCGCTTTCCGTGCTTATCTACGCAATCCCCCACCCGCGCCGGCGCCTGCCGCGCCGCTGTGCCTCCTATCAGCTTGGATGCGATGCCCTCTCCCGACACAGACCTCAGGCAAATCAACGAACGGATCGCCGCGCTGCAGCGTGCGGTCTACTATTTGATCTGGAAGCGCACGGGGTTTGGCGAACAGTGCATTCACTGTGGCCACGCCTACCCCGGCCATGACAGCACGTGTAAGGCGGCCGAAGTCGAAGTGCTCGTGCGTTAGCTTTGAGGAGGCGTTGGTAGCGCAGGGAGCGCACCGCGACGTGCGCTCCCTGCGCGGCTCATTTCTGTAAGGTTCACTCGGGATCGCCGTGCGCGGTGCCGAGGCCTTGCATATGCAGGGTGGTTGACCTCCCGGGCGCGGGAGGAGGTAGCGCCGCCCCCACCTGTACGGAGGAACCGCGCGCATGCCCGGTCGAAACTTCCTGTTCGTGCCCGGCCCGTCCAACGTCCCGGATCGCATTCTCCGGGCGATGCATCGGCCGATGGAGGATCATCGGTCCTCGAGCTTCCCCGCTCTCGTCCGGCCCATCCTTGAAGACCTCAAGAAGGTCTTCGCCACCACATCCGGCCAGACGTTTGTGTTCCCGGCCACGGGCACCGGGATGTGGGAGACCGCCCTCGTGAATACGCTGTCGCCCGGCGATCGCGTGCTCGCCCCGCGATTCGGGCAGTTCAGCCACCTCTTCATCGACTGCGCCCAGCGACTCGGGCTCACCGTCGATGTGCTGCAGACACCGTGGGGCGAGGGCGCACCGGTCGAGCAGATCGAGGCCGCCCTCAAGGCCGACCGCCAGCACCAGATCAAGGGTGTCCTCGTCGTCCACAATGAGACATCCACCGGCGTGACGAGCGATATCCCTGGCGTCCGCAAAGCCATCGACGCCGCCCAGCACCCCGCGCTGCTCTATGTCGATAGTGTCAGCGGACTGGGAAGCCTGCCCTTCGAGATGGACGCCTGGGGCGTGGATGCCGCGATTACCGGCTCGCAAAAGGGATTCATGCTCCCCGCCGGGCTCGGTATCCTCGCGATGAGCCAGCGCGCACTCGCGCTGCGCGAGCACGCCAAGTGCGCCCGCGTGTTCTTCGACCTCGGCGACATGGGCAAGGCCAACGCGACCGGCTACTTCCCGTACACACCATCAATTCCGCTGCTGTACGGATTGCGGGAATCGCTCGACATGCTCTTCGAGGAAGGGTTGGACCACGTGTATGCCCGACACCATCGACTGGCAGAGGGATGCCGCAAGGCCGTCGCCGCATGGGGCCTCGCGCTCTGCGCCAAGCAGCCGAAATGGAATTCCGATACCGTCAGCGCGATCATGGTGCCGGCTGGCATCAACGGCGCGGACGTCATCGATGTCGCGTTCCGACGTTACGACCTCGCGCTCGGCGCGGGACTGAGCGAGATGGCGGGGAAACTCTTCCGCATCGGCCATCTCGGCGACCTGAATGAACTGATGCTCCTGGGCGCGCTCGCGGGCGCCGAGATGGCGATGCGGGATGTTGGCATCAAGGTGACCCTCGGCTCCGGCGTCGCTGCCGCGCAGGAGTACTACCGTTCGACGGCGCTGCCCCTGCCGGGCCGCGATGCGGCGGCGCCGCCCAAAGCCCAGGCGGGCGCGGTGGCAACCGGCGGCACGCGACCCGGCCGGGATGACGCGGCGGCCGGGAAAAAAACCAAGGTCGGCGCATGAGTGATCGCTGAACGCAACCAGACCATCTCATGAGCTTCACGCGAATTGAGGCCGCCCGCCAACGACTGCAGCGCAGTGAGTTGGCGGTCCCCGCCTGCACGGTGATGCGGATTACATCTTCCTCGACCTCGAGGATTCCGTCGCCCCCTCGGAGAAGGAGGCCGCCCGCGCACACGCGATCAAAGCGCTGCGTGACTACGATTGGCGGGGGCGCGGCAAGACCGTGTCGCTCCGCATCAATGGACTCGACACCCATTTCATGTATCGCGATGTCATCGACATTGTCGAGCAAGCCGGTGATCGGCTCGACACGGTGCTCATCCCGAAGGTGGGCACCCCGGGCGATGTCTACATGGTCGATGCGCTCCTCACGCAGATCGAGGAAGCCCGGACGCTGCCCCATCGGATCGGCATCGAGGTGCTGATTGAAACGGCGCTCGGTATGGCGAACGTCGAAAGTATCGCCCAGTCCAGCCGCCGGATGGAGGCCATGCATTTCGGCGTCGCCGACTATGCGGCCAGTGTCCGTGCCCGGACGACGAGCATCGGGGGGCTCAATCCCGACTACCCCGGCGATCAGTGGCACTTCGCCATCTCCCGGATGGTCGTCGCATGCCGGGCCTACGGCCTCCGCCCGATCGACGGGCCATTTGGAGATTTCAAGGATCCGGACGCGTATCTCGCGGCCGCACGACGGGCCGCGGCACTCGGCGTCGAGGGAAAGTGGGCGATCCACCCGACCCAGATCCCGATGGCCAATGAGGTGTTCACGCCCGGACCGGCCGAAGTAGATCGGGCCCGACGGATCCTCGCCGCCGTCGAGGAAGCGGCGGCCGGTGGTCGTGGCGCAGCCCAGCTGGATGGCAAGATGATCGACGCCGCGTCGGCGCGACTTGCGCAGAACATCGTGAACACCGCGGACTCGATCCAGGCCAGACGCGCCCCGTCGCTCACGCTTGTTCCCGCGGGAAGCTGATCGCATGGACATCCACGAGTACCAGGCGAAGGAGCTGCTGTCGAACTTTGGCGTGCCCATCCCGCGCGGCATCGTCGCCTACACCCCCGACCAGGCCGTGTACTGCGCACGCGAGATCGGCGGCACCCGCTGGGTCATCAAGGCCCAGATCCACTCCGGCGGGCGCGGGCAAGCGGGCGGCGTCCGCATCGCGGCGAACGAGCACGAGGTGCATGCCGCGGCCGCCGACCTTCTCGGGCGCCGGCTCGTCACCAAGCAGACGGGTCCCCAGGGCAAGCTTGTCCAGCGGATCTACATCGAGGCCGCGGTTCCGATTGCCAAGGAGCTGTACATTGGATTCGTGCTCGACCGACGCGCGGAGCGGATCTGCGTGGTCGCCACGCCCGAAGGCGGCATGGAGATCGAGGAGATCGCCGCACAATCGCCCGACACGCTGCTCCGGGTCGTCATCGAGCCGGCCGTCGGCATGCAGGGCTTTCAGGCGCGGGAGCTGTGCTTTGGGCTCGGACTCGACGCGGCGCAGATCCCCGACGCCACCCGTGCGGTCATGGGCGCGTACCGTGCCTTTCGTGATCTCGACGCGACTATGGTAGAGATCAATCCGCTCGCCGTAACCGCCGACGGTCGCGTGCTCGCGCTCGATGCGAAGATGACGTTTGATGACAATGCACTCTTCCGCCGTCCCAACGTGCGTGAGCTGCGTGATTACACGGAAGAGGACCCGCGTGAGGCCGACGCATCGAAGTTCGGCCTGAATTATGTCGGACTCAGTGGCGAGATCGGATGCATCGTCAATGGTGCGGGCCTCGCCATGGCGACGATGGACATGATCAAGCTGGCGGGCGCGGAGCCCGCGAACTTTCTCGATGTTGGCGGCGGTGCCTCACCGGAACGTGTGGCAGCGGCGTTCCGACTCGTCCTCTCGGATCCGCGGGTCAAGGTCGTGCTCGTCAACATCTTCGCGGGCATCAATCGCTGCGACTGGATCGCGCAAGGCGTCGTCCAGGCCGCCCGCGAGCAACGCATCGGCGTCCCCATCATCGCGCGGCTCGCGGGCACGAATGTGGAAGAGGGACGACGGATCCTGAGCGAGAGCGGGCTCAGGATCACCACCGCCGATTCCCTCGCCGATGCCGCGCGCAAGGCGGTCGATGCGCTCGACAGCGCCACCGGGGCGGCGACCGCGGGCGCGGGCGCACTGACGGAGGCCGTGCGATGAGCATTTTGGTGGACGAGCACACCAAGATCATCCTCCAGGGATTCACGGGCGACAAGGCGACGTTCCACGCGAAGGAGATGATCGCGTACGGCACGTCGATCGTCGGCGGCGTCACGCCGGGCAAGGGCGGCACGTTGCACCTGGGCCTGCCCGTCTTCAACACCGTCAAGGACGCGGTGCGCGTCACAGGCGCGACGGCCAGCGGGATTTTCGTCCCCGGTCCGTTCACGGCCGATGCGATCATGGAAGCGGCCGACGGCGGGATTCGATTGGCGGTCGCCATCACCGACGGCATCCCCGCGCAGGATATGATGCGCGTCAAGCGATACCTGCAACGCTACCCGCGGGACAAGCGCACGACGCTCATCGGACCGAACTGCGCGGGCATCATCAGCCCGGGCAAAGCCATGATCGGCATCATGCCTGGCCACATCTACCGCCGCGGGCGCGTGGGCGTTGTCACACGGTCCGGGACGCTCGGCTATGAGGCAGCGGCCCAAATGGCGGCACTTGGCATCGGCATTACCACCAGCGTGGGAATCGGCGGCGACCCGATCAACGGGTCGTCCTTTCTCGACGTATTGCAGCTGTTCGAAAAGGATCCGGAGACGGACGCCGTGCTCATGATTGGCGAGATCGGAGGCCCCCAGGAAGCGGAAGCCGCGGTCTGGGTGAAGTCGCATATGTCCAAACCCGTCGTCGGCTACGTCGCGGGACTCTCGGCTCCCGCTGGACGCCGCATGGGGCACGCGGGCGCAATCATTTCGGCCTTCGGCGACAGCGCCGCCGAGAAAGCGGAGATCATGCGGGAATCCGGACTCGAAGTCGTGGCCAGCCCGTCGGAGCTGGGCGCAACGATGCAGCGCGTGCTGGCGCATGTCGCGTCGGCACCAACGGCGGCGGGGTCCGCCCAGCCCGCCGCGATCCCATCCGCCGCCCGATGAGCGCGTCCCCGCCGACTGCGCCGCGTCCGATCGTCGTGGTGACCCGGCGGCTTCCCGCCGCGGTCGAGCGCCACGCCACCGAATTGTTCGATGCGCGGCTCAATCCAACGGATACGCCGCTCACCCCCGACCAACTCGCGGACGCGATGCGGTCGGCGGATGCCCTGCTGCCCACGGTCAGCGACCCGATTCCGGCGGCGATCCTCGGTGTCACGCCGCGTCGCGCGAAGATCATCGCCAACTTCGGCGTGGGCTACAACAACATCGACGTCGCCACCGCACGCTCGCTCGGCATCGTCGTGACGAACACCCCTGACGTGCTCACCGACGAGACGGCGGACCTTGCCATCACGCTGCTTCTGATGGCCGCGCGCCGCACGGGCGAAGGGGAACGCCATGTACGGGCTGGCCAGTGGACGGGGTGGCGGCCCACGCACATGCTTGGTACCCGGGTCTCGGGCAAGACGCTCGGAATCCTGGGATTGGGTCGGATCGGGCGCGCGGTCGCGAAGCGCGCGAGCAGCGGCTTCGGCATGCGCGTGATCTATTACGATCCGCCCGTGCCGCTCGGTGAGGCGCGCGCGTGCGGCGCGTCGCCGCGCGAATCGGTCGAGGAAGTCCTGCGCGAGAGCGATTTCGTCTCGCTCCACATGCCGGCGAGTCCCGAGAACCGGCACCTGATCAACGCCGAGCGGCTGGCCGTGATGCCGCGCCACGCCATCCTCATCAACACGGCACGCGGCGACGTGATCGACGAGGTCGCGCTCGCGGCCGCGCTCGCCCGCGGCACGATCGGCGGCGCGGGGCTGGATGTGTACGAGCGTGAGCCGAAAGTGGATCCCGCGCTGCTGAAACTCGAGAACGTCGTCCTCCTCCCACATCTTGGGAGCGCCACGACTGAGACGCGCGTCGCGATGGGCGAGCGAGCCCTCGCGAATCTCGAGGCGTATTTCGCCGGCATCCCGCCTCGGGACCGGGTCGCGTAGCTCCTCGCCGGCCCCGCAGCTGCGCGCGAGCAATCGCGGCGCACGTACCTGTCGCCGATTTTGGGAACATCCGTCCGACGGGCGCGATGGATGGCGATGCGGGGCCCGCTCGACCGGCGTCGCGCGCGATGTGCGGCGAGACGCCCGTGGCAGGCGAGCCGGCATTGAGTGCCAAATGAAAGCCGCGACAACGGTTAAACATTTGGTTTTACCAATCCGTCCGTCTGCCCGGTTACGACCGGACTGGAAGAGCGATCTCTAGTATTATGACATCACTCTCCGCACCTGGAACACGCGCCATGGCGGCCCGGTCGATCGTCGCCGCGATCGCGATGATTGTGCCCGCGTTGTTCGCCGGCTCCGCCTCGGCGTCTGCTCAGGCCAGCCCCGTCGTGCAGAAGTCTCCCGCGACCCGGCAGCCGACGATCATGCGCGTGCTGGTTGAAGACGTCAGCTCGCACCAGGAGATGTTCTCGATGCGGGCCGACCTCCGACGGTTGGTCGTCGCGCAGGAGACATACTGGCGCGCACGGAAGACCTATGCGTCCGATGTGTCCGGCCTCCCGATGTTCCAGGAGACGCCGGGCGTGGTTGTGCAAATCATTCGGTCGCGTTCCGATGGGTGGGCCGCCCGGGCGACCTATGGCGAGGCTACCGGCGCCGCACGCAGCTGCGTCGTCTGGGTCGGTGACATCCCGGCCAGCGAACGACCGACGACGGACGTCGAGCGCAAGTCGTATCCGGAGGCCGAAGCGTCGTGCGACGGTGACGGCTACACATCGTCAGCCGAGTGGACATCCGCGGGGCGGAGCTACATGACGTACGCGCTGGCGAGGCTGGTACGAAGCGAGATGCGCTTCTATGCGTATCACCGCCGCTTCAGCAACGACCCCTCGACGCTCGATCCGTTTATCTGGGACAACGACGTGTCGGTCACGATCACGACCGCCACCCCGACCGGCTGGGCCGCGCGCGCCACGTTCGCCGGCAGCACCGGCAAGAGCTGCGTCGTGTGGCATGGCACGCTGGATCCATCGGAGATGCCCGTGACGGTCGGCCATGTATCCCCGACCGTGGACAGTCGCGTCTCATGCGATGGGGATCGGTAGGGGCCAGCGATTGGGGTTGAGGGTTGGGGGTTGGGATCCAGGCATTAGCGATCGGCGAAACAGACTGACGATTGGCAAAGACACATGGGGCCGGCTGCTGAACGATGCAGCCGGCCCCATGTGTTTCCCAACCCCCAACCCCTAACACCCAACCCCTCGTTTTATGTTCAACCTATGGAATCCGGAAC
>Ga0302324_100030948_pt1 | contig 10105 bp, 7 predicted proteins | sample Palsa_T0_1_FD_201949 | JGI IMG/M metagenome (GOLD analysis project Ga0302324, IMG submission 201949) | Peat permafrost microbial communities from Stordalen Mire near Abisko, Sweden - Palsa_T0_1 | ecosystem: Environmental > Terrestrial > Soil > Palsa > Peat permafrost | place: Sweden: Abisko... | reverse complement strand
CAGGGCCGCGAGCGGGACGGGTGGCCGGCTCGCCGGCTGCGGCAGGATGCGTTGGCACAGCGCATCGGCCGTCGCCCACTCCGCCGGCGTGAAGAAGCCCGGCTCGCGTGGGACGGCCAAGCGGCGGTCGATCACGCGGCGGGTAACGGCATCCCATGACGGTGTCTGGCGCTTGTCCAACACGTCGTAGCCGGGAAAGCGCGGCGGCACTGACGGGTCAGTCATCGGGATGATCCTCCAGCAGACCGAGGGCCGCGAGCCCGGCCAGGGCGAGCCCGCTGAACGACGGCGGCGCCGGCAGCGGCGGCCCAGTGAAGGCGGTCTGCCGCCAGTTGCGCCACCCGCCCATGTTGCGCGACACCCCGTAGGCGTGAAACGCGACGCCAACGATACCCATGAAGGTCGTCGCGCGGAGCCACCAACGGGTGAAATGCCGCCTCACGCGCGAGTTCCCGATGGACGCGTTGGCGAGCAGCCCCGCCGCGACCGGGGGCACCGTTACCGGAAGCAGCATGAATGGATTGTGGTAGGCGCCGCGGAAGTGCAGCAACCCGGCCTCGCCCACCGTCCCCAGCAGCGACAGGCCGGTCAACGCCGCGACCGCCCGCCCGGCGGAATAGCCGGCCACTTTGGGCGGCATGCCGGGCCGGTTGTCGCGCACCCGTTCGGACAGGAAGCCCATCAGCCCCGACAGGGAGAGGGCCGCCGGCGCCCCTATCGGGGCCGCGTAAAAGAGATTTTGCCAGCACAGGCCACCCGGCTTTTTGGTGATGTTGTAGAGATGAAATCCCGTGCCGATCACGCCGGTCAGCCCGGCTGCCGCATAGACTAGGTCGCGCCCACAATGAGCGCCGAAGCGGCGGTCGGTTTGACCGTGGACGCTAACAGCTACCGCCAACGCGGCGGACACGATGGGAGTCCACATCGCCTTGTTATGGAATGCCCCCCGATAATGCTCCATCGCACTGTCGGCGAGCACTGACACGGCTATCATCCCGGCGGCCCGGTTCAGCCGCCGGGCGGCGCGTACAGTCGCTACCTCGCCGGGCGTCGGCGTGGGCGTGGGGAGGAGCGGTGTGTGCACGCGGGCGATGGCGTGCCGACCGCGCAGGGTATCCAGTCTCTCGGCCAGTTGACGGATAGCTGGTTTCGACCGATGCCGTGACTCGGTTCGCAAAGCGATGCCCTTTTGACTGATGTCAGCTCTTGTCTGGCAAGACACTCGCGAGGATCTGTTTCGCCGAGTTCATCAGGACGCTGCCAAGCTCAGGCTCGTCCACCATCATCGTCATGAAGTTCTTTGCGTCCTTAAGCGTGATGTGCGGCGGCAAGGGCGGCACGTTCGGGTCGGTGTACATCTCCAGGATTACCGGCCGGTCGGCGGCCAGCGCCTCTTCCCATGCCGCGGCGATATTGTTCGGGTCATCGCAGAAGATGCCTTTCAGCCCGATCAACTCAGCGTACTTGTGGTATGGGAAGTCCGGGATTGATTGGGTGAGTTCGGTCTTACCGTCACCGAGCTGGATGCGCTCCTCCCAGGTCACCTGGTTCAGGTCCCGATTGTTGAGCACCATGATGACGAAGTGCGGGTTCGACCACTCGCGCCAGTATTTGGACACGGTGATCATAACATTCAGGCCATTCATCTGCATCGCGCCGTCGCCGATGAAGCCGATCACCGTGCGTTCCGGGAACGCCATCTTCGCCGCCATGGCATAGGGCGTCGCGGCTCCGAGTGATGCGAGGCCGCCGGACAGCGACGCCTTCATGCCCCGCCGGATCTTGATGTCACGCGCGTACCAGTTCGCCGTCGAGCCGGAATCGGCGGTCAAAATACAGTTTTCTGGTAAGCGCGGAGACAGCTCCCAGAACACGCGCTGCGGATTGATAGGCTCGGCGGCGACCATCGCCCGCTCCTCCAGCGTCTTCCACCAGGAAGCGACGCCTTCCTCGACCGCCTTGCGCCATCCGGTATTCGTCTTCTGCTGCAGTAGCGGCAACAGCGCGCGCAGCGTCTCGGCGCTGTCGCCGACCAAGCTGAATTCCATCGGATAGCGCAGGCTGAGGTTGGCGCCGTCAATATCGATCTGCACGCCGCGCGCTGAGCCGGGTTTTGGCAGGAATTCGCTGTACGGAAAGGCTGAGCCGACCATGAAAAGCGTGTCGCAGTCTTGCATAAGATCCCAGGACGGCTTGGTCCCGAGCAGCCCGAGCGAGCCCGTGACATACGGTAGGTCGTCCGGCACCGCGGCCTTCCCTAGCAGCGCCTTCGCGACGCCGGCGCCGAGGCGCTCCGCGACAGCGATCACTTCGTCCGTGGCGGACAAACATCCGGCGCCCACCAGCATGGCGACCTTTTTGCCCTCATTGAGGATGTCGGCGGCCCGTTGCAGGGCGGCCTGGCCTGGAAGGTTTGATTCTCCGGGATAGCCTACACCGGTATGAGTGGCGCCATGCACCATCGGCAGATCGGCGTAAGCGAGTTCCTGCAGATCGTTCGGAATGATGACGCAAGTTACCGCCCGCCTGGCCTGGGCGATCCGCACCGCGCGGTCGATCAGGGTGCGGACCTGGCCTGGGATCGTCGCGGTCATGACGTACTCCGTCACATCGGCGAACAACGTCTGCAGGTCGACTTCCTGCTGGTAGCTCGAACCCAGTGCGGCCCGGGCTTGCTGTCCGACGATCGCGACAACCGGGACGTGATCGGCCTTCGCGTCGTAGAGTCCCGTCAGCAGGTGGATTGCGCCCGGGCCGGAAGTCGCATAGCAGAGCCCAGGCTGCCCGGTGAATTTGGCATGGGCCGATGCCATGAACGCCGCCATCTCTTCGTGGCGAACTTGCACGTAGTGCATGAAGTCCTTGGCTTTCTCCAGCGCTACGTCGAGCCCGCCGACGCCGTCCCCCGGATAGCCGTAGACTCTGGACAGGCCCCACTCAGATAGGCGATTCCAGACGAACTCGGAGACGTTCTGTGGCATGCGACTGTCCTGGGTTGATGTTCGCTGGTCCTGTCGTAACGCGGGTGAAGTGAAAAGGATCACACGGAGTACGTGAATTGCAGGACATGTCTGGTCGCCTCGTTTTGGATCGTCCGTCAATCACCGGGGAAAGTCCGGTCTGGTGCGAACGCACGGCACGACTTTACTGGGTCGACGTACAGCAGCCGGCACTCCATCGCTTCGATCCACAATCGGGACTCGACGAAAGCTGGACAATGCCCGCCTGGATCGGTTGCCTCGCCTTGGGGGGTGGTTCAGCCGAAGGGTCTGTACTCGTCGGCCTCCGCACGGGTGCTTACCGCTTCGAACTTGCCAATGGCGCTCTGTCGCTGGTGGCGCCCGCACCTTACGATCCACGCCGATTCTTTCTCAACGACGGAAAGTGCGACCGGCAGGGGCGTTTCTGGGTCGGGCCGATGCGCCACTCGCTTTCGCCATTGGTGGGCGAACCAGGCGCTTCTGAGGGACCGCTCTGGCGACTGGAGAGTGGCTGCCTCGTCCCCAAGGGCAAGCAAGCCGCTCTATCTAACGGCCTGGCCTGGAGTCCAGATGGCCGGACCATGTACCACAGCCATACCATGACCGGCGAGATCAATGCCTGGGACTATGACCCGGAGACCGGCGATATGGCGGGCGGCCGCCTTTTCGCCCGAGTGGAGGGCTCACCGGGGCCGGATGGGGCTGAGGTAGACCGTGACGGCTTTTATTGGTCCGCCATAAACGGCCAGGGGCGCCTCCTGCGCTTCGACCCGGCAGGCCGCATTGAGCGCGAGGTGCGTCTGCCTTTTAAGTACCCGACGATGGTGACGTTCGGCGGCGCGAAGCTGTGCACACTATTCGTCACCTCTGGGCGCTGGGCCATCGCCGACAAAGACGCCGCCGACCATCCGTTGGACGGCGGCATTCTAGCGCTTGAGGCACCGGTGCCGGGCCTTCCCACCTCGCGCTGGGCGGGCTGACGGCGGCCGGCGATTGCCGCCAGCGGACACTGTGATTTCGAACAGGTTCCCAATGCCGTGCCGGATAGGCGTCCGGCGAATTGAGAACAGGACAATCGAAGAATCGCTCAGTCATGCGGCAGACATCCTGCTACGGCAGTACCAACCACCACTTTTCTATCTTTTCGGGAGCCTCGCTCGCCGTTCAGCACGTGTTGCTCCTCTATCGTTTCAACATCGCCTTCGCCAGCTCCGTAACAGTGGCAAAAGCCCTGACGAATTCTGCTTTTGCCCCGTACACCATTGCGGAAACGAAGTGATCGTAACGTCTCCGGTGCAGGGCATCGGTGCCCAAGGCTTTAAGCGCGGGTTCAACGGATCTCCGGCGGTGGCGGCGCGCGTTTGGCGAATGGCACGCATATCAGGGCCGCCGCGGTCAGGACGGCGATCGAAGCTCAAGATTCGTTAATCGACTGGGTCAGGGCGGCTCGTTCGATGATGGGTCGCAACATTTCCCTCATGGTCGCGTACAGTGGACCGTCGACAGGCCGGCGAAGCGAGCAGTTTCGAGATTTCCCGCGCGCAAGTCGTCCATGATCGCCGTGCCGTGCGCGGCTGACCGGCCGTAGATCACCGTGTCGATGAGAGCGATCCCAATCGCGCCGCCGAGATTGCGCATCAGATTGAACAGCCCGCTCGCGTCGGCGACACGCGCGGAGTGCGGCGTCCCGAGCGCCAGCCATGTCGGCGGCAACAAGCAGAACATGATCGCGAGGCCGCGGATCACCTGCGGCCAGAACATCCCGTCGTAATCGGTTTGCGTCGTTTGCGCGGCGCTGAGCCCAAGGCCGATGGCGAATGTCGCGAACCCAGCCGCGGTCAGCAGTCTCGCATCGAGGCGCCGTTCAAGCACGACCGCCAGCGGCGCGGTCAACAGTTGCACCGTGCCCGTCACCAGCATCGTCGCGCCGATTTCCAGCGCGTCGTGATACCGGACGAAGGCGAGATACACCGGAATGAGATAGACTGATCCATAAAGGCCAATGCCCAGTACGAAACTCAGGATGCAGCCAATCGTGAAGTTGCGGGCGGCGAACGGGCCGATATCGACGACCCTGTGAACCGCGCGGCGCGTGCGACCAACGAAACCGGCCGTGCTCGCCACGCTGAGCGACAGCAGCCCGATCGCCAGGCCGGAGGTCCAACCGCGTTGCGGCGCCTCCTTCAGCGCGATCTCCAGGGCTGTCAGAGCGGTCGTCATCATGAGCAGCGATGCCAGATCGAGGGTGCGCGCGGCCCCGAGCCCCGGCTGCCCCTTCGGCAGCAGCACGCCACCCAGGATCGCCGCCAGGAAGCCGGGGGCCAGATTGATCAGGAACAACCAGTTCCACGAATACGTCCACGTGATCCACCCTTCCACGATCGGACCGATACTCGGCGCCAGCACCGCCAGCACGCCCGCGACCATCGTGGCGATGCCCTGGCGCCGGACCGGAAACAACAAGAAGACGGCCGCGAACACCGCCGGAATCAACGTCCCGCCAGAAAACCCCTGCAGGATCCGCCAGGCGACCAGTTCGCCGAAGCCGCCGCTCGACGCGCATCCCGCGGAGGCGAACATGAACACGGAGACGGCCGTCACGAACAGCCAGCGCATGCTCAACAGCCGGGTCAGGAAGCCGGTGAGCGGGATCGCGATGACCTCCGCGCACAGATAGGCGGTCTGCACCCAACTCATTTGCTCCGGCGCCATGCCGAGCGCGCCCTGGATCACGGGCAGCGACGTCGCCACGACCTGGACGTCGAGGATCGCCATGAACATCCCGACGCACATCGCCGTGAAGCCGATCCAGACGCCGGCCCCCCTCATCCGCGCCGTGGGGCCGTCACGCGAGGGCGACCCCGCTGGTTCGGCCTTGTGTCATGGCGACCGCCAACAGGCGGACCACCGCCTGATCCGGCAGACGGGTCAGACGCGCGGCCACACGCAGCCCGCCTGGCCACGTCTGGGCCAGACGCATCAGCGCCGTCTGACCGACGCCCGACCGTCCGATCCGGTTAAACAGTCCGGCACGGGCGACCTGACCGGCGATATCGTTCCGCATGCGCGCATGATAGTCGGCCGCGGACGTCCCCGCGAGGTAACACGACGCCGCCATGACCGCGCTGTGCAGCGCGATCGACATGCCATCGCCGGTGAACGACGGAATGACGCCCATCTGATCGCCGAGACGAAACAGGTTCGGCGCGTCGTCCGGTATGGGCGCGTGCACGAATCCAAACGGCACGCGATAGATCGACATTGGCCGGCTGGCGGGAGTGGCCCCGGCCAGACGCTGTCGCAGATGCGGCTCGGTTCGCATGAGATCCTCGAACACGCTGTCCCATCCGCCGCCAAGACGCCGCAACCGGTCACCACCGACCAGCAGGCACAGATTGGCCATGCCATCCTCCACCGGTTGGAGACCGGCGTAGCCATCCGCCATGAGCAGGATTTCGACCGCGCCGGCCAACACCGCGCGCTGCGCCTCGGTCAGCCGAAAGTGGAGTTTGAACCCGACAAGGTCCGGCGGCGCGGCCGCGTCTCGCCGCACACCGCGGAGATCGTGCTTGCCGGTGGCCAGGAACAGACTCTCCGTCCGCACCTCGTCGCCGCCGACCTCCAGCACGATCGGGTCGCGATCGCGCCGCGGTTTCACAGCATGACCGCGCCTGACTTCGGCGCCGCAACGGGAGGCGTGATTGAGGAGTGCCTCATCCAGGACCCGGCGCGACAGGCCCAAACCGGTGAATGGCAGCGCGCATGAAACGACCGCGCGGCCCCGCGCGAGGCGAAATTCCTGGATCGGATGCGCTCCCAGTTCCGCGAGGCCAAGCCCGATGCGTTCAAGATAGGTTCGCGCCTCGATGCTGATGAATTCGCCACAGATTTTGTCGGCGGCTGCCGCGTCGCGCTCGAACACCACAACGTGGCGCCCGGCGCGCGCCAGCAGACAGGATGCCGCCGCTCCGGCCAGGCCACCGCCGGCGACCACGATTGGCAGCGTCATTTCAGGCGCCCGATGCCATGGCGAAAAGGAAAGCACGACCGGACTTCGGCGGCGATCCCGGCATCGGCCAGCAACCGCTCCCATTCGGGGCGGCGGAAGCCGCGGCCGATGGAGATTTGCCCATCCTGGCGCACGATGCGATGCCAGCCGGCGACGCGGGCGAACCAGGGGAAGCCGTAATACGCGAACGCGTGCCGACTGAGGTCGGTAACGAACCAGCCGCGCGTGGCATGGCGATCAAGCCACCGCAGGAACCGCACCACCTCGGCATCGGTCAAATGGTGGGCGAACTGTGAGTTGACGATGAAATCTGGTGCCGGGCTCGGATCGTAGGCGAACAGATCGCCGGTGCGCCAGGTAATAGCCACGTCCGGCGGCGTCGCGGCGGCGGCCACCTGGCCGGCGCGCGGGTTGAGATCGATGCCTTCGAGGGTCGCATTCAGGCAACGCCCGGCCGCCCACCGGTGGATGGCGCGCAACAGATCGCCGTCGCCACAGGCAACGTCGAGGATCGAAATACCAGCTCCGGGCGGCAGGTCCCGCGTCGCCCGCGCGAGCCAGCGCAGCGGGGGACGATGCGTGAACGTGACCCTGTTGAGGGTCGCGAGATCGCTCAGACAGCGAGCGTAATCGGCCGCGCTTGTGGTGCTGGCATCCATCTCCTCGGGAAGCGTGGAGCGCCGCGACAGGTCCATCGCTTCAGGTACCGCCCGTGCCCGCCAAGTTGCGCGCGTCCCTGTAGTGGGGGATTCCGTCGCTGATGATCGGATCACCTGAAACCAACGTGAACCGGAATGTTTCCGCCACCATTCCTGGTCCGAATGCCAGCGCGAACCCGCGACGTCCCGTGATCGTGCCCCCATCCGTGCCGGCCTCCGTGGCCGAGCCCTTACGCATGGCCGAGCCCATTTCCGCGCCAAAGTTCGGGTCCGACCCAGAGTCGGCGCCGACACGCGCGTCCGCGTTCGAGTGTCTGTCCGCGCCCCTGCCGTCGTCCGCTTCTGCCTGGGCGAGCATTCGCCGCAGCACGAACATCAAGGTGGCGGAGGACATGTTGCCGAACGCGTGCAATACGGCGCGCGAATGAACCAGGGCGGCGGCGGGAAGATTCAGACCCGCCTCCACCGCGTCCAGCACGGTGCGGCCGCCGCCATGCACGGCCCAGAGATCGACCGCGTGTGTCCCCTCGCCGCGCAACAGGCCGTCCGCGTTATTTCGCGCGGCCTCTTCGCGCAGCGCGCGGGCGATGCGCCCGGGCACCTTGCCGGACAGGTGCATCTGAAACCCCGAATCGCCAATCCGCCAGGTGATCAGATCCTGGCTGTCGGGAATGACCGCCGAGCGGAAATCGCCCAGCGCGATACCGTGCGGGTCCGCCGTTACCAGCGCCGCCGTGCCGCCGTCACCGAACAACAGAAAGGACAAAACCGTCTCAATATCCGCCGTCTCCTGCAAATGCAGCGAGCACAACTCCAGATTGATCACGAGCACGCGCGCCGAAGGGTCCGCCCGAACAGTTTGGCTCGCGATCCGCAGCGCCGGGACGGCGGCCGAGCACCCCATGAAGCCGACCAGGGTTCGGGACAGGTCAGGCCGCAACCCCAAAGCCTCGCCCAGTTGAAGGTCAAGACCAGGCGCGGTGAACCCGGTGCAGGAGGCGACGATGAGATGGGTGATCCGCTCGCGCTCTTGCCTGATGCCGAGGGCATCGACCGCTCGCGAGGCGAGCGCCAGCGCCTGGGTTTCGTACAGCGCCATGCGGGCCTCGGTGCCGGGAAAGCGGCCCCTGATGTAAAATCTGCTCGCATCAACTTCGCCCGCTTCCAGATTGCCCGCCTTCAGAGCGGAAAAGCGATGCGCGATGCCCGACCGCTCGGCCATGCGGTCGAAGACGGTACGGTGCTTTTCATCGGGCAGCAGCGTGCGGGCGAAGGCGATGAACGGGGCGTGGATATCGTTGACGGGCACCGCCGTGCCGATTCGATTGATAAAGGCCTGGCGGTCCCCGACGGCAGGACGGTCTATAGCGGCTGACCGATGACCGACGGTGGCTCGGTCGAGGTCCGCTGGGCGGTGGCTGACGGCGGTCAAGCGGCGCGGCGCAGAAGTAGCACGGCGTTCAGGCCACCGAACGCGAACGAGTTGGACATCGCGACGCGGATCGGCGCTCGTCTTGCCTCGTTCGGCACGCAGTCCATCGCGCATTCCGGATCCGGTTCACGAAAGCCGATGGTCGGCGGCAGGAGGCCGTGATGCAACGCCAGGGCGCTGACCGCGAGTTCCACCGCGCCACCGGCGTTCAGACAATGGCCAATCATCGACTTGGTGGAGGAGACGGGCAATCGGTGGAGATGCTCGCCGAACACCTGGCCAAGCGCCTCGACCTCGGTCTTGTCATTCAGTCGCGTCCCGGTGCCGTGCGCGTTGACATAGTCGACCTGCTCGGGCGACATCCCGGCATCATCCAGCGCCGCGCGCATGGCCCGTGCCGCGCCGTCAGCACTCGGCGCGGTGAGTTCGCCGGCATCGGCGCTCATGCCGAAACCGCTCAGTTCCGCGTGGATGGTGGCGCCACGGCGGGTCGCGTGCTGCCATTCTTCCAGCACCAGGATCGCCGCGCCTTCGCCGATCACCAGACCGGCGCGGTCGCGGGAGAACGGCCGGCAAACATCCGGGCTGAGCACACGCAACGCGTCCCACGCCTTCATGAAGCCAACGACGATCGAGGCATCGCTGCCGCCACTCACCGCCATGTCCAGCATGCCGGCGCGGATCATGTGAAACGCCAGGCCGATCGCGTGGGCCGACGAGGCGCAGGCGGACGCCGTCGAAAAGCACGGGCCGCGCAATCCAAATTCCATCGAGAGGTGGCTCGCCGGCGCGTTCGGCATGATGCGAGGCACGGTCATCGGATGGAGCCGCTTCGCGTTCTCGCCGTAGAGCGCTTTGTAGGAGCTATCGAATGTCTCCTGGCCGATCGCGGCGCCGAGAATGACGCCGGCTCGGGAAGGATCGACGCGGTCCACCTCGATCCGGGCCATCGCTTCGCGCGCCGCCACCAGCGCCAGTTGCGACGTGCGGTCCAGCATGGGCAGCCGCCGCGGCTCGAAATGCG
>Ga0302324_100030945_pt1 | contig 10105 bp, 4 predicted proteins | sample Palsa_T0_1_FD_201949 | JGI IMG/M metagenome (GOLD analysis project Ga0302324, IMG submission 201949) | Peat permafrost microbial communities from Stordalen Mire near Abisko, Sweden - Palsa_T0_1 | ecosystem: Environmental > Terrestrial > Soil > Palsa > Peat permafrost | place: Sweden: Abisko... | reverse complement strand
TCGGTCCAAACCGGCAATTCGCATGCCACCAAGACAAACGGTGCCGGCATCTTCGACTTCCCGTCCCTGGACAACGGCGATTACAACCTTCAGGCGAGCTCCACGGGCTTCCAGGCCTACCGTAAGGATGGGATCGTGCTGAATACCGCCGAAACACTCAGAGAAGACATCGGCCTGGCGGTCGGCGCGTCCACCCAGGAGGTGGTCGTACAGTCAAACGCACTTCAGGTGCAGTCTGAGTCAAGTGAAGTGAGTAGCTTGATCACCGGTCAACAGATCTCCAATTTGGCCACCAATGGCCGTAACGTTACCTCGCTGGCCTCGCTGGGCACCGGTGTTTCTGGCAATCTACCGTCATTTAACGGGGTTACCGCGCAGGGCAGCAACGCGAACCTCAGCTTTAACGGCACAAATCCGAATCATAATAATTGGCTGATCGACGGCGGCGAAGTGTATGACCGCGGCTCGGGCGGCAAGCTGGACGTGTTGCCCGCTCCGGACGTCATTGCAGAGTTCCAGGTACTGGCCAGCAACTACCCGCCGGATTATGGCATTAACTCGGGCGGCACCATCGTGATGCAGCTCAAAAGCGGCACCAAAGGCTTCCACGGCGGCCTGTGGGAGTTTGTCCGCAACGACGATCTGGATGCCGGCTACTACTTCAACAAGCAGGCAAACACTCCCAGTCCCGAGCTGCGCTTGAACATCTACGGTGGCGATATCGGCGGCCCGGTGATCATCCCGCACCTTTATAACAGCGCCAGGAATAAGACCTTCTTCTTCTGGTCGGAAGAGTGGCGCAAGTTCATCCAGGGTGCGAACGCCTCTGCCCAAAACACAATCCCAACTCAAGACTTTCCAACTGCCGGTGCGAACTTCACCTACACGCAGTGGAATTGCGCTCCAAACTGTCTCGCTCTGATTAACCCGGCCACGGGTACTCCATTCCCGACCGTGGGCGGTGGCATTCCAGCTGCCTCTGGTCCGGCCAACACATACGTCATTCCGGCTGCCTCTCTGGACCCCAATGCCGTGCTCTTCATGGGCACAGGCGCCATTCCGAAACCAAACATTGACGCAACCGGAAACTCGCCACAGTTCATTGCCTCGCCGAAGCAGCCGACCGACGTCCGGGAAGATACGGTTCGCATCGACCACAATATCAGCGATAAGTTCCACCTGATGGGAAGCTACATCCACGACCAGATGTCGCAGACTTACTTCCCCCCGCTGTGGAGTGGTGATACCTACACGACAGTCGGCAACATCTTCGCCAACCCATCATGGGCTGCGGTAGTCAAATTGAGCGAATCGATTTCGCCCACCATGCTGAATGAAGTTTGCCTTTGCGTGAACGGGAACACCATTACGACAACCCCGCAGGGCATCTATGCCCAGCCTTCCGGTTGGAATGCCGGCAGTTTTTTCACCGGGAACAACGCTCTGAACCGCCTGCCGCAGGTGAAATTCCAGAATGGTCAGCTCAACACCACCTGGGGTACCAACTATTGGCCCTGGCATAACTCCTATCTGAACTACCAACTCCGTGACGACTTTTCATGGACGAGGGGACGGCATGGTCTAAAGTTCGGCTTTTCCTACATGCGGTCAGACAAGAATCAGCAACAACAGGCCGATACGCAAGGCGATTACACGTTCAACGGCGGCACCGGCGTTGCTTCGCAGGATCCCTACATCAATTTCCTGCTGGGCTACGCAAGCCAGTACCAGCAGTTGAACGATCTCAAGACAAACCATTGGCTGAACAATACTTATTCCGGCTATGCCATGGACAATTGGCATGTCATGCCGCGGCTGACACTCAACCTGGGCATTCGCTATGACGGAATGCCGCGAGTCTACGAGAAGAACAACCAGGTCGCTGACTTCTTCCCGAACCTCTTCAACCCTGCGAATGAGCAGGCGCCCAATTCCAGTACTGGCAATTTGAGCCCCACGGGTCCTGGATTCTCTCAACCCGCAGGGATAAGCGCGCCTTTTTACCTGAATGGCATTGGCCTTGCCGGTGTGAACGGCATTCCCCGTGGAATGGTCAAGAACAGCTATTTCACCTGGCAGCCGCGTCTGGGCTTCGCCTATGACCTGTTTGGCAACGGAAAAACTGTCTTGCGGGGTGGTGTAGGAATTTTCTATGAGCGCGTTCAGGGGAACGACATCTACGACGCGGATACCAATCCCCCGTTCTCGTACCAACCTTCAGCCAGCAACGTCCGGTTTTCCAGTCCCACGACCAATTGGCAGGGTGTAGTCACGCCTCCGACACAGTTGCCCGCGGCCCCGGCGGGCGTTAACTCCATTGCCAACTATTATCCCAACCCGGCCACCGCTCAATATAGTTTGGGCATCCAGCGAGAGGTGGCTCCATCTTTGGTTTGGGGCATGCAGTATGTCGGAACCGGCGCATGGAGCCAAAACACCAGGGTAGAGCAGAACGACCTTCCGGTCGGCGATTTCTCCACTTGTTCTGCTAACCCGATGAACCCGGAGTGCAACCACGAGAAAGTGGCGACGGGCGGCAACGCAAACCTGTACCGGCCATACCTGGGATTCTCGAACATACTTCAATCGTCAAATGAGGTGAACTCCAACTACAACTCGTTGCAGACCGCGCTTCGCATGGAAAAGAGGCACGGTTTGTCTTTACAGGTTGCCTATACCTGGTCGCACGAGATCGACGGGCAACAGCAGAGTCAGGATCTAAATACTGCCTCAAATCCCTACGACCTGCACTACGATCGTGGTTCGGGAGCGTTTGACCGCCGCCACATCTTCAATGTCAACTATGTCTACGACCTTCCATTCTTTGAGCACTCTGGCAGCTACCTGGAGCGGGCAGTTGCCGGCGGATGGCAGATATCCGGAGTTACTGTCGCTGAGTCCGGATCGCCCCTCGCGGGGGCTGGGTCACAGCTTAACTACAACGGTCCCGATGTCGTAGGGGCTGGCGGCAACACGACCAACCGCCCCGACGTGGTCGCCCCGATTTCCCATGCGAAGACGCAGAAACAGTGGTTCAGTCAGAGCTCATTCGCGGCGCCCGCAGCACCCTGGACAGCAGCAGGTGCGGGCGGGACAGGGTTCGGAAATGCCAGTAAGGACATTGTCACAGCTCCTGGGCTCTTTAACTGGAACATTGCACTGTTCAAGGAGATCCCCATCCACGAGGCGGTCCACTTCCAGCTCCGTGCAGAGTCGTTCAACACCTTCAACCACACTGAGTTCAACCAGGTGGATGGCGGAAGCAACGATGGCAACTTCGGGCAGGTGACCAGCACCTCCGATCCCCGTGTGTTGCAGTTCGGCGCCAAATTTATCTTCTAGGTGTAACTTGGCCAGGCACAGAGGCTCCAACCTCTGTGCCTGCCGATATGCAACAGCAGCGCTGCTCAGTCCTAAAGCAATAGACCGCGATAGCTCATCGGCTTGACCGGCGGTTGCCGGACGAGGCTGCGCTGTGGTTACATAACCACCGGCGGAGATCCTCGATGATTCGGCGCAGAAGTCTGCCAGCAAGCGTTACATCCGCGGCCATACTCACTCTCGTTTTGGGCGCGGGTTCAACAACAATCCGGGCGCAGAACACCCCTCAAACCCACGACGCGAAACCGTGGATGGACCGCAGTCTATCCCCCGATGCACGCGCCAATCTGTTGTTGCAGCAGATGACGCTGGACGAAAAGCTGTCGCTTCTGCATGGCAATGGAATGGCTCGTGAAGCGCAATGGCAACGCCCCCTTACAAAGGACTCCAATGGAGGCGCCGGCTACATCAACCCCATACCGCGGCTTGGTATCCCGGCCGTAGACATTTCCGACGCTGCCTACGGCGTGCGCGCTGCCGGCGCCATGGGCCGCTATGCAACGGCCTTGCCGAGCAATCTTGCGGCCGCTTCGAGCTGGGATCGACATGCCGCGTATGCGTACGGCTCGCTGATTGGTCAGGAGCTTCGAGCGCAGGGCTTCAACATGTCGCTCGGCGGCGGCATCAACCTCACTCGGGAACCACGAGACGGCCGCACCTTCGAGTATCTCGGGGAAGACCCCGTGCTGGCCGGCACACTTGTCGGACAGCTCATGGCGGCGGAGAAAGCCGAACATGTCATCTCCGACATCAAGCACTACGCGGTCAACGACCAGGAGACGGGAAGAGACATTGTAAACGTCAAGATTTCAAAACGAGCGATGCGCGAATCGGATTTGTTTGCCTTCCAGATCGGGATTCGCGATGCCAAGCCAGGCGCGGTCATGTGTTCGTATAACCGGGTCAATGATCAATACGCCTGCGAAAACGACTATCTGCTGCGCGAGGTTCTCAAAGGAGAGTGGAGCTTCCCCGGGTTTGTCGACTCCGACTGGGGCGGAACCCACTCCACGATACAGGCCTCTCACGCCGGGCTGGACCACGAGGAGCCGATGGACGATTTCTTCGGGCCCGCGCTGAAGGCCGCCGTCGAGCAGAAGCAGGTGTCTCTGGCTGAGATCGACGATCACGCCCGCCGTATGCTCCGCTCCTACTTCGATGACGGCGTCATGGATTATCCCGTGAACCGAAGAGTAATCGACGTGGAAGGCCATCTTGAAGTCACCCAGCAAATTGAAGAAGGTTCCATCGTTCTGCTCAAGAACGAGCACTCCATCTTGCCTCTGGATGCAGCGCACACGCGCTCTTTAGCGATCGTGGGCGCACACGCTGACGTGGGAATGCTGTCGGGCGGCGGGTCCGCCCAGGTAGATCCTCCGGGCGGTAACGCCATTAATCCGTCCGAAGGCGCCATTAGCTATGCAACCCACTCCCACGTCTACTTCCCTACTTCCCCGCTGAAGCAGCTGCGGGCCATGCTTCCGAACACTAGGGTCGAGTTCGCCTCCGGGGATGACCTGAGCGCGGCAGCAGCCCTGGCAAGGCAAAGCGATATCGCCATCGTCTTCGTGCAGCAGTGGGAGATGGAAGGAATGGATCTGCCTTCCCTTGCCCTCCCGGACAATCAGGACGCTCTGGTGGAGGCCGTGGCAGCAGCGAATCCGCGCACCATTGTCGTTCTCGAAACCGGCACTGCGGCACTGATGCCCTGGGCGGGAAAGGTTCAGGGCATTGTGGAGGCCTGGTATAGCGGCGCTCGTGGCGCCACGGCGTTGGCCCGTGTGCTGACCGGGGCCGTGAACCCATCAGGCAAGCTAGCTGTGACCTTTCCACTCAGGGATGCCGATCTGCCGCACCCGGTGATTCCCCCCTTGCCCGCCGAAGATAGTGGCGCGGGCTCTGCCGCGGTGAGTGCAGGCGGTAACGCCCATTCCAGTTATTCGGTGAACTACGACGAAGGCCTGAAGGTGGGCTACAAGTGGTACGACGCTGAAGAAAAGCCGGTGTTGTTTCCGTTTGGCTTCGGGCTCTCCTACACAACGTTTGCCTACTCTGACTTGCATGTTACGGGAGGGGCGAAACCGCAAGTGCGCTTCACTGTGAAGAACACAGGCGCTAAGTCCGGGGCAGAGGTTGCCGAGTTGTACGCCATGTTGCCCTCGGCGGCAAAGGAACCACCGAAGCGTCTTGTAGGCTACGAAAAATTGATACTGCCTCCCGGCGAGAGTCGCCAAGTCACCATCGATGTCGATCCTCTCTTCCTCACCGTCTACGACGAGCAAGAGAATCGGATGCGCGTGGTGCCTGGGCGCTATTCATTTGCCGCTGGCGGCTCTTCTCAATCGTTGTCGCTCAAGCAAGAAGTCGACCTGCCGGGCCAGTAAATTTGAGTAACGCCTACTGGGGAAATGCGAGCTGGATCTCAACCCGGTGGTCGAGAAGTCTACGCGCTGTTCCCACGACCCGTTGCCGGTTCTTCTCGTCATTTAGCAGAAAGGCTGCTGGACCTCAGAATCGGCAGTAAGATCTTGCTTGCCATTTCTCCTTGACATTCGACAAGACGCTGTTTCATTCTCTTGTAGACCGTCCAGAGGAAGACGATGCCGCAGCCTACAGATCTTCTGCAAGGAACCCTCGACTTGCTCATCCTGCGAACATTGGCGCTTGAGCCGATGCACGGCTGGGGAATCTCACAGCGGATTCAACAGTCTTCGCAGAACGTGTTCCAGATAGGCCAGGGTTCTCTGTACCCCGCGCTTCACCGACTGGAATATAAGGGCTGGATTCAGGCTGACTGGAAGCCGTCGGAGAACAACCGGAAGGCAAAATATTACGCGTTGACGCGCACGGGCAAGAAGCAGTTGGAAGCGGAGATTCAAAGCTGGGATCGTCTTGCGGGCGCCGTCGCGTTGGTGCTCGAGCAAGGCTAGGAGGCAACGTGCTGAATGAGTTTCTGACACGCCTACGCTTCTTTATCGCTGGTAAGAACCACGCGGAAGTGGATGAGGAAGTGAGATTTCATCTGGAGCAGCAGATGAAAGAAAACATCCAGGCCGGGATGTCTGCCGAGGAAGCGCGCAGGCAAGCCGCTGTTGTTTTCGGTGGAGTACAGGGCGTGCGCGAGCAATGCCGAGAAGAGCGACCTGGCTATTGGATCGAAACTTTTGTGCAGGATGTGCGGTATGCTGTCCGCGGTTTCCGGCGTAGTCCGATGTTTTCTCTCAGCGTAGTGTTGACATTGATGCTGGGAATCGGCGCCGCCACGGCTGTGTTTAGCGTGGTAGACCGAATCCTGTTCCGCACCCTGCCATACGGCGATTCGGATCGCCTCGTTTCCGTCGGGCTGGTCGCGCCCATCGAGCCTCAAGAGTTCATGCTGGGAGGTTCCTACTACGAGTGGCAGGACAATCAGAAACCATTCGTAGCCCTGACCTCCGAGACAGGGACCGAGCCCTGCGATCTGACAGAGAACAATCCCGCACGGTTGGATTGTGCTCGCGTGGAAAGCAATTTCCTGCCAACTTTAGGCGTCTCACCGGTTCTGGGCCGGAACTTCACAGAAGCTGAAGACAGGCCGAACGGCCCACGAGCGGCGCTGATTTCCTATGGCCTTTGGCTCAGCCGTTTTCGTCTTGACCCCGCGGCCGTCGGAAAACTGATCCGTATTGACGGACGCGCCACTGAAATCGTGGGAATATTGCCGAAGGATTTCGAGATGCCGCGGCTGCAGCCTGCGGATGTACTTATACCGCAGGCTCTCGACGTCGCCGCAGAACGCCGCGCCGATCCGGGCCACCCTATGTGGGCCTTCGCCCGGCTCAAGCCGGGCGTCAGCATTGAACGGGCAAAAGCCGAACTCAGTCCCTTGTTCGAATACTCGCTGCGTTTAGCCCCGGCCCCGTTCCGCAAAGAGGTACACCTTCAAGTCCGATCGTTGCGCGATCGCCAAGTGCATGAAGTGCGCCTAGCCGCGTGGGTCTTGCTCGGCCTCGTCATGGCCGTTCTCTTCATTGCGTGCGCAAACGTGACCAGCCTGTTTACCGCGCGCGGCGCCAGTAGGGACAGAGAACTGGCTATACGGTCGGCATTGGGAGCCGGCCGGATGCGGCTGGTCCGCCAGGCGTTGACAGAGTCTCTCACTTTATCTGTCGCCGGCGGAGCCGCCGGGTGTTTGTTCGCCGTGTTTCTGTTGCGACTCTTCATCGCAATGGCTCCGGAGGGAATGCCTTTCCTGAGCAAAGCGCAGATCGACCTGCGCATCCTCTCCTTCGCACTCACGACTTCACTCGTCTGCGCCGTTTGCTTTGGGCTCCTGGGGGCCATCCGCAAGACAGGCCTGGAAGAATTGACGGGGCGCGCACCAACGAAAATACGGCATGCGGTTCTGCGGCGTTGGCTCGTCATTGCACAGATTGCCGCCACCATGATCCTTCTCTCGGGCGGAGCGCTTCTGGCGCACAGTTTCTGGAACCTTGAAAAACAGAGTTTTGGAATGAGCACCGAAAACATCATGACTGCCGCGATTTCCCTCGGACAAATATCCTACCCAACATCGGAAAGTCAGATGGCCTTCTTTCAACGGTTGGAGCGTCACCTGCGCTACGGGCCAGGCATCGCCGCGTTCGCAATCAGCGACTCAATACCGCCGGGTGGCTATCACGACGACCAGATATATGCCTCGCTGCGGGTGGAGGGGAGATCCGCTCTGTCATCGGGAACGGGCGGCACAGTCGCATCGAGATGGGTTACGCCCGAATACTTTCAAGCACTCAAGATTCCAATAGTGCAGGGGCAGGGCTTTACCGATGAGGAGCTCACCTCAAACGACCATTTCGTAGTCCTAAGCAAGTCGCTTGCGGGTCGCCTGTTTCCAGGAGAGAACCCGCTCGGGCAGCACCTGCACCTCCACCACGGTGCGCCCACAGAAAACGATCCCGCCTACATCGTGGCCGGCGTTGCTGCGGATGTGAAAAATGGCGGGCTCGCTGTGGGCGACGAGCCAGAATACTATCGGCTGCGGCGCCAGAGAGCGCAGGATTGGAATCGGAGCTCGGTCGTGCTTCTAAAGACAACGCTGCCACCGGCCGCAACCGAAGCATGGATTCGATCGCAAGTCGCATCCCTCGATCCCACAATCCCAGTCGACATCACGACGCTTTCCGAAAGAGTCGGCATATTGGCAGATCGGCCTCGCTTCGAAATGCTGCTGGTTGGATTCTTTGCCTTCACGGGACTTCTTCTCGCCGTGACCGGACTCTACGGAGTGATCTCCTTTTTTGTAGTGCAGCGCACCCAGGAGATTGGAATACGAATGGCTGTGGGAGCGTCACGAGCCGATATACTGAGGCTCGTGCTGCAGAACGCTCTGCGCCTGATCGTACCAGGAGTGCTTCTAGGATTGGTGCTGGCATTTGCAGTTTCCCGTGTGCTGTCCAGCCTGCTATTCAATGTCGCGCCACATGATCCTGTGACCTTTGCGGGAGCGACTTTCCTGTTGATTCTTGTTGCGCTCCTCGCAACATTGATTCCAGCGGGCTCTGCGACCAGGGTGAATCCGACCGTTGCCCTGCGATGCGATTGAGAGTCCTGCTCTGTTTGGTAAACAGACGACGTCTACCCTTTCCGCTGGTAATCGAGCGCAGGATACCAATCCACGCCACGACCATCCGGGGTGAGATCCAGCATCAACCAAAGCGGGTCAAGGTCCGGTGCACCACGCGGGTCCTGGCCTGGATCGGCCATCGCGCCGCTGAACTCACCGCTATAGAAGTGTCGCACCGGGCCATCATGCCGGGTGAAAACGCTAAAGCCGGGAACATCCTCGTCTTTCTCGTTGACATAGGTTCGCGTGAACTCGCCGGAGCTATCGGAGAAGAAAACAAGGTTCTCGAAGCCGCGCTGTCTCTTGTAGCCGGTCAACCGCTCGATGGGCGAGCGCGCCGTTACAGCGATGGCGCAACGCTCACGCAGGTTCACCGCAACTCCGTTCCATGCGCTGAGAAAGGATGTGCAGGAGGGACAAGGCAGCTTACGTTTTGGTCCGTACATCATGCTGTAGACCATAAGAGTATCCCTGTCGCCGAACAAGCTTGGGAAGCGCACCGGGCCGGATTCCGAGATGAGCTCAAAGTCCTGGGGCAACTCGCCACCCTGGGGCAGCGCGCGGCGCTGTGCCGCCACTCGCTCGATGTTTCGGCGCAGCTCGATCTCTTCAATAAGAAGCTCGTTGCGAGCTTTGCGATAAGCAGCGCTCTCGTTGGGAAAGTGGGCCCCGTTGGTGGCGGCAAGTTGCCGGGCCGGTAAGAGTGTCTTCATCTCGGCCATATACACCTCCGAACAACGAAATCAAACGACTTCTTTTCGCGAGACGAAACCAGGTCCGGGTTTCAGGGGCACGCGAAGGACAAACAACTTCCCTTATCATCAGCTCCGGAGCGCAACAACCCCACCCTGGACGCGTGCGCTTGAACCAGGCCTGCCCTGCGGCCAACAAGCCATAGTTTCATTACACCTCCGCAAGCGTCTGCAAAAAAGTGCCAAAAGTGCGCAAAAAGCGCAAAAAGCCCCTATTGAGCTTCTGCCGGATCCTCGTCCTCCGCTAAGGATTCCGCATGATCTTCGTGTTGGTCCGCTGCGATGGCGGCCCAGTGAGTGGAGGGTCTCCCCCCGGTGGGCTCGCTACGCTTGTCCAAGGCGCCGAGAGCAACGAGTGTTTCGAGGGCAG
>Ga0302324_100030943_pt1 | contig 10106 bp, 9 predicted proteins | sample Palsa_T0_1_FD_201949 | JGI IMG/M metagenome (GOLD analysis project Ga0302324, IMG submission 201949) | Peat permafrost microbial communities from Stordalen Mire near Abisko, Sweden - Palsa_T0_1 | ecosystem: Environmental > Terrestrial > Soil > Palsa > Peat permafrost | place: Sweden: Abisko... | reverse complement strand
CCGTCGGCGCAACGCGCCCGATGAGCGTCGATAACCTCATCGCCAGGGGGCTGCTGCCCGACTGGCTGATCCGACAGGGCATCCGCAGCCTGCTGCGCGGCCGGCTGCGCGAGCAGAGCCGCGGCAGCGACGAGCAGCGCGCACGCGCCCGGCAGGCCTTCATCGAGCAACTCAAGGCGAGCCCGATCGCGATCGACACCGACGCGGCCAATCGGCAGCACTACGAGCTGCCCACCGCGTTCTATCAGCTGTGTCTCGGCAAGCGCCTGAAATACAGCAGCGGGCTGTGGTCTGAAGGCGTCGTGACGCTGGATGCGGCCGAGGAGGCGATGCTTCAACTGACCTGCGAGCGAGCGCGCATCGAGGATGGGCAACAGATCCTGGAACTGGGCTGCGGCTGGGGATCGCTGTCGCTGTGGTTGGCGGAGCATTTTCCGCGGGCGCGCATCACCGGCGTGAGCAATTCGGCCACCCAGCGCCTGCACATCGAGGCTGAATGCGCCCGCCGGGGCCTGAGCAACCTGCAGATCATCACCTGCGACATGAACCGCTTTGACACCGCGGCGCGCTTCGATCGTGTGCTGTCGATCGAGATGTTCGAGCATATGAAAAACTACCAGCGGTTGATGGCCAATATCGCTGGCTGGCTGCGCGATGATGGCCTGCTGTTTGTCCACATCTTCAGCCATCGCCGCTTCGCCTACCACTTTGAGGCGCGCGGCGAATCGGACTGGATGGCGCGCTATTTCTTCACCGGCGGGCTCATGCCCAGCGACGAGCTGCTGCTGGCTTTCCAACGCGATCTGACGCTGGCGGCGCACTGGCGAGTCGGCGGCGAGCACTATCAGCGCACCGCCGAGGCCTGGCTCGCCAATCTGGATCGCCACTCGGATCGGGCACGGCCGCTGCTCGCGGCGACCTACGGCGCCGACCAGGCGCAGCGCTGGCTGTCGTATTGGCGGGTGTTCTTCATGGCCTGCGCCGAGCTCTGGGGCTTTCGCGGCGGCACCGAATGGCAGGTCTCGCACTATCTGTTCAGCCGGACAGGCCTGCCAGTGTGATCTGAGACACTATCGGCGGCGGCTACCCGCAGTTAGACTTGCCACCACTGCATAACGGGGTGGCTGATGACTTGCGATTGTGCGCGGCGGTGAGGATCGTGGGTAGATTATCGAGCGGGCTGGTAGCCGTGCTGCTGCTCGGTGCTTTCGGTACCGCGGCCGCCCACTCCCGGGTCGACAGCCACGATCCCTATCATCGATCCGCATCGGCCTACGCCGCGGTACTGGACGGCGAGCTGCTCTGGGGCAGCAATATCGACGTGCGCCGCGCTCCGGCGTCCCTGACCAAGCTTCTGACCGCGCTGGTGGTGCTCGACTCGGACTGGCAGCCCGATGCGATGCTCAGCGTCAGCCACGATGCGGCCCACACCAAGCGACCGCGGGTCGGGCTGCGTACCGGTGAGAGCATACGGGCGGACGAAGCCCTGACCGCGATGCTGATGCACTCCGCCAACGATGCCTGCCTGGTGCTGGCCGAACACGCTGCCGGGTCGATCGAGGCCTTTGCCACCCGGATGAATGCCCGTGCCGCCGAGCTCGGCATGCAGGACTCGCACTTCGTGCATCCCTGCGGCTTTGACGCCGACGGCCAGTACTCGACCGTCACCGACCTGCTGCGCCTGGCCCGGGCTGCACATGCCAATCAGCGCATCGCGCAGATCGTCGCCCAGGAGCAGGCCACGATCAGCACTGCCTCGGGCAGGCAGCTGGCCTTCAAGAACACCAACCAGCTGCTTGGGCGCCTCGACGGCGTGGTCGGGCTCAAGACCGGCTACACGCAGCACGCGGGACACTGCCTGATTGCAGTGGCCGAGCAATCGGGCCATCGCGTCTGGCTGGTGCTGCTCGATTCGCCGCGCCGCTGGTGGACCGCGCACCGCATCATCACCGACGCCTTCGCCACCGCGGTGCGCACCGACCGCAGCCACGAGTCCGCCTACGCCGGCACCTGACGCTGGCCGGCACCCCGGCCAGCTTCGCTCGCCGCTGTTATTTGGGAATCAGCTCCTGGATCAGTTCCGATCCGAGCACCACACGGATACTTTCGCGGCTGGCATAGCCTTCCGCAGCCTGCTTCAGGCTGCCGTCGAGCTTGGTGGTGATGGCGTCGAAATCCGCGTTGTGATCCAGCGCGGCGTAGTTCGGGTAGGTCACGGTGAGAATCAGGTTCGGATCCTCGGGACGACGCGGCGCCACCTGGTAGATTTTGTATGCGGTGACCAGGCCGGCTTTCTTGTACGCCTCCATCTGCTGAGCGTAATTACCTTTCAGGTAATTGATGTAATCGTACATCTTTCCGTCCTTGACGCGGACCCAGGCAACGCTGGTGACCGGTCCTTCCTTGTAGGGTTTCTCGTCTGCCGCGGCGCCTGCGGCCATGGCCAGCGACAGCGACAGCGCTGCGATGTATTTCAACATGATCGGCTCCCTGGAATGTTTGATGTTTGATACGCGGCTGCACACAGATAGCAGCATCCGGCCGCCGGTGGTGCAGAGTGCGCAAATATACGCCAGCGGCGATTGGCTAGCCTGTCGGAGCCATCAGCCGGATATCCCTGGACGAGCTTCCCACCTGAATCGAGCGCCGGCCTGCGGCCCGCTGCCATCGATGGTCCGGCTCGGACCAGTACTGCAGGCGATGCGGCGGCAGGTGCAGCAGCACACGCTTTGACTGGCGCGGATCGAGTGCGACGCGGGCGAATGCGACCAGGGAGCGGTCAGCGAACTGGGCGTGGTGCGGCGCCGGGTCCGGTGCCGTCAGGTAGACCTGGGGGACTTCATCGCCGCGCACCGGGCCGACGTTGCTGAGCGTGAACGACACGTCCAGACCGCCATCGGCGGCCGGCCCGACCGCCAGCGACTGGTATTTGAAACGCGTATAGGAAAGTCCGAATCCAAAGGCAAACAGCGGCTCTAGCCCCTCGCGGTCGAACCAGCGATAGCCGACCAGCAACCCTTCCGAATAGCTGGTCCTGCCATCGACTCCGCCCGAAGAGCGTTCCGGATGCAGCGCATCGTGCGCCAGCCTATCCTGCAGGCGTTTGGGCCAGGTGAATGGAAGCCGGCCGGCGGGATTGGCTCGACCGAGCAGCAGATCCGCGGCCGCCCAACCGCCTTCATCGCCGGTGTACCACATCTGCAGCACCGCCCTGACCTTGCCAAGCCAGGGCATGGCGACCGGATCGCCGGTATTGAGCACCACGATGGTGTTGGGATTCGCGGCGGCGACATCGGCGATCAGCCGATCCTGATCCCCTGGAAGCGCCATGACCGGCTCATTGCGCGACCAGGCGAACACCACCACCGTGCCGGCGCCCTTCGCTGCCGCGATGGCCGCCTGGTAGTCGGCGCGCTGTTGCTGCGGCGTTGCCCAGTTGAGTCGTACCTGCAGCGGCTGACCCGAGTCATCGCCGATCGCCGTCACGAGCAGCGCATGAGTGCCGGCCGTCAGCTGGATTCGCCGTCGAAGGTTGTCCAGGCCATCGGGCGTTGGCAACACGTTATCCTGGCCGGCCTGCAGCACGTCGCCATGCTGCGGCGGAATGGCAATACGAGCGCGCTCCTGACCGTCCAGCTGCATTGTCCCGGACCCGCCCAGCATCTGCAGATTGAACTCGTAGCTGCCGCCTTCAGGCACCGTCACGCTGCCGCTCCAGCGATGCTCGGAACGCGCTGCCATCGGCCGGCCATTGGCGCGCGTGAAATTGATTTCCGCCGCAAGTCCGCGGCTCTGGCCGCTGCGGTCCCGGTCAACCAGGCCCGGCGCGCCGTCGTGGCTGAGCGCGCTGGCCGGCACGACCGTTCCGTTCATGTCGTCACCGGGGAAGAACTGGATGTGTACCGATCGGTCATCGCGGTAGCGACGGCGCAGAGCGTCCACGGCGCCGATCTGGCGCGCCGGTCTACCTAAGGCTTGTTCATTGGCTCTGGCGACGGCCACTGTCTGCAGGGCACCGGGTCCGATCAGCAGCAAAGACCCCAGATCCTGCCTGGTGAGCGGCAGCACGCCGTCATTCTTGAGCAACACCGCGCTATCCTCGGCGGTGCGCAATACGACGGCGGCGTCGCGTTCCACCGGTTCGGCACTCATGGTGTGCCTGTGGCGCCCGTCCAGCAGCCCGAAGCGCTGCATCTGCAACAGGATGCGGCGCGCCGCCTGCGTAATCGTCGCCTCGGTGACGCTGCCGGCACGCAGCGCCGCGCGCAGGTTGGAATAGTCGGGCAGCGCTACCACCGCGGGTGCGATGGCGGGCGTCGCGGCAACGGCTTCTTCTACCGATGGCTCGTCAACGGCCTCCTCCGGAATCCGGCCTGGGGCCTTAAAGCCCATGCCCTCGGGGCTCCTCGGCGGCATCGGTGGCACTTCACCGGCCGAAAAATACGACCGCATCAGCTCCTCGCTGTCGAGCCCGACTCGCAGCTCGCCCGGCATTTCCATGTCGAGGCCGGCATTGATGAACTCGGCCGCATGCGTAGCGCCCCAGTCCGAAGTCACGAAGCCCTGGAATCCCAGCTCGCCGCGCAGCAGCCCGTTCAGCAGCACGGCATTGCCGCAGGCGTATTGACCGTTGACTTTGTTGTAGGAACACATGATCGACGCCACCCCGGCATTCACCACGTCGGCAAACGGGGCGGCGTATATCTCGTGCAGCGCCTGCGGGTCGAGCTGCACATCGTTGGCACCGTCGAAAGCAATGAAGTGCTTGGCCTGGGCCATGACGCCCTGGCTTTGGATGCCGCTGACCAGCGCCGCGGCTATCTGTCCGGTCAGTGCTGGATCCTCGCCGTAGGTGTTGTAACTGCGACTGAAGGCCGGATCGCGGTAGATATTGATGAACGGTTCGAGCACCAGATCGATGCCAAGGGCGCGCGCATCGCGGCCAATCACGACGCCGTTGGCTCGTGCATCGTCGCGGCTGAAGGTTGCCGCCAGTGCCATCGTGGCCGGAAGAGCGGTGGATACCTGTCGCGTCAGGACTCCGGGCGGCCCATCGGCCAGTCGCAGCGAGGGAATCCCGAGGCGTGGAACACCGGGCAGATACCCGGCCTGGCCCTGATAGCTCGACGCCGCTTCCGTGGCGCCATGAATGAACGCTATCTTCTCATCCAGCGTCATCGCAGCCAGCAGGCACTCCACGCGCATCGCAGCGGCGGGACTGGCAGTTGCCGAGGAGCGCGGTGCGCCCAGGAGGGCCAGTGGTGTCAACGCGCTAATCAGCGCAAACGCTGACATGAGCCCGAATCGCGACCGATCATCCCCCGGTGTAGCCGCCGATGATCGGCAGGATCTCCCCCGTGATGTAGCTCGAACACTGCGCTGATACGAGGAAAACATAGGCGGGGGCGATTTCCTCCGGCTGTGCGGGACGCTTCATCGGCGTTTGGGCACCAAACTGCGTGATGTGGCTGGAACTTTTATCGGAAGGATTGAGCGATGTCCAGACCGGGCAGGGAGCCACAGCGTTGACGCGAACGCCGTGCGATATCAGGTTCGTCGCCAGCGAGCGCGTGAAAGCGTGGATGCCGCCCTTGGTCAGCGATTAGTCGAGCAGGTCCTTGTTGCCCAGCAGGCCGGTGACCGACCCGGTATTGACGATGGCGCCGCCTTTGGGCAGATGCGCAACAGCCGCCTGCGCCATGAAGAAATACTCGTACAGGTTGGTATACGCAGCGTGAGATCGAAGTGCTCCTCGCTCAGATCCTCCAGTCGCGCCGTATGCACCTGGAAGGCGGCGTTGTTGACCAGCACATCCAGCCGCCCCTGCTGGCGCACAGTGGTCGCGACGGCGCGACGGCAGAAGGTGCGCTTGCGTACATCCCCGGCAATCACGATGGCGCGCCGACCCTCGCCTCAACTGCTGCCTGAGTGACGCGTGCATCCGCGTGCTCGCTCAGATACTGGATCGCCACATCCGCGCCTTCGCGTGCGAACAGCACCGCCACCGCACGCCCGATGCCCGAGTCCGCGCCGGTAATGAGTGCCACCTTGCCCGCCAGCTTGGCTGACCCGCGATAGTACGGGGCCTGGAACATCGGCGGCGGACGAAGTGTCTGCTCGCGCCCGGGTTTCGCCTTGTGTTGCCGCGGCATCGGGGGCTGCGGATAGCGACGCGCCCCGGCCTGCATTGCAGCCTTGGAGCCGCGCACCGGATGCTTTCGATCGGCGCGAGCAACCTGTCGCTGGATCCTGCGCTGCAATGCGACCACACGGCCCACCCGCGCACCCTGCTTAGACACGCCAGGGGATCAACGCCGAGCTGATTTACGGGGCACCTTTGCCCCTGACTTTCGCGCTTCAGATAAGCCGATCGCGATCGCTTGCTTGCGGCTTTTGACCTTCTGGCCCGAGCTACCGGAACGCAGCTTGCCCTGCTTCATTTCGTGCATCGCCCGTTCGACCTTTTTTCCGCTGGCTTTGCTGTATTTGCGTGCCATGATTTCACTCCCTGGGCGCGTTAGCCCTGCAGCTGTGTCTTTCTCGCCTTCAGTTCCTGACCGAGTTCGCGCAGGTCCATGCCGGACTTTCGTGCTTCCGCAAACATGCCGCCCGGCTGCTCCTCTTCCTTCACGTGGTGTTTGATCATTTCCGACAGGACTTTCACCTTGGCGTCGAAGTAATCATCCGTCGGACTGGAGGCTTCGATCTCGGCGATCAGTCTCTTGGCCCCGGCGTGCTCGACCACCGCCTCGTGATGCATGTCGGCATCTCTCGTGCACTCGAGGAACGCGGGATAGAAGATTTCCTCCTCGATCTCGGTATGAATCTTCAGGGCCTGGCAGATCTTGGTCGCCAGCGCCTGTTTTCGATCCGGTGACCGTGCGTGTTCATATTGCTTAAACCAGGTCGCGACCTGCCGGTGATCCGCCTTCAGCAGCGCAATGGCGTCGGTTTTCGCGCTGCTGACCGGCCGGTGCGTCGCTTCGCGGTGATTGATGCTCGATCCCCGTGGTGCTGCTGTTCGCATTGTCATGCCTCCAAGAAATGGATTAGTAAAAGCTTTACCTGGCTGACTTTTACAACAGTCAGCGTTGGTGTCATGTCGGCGTAGTTGCAGTTCTCGTGTCATCCGGGAGGATGAGGCCGCCTCGTCGGCCAGGAGTCGCGACTGCGGCGCGACTCCTGGCCCCATGAACGCCGATCTGCGCTAGTGCGACAGCAGCGCGATCAGAATGATGATCGGGATCGGGACCCCGAGCAGCCACAGCAGAATTGAACGTCCCATGGGTACTTCCTCTTTTAGACCTTGTATTTCCAGGTGCCGTCGCGCAGGCCGCCACCTTCGATGGCTGCCAGACTGGCCGCAAACGCCCCGACCAGCAATGAGGCGGTCAGCCACAGCGACAGCTGTGCCGCCGCCTTTCGCGCCTTGTCGACCGCAACCTTGGCGCGCTCGATAGTCGCCGATACGCGCTCCTCGGCCTGCGATGGCGTAATCCCGGTGCGGGCCGCAACCAGCTGCGCCAGGTACGCGCGGTCCAACCCCTCAAAGTCACCACCGTTCTGGAATGCAGATGCGAATATGCGGCCGGCCTCGGCGCGTGCCGCCGTCATGTCGGCAGTCGCGGTGTTCGAGGTCGGATCTCCACGCACCAGCGAATCCACGTAGCCATCCAGCAGCCCGGCCGACTGGCCGGCGACGCGCGTGATTGCGGAGCTAGCGCCGCCGACCAGGGCACCCGCGGCGGAGGACAGCACGGCGGCACTGAGCAGGGTGGCAAATCCCCAGGCCAGAAAACCATGCGCGGTGTCGCGAAAGAAAACCTCCCGCGTGTGTGCGCCGGTCCAGCGCGTGCGCAGGCGGCCGGCAAGATAGCCCCCGACACTGGACGCAATCATCGCGGTGACGATGAAATACAGACCGGCAGCGATATGAAAGCCGGTCATGGTGCTGCTCGCCGACCAGGGCGAGATTGACGAGAAACCGACCCCGACCCCAAAGGCCAGCAGGATCAGCGTCAGTGCGGCAGCGGCGACGCCGCCCGCCAGGATGGCGCCCCACGAGACGGCCGACGCGGCCGTCTCCGGCACGCTGGATTCAATATCGATATTGGGTTCAATGGTCGATTCTCGAAGCATGGCGCTACTCCCTGGCGGTGGCAGCCAAAGGGCTATTCCTCTGCTAGCCACGGTGTGCCGCGACGCGCTGGACAATGCTGCCCGCAGCCTGCGGTCGCTGTCGTATCCCGCCCCCGCATGGCGTAGGAGTCGGCTGATTCGACGATGGTCGGCCCCGGGGCCGCTCACGACTCCCACCGGATGTCGTAACAATACAACGACTTGCGCTGCTCGGGACCGTCGGCGCCAGCGGGCATTACGACTCCCGTCATTACGGCGCCGGGTGTACGCTTGCGGCCATGCGCACCAGACCCGCGAACTGGATGATTGCAGCGTCGTTGATGCTGCAGCTCGCCATCGGTTTGCAATGGCAGCTGGCCCATGCAGCCGTGGTGCCGGCGCAGCGGCAGGTGAACGGGACGGACGCCGGGCACTGTCCTGGCCACGCTGGAAGATTGACCAGCGCGCCGTCTTCGCACGTCAATCCTGCCGGCAAACACGACTGTTGCCGTTCCCAGGGCTGCCAGTGCCATTCCGCGCAAAGCCCGGTCCTGCTCGACTTAGCGTGGACGCGGGCTGATTCCGCTTTGCCTCCGCTGCCCGTCGTCGATGCGCGGCGTGCTGTTGCACGAACGACTGAGTTCTTTCGACCTCCCATCGCCTGAGTTCCGGGCGTGAGCGCCGCGAAAGGTCGCACCCTTTCAGCGCTGATATCGATTAACACGGCTACCTGGGCTACCGCACTGCATGCGTCGACACATGGTGTGCGGCGCACGTGGTCCTGATCGCTTGGGTTGGTATGAAGGAATCACAATGATTGGATCTCGCCATATCCCGCTGGCTTTGAATAATTCGCGGCGGCGTTTTGTGCAGGGGCTCGCGGGCGGAGCATTGGTGGTCGCCGGTGCGCATCGCTTTGGCTGGGCAGCAACACCTGATTCGCTAACGCCGGATAACACTGGCGCGGTGCTGTCCGGAACGACATTCAATTTAGAGATTGGCGCGCTGCCCGTGAATCTTACTGGTCAGCCGGGAATCGCCACTGCGGTGAACGGACGACTGCCTGCACCGCTGTTGCGGTGGCGCGAAGGCGATACCATCACGCTGCGGGTATCCAATCGATTGCCAGCACCGACTTCGATTCATTGGCATGGGCTCATTGTTCCTGCCGACATGGACGGCGTACCAGGGTTGAGTTTCAACGGCATCGGACCGGGCGAGAGCTACGTCTATCGCTTCAAGGTCAACCAATCGGGCACGTACTGGTATCACAGCCATTCCCGATTCCAGGAGCAAACCGGGCTCTATGGCCCCATCGTGATCGAGCCGCGGCGCGGCGAACGCCACCAGGCAGATCGCGAACACGTGGTGTTGTTATCGGAATGGACGGATCTCGATCCCGAACATATTTACCGAACCCTCAAACGCCAAAGTAACTACTTCAACTTTCACCAGCGCACCGTGGGCGACTTGGTCCGCGATGCGCGCCAGCAAGGCCTGCAGAGGATGCTGACGGATCGGGGCATGTGGGGGGAAATGCGGATGGACCCCACGGATCTCGCCGATGTATCCGGCTACGCCTATACGTATCTGATGAACGGGGCTACGCCGGCGGGCAACTGGACCGGGCTGTTCCGGCGCGGAGAGAAGGTACGCCTGCGCTTTATCAATGGCTCCTCAATGAGTTTCTTCGATGTGCGCATTCCGGGTCTCAAGCTGACGATCGTGGCTGCTGATGGACAGGACGTCGAACCGGTCACGATCGATGAGTTTCGTATCGGAACCGCGGAAGTGTATGACGTCATCGTGGAACCAAATGACGATCGCGCCTACACGATCTTCGCTCAGTCGCTCGACCGCTCGGGCTACGCGCGCGGCACATTGGCACCCCAACGGGACATGCAGGCAGAAGTGCCGCGGCTTGATCCCCGGCCGCTGCTCACCATGCTTGACATGGGGATGAGTCACGACATGAGTCACGACATGAG
>Ga0302324_100030942_pt1 | contig 10107 bp, 7 predicted proteins | sample Palsa_T0_1_FD_201949 | JGI IMG/M metagenome (GOLD analysis project Ga0302324, IMG submission 201949) | Peat permafrost microbial communities from Stordalen Mire near Abisko, Sweden - Palsa_T0_1 | ecosystem: Environmental > Terrestrial > Soil > Palsa > Peat permafrost | place: Sweden: Abisko... | reverse complement strand
GGGATCGGGGATGCCATCGCCGTTGAGATCGTACGCGCGCCCGGCTTCGAGACCGACCGACCACGGCACGAGGCACGAGCTATAGAGGAGGCCCTGCAAGAGGAGCTTCGTCCCAGGGTCGAACACGATGCCGTGGCCTGGGGCGTCGAAGCCGAGCATCGCGAGGCCTTGCCGCGCAAAGTAGCCCGCGCGAATGACGATCTCGGCGTCGTTCAACGTGGAGCCGTGACCCCACACGACCGTGGGGAATGGCTGGACGAAGTTCTTCGCGGGCTGAGCTTTCGGGACGGTGATCCAGAAGTGACCCATGTCTGTGGCGAAGCGACCTTGGCCGGTCTGGTAATTGAGCTGGAAGCGATCGGTCGGCTGCTCCTGCGTTGGATCCGGGCCGATGAGGTATGCGAGCGGGTAGCTGCCGATGACGATGTGATCGATGGAGTCGAACGACGCGACGAGCGCGTTCAGCTGATCTTGCGGGAGCGAGAAGACTTGGCCGAGGACCTGGGTGAGCGTGGACTGAATGTCCGAAATGCGAACCGTGTACGGGTGTGTTTGGACGCTCTGGCAGTTCGGATTGGTCTGCCAACCGGGTTCTTGGCCGGCGAGCGTCTGGTCCGTCGTCAGGCCCGCAGCGCGGAAGATGCTCGTCGTCGGAGGGTAGTCCGTCGCGAGATGTGCGAACGGGCCGTGGCCGAAGAAGCCGTCACGAAGGAGGCGCATGTCCTCGGTCGTCGGCGCAGTGGTGAAGCTCCAGGCGAACGCGACGTGCTGGAGGCCGCTGCCCGCGATGTCGCCGTAGTAGTTCGAGCGGCCGCCATCGGCGAGGACCGTCTGCAAGACCGCGATGTCAGTCTGCTGGGACGGGTGGTAAACGAACGGGAACGGTGAGCGCACCGGGCGACCGAGGATGTCCTTGAGGCGATCCGTGAGGACGACGGCGTAGCGTGTCTTTTCGGCGAGCGGCAGCACCGGTCGCAAGAGCAGCGTGTCGGTCTCGCGTTCGTAGAAGTCGAGGAGATCATCGACGCCGTGCACGGTTCCGCCTCCAGGGCGAAGGAGCGTCGCGAGGGTGTCGGGGTGATCGAGCACGCCGTCGAAGTCGGTGTCGAGCGCTGGCGTGTAGTTGCCTTGAGCGAGGCCCGCGCCTTCCTCGAACGTCTCCAGCAAGATGTTCTGCTCGGTCACGCGCGGATCGTTCGGGTAGTAGTTCTGGAGATTCTGAATGACGCGCGGGAAGCTCCCGCCGTTGACATCGAGCAGCGCCGGCACACCCGTCGACAGGTTGACGACGTAGACGGGATCGTCGGTCGTGTCGTAGCCATCACGCTGCATCGTCGCGCGCACGGATTCGAGGTCGATGGCCGCCTCGGTGGGCGCGATGTCGCTCGGTCGCGTGAAGCTCACGCTGATGGGGGCGAACGTTCCCCAACCCTCCATCTCGGAGAACCCGTTCCGCGCGTCCTGTTCGAGATCGGTCGGAGCGATGAGGCTCACGTTCAGGCGGCGCCCCGTGCGGCTCGTCGGGTCGGCGAACGTGGCGACATCGTTGGGTACGGGGATGTTCGGCAGCGGGAGCGCCGTGAGGTCGAACTGGACGAGCGGCCCGCCACCTGGAGGAGTGGCTTGGAGGCCCGTCGGGATCGTGTCCATCGTGCACGCAACCGCAACGAGCAGGAGCATCGCGACGCGACGCATGGTCTACCTTCGCTTTCGGCGTCGCACTGCTGCGGCAGCTGCGGCGAGCACACCGAGCGACATCACCACGAGCGTGTTGGTGGTTGCGACGCCTGCAGCGTCGCAATGACAGCCCCCTTGGTTGAACGAGGTGTCGCCGCCATCGCTGCCGGCGGCATCGACCGCCGAGCTGTCCTTGCCTGCGTCTTTGGGTGCGCCGCTGTCGGTGCCCGCGTCCTTCGGTGTGCCGGCGTCGGTGCCCGCATCGGGCGGTGGCGCGACGAGCCCGCCGCACATGAAGGTCACCATGTTCGTGATGTCGTTGTCGGTTTGCGGGAAGCACGCAGTCTGGGTCGCGCCGCCGTCCTCCGCGGCGCACGGGCCTGTGGTCGACGTCTGCACCGCCGTGTACGACTCGCACTCGTTCGTCTCGGCTGACAGCGCGCAGTTCATGAAGTCGGTCGTGGTGCACGTGCCGCACGCGTAGTCCTGGCAGCCGAAGCTGGCGTTTACCGCGTCGCCGCACGAGCCTGTTCCGCCCGAAGAGACTTCCAGCGACACTTGCCCGAGCGCGAGATCGATGCACCCGCCGGAGTTGTACGAGCAAGTCGTGGTGGCGCAGACGAGCGGGCCCCAGCTGGTCGCCGTTTGCTGGGTAAGGAGGCAGCCGAGGCACGTCTTGCTCGCCGTGGACTCCCATGTGCTGCACGTTGTCTGCGTGCCGGAGATCCCACACGCCGTGACGAACCCACTGATGTCGGCGTCCGTGCACATCGCCGCCATCGGCCCGATGGGCATCTGCATCTCGACGGGCGTGTAGCCGCTCGTGTTGCACTGCTCGCACGACAAACCCGAGCCTGCCTCGCACGCGCCGCCGTCCACCGATCCTGCGTCGAGCCCCGAATCGGGAATGAGCGCGAACGCGGTCGCCTCTGCGCCGATGCTCAAGCTGAATCCAAGCGCCACGGCGCTGACCTTCACAAGCAAGCTCATGCGCGAGACGCTATCACGACACGCGGGCGGATTTCATCGGGCCTCCGCGTCAGCGAAACCCGAGGGGGTCTCGGCGCGTATGCTTAGGAGAGGACTGGGAGGACCATGAAACGCATCGCGATTATCGGCTTTACGGTGTGTGCGCTCGTCGCGTGCCGCCCTTCGTCATCGACCGAGCCTGTCGTGAGCGGGGGCGAGCCGAGCGCCACGGGCGTGGCGACCGCCATCGTGGCGCGCACCGAGTATCCGAAGCCTTCGGCCGAGGAGCTGAAGAAGAAGCTCACGCCGCTCGAGTACGAGGTCACGCAGAACGAGGCGACGGAGCCCCCGTTTCACAACACGTACTGGAACAATCACGAGCCCGGCATCTATGTCGACGTCGCGACCGGCGAGCCGCTCTTCAGCTCGACCGACAAGTTCGAGTCGGGCACTGGGTGGCCGAGCTTCATGCGGCCCATCGACGGCGGGCATGTGGTGTCGAAGACCGACACGACGCTCGGCATGGCGCGCACCGAGGTGAGGTCGAAGAGCGGTGACTCGCACCTCGGTCACGTGTTCGATGATGGCCCGGAGCCGACGGGGCTGCGCTACTGCATCAACTCGGCTTCGCTGCGCTTCATCCCGGTCGCGCGCCTCGAGGCGGAAGGCTACGGCGCTTACCGCAAGCGCTTCGAAGGTGGCGTCACTCGACCGGAGGTGACCGACACGAACAACGCGTGCGCCGCGCCGGCATCGACGAGCAAAGGGCCGGTTGGGTGCAGCACGACGCTCGAGACCGCAGTCCTCGGTGGCAACGCCCGCGCCGCCGACACGCTCCTCCACGTCGTCGGCGTGCTCCAAGTCGACGTGGGATCGCTGCGCGGCGGCGGACCTGCGGTGCGTGTCGTCTATGATCCGAAGACACTCGGGTTCCCGCGGTTGCTCGATGCGTGGGCTACCGCCGTGTCACCCGATGGAGCGTCCAAACACGAGCTCTTCGCGATCACCGCGCAGCAACGAACGGACGCCGACGCATGGAAGGCGCGCGCGTCATCCGCACCGCGTGGCCTCCTCGTCGAGACAGGTGACGAGAGCGCGTTCACGAAGCTCTGACTGAGATGATATGAATGGCGGATGGACCACGACAACTTCGATCCCGAGTATGTGTTCTCGCACCACCACGCGACGCCGAAGAAGCTAGCCGACTACGAGGCCATCCACGCGGGCGCGAAATACTTCGCGAAAGCGATCCTCGATCACGTCCCCGAGTGCGACGACCGCATCGCCGTGCTTCAGCTCTTGCGCGAAGCGTCGATGCTCGCGTGTGCCGCGGTTACCCTCGAAGGGCGATTGAAGTGATCCTCACCACGCGCTGATGGCGGTGACCATCGAGTCGGGCGCCGCACCCGCGCAGCAGTTCTCGGTGCCGGAGCCCCCCGTCGCGACGAGCTTGATCGTCGTGCACTGGACGGGCGTGAACGACGTGCTGCAGCCGCTCGTCATCGCCGTGCCGTCGCACGCTTTCGCGACGGTATCGATCGACCCCACCTTCGTCGTGTCGCAGTAGACGTCCCACTCCCCCTGGCAGTTCGCCGAGCCGGAATACGTCGTGATGCCGACGTTCCCAACACATGCGGTCGTCCCGCTGCACACGACGTCTTGGTTGAGCGCGGCGAAGTCCACTCCGTACGTGCTCGACCACGTGTACGAGCCCGTCTGGCAAGGGTTACCTTCCCAGCACCCTGACGTCGTGAACGACGAGAGCGTGTTGAACGGCTGCCTCGTCCCCGACGGTACGCAGCCCTTCACGCACGTGCCACCGTTGCAGTACGGGGTCGTGCCGCTGCACGCGTTCGTGCAGCTCCCGCAGCTCGAGTTGTTCGACAGCACATCGACGCACGATCCCGCGCAGTACATCTGCCCCGGCGGGCAGCAGTTGCCGCTGTTGCACCACTCGGTCGACGTGCAGGGCATTCCGCACATGCCGCAGTTGTCGTGGTCGTTCTGGAGGTCGAAGCACACGCCGGTGCAGTCGGTCATGCCGGACGGGCACGCGACACCGCACGTGCTCGCGTCGCACGTGGGCGTTCCCGTGGCCCAACCGGCGCTCGCGTCGATGCCGCCGTTGTTCGGAACGCCCGAGTCGGGGTTGTTCGTGCCGGGGGGCAAGCCACCCGCGTCGCCCGTCTTGCACGTCGTCGTGCACTGGCCGCAGTGGTTCGGATCGGTCGCGAGGGTCGCGCAGATGGATCCGGCGTCGACCACCGCGCACTTGGTGGTCGGCGAGGTGCACGTCGCCGCACACATGCCGCTCGAGCAGACCTCGCCAGTCATGCAGGCGTTCGTGCACGAGCCGCAGTGATCTGGGTCCGTCATGAGGTTGAATTGCGGGCACGCTCCACCGTCACCGACGGTCGTGTCGCCGCTCGCATCGGGGGACCCACCTTCGGGGAGACCCGTCGCGCAGCGCACCGCGATCACCGCGCCGCCGAAGAGGAAGGCCAAGACAACCTGCCGCCGCACGCTACCAGTGCAACACCTGTGCGCCTCGCGCGCAACCCTTTCGAGGGTGTGGGCTCAGAATGGCATGCCGAAGTCGATGTAAAACCCGATGTCCTCGGCGGATGCGCCGAGGTCGAACATGATGATCGTGGAGCGATTCCACCCGATGCGGATGCCGCCACCGCCCGACACCTTCCAGCAATCGAACGCACCGCTGCACGGTGCGGCCAACCCGTCGACGACATTGTCGAACACGCGGCCGACGTCGAAGAACGGCGCGGCCTGGATCGAGAACGTCTGCTTGAGGAGCTTGAAATGGACGAACGTCCAGCGGAGCTCGAGGTTGCCAAGCGCGGACACCGCGCCGATGAAGCGATCCTGGCGATACCCGCGCAGGGTTCGCTCACCGCCGAGGCCCGTTTGGTCGTCCTCGGTGAGCGCGAGCGTGTTCGCCGCGAAGAACGGCACGCCCGATGTCTGCATCGAGTAAAGGAGCCGCGCCGCGACGACGAGGTTCGTGAGCTTGGGAAACGGGCTCCAATATGCGCGCGCGGCGAGTGTGAACCGCAAGTAGTCGAAGCTCGCCCCGAAGGCCTTGTCGGACCATTCGCCGGTCGCGTCGATGAAGAACCCCGACGTCGGATCGGGCTCGAAGTCGCGCGTGTCGAGCACCAAGCCGGCCTTGAGCATGTTGTTCCAGCCGCCGCCGCACCCGAGGATGGCGTTCTTCGCGCAGTCCATCCCGAGGAGCGTCGGCGCTTCGTACGCCGGGATCGATTGCCCGGCGGAGCTCACGCCGGTCGTCAGCTGGTCGTCGTACTTGCTCACGCTCACGTATTGCGAGACGAAGCCGTAGTGCGCGCGGACGCGCCCGCCCCAGAAGTCTCGCTCGACCGAGACCGTGGCTGACGGTTTGTCGTACTCGTAGTGGTTGTAATAAGGCGAGGCCATGCCGTTCGCGTCGATGGCGCTCGCCGCCGCGAGCTGGGCATCGTAGGTCGCGTGCGTCTGCCCCCGAAACGAGAGCGGCTGCAGCGTCGATTCGCCCACGCCGAAGTAGTTCGCGTTCGTATTGCGCTCGAACATCACCGTGGCGCGCACGCGGTAGGGCGTGTGACCGATGTAGACGCCGTCATAGGAGATGAGGTGTTGCTGATAGCCGCCCGTCGTCGCGTAGCCCTGGACGAAGAAGCGATTGCGGTAGGGAGTGACGGGGAAGAGATCATCCGTCCGCGCTCCGTTCATCGTGTAGTAACCGCCGAGCCCGAGCCCGAGCCCGGTGTTGGTGTCGTAGCCAACGAGCGGGAGGCCCGAGAAGAAGCTCCCGTCGTCTTTGTGCTCGACGTCGGCGACCGTGGGCTTGAACCGCGCGAACGACGGAACCTCCCCGTCGGCACGAGCGAGCCCCGTCACGAGCGCTACCGCGAGGGCTACGCGGGTTACGGCGCGAAGAACGGGCAGGTCAGCGTCTCCAGACACTCGTGCGTGGTGGGATGACTCAAGTAGTACGGGTCGGTTCCACCACTCTGGAGGAAGTGGCCCGACATGTTGCCTCCGTATTGGGCGTCATCCCAGAGCTTGCACGCGTCCACGACGTCCCAGGTGTGCGCCCCTTGGGGCTGGATGTAGACGTTCACCACCCCGAGGATGGGTTGGCTTGCGTCCCACGCATTGGCATCGGCCGAGAAGGGCACACCCTGAAGGCGCGGCGCCCACGCGTCGAGCAGCGTTTGAGGGTTCGTCGGATCGACGTGAAGCCCCGTGACGCGCGCGAGGCGAAGGGGAAGGGCAGGGTGCTGCGCGTCGTAGTGATTACCGCCTTCGCTCACCCAATCGGCGTCGTAGAGCGTGTTCTGGCACGTCGTCGCGTTGGGCTGTGGATTGCTCGGGCAGATCGTCGGGTTCGACGTGTTGTAATTGACGCCGCAATTCGGGCCCGCAGGCCTTCGACCGAACCGCGCGACGCCCTCGACCTCGTAGTTCGAGATGAGCACCTGATTCGGCGTCAGCCCGCCGTACGCATCGTAGAGAGGCTGCGGCGTCACGTAGTCGGCGTATTCGGGGTAGAGCGCGAGCGCGCTCGGCGGAAAGAACGGGATGGCTCCGGCGGCGCGCGCGAAGTTGAGGCCGGTCTCGATGTTGACGAAGGCATCGCCCACCGTGTCTGCGCCGAGGAGCGCGCGAGGCTTCACGGGATTGCCGCTCGGATCCGGCAGCGGCCGCATCATGTAATAGGGCGCGTAGTTGATGGGATCGGCAGGGTCGACGCCCATCTGCGCGAGAAACCAGAAGCGGCGGGACTTCGGCGAGTTGCGCTTGAACCCGAGGCCGTCTTGCGGCGCGACGAGCAGGCTGCCCACGGGAAAGAATCGGTCGATGAAGTTGGCGCAGCCGGGTGACGGATCGCTCGGGCAAGTGGCCGTGGAAGCGGGAAAGTACTGCGTCGCCTTCTGCTCGAACGTCGTGACGTGCCGCCCGACGGGAGCCGCCGCCGTCGGGTTACACGTCGCGTAAGAGTCGACGACGTCGGGGGCGTTGTAAAACTGGATGTCGAGATCGTCGAGGTACGTCGCCCCGAACTCGATGCGCAGGCTCCCGTCCGCGAGCGTGCGGGCGCAGTGCACCTTGTCGCTCTGGGACGTGAGGTTCGTGATGACCACGGTCTTGCCGGGCCCGTCCTCGTCGGGGTTGAGGCAGGCGATCTCGACCTCGTCCATGTTGGGTCCGTCTTCCACCACGAACCGCAGCGTCATCTGCGAGCTCGAGCAGTTCGTTTGAAGGACCGTCATCCCGTTGTTCTGCTGCGGCGGGCGTGCTGTCGCGGGCACGGAGATGAGCAGCGGGCCAAAGAGCTGCCCGAAGGAGCTCGCCACGCCGTAGCTGCGAGATCCGACGTCCGTCAGCCCGCCGCCGCCCGACATCGGGACCGTCCCCGCGAGCTGGTGATCGATGCCGCCCTGGATCTCGCTCATGATGCCGCCGAGCGACTCGCCTGCCGCGTAGAAGCTCACGTTCGGGCCGCCGACGTCGGGGACGCCGTCGCTGTCGAAGTCGCCGGCGAGATCCTCGTTGCCGTCGCCGTTGAAGTCCTGCCCGGACAGCGTCGTTCCGTCGAAGGTCCTCATGATGCGCGTGAGCTGCATCTCGTCGAGCGTGCCTTGGCGCACGTTGTCACGGACGTTCGCGATGTGGCTCGTCCACCACCACCAGCCCGGATCGAGGATGCCGTCGCCGTTGCGATCGACCGCGCGCGTCGTGAGGAGCGCATCGACCCACGGCGTCAGGCAATCGGGCGTCAGCGTGGCGAGCGCGGGAACGCGAATCGACGCGTCGGTGGGCAAGCCGTGTTGCGGCATGTTGATGGCGATCATCGCGATGCCGTTGCGCGCGTAGTCGCCTCCGTACTCCATCGCCTCGGTGAAGTTCCCGCCGACGCCGTGGCCGAAGAGCGAGACCGGGAACGGCTGCTTGTACGTCGCCGTCTCTTTCGGGACGATGAGCATGAAGCTCACCGTGTCGCTCGTCACGGCGCCCTGGCCGGTCTGGTAGTTCACTTGAAAGCGCGCGTCGGGATCCTGACCCTGGGGATCGCCCTCGAGAAACGGCGACGTGTACGTGCCGATGACGACGTGATCGATGTGGGAGTTCTCTTCGTTCAGCGCGGCGATGTTGCCGACGTCGTAGCCAAAGACCGACGAGTAGAGCTGCCCGAGCGAGGCGAGCACGTCGGGCAGGTTCGGGTCGACGATGTACGGGTGCGCCGCGCGTGGTGCGCACGCCGGCATGCTGTCCCAACCCGCGGGCTGCGTGTTGCCGGAGATGGTGCCGACGGCCCGGAGCGCGGTCGACTTCGCGGGGAACTGCGTCGCGAAGTACGCGAACGGCCCGACGCCGTAGAGCCCGTTGCGAAGCGCGATCATGTCCGCGATGGTCGGCTGCGTCGTGAACGCCCACGCGAAGGCGACGTGCTGGAGGCCGCTCCCCGCGATGTCACCGTAGTAGTTCGAGAGCGTGCTTTGGCCGAGCACGGCTTGCAGCGTCGACATCGCGTCGACTTGGGACGGGTGATAAACGTTCGGGAAGGGGCTCTTCACTGGGTTCCCGTCGTTGCCCGTGAGGCGGTCGGTGATGACCACCGCGTACTCGGTCATCTCGTCGAGCGGCAGCACCGGTCGAAGGATGAGCGTGTCGGTCTCGAGCTCGTACCAATCGAGCAGGTTGTCGACGCCTTGGATCTGCCCCGGCCCGAGCGGCCCCCACGTGTCGGGGTGGTCGAGCACGCCGTCGAAGTCGATGTCGCGCGAGGGCGTGTAGTCGCCTTGAAGGAGGCCTGCGCCTTCCTCGTTGGCTTCATAGAGGAGGTTACTCGTGGCGACGTGCGGATCGTTCGGCCAGTAGTTCTGCGGATCGCGCAGCGCGACGTTGAAGCTCCCGTTGCCCATGTCGAGGACCATGGGAATGCCCGTCGTGAGGTTGATCAGATAAACGGGATCGTCGGCGAACACGTACCCGTCGCCGAGCATGCGCGAGCGGACGTTGTCGAGGTTGATCGCGGGCAGGGCAGGGTCGGCGTCCGCCGAGCGCTGGAAGGCGACCGTGATGGGCGCGAAGGTTCCCCACCCCTCGAGCTCGTCGAACGACGTGCGCGCAATCGTCTCCATGCTCGTCGGTGCGATGAGGCTCGCGTTGACGCGCCTCCCCGTGCGGCTCGTCGGGTCCGCGAACGTGGCGAAGTCGTTCGGCAGCGGAATGTTGGGGAGGGGAAGCGCCAGCGCGTCGAAGATGACCGTCGTGCCCGGACCGGATGGCGTCTGCTGAAGCCCGGTCGGGATCGCGTCCATCGAGCACGCCACGAACAGAAGCGCGAGGAATCGAAACTTCATGACACCCCTAAAACTGAAGGCCCGCACGACCAATGATGATCCACGGGGCCCTCATGATCGAGCCCGTCGCGTCGGC
>Ga0302324_100030940_pt1 | contig 10107 bp, 7 predicted proteins | sample Palsa_T0_1_FD_201949 | JGI IMG/M metagenome (GOLD analysis project Ga0302324, IMG submission 201949) | Peat permafrost microbial communities from Stordalen Mire near Abisko, Sweden - Palsa_T0_1 | ecosystem: Environmental > Terrestrial > Soil > Palsa > Peat permafrost | place: Sweden: Abisko... | reverse complement strand
ACATAGCGTGCGGAGGTTCGCCTTCCCCAGTCTTGCTCAGACCAGAAGATCGTGTGCTCTGAAGCGCATCTCTGGTAGCCGTCTGAGCGCCTCGGCGCCGAGGAAAACGACAAAGCACGTGAGAGAAGGCCGACGACAGACCGATGAGAACCTTGGCAGATCCGCAGCTCGGCAGCACCTGAAGCGACATCCGTGGCGAGAACCTACACGTATTAATCCGACATAACGGGCATACGCGGGAGGATAGCTTGATTGGCAGGATGGCTGGCGCCAGCCGATCGGAAGGGTGGCCAGCCCCAAAGAGCGTGATGCGGACCCGCAGATACGCCGACCGAGCCGCTGCATAACTCAGCCCGAACCGTCCGGCGCGTGGCCGAGTCGGGGCACCTAGTCGCGGTGCAGGTGTCGGCCCGGTCAGTCCGAGTCCGCGCAGTCTCAGTCGACCCAGCTGGACCGCGAGGGCCCCCGCGGTCCAGCTGGGTCCGGAAATACCTCTCCCCTGCTGGGGTCAGGGGTTACGTCGAACCGCCGGAACAGGTCTCCGAAGAATGACTGGAGTATCTCGGCGACTCGTGGCCCAGCGTGCTAACTGGGCGAGGCCGTCGAATTCGCACGCTCCCTCCCCATCGGCCCCACCGACATCGCCACGAAAGAGTCATGATGAGGGCTCCGAACTCTGTGACGAACTAATGAGGCTCCGCCTCTGACCGCCGAGATTAGGGGTTCCGCAGACGTATCGCTGCGGGCAGGTTCATTATGACCACCATAGGGTCGGTATCTTTAGGTGGTCATAATGGTGCATATAGTGACAGTCGAGGAACTGCTGGACGGGCATGCGGTGCTAGACATCGAGTGCCTGGACCGGGTCTACCTCAACGCGTACGTTCCTATCCTGCAGTCCAGCGGGCAGGTAGTCGCGTTCATGACCCACCGTCTGGGCATGCCGATCCCGTCACCGGCGCTGGTGGAGAAGATCAGCGCGAAGTTGCGCCGCGCGGTGGACTCGTTCGCTATCTGTGCTGCCACCTGGCCTGGGGAAGTGCTGGGCTCCCGGCAATGCCGGGAAACCCCGAGATCTGGGGTAATAGCGTCTTGCGCGCCAGCCAGATGCCGGACGGGCGTTCGACATAATCCTGCTCGAGTACCTCCGCGGGGTAGTAGCCGCGTGAACGAAGCCGCGGACTACCTCCTCCGCTTGGCCGCCGCTATCTACGTTCGTCGTTGGCGCAGAGGCCGGTTCAGGCCGAAAGCTGAGGGATCAGGTCTTCGGTCGTGACGATGGCGTGGGCGAAGGTCGGTCCGTTGATGGCGTGGGCGGCGTGCATGGCCTCCGGGCTGAAGGCGGCGGTGGCATCTTTGACCAGGGTGACGTGGTACCCGAGTTCCATGCCGAAGCGGCCGGTCGACTCGATGCAGGTATTGGCGATCATGCCGATCAGGATGATGTGGCGGATGCTGTGCTGCTTGAGTTGCAGATCGAGGTCGGTGTTGGCGAAGCCGCTCGATCCCCAGTGCTCGAGGGCGACGATGTCGCCGGCCTGAGGCTGGAACTCATCGTAGAACGTTCCGCCCCAGCTGTCTTTGGCGAAGACCTGCGACTTGGCCGAGCCGAGCTGATATGGCGAGGGATTGTCAAAGGAGACGTAGTCGCCAGCCTGCCACCTATGATGGGGCACGAAGATGATCTTGAATGCCCGGGTCCGTGCGGTCGATACGACCGTGCGCAGGTGATTCAGGAGTTGCACTTCCTCGGCGACCGCCTTTACGCGGGGCCACAGCTTGCCCCCCTCGCTGAGGAAGTCGTTAAACGGGTCGACAAGCAGGATGGCAGTGGTCGAGCGATCGTAATTCACGGCAGCTCCTGTATCACCGGTGATTGCGTTGCAATGTGATGGGGTCAGTATGAGTGCAGCTGCTGATTCACTGACTTGGCGGAGGGCTAGGCACTTCCGCGCCGAACCGCCATCGTCATAACCGGCGTAACGACCTCGATGGCGGGTGCGGAATGTCCCGGCCGCGGCGTAGGCCTCGATTACAGGTATGACGGGCCCCTTCCGCTGATGGGCGCTGGCGAGGAACCGGAGGCTCAGGTCGTTGCAGCTGGCGCGGTGGTCGCCTGTCGCAGCAGATCGAGAACCTCGGCGTCGAGTCGTTGCGCGACCTGTGCCACGGCGGCATCGTTGTAAGGGGCAATCGCGCTCGCGACGCTGTCGTAGGCGATCCGGGTTCCGCCACCGGGCAGCTGCTGGATGAGGATGGTGACCGGTGCACAGGAGCCTGCGTCAGGTACATGGCGGATCATCTGGCCCATCGTGACCGGGTTGCCGACGATCAGGCGGACCAGCCGGCGCCCGGACCAGCCCGGTGCCTGGGGATCCAGGGTCAGCACTGAGTCCAGGTCGAGTTGCAGGAACCGGATTAGGCCGGCGCTGCCCTGCGCCTGCTGGACCAGGGCGCTGAACTGCTCGTACGACGTGCTCGCGGCGAGATTGCTGAACAGCGGGCCGATGTCGGGTCGGCTGATGCCGCCGTAGATACCGTCTAGGACGGCCGGGAACGGCCGTTCGGTGTCGATGACGTGGCGGCGCACCACGATCTGGAGCACGTTTTCAGAGGCCACCGTCCTCCTCCTCACAGGTTTTGGGCCCGGCGTCGCGCGGATCGCTGCGTCCGCCGTGTGGCGACCGGCTGAGCCCGCGGGTAATCGGCGGTCTGGGGGCGGGGCATAGTCACCACCTCGCACGAGGACCTGTTGCGGTCGGCTCCCGGTGGTACTGCTGGTCGCGGACCGCGAGTTCGACTCTGTGGCCGAGGTCTGTGTCAACGTTGCGCCAGTACTGGAGGGCGCGCTTGAGCACTGGTTCTGTCACGCCGTGGAGCAAGTGCGCGGCGATGTTGCTCACGAGGCGCTCGCGGGCAGCGTCGTCTAGCACTTCGCGCACCATCGTGCCCGCCTGGCCGAAGTCGCCGTCTTGGTCGTGCGGGGTGCAGGCGGCGCGCACCATGTCGCCGTCGGAGTACCAGCCGGACGGCGGGTTGTGCTCGCTGTCGGCGCGGGGACCGCCTTTGGAGTTCGGCGCGTAGACCGGGTCGGTGACGTTGACGACGCGCATCGCGCCGTCCTTGCTGTAGGAGTGCACCGGGACCCTCGGGGCGTTGACCGGGATCTGCTTGTAGTTGACGCCGAGCCGGGCCCGGTGGGCGTCGGCGTAGGCGAACCCGCGGGCCAGCAGCATCTTGTCCGGGCTCAGCGCGATGCCGGGTACCAGGTTGCCGGGCTCGAAGGCGGCCTGCTCCATCTCGGTGTGATAATCGGTGACGTTGCGGTCAAGGGTCAGCCGACCCACCTCGACCAGCGGGTAGTCCGAGTGCGCCCAGACCTTGGTCAGGTCGAACGGGTTGAACCGGTAGGTCCTGGCGTCCTCGAACGGCATGATCTGCATTTTCAGCGTCCAGCTCGGGAAGTCGCCGCGCTCGATCGCCTGGTACAGGTCGCGCTGGTGGTAGTCGGTGTCGGCCGATGCCATCTGGTCGCCCTGGTCCTGGGTGAAGAACTCGATGCCCTGGCCGGTGATGAAGTGGTATTTCACCCACGACTTGTCACCCGTGGCGCTGGTCCACAGGTAGGTGTGGGAGCCGTAACCGTTCATGTGCCGCCAGGTACGGGGGATACCGCGGTCCCCCATCAGCCAGGTGAGCTGGTGCGCCGACTCCGGGGAGAGGGTCCAGAAGTCCCACTGCATGTCGTGGTCGCGCAGGTTGCTGTCCGCGCGTCGTTTCTGCGAGCGGATGAAGTGCTGGAATTTCATCGGATCGCGGATGAAGAACACCGGGGTGTTGTTCCCCACCAGGTCGAGTTTGCCCTCGCAGGTGTAGAACCTCACGGCGAAGCCGCGCGGGTCGCGCCAGGTGTCGGGGCTGCCGCGCTCCCCGGCCACGTTAGAGAAGCGGGCCAGCGTGCCGGTCCTGGCGCCGGGCTGGAACACCGCGGCCCTCGTGTAGGCGCTGACGTCGTTCCTCACCTGGAAGTAGCCGAACGCCCCGCCGCCTTTGGCGTGCGGCTGGCGCTCGGGGATGCGCTCGCGGTTGACGTTGGCCATCTGCTCGATCAGGTAGTGATCTTGCAGCAGGATCGGGCCGTCCGGGCCGACGGTCAGCGAATGCTCGTCGCTCTCGGCCGGCGCGCCCGCGTCAGTCGTGGTCTTGATCTGCGGTTCGGTCATCGCAGCTTGTCTCCCCTGGCCAACTCGCAAAGAAGTGGCCACGCAGTCAGCAGTGAGGCTTCCGGGCGCCGGGTCTGCCGGGATCGCCGGACGCCCGGGAGCTCACTTCATCTCTGTTGCTGATTCAGATGGACGTCGCGGCGGTCCGGATAACGTCGAGGACGGCGCCGGGCTGGGACAACATGGGGACGTGGCTGCTGTCGAGCTCATAGGTGGTGGCGCCCATGCGCTTGGCCGCGGCGCGCTCTAGCTCGGGGTGGACGGTGTGGTCGTTGCTGGCGACGATGTACCAGCTCGGCTTGGACCGCCACGCGACGCCCGGGGCGTTGGCCATGAACAGGTCGGCGGCTGGCGCAAAGTGGGTCGCCCAGACCACCTTCTGCTCCTGTTCGGGCAGGTCGCCGGCGAAGCATGCGGCGCCGGACGGGAGCATCCAGGCGCGCCCGTCGGCGATCTGGACGTGCTGGAAGACGTCGGTGACGGGGAACTTGTCCTGCTGGCCCTGCGAGGTCTCGGTCTCGTCCGGGGCGAGGGCGGCGATGTAGACCAGCCCGGCCACGCGGTCATCGGTGCCCGCGGCCGTGATGACGGCTCCGCCGTAGGAGTGGCCGACCAGGATGGCCGGCCTCCGGACCCGGCCCAGGGTCCGCAGCGTCGCGGCGACGTCGCCTTCGTTGGTGTCGAGGCCGTACTGCGCGGAGGCGACCTCGTACCCTTCGGCCTGGAGCGGCGGGATCACCCTGTTGAAGCACGAGCCATCGGCCCAGATCCCGTGGGCGAACACGATGCTCGGCTTGGTTTGCGTGGACATTGTCCCTCCTTGCGTGGTTCTTCTGGAGTATTGACCGGCGAGCAGGCCGTGGTGGATCGGCCGCCTGGCGGCTCAGCTCACATTTTGAGTGCGGTCAGGATGACCTCGGTGACCGCGTCGGGCTGGGAGATCATGATCACGTGTGAACCCTCGATTTCGGTGATCCTGGCCCCGGCCCGCTGAGCCATTGACCTCACGACGTCGGTTCCGGCGGCCTGGTCGGCGGTGCCGACCGCGGCCCAGGACGGCAGGTCCTTCCAGGCCGGATGCCCGGTTTCCTCGGCAAAGGCGCTGGCCGCGATAGGCCGCTGGGACAGGCCGTACACATCGGATTCCAGCTGGGGCAGATCGGCGGTGAAGACGTCGCGGAACCGAGCAGGGTCGATGATGAGCTCGACCGCGGTCTGCGGTCCTTCGCCGACCGGGAACTGCTTTTCCAGGGTCGCAGTCCCCAGGACGCTGTCCTGGGACCGGCCGACGATGTCCGCCAGCAGCTCGCCCTCGTCGGGCGCGAACGCGGCGACGTAGACCAGGCCGACCGCGTTGCGGGTCTGCGGGACGGCGTTGGTGATGACCGCACCGCCGTAAGAGTGGCCGACGGCGAGCACCGGCCCAGGGATCTGGCTGATGACGCTGGCCACGTAGGCCGCATCGCTCTTAAGGCCGCGCAGCGGGTTGACGATCGCCATCACCGGAACGCCTGCCGAGACAAGGCGTTCGGTTACTGGTGCCCAGCTGCCCGCGTCGGCGAATGCGCCGTGCACGAGCACAACGGTGGGACCCTGCTCGGGGGTAGCCGAAGTCACGCGATTCTCCTTTCGGTGGCAGTGGCGCAGCGTCCTCAGTGGCGGAGGCTTGCCGGGAGTCGGCGCTTGCCACGCCCGCCATTTGATGCTGCGCTATAAGCCAAACATCGCGGCGTGCGCCTGAACACGAAGGACCACTCGCAGAACTGGACAGGCAGTTCCCAGAACTGCGGGTCGCATACGAGGAGGTAGTGTGGCCGAGGCACCGGTTTCGTTCGCGCTGCTGTTGCGCGGGCTGCGCGTCAAGGCCGGGATGACGCAACAGGAACTGGCCGAGTCCGCCGGGGTGAGCCCGCGCTCGGTCAGCGACCTGGAGCGGGGCGCGGTCGGCACTCCGCAGAAGGACACGGTGCGGCTGCTCGCTGAGGCACTCCAGCTCAGCGGCTCGGCCCTGGTCGAGTTCGAGGTCGCGGCACGGGGCCACGTGAGACCCCGCCCCGCCGGCGGACAGGGTCGCGCGGCGACGCGGACGCTGCCCCGCGACATCGCCTCGTTCACAGGCCGGCGTCGGCAAGACCGCGTTCGCCGTGCACGCCGCGCACGTGCTCGCGGACCGGTGCCCGGGCGGGCAGGTCTTCCTGCCGCTGCACGGGCACACGCCGGGACGCCAGCCGGCGAACCCGGCCGATGCGTTGGCCAGCCTGCTGCTGACGATAGGGCTGCCAGCCGGGCAGATCCCCGCCGACCTGGAAGCGCGGACGGGGCTGTGGCGGGACCGCGTGGCGCGACGGCCGCTGCTCCTCGTCCTGGACGACGCGGCGGACAGCGAGCAGGTCCGGCTGCTGCTCCTCGTCCTGGACGACGCGGCGGACAGCGAGCAGGTCCGGCCGCTGCTCCCGGGTGCTGGCGGCAGCGTCGTGCTGATCACCAGCCGCCGCCGGCTCACCGCGCTTGACGACACGGCCACGATCAGCCTCGACATTCTCCCGCCCGGCGAAGCCGCCGAACTGCTAGTCCGGTTGGCCGTCCGGCCCGGTCTTAGCTCATCCGATCCGGGGGTCCGGGAGATCACCCGGCTGTGCGGCTGCCTGCCACTGGCGATCGCCATGGTCGCCAGGCAGCTCTACCATCATCCAGCCTGGACCGTAGTCGGCCGGGCGGCGGAACTGGCAGCCGCCGTTGACCGGCTGGAGCACCTGGCCACCGAGAACCTTTCGGCTGCGGCCGCGTTCGACCTGTCCTACCAGGACCTGACAGCCGGACAGCAGCGGCTGTTCCGTCGGCTCGCCCTGCACCCCGGGACCCACATTGATGCGTACGCCGCTGCCGCCCTCGACGGCACCGATCTGACCACTGCACGACTGGGCCTGGAGGCCTTGTATGAGCATTACCTGCTCGCTGAGCCCGCCCCGGGCCGCTACCGGATGCACGACCTGATCGCCGAGCACGCTGCGGCACTCACAGCCCGCCACGACTCCGACGACGATCGCGCGCAGGCAGCTGGGCGGCTGCTGGATTACTACCAGCGCGTAGCCGCACTAGCCGACGCTCTGATTTGCGACGAAACCCGCACAGCCCCGGGACCGACGGTCCGCGCCGTCCTGGCCGCCGTCCCGGTACTGGGCGACGGGGAACAGGCCCTCGCGTGGCTCAGAACCGAACGCGCCAGCATGCTGGCATGCCTGGACCAGGCTACCGCGACCGGCCAGCACACACGGGTCATTGCCCTCACGGCAGGCCTGGCCAGCCTGCTCTTCCGTGATGGCCCGTGGGACGAGGCCATCAATCGTCACGCCGCTGCGATCCAAGCCGCGCAGGAAACAGATGACCGGCCCGGCCGCGCCGCAACGCTGACGGAACTCGGCGATCTGAGGCACGCTACGGGAGACACCCGGAATGCGGCCCTCTACCTGTACGAGGCGCTTTGCATCTGGCGCAACCTTGGCGACCGGGCCGGCGAGGCGCGCGCGCTGAGGCGCCGTGGAAACCTGCGCAGCACGGCGGGCGACTGGCCAGGCGCCGTCGAGGACCTGCAGGCCGCGATAGACATCGCCGAGGACATCGGCGACCGGCGCGCCAAGGCCTGGACCCAGGCTCAACTCGGGGAAGTGCACGAACGAACCGCGGACTACACCGCCGCAGCACGGGAGCTGGGCGAGGCCCTGTCCCATTACCGGGACGCCAGCGACAGGTGGCGGCAGGCACTGTGCCTCCAGAGGCTGGGGGACGTCAGGGGAAAGACCGGGGACCACCCTGCCGCGGCGCGGGACCTGCACGAGGCGCTCGGCATATTCCGGGACATGGGCGACAGGCTCGGGCAGGCCAACACGCTCACTTATCTGGGGCGCGTGCGACTGGAGACAGACGAGGAGCCGACGGCGGCCCAGCACCTGCAAGAGGCACTGGACATCCACCAGGACATCGGCCACCTCGAAGGGCAAGCCATCACCCTCGGCTACCTGGGGCGTCTGCACCAGCGAAAGGGAGCGTATCCAGCTGCGGCGCAGCACCTGCACGAGGCACTGGAGATCTTCCGTGAGATCGGTGACCGAGGCAGCGAAGTCGGTGTCCTGAACGACTGCGGAACGCTGAACATAACCCGGGGCGACCTCAGCCAAGCCCGGTCATATCACCAGCAAGCCCTCGACATAGCCCGCCAGATCGGTAGTCCGAGAGGCGAAGCAGCCGCACTCGCGGGCCTGGCCCAATGCGACCGGGCCGCCGGCAACGCCGCCGCAGCCGAAACCGGATTCCGGCAAGCTCTAGCGATCTTCCGGCGGACCGGTTCGGCCGAAGGTGCCCGCGTGGCAGCCGAGCTGAGTGCGCTGACCAGCACGACAGGTACAGAGCCGGGCCAGATGATGACCAGATAACGGTCTGGCGCTCGCGCAGGCTATGAGCCTCCCCCACCGCGTGCTGGCACCTCGCCTGCCCCGCCCGGCATCAGGCCTGCCGCTACCCTCGGCCAGCTGGATGCTCACTTCGAGTCTCCCCGCAGCGCGGGAGTGGTTCCCGCAGCTGGCGGACGGCTGTATCGCAACCCGCACCGCAGGCACCCTTAGATCCACAGTCCCGGTGAGCTCAGCGGCCACCTGGCGTGGATTGTTTCCGGGCCGCCACCGCTGGCTGGGTCTGCTCCGCACTTACGGTGTTCATGGCGTGATCGTCGGCGTGTTGCCCGGCTGTGGCCGATGTTATGAGGGATTCTGATGTTATGGGGGGTTCCCTGCGTGCCGGGGAGGCGGGTGGGTCATGGCCGCGCCGTTTACGCAGGAGCCGGGGCCGTGTCGGCCAGCGGGCGGGGACGCCCTGGCGCAGTGGGCCGAGCATACTGGGCGGCGCAGCGGGGCTGTGGCGGGGCGCGACCGGCTGCGGTGCGCGTTTTACAGGCGGGTCTCGACCGAGGACTGGCAGGATCCGGTGACCTCACGGGCGCGGCAGCGGGAGCAGGCCAGGGTGCTGGCGGCCGGGCACGGCAAGATCGCGGCCGAGTTCTTCGACTCCGGGCACAGCCGCACGCTGCCGTGGGCCAGGCTGCCGCAGGCCGCAGCCTTGGTCGCGGCGCTGGCCGATCCCGACCGGGGATGGGACGCGATCGTGATCGGAGAATACGAGCGGGCGTTCTACGGCAGCCAGTACGCGTCGATGGCGCTGTTCGAGCATTACGGCGTTTCGCTGTGGATGCCGGAGGTAGGCGGCCGGGTCGACTGGCACGCCGAGGACCACGAGCAGAACATGCTCGCGCTGGGCTTGTCTTCCAAGCGGGAGATCACCCGGACCCGGCTCGGGTCCGCACAGCGATGGCGACCCAGACCCGGGAGCAGGGCGGTATCTGGACGGCCGGCCGCCGTAAGGGTACCGGCTGGCTGATGCCGGGCCACATCCGAACAAGGCGCGTGCGGCGTTGGGACGGTGGGCGCACCGGCTGGAGCCGGATCCGGTCACCGCGCCGGTGGTCCGATGGATTCTCGCCACGTGTACCGGCGACCTCGGCCAAGATTGGCGCTCCGCACGTACGGCCTGGCCGCGCGCAAATGTCAATCCAGCATCCTGAGGAGTTCCGCTACGTCGATGAGCACGGCCACGTCGCCGTTCCTGCGCCGCTCGCGCGCGGTCGGTGTCAATCCGAGGAAGAAGCGCCGCGCGACGGTGTTGTCCGCCTGGATCTCGGCGCGAAACCGTTCGATTCCCGCGCTCCGGGCCATCTCTGCGAGAGGCCGGAGGAGCTGGCGCGCCAGGCCGCGATGCTGCCATTCGTCGGCCACCAGGATCGCCACCTCGGCGCTGGCGGGGTCCAGGTCGTCGCGCGCGAACCGGGCCACGCCGG
>Ga0302324_100030939_pt1 | contig 10107 bp, 8 predicted proteins | sample Palsa_T0_1_FD_201949 | JGI IMG/M metagenome (GOLD analysis project Ga0302324, IMG submission 201949) | Peat permafrost microbial communities from Stordalen Mire near Abisko, Sweden - Palsa_T0_1 | ecosystem: Environmental > Terrestrial > Soil > Palsa > Peat permafrost | place: Sweden: Abisko... | reverse complement strand
CCCGGTAGGCTCAGCCTACGTAGTCCCCTCAGCCATCTCCAAAGCCGGAGTCGAAGCCCTCACCCGCAGTCTCGCCGTCGAGTGGGGCAATCGCGGCATCCGCATGAACGCCATCGCTCCCGGCCCCATTCCCACGCAAGGCGCGTTCTCCCGCCTCCTGCCGCGTCCCGAACTGGAGGTGTTCGCGTTAGACCGCAATCCCATGCACCGCTTCGGCACGAAAGAAGAGTTGGCAAATCTAGCCGTATTCCTGATAAGCGAGGGCTCGTCTTACATCAATGGGGAAGTAATCCGTATGGACGGCGGAGAATTCCTTCAAGGCGCCGGCGAATTCAGCACCCTGGGCCGCGCCCTAAGCGAAAAGGATTGGCAATCGCTCAAACCTGCGAAGAAATCCTGACTGACACGGGCGGCGGGTACCCATCCTTGCCGGGTTCTTCGCGGCAAGAGCCTGCCCCTGAGCGAAGCCGAAGGGGTGGGGGTTGTTAATCGGTTAATCGTTGCCAGAAGCGAAGGCCCGGTGTCTTCGTCGGAATGCTTCTCGTATCGTGCACGTTCGCATTGCTCCATTATCTATTATCAGTACTGTCCGGAAGATGGCTTTAGGAATCCCGCCAATCCAATGCAGGGTAAGGGGTTAAATGCGGTTTTGGTTTTTTTCGATTTGAAGTCAGAAGAGTCGAAAGCGGCTTTCTCGGAGGAAAATAGGTGAGGTGCAAGAATGGTGAATGAACTCTGGCCGAACCATTTTCGCCCAACTCCTGGATCACCTGCCCTCCTACGAGTTTCAAAAATGTGTGACTCGTTATCGCGGCGATTATCAGCAAAAGACTTTCTCTTGCTGGGATCAGTATCTGTCCATGGCTTTCGCGCAGTTGACTTATCGCGACAGTCTGCGAGATATCGAAGCCTGCCTCCGTTCGATGCAGGGGAAGCTGTACCACATGGGATTCCGCGGCAAGGTGTCGCGCTCCACGCTTGCCGACGCCAACGAGTCACGCGACTGGCGAATCTATGCCGATTTTGCCCAGGTGTTGATCGGCATTGCGCGACCGTTGTATGCCCACGATCCTATGGGGGTAGATCTGGACCACAGTCTGTATGCGCTGGACTCGACCACGATCGATCTCTGCCTATCGCTTTTTCCCTGGGCCCGGTTTCGCCAACACAAAGCCGCCGTGAAGATGCACACACTGCTCGACCTGCACGGCAATATCCCCACGTTTATCCGCATCACCGACGGCAAAGTGCACGACGTCAACATCCTCGACGAGATCGTTCCCGAGGCCGGGGCATTCTACGTCATGGACCGCGGCTACATCGATTTCGACCGCCTCTACTTTTTCACTATCTGCTCGGCATTCTTCGTCGTGCGCACCAAAGAGAATGTCCTACTGCAACGGCGCTACTCGCATCCGGTCGACAAAAGTACCGGTGTGCGCTCCGATCACACCGTCATCCTAACCGCCATCGAATCTGTCAAAGTCTATCCGGATGCATTGCGACGGGTGAGTTACTTGGATGCGGAAACCAACAAGCGTCTGAAGTTCCTGACCAACAACTTTGTTCTTCCGGCAGCGACCATCGCCCAAACCTACAAATGCCGTTGGCAAGTGGAACTTTTTTTTCGATGGGTCAAACAGCATCTGCGCATCAAGTCCTTTTTCGGTACCAGCGACAACGCAGTGAAGACTCAGATCTGGATTGCCGTCTCGATTTACGTGCTGGTAGCAATCGTCCGCAAGCGTTTGGAACTGCGGGCGAGTCTTTACCAGATTCTACAGATTCTCAGCGTCACGCTTTTCGAGAAAGTGCCCGTTTTACAGGCCCTCGAAGCATCTTCCTTCCAGGAAGACTTACCCCAAGACTCCAACCAGTTGATTCTGTTCAACTTCTAACCGGACACTATTGGTTATCGATGTTCCAGCCATCCGGATGTCTGTGGCATTGATTTCCCGCATCAGTCCGCTGGTCATTCGGCGAGCGGACGATAGGTCGCGCAACTGCTCGGCAGTACCCAACACGATTCGTCTGTGGATTCTGTTGCCGTTGGAACCTGATTCCCACCATCGGTAGCTCCAAACATCCGGACCCAGTTTTCGGTGTTCTCGAATCACACTTCCTTCCTGCATATTGCTCTCTCCCGTAGCACGCAATTTAACTCCCGGCCGTCCTTGATCGTACGAGCCTTGGCAACTTGGGAGCGGAGATCAGAAAGCCTCGGGACCCGAAGACGTGCTTACTACTGCCGCCGCAAAGCAGTGACAGCACGCCGTGATTGAAGACAGGCGCCAGATTGCATGCATCAGGGCAGGGAAGAGATGGTCGTGGTCTCTCGTTTGCCATCGCACGCTCGGAGCAGTGCGGCGTTTCGCGCTCTGCCTGACCAAGCAAATCGGACTGCGGTCAAAAAACTCATATCGACAAGCATGATTAAACAGAACGGACATGACGTTTCGGATCTTTGCACAACTGCTTTTCGCGAAGGGCAGACGGCGAAGCCAAGATTCGACTTGGATTGTCTTGATCGCGGATAACTCATATTTCCCCAGTGAGGAACGACCCATCGCTTTAGATAAACTCTGTAGGTGTTTTTGGTGGAGTAGCTGCGCCAGGTATTGTCCTTCGCAAGCTCACGCTGTTCAAAATGACTGCAAAGTTGAGCGAATGTCATTGAATTGGATCCGACTCGCCGAGCGTCCGAATTGATTTCCGAGAGCAAGCCAACCACGGCTCGGCGTGCGCAGTCCATATCTCTGTAATCCTCAACGGTGCCAATCACTCTCCTACGATAAATGCGTCTACTCTGAGGACCTTTCTCCGACCAGCGAAACTGCCACACATCCGGACCAAACTTAAGAACGCTCTTGATTAGACTTCCGTGCTGCATCTCCCGCCTCCGTGACCGCAGTTGCGGTGCACGAGGATTCTCACCTATCGGAAACGGCATCAGGAGAGGGAAGTCAGCCCCAAGTGAATTGCTTTGCGGCGGCAATGTCCCTTTAGGAGGATCTAGTGGTGTTTTGAAGCAAAAGGAGATTCCTATTTATTTGTGATTAGCTGGCCATTAGAAACTATAATAGCCGCGATCATTTGTGACCGCGGCTCGGATATACAGAGACTTAGGAGCCCTGAGAGGGACCATGGGACCCAGTAGGATTCTTGTAGCGTATCTTGCTTTTACGTTACTCGCTAGCTTCACCGCTGCCCAGGAGAACGGCGTCCCAGCTCGAATTAAGCAGACGATCAATGAAACGAAGCTGACTGTCCTTAAGGGCAACACGTATCCTCTCGCACGGCCCCAGTTTGACAGAGGTCGAGCTCACTCGAATCTCCCACTCAACCGCATGATGCTAGTTCTGCAGCGCAGCCCCGAGCAGGAAACCACTCTCACGGCGCTGCTTAATCAACAACAGGACAAATCTTCGCCGAACTACCACACGTGGCTCAAACCCTCGCAGTTTGGCCAGCAGTTTGGCCCCGCCGATCAAGACATTCGGACCATAACGTCATGGCTGGAGTCGCATGGTTTTCAAGTCAACCGCGTTGCCAACGGCCGTGTCATAATCGAATTCTCCGGTACGGCCGGTCAGGTGAAGGAAGCGTTCCACGCCGCAATTCACAAATATGTGGTGAACGGTGGAGAACGCTGGGCCAATTCAACCGACCCGCAAATCCCCACGGCACTTACTCCGGTCGTCGCCGGAATCGTGACTCTGCACAGTTTCCCGCGAAAGCCGCTACACCGAGTTGTCGGAGTAGTTGCGAGGCAGAGACAGACGGGACGCTATCAACTTGTTCCCCCGCAGTCGGTTGCAACCCCACTCCCGCTTCTGACGGGTGGCGGGGGTTGTGGTCTGCAGGGCAGCAGTTGCTATGCGTTGGGACCTTACGATTTCGCCACTATTTACAATGTGCTGCCCTTGTGGAACGCGACCTCGCCGATTGATGGTACCGGCCAGACTATCGCGATCGTCAGCCAGAGCGACATCTATCCGCCGGACTTCAGTGATTTTCGGAGCGATTTCGGGTTGCCGCCAGCGACCCTGAATATCATCCATGACGGTCCCGATCCTGGAAAACTCGCCTCACAAGGTGACGAATTGGAGTCCGACCTGGACGTGGAATGGTCTGGCGCAGTGGCAAAAGGAGCTACCATTGACCTCGTCGTTTCAGCGTCCACCAATTCCAGCGCCGGGGTGGATCTTTCCGCAGAGTACATTGTGGACAATGACGTTGCGCCCGTGATGAGCGAAAGCTACGGAGCTTGTGAACTCGACATGGGCACGACCGGGAACCAGTTCTATAACCAGCTCTGGCAACAGGCCGCCGCAGAGGGAATTACGGCGTTCGTAGCGGCCGGCGACAGCGGCTCGGCGGTGTGTGACCAAGATGACCCAATAGCAACCCAAGGCCTAGCGGTGAGTGGATTTTCCTCGACTCCATACAATATTGCCGTCGGCGGCACGGATTTCGACGATTCGCAAGATCCGTCCACCTACTGGAGTTCGACCAACAATCCAGTTACGCAAGCTTCTGCCATAGGCTATATCCCGGAAATCACCTGGAACGACACCTGCACGAATGGCGAGTTTGTTCAGTTCAACGGCAGCACAAATGCGGAGAGCGATTGCAATGACAGTAGCAGCATCTATTGGCCAGATTTTCTGGCTCCGGTAGGCGGAAGCGGGGGCGCAAGCAATTGCACAATATCGGCGAATCAATCGGTTTCGAGCTGCTCTGGAGGATATGCGAAGCCGTGGTGGCAGGCGGGGCTAGGTGTGCCCAATGACGGCAAACGCGATGTTCCCGATGTCTCGTTGTTTGCCGGGGATGGCCTTAACGCGAGCTTCTATCTTGTCTGCGAAACAGACATTTATGGAGGATGCGCTGGCGAAATAGAAACTCTTGTTGGAGTCGGGGGGACGTCGGCGTCGGCCCCGACGTTCGCCGGCATCACGGCCATGGTTAATCAGAAGACGCAGTCCCGGCAAGGCAATGCGAACTACGTATTGTATCCATTGGCGGCGCAGCCGGACGCGAGTTGCAATTCTACTGGGACCATCGAGAGTTCTTGCATTTTCCATGATGTCACCATGGGAACAATCGCAATGCCCTGTGTCACCGGCAGTCCAGATTGTGTGACAAACGTCGCGAGCGACCGGAATGGTGTGCTCTCGGGTTATACAGCAACCACGGGCTACGACCTCGCTACCGGGGCGGCTCTGTCACCTATTCGTATTCAGGCGTGACCTGCGGTCTGGTGCAGGGGGCTCTGGTAGGGGTGGCGGGATGGCCTACTAAGATTACCCGCACCGTAAATGACAATGCCGGCCACTCCAACACTTGGACCTACCAGCTTAGCGCTCCGAGCAGTAATAATAGTACTGTGACAGTTACAGAGACAGATCCCGCCAACAATGTCACAGTAATCAACTATGTCGGAGCCAGTACGGCATTCATTGGCAGTGGGTGCACAACGTACTCAAGCGAGTGCACGTATACGTACATCCAAGCTGAAAAGCTGTCATACACCGGCGCTGCTGTCTCTCAGAATCTCATCGGAAAACAAGTAACTTGCTACAACGGGAGCAATTCGAGTGAATCAGGGTGTGTCACGCCGAGTGTGCCTATATTCTTCCCCATTTCCCAAACCGATGTCTACACTCACATGATAGGGTCCGGCGGCACCATAGGCACAGCAAGCGACGTGCACACGGTCTTCGACACCTACGGCAATGTCACGTCGAACATAAACTACAACTACGGTGCGACCTTCCCGCCCTCAGGTGCCCCGTTATCGACTACGACAACGGTCTACAACAGTGCCGGTTCATGCGGAACACTGGCGGTCGCGGCCATGCATGACCGCCCCTGTGCAGTTACGGTAAGCGGACCGTCAGGGACGGCGAGCCAAGTGGAATATACCTATAACTCAGCTGGCCATGCGACACAAACCAAGACCTAGGTCAGCGGGTCCAATTATCTCACCGCATCTGCCTCCTACAATACTAATGGCACCATGGCAACTGTTACTGACGTAAACAATGCCATCACAAAGTACTATTACAACGGGACAGGGGGCTGCAACAACCTTCTTCTTACATCAACTATATTTACTGTCGACACTCTTTCGACCTCCGAAACCTGGAATTGCGTGGGCGGGGTGCTGACGTCGTCGACCGGCGCGGACGGACAGGTGACTCAATACGGTTATGTAAATCAAAGCGGAATAGCGGACCCCCTTTGGCGGAGGGACTCAACCTCAGATCCGCTCCTCAACGTGACATGGAACACCTACACGGCCCCCACATCCACAACTCCAGCAACCGTGGAAACATACCTTAATTTTCCGATTTCCAGTCCCACATCGACCGTGGACACACTGAATACCTTGGACGGGCTGGGCCGCCTGCTGATGTCGCAGAAGCGAACTGCTCCGGGCGCGACTACATTCGACCAGAAGGTTCAAGACACTTACGGGTGGAACTGTACATGGCCATGTTTGACACAAACGATTCCCGGCGGAACTGCTTTGACCACCACTCAGCTCGACGCTCTGGGCCGCACCGTCAGTGTCACGGATGGCGGAAAAGGCACGGTGTCGTACCAGTATGTGCAGAACGACGTGCTTCAGTCCGTCGGCCCGACTCTGATTTTTCAGAAGCAACTGGAATACGATGGCTTGGGTAGGCTGACTTCGGTTTGCGAAATCACTTCGGCTTCTGGCAGCGGCTCGTGCGGACAGTCCAATCCCGCAACTGGCTTGCTGACTAAGTACAGCTATAACGCTCTCGGCGATCTGCTCACCGTGGCTCAGAATGCGCAACCCGGAGCCATTGGCGGACTGCAGAGCCGGACCTATGTTTACGACGGCTTGAGCCGCCTGACCTCAGAAACCAATCCGGAGAGCGGCACCGTTACGAACTACTACGACTCCTACAGTGGATCAGTTTGCGGAAACACCAACCCGTCATTTCCCGGCGACCTCGTTCTAACAGTATTCGCCAATGGAAATAGCATCTGTTACCTCTACGACGCTCTTGGACGACCCATTGATGGGCAGGCTCCAGCGCTTAGCGGATATCCAACAGGAACGAAGGGGTACTGCTTCCGGTTTTCTTATGACAACGTGTCCAATGGTGTGCTGCCACAACCCTCTGGCCCCGGCTTTGTCAATCTGGGTGGCCGACTCGTAGAAGCGGAAACAGATAACTGCGCCTGGCCTCCCACCTCAGCCACAACGATTACCGACGAATGGTTCAGCTATAATGCTGATGGCCGCAACACCGACGTTTACGAGTCCACTCCCAACTCCGGGGGCTACTATCACACCACGGCGGGCTACTGGGCCAACGGTTCCGTGAACACGCTGACTGGAGTCCCGGGGCAGAGCGGGTGGACGTTCGGCGCGGATGGCGAAGGTAGGCCCAACTCGGCGACTTATAACGCGACGCCCCCGCTCGATTGGGTAACGAGCACCACGTACTATCCCTCCACTCCCACCACCACGGTGACGTTCGGCGATGGCGATACTGACGTGTACAGCTTCGACGCCACGACCGGAAGAATGAATCAGTTCCAGTTCACCATTCACGGTTCCACCACACAATCCTTGACCGGCACACCCGGCTGGAACCCCAACGGGACCTTGGGTACGCTGGGAATTACCGACCAGTTGAAGAGTTCCAACACGCAAACCTGCAGCTACGCCTACGACGCCTTGGCGCGCATCAACAGTGTGGATTGCGTGAACGGCTCGACCACCGTTTGGAGCCAGAACTTCACCCTCGACCCGTTTGGTAACATCAGCAAGTCGGGCAGCAGTTCTTTTGCTGCCAGCTACCTGCTCGCGAACGGAACTACAGACAATCAGGAGCAGACAGTGGGCAGCTGCGTGCCTACCTACGACGCCAGCGGCAATCTCACCAGAGATTGCTCATTCGCCACACCCGAGACATACACTTGGAGCGGTTACGGCAATCCTGCCACGCTGAATGGCGTGGGCCTCACGTACGACGCCCTGGGCCGGGAAGTCGAGATCGCTTCAAGCTCGACGTACACTCAAGTGTTGTACGGTCCGATTGGTAAACTAGGGCTGATGAACGGACGAAGCTTCGAAGCCATTCGCGTCCCACTGCCGGGCGGCAGCACGGGGCAACTTCTCAACGGACAGAACACTATCCTACATACGGACTGGCTGGGCAGTTCACGCCTTTCGACCCTCTACACTGATCAAACCGTGGCTAACGACGTTTCGTACGCTCCCTATGGCGAAGCCTACAATGGATCGACTACCGACTTGGACTTCACCGGCCAGTACCAGGACACGCTTTCCGGCCTGTACGACTTCCTGAATCGAGAATACAGCCCGGTGCAGGGCCGCTGGATTTCGCCTGACCCGTCTGGAGTGGCGGCAGTAGACCCCACCAATCCGCAGTCCTGGAACAGATATGCCTACGTCCTCAACAACCCATTGAGCAATGTCGACCCTAGCGGGCAAGAGTGCGTGTGGGACGACGGCAGTTTTGATTCCGCCGCCGACCCCGATACCGGCAACGGCGGGAGTTGCGCAGCGGCTGGCGGGACCTGGGTCGATCCAGACCTCTTTGAAAATGCAATGCTGACCAATGGCCAATGGAACTCTAATTTTGGTGACTGGAGCGGCAACGCGAATGCTAATCTCGCCCAGAACTGGGTCGTCTCTTCTGGGGGCGTTGCCGCAGAAGCGATAGACCCCAACAGCACCCTTAGCAGTCTGAGCTCCGACCTAAGCTACGGCCTTAGTTTTGCGAGGTCGTTTTTCGGCGGTTTCACTGTGAACTTCGGATCTGGCTCCTGCCTTGGAGTTGCCGCAGGTGGTTTCACGCCGGTTCTAAAAGTAGCGAAAAAAATTCAGGACTATTCCAAGAATTATGTGGCGCCTATCGTGGCATCGCTTCCTGGGGCAGGAGCCTCGCTTGCGAACAGGCTGTACAGCACTGTGCAGTATGGTGCGGATAGAGGGAACGCGCTTGAGATTAGCGGTGCCATCTCCGCGACGGCGACATTTCTCGCTACGCAGGGGAAAGCAGCCGTCAGTGCCGTGGCGAACGCGCCGGCTGTTCTCGCGAAATCTCCACCCATTCTCTTGGCAGCGGGAGACATTCTGGGAGCGGTCGGCGTTTACCAAGAGGGGAAAGCGGCATTGAGTGGAGACTGTCATTGAAGAGCCGCGCTTCGCCATCTTCGGAGGAGAACACGTTGGAAGCAGGGAACAAGACCGACGCCGGCCAAGAGAGCCATCCGGAGTTGAAGAGACCCAAGAGGGGTTTCTTAGACATTCTCGCCCTGTTTGGATCGTCAATCCTGATCGTAATCTTGGGCATAGGCTCCTTCTCTTTGGCGGATAAGCATCACATTGATCTAATCTGGCCCATTCTAGGGTGGGTATCTCTCGCCTTCCTTGCTGGGGTCGGATGGGATTACCGTCGTGAGTTCAAGTCTGGAGCGTTCACATCCTTTTTCTTGGCCTGGATCGTGATACATTCGCTGATCTTTGTACTTGTACTGGGGTATCTATCCTGGCTGTACTATCTATTGGCCGTCCCTTTGGAGCTGTTTGTGTTTTACGCGAGTGCATCCTTGCTATTCGGGCTAAAGCCACCCGCTCGACGTTAGCTGCGAATTTTGAAGATGGTTGGTTGATTCCGTCAGTAAGGCGGTCACCGACACAGCTGTTATCCCATTTGTAGTAGTCAGGGATAGTCAACGAGTTCAGTTCTGCCTAGCTTTTGGCTCGCGCCCGACAGCGGCTTGACGGTTGCACAAATCGTTGCACAAAAACAAGCCTACGCTGCCCAATGAAGCCAACGGTTGCCGACAGCCGCACACCTAACCGCCTGATTCTGCGTGGGCCAGCGGGTGATCTCCCGCCTGTCACGGCAGAGGCCGCGGGTTCGAGTCCCGTCGTCCCCGCCATTCTTTTCAGTAGGTTGGAACACTGCTGTCCAAATTAGCGGTCTAACTACTGGGGGAAAGCGAGGGTGAGATCGCGGATGAGAGGCTGAGCCCCCTGATAGGCTGGATTGGGTTCCGTCGAAGAACCAATTCAACCAGAGGAGACTC
>Ga0302324_100030938_pt1 | contig 10107 bp, 2 predicted proteins | sample Palsa_T0_1_FD_201949 | JGI IMG/M metagenome (GOLD analysis project Ga0302324, IMG submission 201949) | Peat permafrost microbial communities from Stordalen Mire near Abisko, Sweden - Palsa_T0_1 | ecosystem: Environmental > Terrestrial > Soil > Palsa > Peat permafrost | place: Sweden: Abisko... | reverse complement strand
CGGCCTGGGCTGGGGCCACCCCCGGCCCCAGTGCCCCCGCCGCGGGCGCCCCGCTGGTGGCGAGCCAGCGCGCATAGTCCTCCAGATCCCCGTCGAACGGGGCGACGCTGCCGGCGTGCACCAGCAGCAGCTCGTCGGCCACCACCCGCAGCAAGTGCCGGTCGTGCGACACCAGCACCACCGCGCCCTCGTACTCCTGCAGCGCCACGGCCAGCGCCTGGCGCATCTCCAGATCCAGGTGATTGGTCGGCTCATCGAGCAGCAGCAGGTTCGGCCGCTGGTAGGCCAGCAGCGCCAGCACCAGCCGCGCCTTCTCGCCGCCGGAAAACGGTGCCACCGGTTCGAACACGCGATCGCCGCGAAAACCGAAGCCGGCCAGGAAATCCCGCAGATCCGCCTCCGGCGCCCGCCTGCCCAAGGCCTCGCTGCAGTCGCTGAGGTGCTGCACGGGCGAATCGGCCGGCTTGAGCTGCTCGAGCTGATGCTGCGCGAAGTAGCCAATGCGCAGATCCCGCGCCTCGGTGCGGCTGCCGGCGAGCGCCGGCAGCGCGCCAGCCAGCAGTTTCATGACCGTGGACTTGCCCGCGCCGTTGCGGCCGAGCAGCGCCAGCCGGTCGCCCGGTCCGATCGTCAGATTCAGGCCCGCGATGACGGCGCGGCCGTCGTAGCCGGCCGACTGGCGCTCGAGCGCCAGCAGCGGGCGCGGCAATTTATCGGGTCGCGCAAACGAAAATTCGAACTCGCTGTCCACATGCGCCGGCGCGATGCGCTGCATGCGCTCCAGTGCCTTCAGGCGGCTTTGCGCCTGGCGGGCCTTGCTCGCCTTGGCGCGGAAGCGCTCGACGAACGACTCCATGTGCCGGATCTCGCGCTGCTGGCGCGCGTACAGCGCCGCCTGCTGCGACAGCTCGGTGGCGCGCTGCTCCTCGAACGAGGAGTAATTGCCGCGATAGGCCCGCGCCTTGCCGTGCTCGATGTTCACGATCCGATTGACCACGCGATCGAGGAACTCGCGGTCATGCGAGATCAGCAGGAGTGTGCCCGGATAGGCGGTCAACCAGCCCTCGAGCCACACGATCGCATCCAGATCCAGGTGATTGGTCGGCTCATCGAGCAGCAGCAGGTCCGAGCGGCACATGAGCGCCTGCGCCACGTTCAGGCGCACCCGCCAGCCGCCCGAGAAGGCGCTGACCGCACGGCGCTCGTCGCTGCTGTGAAAGCCCAGACCGTGCATGAGCTGCGCGGCGCGGCTGGCCGCATCGTAGCCGCCGATGCCGGCGTAGCGCGCGTGCAGCTCGCCCAGGCGCTCACCGTCGTCGGCCTGCTCGGCCGCGGCGAGCGCGCGCTCGATCTCGCGCAGCTCGGCATCCCCGTCGAGCACGAACTCGATCGCCTCGCGCTCACTCGCCGCGAGCTCCTGCGATACATGTGCCTTCGCCAGCTGCGCGGGCATATCGAAGCTGCCGGCCTCGGGCGTCAGTTCCCCCATGACCAGGGCCAGCAGGCTCGACTTGCCGCTGCCGTTCTCCCCGGTGATGCCAACCTTCTCGCCGCGAAACAGGCTGAAGGTGGCCTCGGTGAACAGCAGCCGCTTGCCGCGGCGCAGGCTTAAGCCCAAAAAGTTGAGCATGGGGGTTGGTTCAGTGTGGCACGGCCACGCTCAAGGCGCGGGCCTTGGGCACGGCGGGGCGTTGGCGCGGGCTTATTGCGGCGGTCGCAGGACCGGCAGCTTCTGCGTATCGCCGCTGGCGTCGTACAAGGCCTGCAGATCCTTGTAGATCGTCTGCTGGTGCGCTCCGGCGAGCATGTGATCGCGCAGAATCTTGAGCTGATAACGCAGATAGGGCAGCAAGGCGCTCATCGGCGCGACTTCACCGGCCTGCTCGGCCAGCAGTGAATCGCAGTAGGCGCGGTAGTATTCGCCATAGGCGCTCTCGTACTTCTCCAGCGCGTCGCAGAACATCTCATCGCCCAGCACCACGCCGCACAGCGAGTCGGTGCACAGCAGGCTGCAGGCCGAGCTCACGTAGGCCTCGTGTTCGCGCACCAGCGAGCGCCCATAGGACTGCTGGGCGCCGAACAGCGCCTCGATCAGCCGCCGGCGCGTCACTCCGGTGATATGCCGGTCGCGCAGGTATTCGAACGGCGCCTTGCGGTGCAGGGTCAGGAACGCCACCTTGCGCAGCTCCAACGGTGCCGCTTGCTGCGGTACCCCGGCCACCGCCTGCATCAGCCGGCCGTGCGAGTGCTCCCAGCTGCGATACAGCGACACGTTCTCCAGCAGGCGCGAGGCGAGCTGCGCCTCGGGGGCCGCGCCGGAACGTGCGGTGAAGGTGAGATGCCGCTCCGAATATTCCATCAGCCGCGCGGCAGTCCAACGTGGTGGTGCCGGGCGTTGCGTCGAAGCTGCAGAGGCTACGGGCATAAATTACATTCCTGCCCAAGGTCGAGACCTACAGGCTGCATGATGTCGCATTCCACGCGTCGCTTCAACGCCCGCACGGGCCCGCACGCGAGAAATATTCGTAAATTGCGACAGTCCCGCTTGCGCAACGGCGCTGCTTAGCGTGCCGGCGCCGCACCGGATGAACGCGCATGGACATAATGCGCGCGAGGAATGCGCGCTAAACCCACAAGCCGCGGTGAAAATCGCGCGTCAGGCTTTGCCCATGCCTCCACCGACGCAGCGGCTTACGCGACTCAGCGGCTTCCGCGGCGCAGCGGCCAGATGCGGCTGCGTCACGAAAACTTAACCGCCGCGTTGCGAAAGATTCACCGCGCTGCGCCGCCTTAGCCCGCGGCGCTCTCTTCCTCGCTGACGCTGACATCGTCCATGTCGCCGACCGCTCCGCCCACGTCCATGAAGTTGCGCCGCCCGCTCTCATCGAGCTTGCGCCGCCGGTGCGCGTGGGCCGCAAAGCCGGTGCCCGCCGGAATCAGCCGGCCGACGATGACATTCTCCTTCAGGCCGCGCAGATCGTCCTTGAGCCCTCGAACCGCCGCTTCGGTCAGCACGCGGGTGGTCTCCTGGAACGACGCCGCCGAGATGAACGACTCGGTGGCGAGCGAGGCCTTGGTGATGCCGAGCAGCACCGGCTGGAGTCTCGCGGCCTGCTTGCCGTCGGTCTCGATGCGATCGTTGATGTCGAGCGCCCGCGAGCGATCGATCTGCTCACCGCGCAGCAGGCTGGTTTCGCCTGCGGCGACCACCTCGGTCTTGCGCAGCATCTGGCGGATGATCACCTCGATGTGCTTGTCATTGATCTTCACGCCCTGCAGCCGGTAGACGTCCTGGATCTCGCGCACCAGATAGTTCGCCAGCGCCTCGACGCCCTGCAGCCGCAGGATATCGTGCGGATTGGGCTCGCCATCGGCGATCACCTCACCGCGCTCCACCGTTTCGCCCTCGAACACGTTGAGCTGGCGCCACTTCGGGATCAGCTCCTCGTACTTCTCGCCGTCGTCGCTGGTGATCACCAGCCGCCGCTTGCCCTTGGTCTCCTTGCCGAAGCTCACGGTGCCGCTCTTCTCGGCCAGGATCGCCGGATCCTTGGGCTTTCTGGCCTCGAACAGATCCGCTACGCGCGGCAGGCCGCCGGTGATGTCGCGGGTCTTGGACGACTCCTGCGGGATGCGCGCGATGATGTCGCCGACCGACACCTTGGCGCCGTCCTCCAGGTTCACCAGCGCGCCCATCGGCAGCGTGTACACCGCCGGGATGTTGGTGTGCGCGAAGGTGACTTCCTTGCCCTTGGCATTGAGCAGCTTGATGGTCGGACGCAGGTCCTTGCCGCCGCGCTGCTTGGAATCGAGCATCACGGTGCTGGAAAGGCCGGTGACCTCATCGATCTGGGTCGCCACCGTCAGGCCGTCCACAAAGTCCTGGAACTTGATGAAGCCGGCCACTTCGGTCACCACCGGGTGGGTATGCGGATCCCAGGTGGCCACCACCTGGCCGCCGGCGACCTTGGCGCCTTCCTTGGCCGTGATGGTCGCGCCATACGGGATCTTGTAGCGCTCGCGCTCGCGGCCGAACTCGTCAACCACGCCGATCTCGCCTGAGCGCGACACCGCGACCAGGTGACCTTTCTCGTGCTCCACGGTCTTGATGTGATGAAAGCGCAGCGTGCCCTTGTTGCGGATCTCCACGCTGCTGGCCGCCGCGGCCCGCGAGGCCGCGCCGCCGATGTGGAAGGTGCGCATCGTGAGCTGCGTGCCGGGCTCGCCGATCGACTGCGCGGCGATGACACCGACCGCCTCGCCGATGTTGATCAGCCGGCCACGCGCCAGATCGCGCCCGTAGCAGTTGGAACACACCCCGTAACGCGTGGTGCAGGTGATCGGCGAGCGCACCTGGATCTGGTCCACGCCCTCCTGTTCCAGCAGCCGCACCATCTGCTCATCGAGCAGCGTGCCGGCGGCCACCAGCACCTCTTCCTTGCCGGGCTTCTGCACGTCGGTCGCGGTCACGCGGCCGAGCACGCGCTCGCCCAGACCCTCGACCACGTCGCCGCCTTCGACCAGCGGCGCCATCGCCAGGCCGTTGGTGGTACCGCAATCCTCTTCGGTCACGACCAGATCCTGGGCGACGTCCACCAGCCGGCGGGTCAGGTAACCCGAGTTCGCGGTCTTTAGCGCCGTGTCGGCCAGGCCCTTGCGCGCGCCATGGGTGGAGATGAAGTACTGCAGCACGTTCAGGCCTTCACGGAAATTCGCCGTGATCGGCGTCTCGATGATCGAGCCGTCGGGCTTGGCCATCAGGCCGCGCATGCCGGCGAGCTGGCGGATCTGCGCCGCGGAGCCTCGGGCACCGGAGTCGGCCATCATGAAGATCGAGTTGAACGACTTCTGCCGGTGCTGTGCACCCTTGCTGTCCACCGCCTCCTCGGTCCCGAGCTTCTCCATCATCGCCTTGGCGACCTGGTCGTTCGCGCGCGACCAGATGTCCACCACCTTGTTGTAGCGCTCGCCGTTGGTCACCAGACCCGAGGAGTACTGCTCCTGGATCTCCTTGACCTCGCGGTCCGCCGCGGCCACCAGCTTGGTCTTCTGCTCCGGGATCACGATGTCGTCGATGCCGAAGGACACCGCCGAGCGCGTCGCGTAGGCAAAGCCCATGTACATGAGCTGGTCGGCGAAGATCACGGTCTCTTTCAGGCCCAGCGCCCGATAACAGGCGTTGATGCACGCCGAGATCACCTTCTTGGTCATGTCCTGGTTGATCAGGTCGAAGGACAGGCCCTTGGGCAGGATCTCCGACAGCAGTGCGCGGCCGATGGTCGTGGCCACCAGGCGCCGGCGCGGCTTCAGGGCACCGTTCTCCATGACATGCTCGCGCAGGCGCACCTTGATGCGCGCCTGCAGGTCCACCGTGCGACTCTCGTAGGCGCGATGGGCTTCCTGCACGTCGGTGAAGAACATGCCTTCGCCCGTGGCCCCGATGCGCTCGCGCGTCAGGTAGTACAGCCCGAGCACGACGTCCTGTGACGGCACGATGATCGGATCGCCGTTGGCCGGCGAGAGGATATTGTTCGAGGACATCATCAGCGCGCGCGCCTCGAGCTGCGCTTCCAGCGACAGCGGCACGTGCACCGCCATCTGGTCGCCGTCGAAGTCGGCGTTGAACGCCGTGCATACCAGCGGGTGCAGCTGGATCGCCTTGCCCTCGATCAGCACCGGCTCGAACGCCTGGATACCCAGACGATGCAGCGTCGGGGCGCGATTGAGCAGCACCGGGTGCTCGCGGATCACCTCTTCGAGGATGTCCCAGACCTCCGGTCCCTCGCGCTCCACCAGGCGCTTGGCGGCCTTGATGGTCGAGGCCTCCCCGCGCAGCTGCAGCTTGTGGAAAATGAACGGCTTGAAGAGCTCGAGCGCCATCTTCTTCGGCAGCCCGCACTGGTGCAGGCGCAGCGTCGGGCCCACCACGATGACGGAACGACCGGAGTAGTCCACGCGCTTGCCGAGCAGGTTCTGACGAAACCTGCCCTGCTTGCCCTTGATCATGTCGGCCAGGGACTTGAGCGGCCGGCGGTTGGTGCCGGTAATCGCGCGTCCGCGGCGGCCGTTGTCCAGCAGCGCATCGACCGCTTCCTGCAGCATGCGCTTCTCGTTGCGCACGATGATGTCGGGGGCCGACAGCTCCAGCAGGCGGCGCAGGCGGTTGTTGCGGTTGATCACGCGCCGGTACAGATCGTTCAGATCCGAGGTCGCAAAGCGCCCGCCATCCAGCGGCACCAGCGGCCGCAGGTCCGGCGGCAGCACCGGCAGCACGGTCATGACCATCCACTCGGACTTGTTGCCCGACTCGATGAACGACTCGATCAGCTTCAGGCGCTTGGACAGGCGCTTGAGCTTGGTCTCCGAGGCGGTGGCGCCCATGTCCTCGCGCACCTTGATGACTTCCGCCTTCAGATCCATCGTCTTGAGCAGCTCGTACACGGCCTCCGCGCCCATGCGCGCGTCGAACTCATCGCCGTGCTCCTCGATCGCCTCGAGGTACATCTCATCGGTCAGGAGCTGCCCGCGCTGCATCGGCGTCATGCCTGGATCGATCACGACGAAGGCCTCGAAATACAGCACGCGCTCGATCTCGCGCAGCGTCATGTCGAGCATCAGGCCGATGCGCGAGGGCAGCGACTTCAGGAACCAGATGTGCGCCACGGGGCTCGCCAGCTCGATGTGGCCCATGCGCTCGCGGCGCACCTTGGACTGCGTGACTTCCACGCCGCACTTCTCGCACACCACGCCGCGGTGCTTCAGGCGCTTGTACTTGCCGCACAGGCACTCGTAGTCCTTCACGGGACCGAAGATCTTGGCGCAGAACAGGCCGTCGCGTTCCGGCTTGAAGGTGCGATAGTTGATCGTTTCGGGCTTGCGCACCTCGCCATAGGACCAGGCCCGGATCATCTCCGGAGAGGCCAGGCCGATCTTGATCGAGTCGAAGTGCTCGACCGGGGCCTGCTGCTTGAAGAGCTTGAGTAGATCTTTCATTGCTTTCACCTTAAGGCGTGAGCCTTCAGTCCTGCTCGAGTTCCATGTTGATGCCGAGCGAACGTATTTCCTTGACCAGGACGTTGAAGGACTCGGGCATGCCGGCCTTCATCTCATGGTTGCCGTCGACGATGCTCTTGTACATCGCGGTGCGGCCGACGGTGTCGTCGGACTTGACCGTGAGCATCTCCTGCAGCGTATACGCCGCCCCGTAAGCCTCGAGCGCCCAGACTTCCATTTCGCCGAAGCGCTGACCGCCGAACTGCGCCTTGCCGCCCAATGGCTGCTGCGTCACCAGGCTGTACGGCCCGGTCGAGCGCGCATGCATCTTGTCGTCCACCAGGTGGTTCAACTTCAGCATGTACATGTAGCCCACGGTCACCTGCCGGTCGAAGCGCTCGCCGGTGCGACCGTCGAACAGCCACGTCTGGCCCGACAGCGGAACTTCCGCGAGTGCCAGCAGGCCCTTGATGTCCTTCTCGGAGGCGCCGTCGAACACCGGGGTCGCCATCGGCACGCCTTCCTTCAGGTTACTCGCGAGTTCCGCGATCTCCTTGTCGGTCAGCTCGTCCAGCCGCTCCTTCTGGCCACCGGTCTCGTTGTAGATCTTGGCCAGGAACCCGCGCATCTCGCGCGTTTCCGCCTGCGCCTCGATCATGCGGCCGATCTTCAGGCCGAGGCCCTTGGCCGCCCAGCCCAGATGTGTTTCCAGCACCTGGCCGACGTTCATGCGCGAGGGCACACCCAGGGGATTGAGCACGATGTCCACCGGCGTGCCGTCCTCGAGGTACGGCATGTCCTCCACCGGCACGATGGTCGAGATCACGCCCTTGTTGCCGTGGCGGCCCGCCATCTTGTCGCCGGGCTGCACGCGGCGCTTGACCGCCAGGTACACCTTGACCATCTTGAGCACGCCGGGGGCGAGGTCATCGCCCGCGGTGATCTTGGCGCGCTTTTCCTCCAGGCGCTTCTCGAACGCCTTCTGCTGCGTCTGCAGACGCTCGGCGGCGGCCTCGAGCTGCCCGTTGGCCTCATCATCGTCCAGGCGCACCTGGAACCATTCCTCGCGCGGCTGGGTATCCAGGTACTCGGCCGTGATCTGCGTGCCGGGCTTGAGCTTCTTCGAGCCGCCCGCGGCGGTGTGGTTGAGCAGCAAGCTGCGCACGCGCTGGTACAGATCCTCCTCGAGAATGCGGCGCTGATCCTGCAGGTCCTTGCGCACCCGCTCGATCTCCGCCTTCTCGATCGCCTGCGCGCGTGAATCCTTCTCGATGCCATCGCGCGTGAACACGCGCACGTCAATGACGGTCCCGTCCATGCCGGGCGGCACGCGCAGCGAGGTGTCCTTCACGTCGGACGCCTTCTCGCCGAAGATCGCACGCAGGAGCTTTTCTTCCGGGGTCAGCTGCGTCTCGCCCTTGGGCGTGACCTTGCCGACCAGGATGTCCCCGGCGCGCACCTCGGCGCCGATGAAGGCGATACCCGCCTCATCGAGCTTGGCCAGCGCGGCATCGCCGACGTTGGGGATGTCGGCCGAGATCTCCTCGGGCCCGAGCTTGGTGTCGCGGGCGACGCAGGTCAGCTCCTCGATATGAATGGTCGTGAAGCGATCCTCCTGCACCACGCGTTCGGAGATCAGGATCGAATCCTCGAAGTTGTAGCCGTTCCAGGGCATGAAGGCGACCAGCATGTTCTGGCCCAGCGCCAGCTCACCCAGGTGGGTGGACGGACCGTCGGCCAGCACATCGCCGCGCGCGATCGAGTCCCCGGCATTGACCAGCGGACGCTGGTTGATGCAGGTGTTCTGGTTCGAGCGCGTGTACTTGGTCAGGTTATAAATATCCACGCCCGGCTCACCGGCCAGCGTCTCGTTGTCGTTGACCCGCACCACGATGCGCGAGGCATCCACCGAGTCCACCATGCCGCCGCGCCGGCCGACCACGGCTACGCCGGAGTCGATGGCCACGGGCCGTTCCATGCCGGTACCCACCAGCGGGGTCTGCGAGCGCAGCGTCGGCACCGCCTGGCGCTGCATGTTCGATCCCATGAGGGCGCGGTTGGCGTCGTCGTGCTCCAGGAATGGAATCAACGAAGCTGCGACCGAAACAATCTGCTTCGGCGACACGTCCATGTAGTTGATGCGCTCGCGCGGCATGAGCGTGAACTCGCTCTGGTAGCGGCACGACACCAGCTCATCGCCCAGCTCGCCGCCGGCGCCGGTCTTGGCGTTGGCCTGCGCAATCGCGAACTCGCCCTCCTCGATCGCCGACAGGAAATCGATGCGATCGGTGACGCGGCCGTTGTCCACGCGGCGGTACGGGGTCTCGAGGAACCCGTACTGGTTGGTGCGCGCATACACCGAGAGCGAATTGATCAGGCCGATGTTCGGTCCTTCCGGCGTCTCGATCGGGCACACCCGGCCGTAGTGGGTCGGGTGCACGTCGCGCACTTCAAACCCTGCGCGCTCGCGCGTGAGGCCTCCCGGGCCCAGTGCCGAGACGCGCCGCTTGTGCGTGACTTCCGACAACGGATTGTTCTGGTCCATGAACTGCGAGAGCTGTGAGGAGCCGAAGAACTCCTTCACCGCGGCCGCCACCGGCTTGGCGTTGATCATCTCCTGCGGCATCAGCGGCTCGGACTCGGCGATCGTCAGGCGCTCCTTGACCGCGCGCTCCACGCGCACCAGGCCCACCCGGAACGCGTTCTCGGCCATCTCCCCGACACTGCGCACGCGGCGGTTGCCGAGGTGATCAATATCATCCACCGTCCCGTTGCCGTTACGAATATCGATCAGCACCTTGAGCACGTCGAGGATGTCGTCCTTCGACAGGATCTGCGAGCCGGTGATCTCCTTGCGGCCGACCCGGCGGTTGAACTTCATGCGCCCGACGCCCGACAGGTCGTAGCGCTCAAGATTGAAGAACAGGTTGTTGAACAGGTTCTCCGCCGCATCTTTCGTCGGCGGCTCACCGGGACGCATCATGCGGTAGATCTCGACCAGGGCTTCCAGGCGCGTCTTGGTCGGATCGATGCGCAGCGTGTCGGAGATATACGGGCCGCGGTCCAGATCGTTGGTATAGAGCGTGTTGATCTCGGTGATCCCGGCCTCCACCA
>Ga0302324_100030937_pt1 | contig 10107 bp, 10 predicted proteins | sample Palsa_T0_1_FD_201949 | JGI IMG/M metagenome (GOLD analysis project Ga0302324, IMG submission 201949) | Peat permafrost microbial communities from Stordalen Mire near Abisko, Sweden - Palsa_T0_1 | ecosystem: Environmental > Terrestrial > Soil > Palsa > Peat permafrost | place: Sweden: Abisko... | reverse complement strand
CCCCGGGCGGTGCGCGGGGGGGGGGCTGGGGGGGGGGCCCGTCCCGGGGGGGGGGGGGGGGGGGGGGGGGTTCGGCGCCCGCCGGCCCCCCCCCCCGCCCGAGCTCGGCGGTTTCGCCTGGACTGCCAGCCCGCTCGAGCGCGCGCGCGAGACGGCACGGCTGCTGGCGCCCGACGCGCCGCTCGCGCTCGAGCCGGCGCTGATCGAGATGGGCTGGGGCGACTGGGAGGGCGCGACGCTCGATGAGCTGCGCCTGAGCGACGGGTTCGCCGACATCGAGGCGCGCGGGCTCGACTTCCAGCCACCCGGCGGCGAGAGTCCCCGCATGGTGCAGGCTCGCTTGCAGCCCTGGCTGACGCGGCTCGGCGCCACGGGTCGGCCGACCGTCGCGGTGACCCACAAGGGCGTGATCCGCGCGCTGCTCGGGCTCGCCACGGGCTGGGACTTTCTCGGCAAGCCGCCGGCGCGGCTCGCCTGGACCGCGGCCCATCTGTTCGCCGTCGATCCGGCGGGCCGACCGCGTCTCGAGCGCGCCAACCTGCCGCTCGCGACCCGATGAAGCTCGCCTTCTACGTCCAACACCTGCTCGGGATCGGCCACCACCGGCGCGCCGAGCTGCTGGCGCGCGCCCTGGTTGCCGAGGGTTTTGACACCGTGATCCTCTCCGGCGGCACGGCGGTGACGGGCGAGGACTGGGGCGGCGCGCGCATCGTGCGCCTGCCGGCGGCGCGTGCCGACGGCGTCGCCTTCAAGACCCTGGTCGACACGCAAGGCCGGCCCATCGATGACGCGTGGCGCGCGCTGCGGCGTACGGCGCTGCTCGACACGGTCGCGGCCGAACAGCCCGACATTCTGCTGCTCGAGAGCTTCCCATTCGCGCGGCGCCAGTTCCGCTTCGAGCTGCTGCCGCTGCTCGACTGGGCGCGCGATCAGGTGCCGCGGCCGCTGGTCGTCACCTCGATCCGCGACATCCTGGTCGCCAAGCCGGAGCCTAAGCGCGTCGCCGAGGTGGTCGCGACGATCGAGCGCTCGGTCGACCGCGTGCTCGTGCATGGCGATCCTGCGGTGATCCGCCTGGACGCGACCTTCCCGGCCGCCGCCGCGATCGCCGACAGGCTGCATTATACCGGCTTCGTCGCGGCACCCGCGCCGGCTCGCGCGGCGGCCGCGCGCGACGGCGTGATCGTCTCGGTCGGCGGCGGCGCGGTCGGCGCCGAGCTGCTGCTCGCCGCCGCCGCCGCGCGCGCGCTCACGCGGGCGCTCGACCGGCCGTGGCGGCTGATCACCGGTCCCCTGATGCCGGCACCCCAGGTCGCCGCGATCGAAGCGGCGGCACCGCCCGGGGTCGCCGTCGAGCGTCATCGCGCCGATTTCCGCGACCTGCTGGGCGGCGCCGTGCTGTCGATCTCGCAGGCCGGCTACAACACCGTGCTCGACCTGCTGCAAGCCGGCCCCCGCATGGTGCTCGTGCCGTTCGCCGCCTCCGGCGAGACCGAGCAGACCATCCGCGCCGCGCAGCTCGCCGCCGCGGGCCGTGCCGTGATCGTGCCGGAAGCCGATCTGACACCCGAATTGCTGGCCGCAGCGGTCGATCGCGCGCTCGCGGCGCCGGCCCCGGCGAAGCTCGCGCTCGCGGACGACGGCGCCGCGGCAAGCGCGCGCCTGCTGCGGCGCTGGCTGGCAGCGCGCGCGTGACCAGCGAGGATCCTTGGGACCGGCTGGCGCGCGAGCTCGATGAATGGGGCGCGGTGGGCCGCGTCGCGACCCTGTGGTGGCGCGACGACGACGCGACCGCGCCGAGCGCCGCGCTCGACCGCCTGTTGGCGCTCGGCGTCGGACGCGCGCCGGTCGCGCTCGCCGTGGTGCCCGAGCCAACCGGCGAAGCGCTGGCGCGCCGGCTCGCCACCGCACCGTTCGCGCGCGTGCTGCAGCACGGCTGGGCACATCGCAATCATCGGCCGCCGGGCGAGCGCAGCGCCGAATATCAAGCCGACCGGCCGCTGGCCGACATGACGGCGGAGCTGGTGCAGGGACGCGAGCGCGTGGCCGACCTGTTCGGCGCGCGCTTCCTGCCGGTGCTGGTGCCGCCCTGGAACCGCATCGACGACGCGGTCGTGGCCGCGCTGCCCGCTCTCGGCCTGCGCTTCCTGTCGGTGTTCGGTCCACGCGCGGCGGGTGCCGCCACGACGGTCAACACCCATGTCGATCCGATCGCCTGGCGTACCGGCCGCAACTTCGTCGGCGAGACCAAGGCGCTCGGCGAACTGGTCCGCCATCTCACCGACCGGCGCGGCGGCGCGGCAGATCCGGCCGAGCCGACCGGCCTGCTGACCCATCATCTGGTCCACGACCCGGCTTTGTGGCGCTTCCTCGACCGCCTGCTCGCGCGCACCGTCGCGCATTCGGCGGCGCGCTGGCTCGATCCGCGCGACCTGTTTACGGCTTCTGGCGCGGCTCACCCCGGGCGCTGACCATAGCTGCCGATGAAGCTGTGGAAGCGCTCGAGGAAGGCCCGGGTGCGCGGGTTTTCCGGATGCTCGAGCACCTGCGAGGGCGGGCCCATCTCGACGATCTGGCCGCCGCTCATGAAGCCGACCAGATCGGCGACCTCGTGGGCGAACGCGACCTCGTGGGTAACGATCACCATCGTCATGCCTTCCTCGGCGAGCTGCTGGATCACCGCCAGCACCTCGCCGACCAGCTCGGGATCGAGCGCCGAGGTGACCTCGTCGAACAGCACGACCTCGGGATTCATCGCCAGCGCGCGGGCGATCGCGACACGCTGGCGCTGACCGCCTGACAAATGTTGCGGATAGGAAGACGCCTTGTCGAGCAGCCCGACCTTGTCGAGCAGCGCCCGCGCAAGCCGCTCCGCCTCCGGCTTGGCCATGCGCGACACCGTGACCGGACCCTCCATCACGTTGCCGAGCACGGTCATGTGCGGGAACAGGTTGAAATGCTGGAACACCATGCCGGTCTGGGCGCGGAACGCGGCGAGCTCGCGGTCGCTCGGCAGACGGGGCTTGGTGCCGCCGAAGGCGATATGGCGGGCGCCGACCCGCACCTCGCCGCGATCGGGCGTCTCGAGCAGGTTGATGCAGCGCAGCAGGGTCGACTTGCCCGAGCCGCTCGGGCCGAGCAGCGCCACCACGGCGCCGCGCGGCACCTCGAACGCGATCCCCTTCAGCACCTCGAGCGCGCCGAACGATTTGTGCAGATCGGTGACCTCGATCATGGCAGCCGACATGGCTAGTCGCTCAGCGCCAGGCGTCGCTCGACCGCCTGCGCCAGCAGGGTCAGGGGAAACAGCACGCCGAAATAGATGATCGCGATCGCGGTGTAGACCTCGAGCGGCCGGTAGGTCGTCGCCGTGATGATCTCGCCCTGATAGAGCAGATCGCTCACCGCGATCGTCGAGACCAGCGAGGTGTTCTTGAGCTGGGTGATCGACTGGTTCATGAACGGCGGAACCATGCGCTTGATCGCCTGCGGCAGGATGACCCGGCGCATCACCTGGCCGCGCCGCATGCCGATCGCGCGCGCCGCGTCCCACTGGCCGCGCTCGATCGAGGTGACGCCGCCGCGGATGATCTCGGCATAGAACGCGCCGGTATAGAGCGACAAGGTCATGCCGGCGGCGATGTGCGCCGGAATGTCGAGCCCGACGATGACGGGAAACGCGTAGTAGAACCAGATCAGCTGGACCAGCAGCGGCGTGCAGCGGAACAGCTCGATATAGAGGATCAGCGGGGTGTTGATCACGGGCGAGCGCGCCAGCCGCGCGATGCCGACCGCGAAACCGATGATCAGCCCGACCAGGATCGTGCCGAGCGCGTACAGCACGGTGTAGCCGAGACCGATCGCGATGAAGGTCCGGTACTGCCAGAGAAAGCCGAAATCCCAGCTGTAATGCACCGGTTGACCCCGCCTCCTGATGCAACTCCCTCTCCCCTCCGGGGAGAGGGTCGGGGTGAGGGGGTCAAAGCAAGAACCGAGCCGCAGCGATGCGCGGATAGCCCCCTCACCCTACCCTCTCCCCGCAGGGGAGAGGGTAATGACGTGCTCAGAACTCGACGTCGGCCGGGATGGTCTCGGGCTTGACGCCGTTCAGCTCGAGGCCGGCATACATCCATTCGCGGATCTGGCCGATGCCGCGGTTGAAATCGACCCAGGCGCTGAGGAAGTCGCGCCAGCGCTTGTCGGGCTCCTGGCGGACCCCCATGCAGGTCGGCAGCTGTACGCGGGGACCGGTCAACATGATGAACTCGCCCAGATTCGGATTCTTCGCCACCGCGGTCAGGCCGAGGGCGACCGCCATGATGACGCAGTCGGCGCGGCCCGACTGCACCGCGAGCACGCATTCGTCGCGCGTCTTGTAGGCGGTGATCTGCGCCTTGGGCGCGAAGCGCCGCGCCGCGGTCTCGTGGAGTGAACCGAGATCGCAGGTCACCCGCACCTCGGGCTTGTTGATGTCGGACCACGTCTTGGCGACAAAGCCCTTGCGCGCGACCATGCCGAAACCATGCAGGAAGATCGGATGCGTGAAATCGATCACCAGCGCGCGCGGCGGCGACGGGTTGAGCGCGAAGGCGAGATCGATCTTGTTGGCCTGCAGATCGAGCACGGAATTGCCGTAGGTCGATTCGAGCCACTCGATCTTGGCGTCCATCACCTTGGCGATGTCCTTGCACATCTCGACCGCCATGCCGCTCCATTCGCCGGTCGTGAGATCCTTCTTGAAATAGGGCAGCTCGCCGGGCAGCGCCGCGGCGCGTACCACCTTGGTGCTCCGGATGCGGTCGAAGGTCGTATCGCCCGCCGGCGCCTGCGCGAGCGCGGACGCGCCGACCAGCGCGGATGCGGGAACCGCCGCGGCCGCGAGCGCCGCGCCGGCGAAAACTCTGCGTGACAACATGACTGCCTCCTGTCGATGATTCCCGGTTCTTTCAAATGTCGCGCGCGACATCGCTCAGCTGCCGACCTGAAGCGGCGCGACCATGGCGCGCAGCGCGGCGAGAATGCTCGGCGCGACGATCCGACTGGTGCGCGGGTTGGCCGACGGCTTGTTGCGGCTGATCAAGGTGAGCGCGATGTCCTCGGCATCGACCTCGACCTGATGGATCGCGCCGGGCACGTCGGGATCGGCCCACACCTCGACCGTGGTGCGGTCGAGCCCGATGCCGCCCAGGCTGAGCGTGACGGCGACGTTGAAATGGCGCGGGAAGGCCGCGGCCGCCTGCGCCGCGGTGCCCTCGAACACCTTGACGGGGGCGCTCGGCGGCGCCGTCCCGAAATCGAAGCCGCGATCGATGACATATTGCTCGTGCGCCATCGAGCCCGGCTTGATGCGCGAGCGCAGATGGACGCTGTTGATCTTGCCCTCGGCGGCGCTGCGGATGATGTCGAGGCCGGGCAGCGCGCCCGACGCGACGCGCACCCGGCCGCCATGTTGGCGCGCCAGGTCGAGCATCTCGGGGCAGTTCGGCAGGCCGCCGACCGACACCGCGACCAGCACCTTGCCGGCGCCCAGCACGGCGCGCGCGATCTCGGGGAAGGCCTCGGCGGTCGCGCATTCGACCACGACGTCGCACAGCCGCGCGAGGTCCTCGAGCGGCACCACCTTGGGCTCGGGATCGAACAGTTTCACGGAGCGGCGCGCCAGATCGAGATTGCGCGCCGTTACCGCGACCAACCCGACCTCGGGGATGGCGCCGCTCGACAGGCGGCGCGCCAACTCCTGGCCGACATTGCCGAAGCCCGCCAGCCCGACCGTGATCGCCTCGGGGTTGCTCAACGTCATGGCCGCATCGCCTGCGCCGGCGCGCGCAGCGCCGCCGCATAAGCGGCGAGATCGGTGGCGCCGGGCAGCGCATCGAGCGCGGCGCGCAGCGCGCGCACCCGCTCGGGTGGCGCAACCGAGCCGGCCAGCAGGTCGAACTTGTCGTCGAGCTCGCGCGCGCTCATCGGCGCCTCCGGGTAGCCGCGGGCAATGTCGTTGCGCCGCGCGATCGTCTCGCCCGCGCGCGTGGTGACCTCGACGATGCTGGCGTAGAAATCCGGGAACAGGCGGTCGAGCGCGTCGTCCGGCTCGACCGCGACGCGCCGGCACAGCGCCGCGATCACGGGATTGTCGATCCGGCGATCGATGAAGATGTCGGCGACCCGCAGCGCGCGGTTCGCCAAGGCGACCGGCAGGATGTATTGCGCGCAGTGGCTTTTCAGCGGGTTGTCGTCGATGCAGTGGATGCCGGCGCGCGGGAAGCGCAAGGTCAGGCGCTCGATGTCGTCGGGCGCGAGATCGCGCTCGCGGATGAGCCCGAACAGCGCATCGAGCGCCGGATGCAGGAACGACACGCAGGAATAGGGCTTGATCGCCAGCTCCATGATGCCGTCGAAGCTTGTGCCGAGACCCTGCAGCAGGCGCTCCGGCCGCGGCGCGCGGCTGAACGCGTGGAACACGGTGTGGCCGCGATCGAACACCGCGTCCGGGCCGCCGAACCCGGCGCCGGCGAGCAGCGCGGCGGTCGCGCCGTTGCGCGCCGCCATGCCCATCTGGAACGGCCGCGCGTTCTCGGTCGGGTCGCTTTCCCAGGCCATCATGCCCGATGCCTGGCAGGCCGCCAGACCGAACGCCCGCACGGTCGCCGCGCGATCGAGGCCGAGCAGGAACGCAGACGTGGCCGCCGCGCCGAAGCCGCCGCACACCGCCGAGGGATGGAAGCCGAGGGCGTATTGCTCGGCCGGCCCGAGCGCCATCGAAACCCGGTATTCGACCTCGCAGCCGAGCGCGACCGCGGCGAGGAAGCGCGCGCCGTCGGCGCCGACCCGCTCGCCGAGCGCCAGCGCGGTCGGGATCATGACCGCGATCGGATGCAGGATGCCCTCGGGATGATGCGGCTCGACATCGCAGGCATAGCCCATCGTGCCATTGGCCAGCGCCGCCATCACGACCGAGCTCTTGAAGCCGTTGCCGACCACGCTGGCCTCCGGCGTGCCACCCTGGTCGCGCACGAACGCGGCAATCAGCCGGCCGGTCGAATAGTCCGGATTGGCGGCGGCGATCAGCGCGCCGGTGCCGTCGCGCACCACCGCCAAGGTGCGCGCGCGCACAGGGTCGGGCAAAGCAGCCGGCGAGAAGCCGGCGACGTAATCGGCGAGCGCCGAGGTCAGCGGCGCGCTCACAAGGTCAGCCCGCCGTCGCAATGGATCACCTGGCCGGTGATGTAGCCGGCGTCGGGACCGAGCAGGAAGGCGATCAGCGCGGCGACGTCGTCGGGCACGCCGTAGCGCCCCATCGGGATGCGGGCGACCGATTTTTGCCACAGCTCGTCGTTGAGCGCGGTCACGGTGCCGGCGTCCTTCTTGATGTAGCCGGGCACCACCACATTGACCGTGACGCTCGAGTCGGCGAGCTGCGCCGCCAGCGACTTGGCCAGGCCCTCGAGACCGCGCTTGGATGCCGCCGAGGCCGGGAAGAAATCACCGCCGAGCTTGAACTCGTGCGCCAGGAACGAGCTGACCGCGACCACGCGCGCCGCGGTCGACATGACCAGCCAGGGCAGCGCCGCGGTCGCGAGATCGAAGAAGCTGCGCAGATTGGTCGCGACCGACTTGGCAAAGCCCTCGGCATCGATGTCGCCGATCCGGCGCCGATCGGCGAAGCCGGCATTGGCGACCAGCCCGTCGAGTCCGCCGAACAGATCGGTGGTCTCGGCGATCAGCCGCGCCGGCACCTCGGGATCGGCGAGGTCGCCCAGCACGACGCCGCAGGTGGCGCCCTTGGCGCGGCATTCGACGGCGAGCGCCTCGAGCTGCGCGCGTCGGCTGCCGGTATGCAGCATCAGGCGCAGATCGGGCCGCGCGAGGCGCCGACAGGTCGCCGCGCCGATGCCGCTCGCCGCGCCGGTGACCAGCACGACGCGCAGCGTGTCGTCGGACGTCGGATCGGAGCTCATGATCGCTCGCGCCAGGCGCGCGGTGCGCTGGCCGGCGGTCCGAAATCGCGCGGGCTGAGTCCGGCATGGAACCAGGTCACAAAACTGTAGATGTCGTAGACCGGCAGCTGCAGCCGGTCGCGCAAGGCGCGCGCGTAGGGCGCCATGTTGGTGCATTCGAGCAGCACGGCGCCGATTTCGGAATGGCGCGCGACCAGCGCCGCGCCGGCATCGAGGATGTCCTGCTCGGCGGCGGCGACGTCGAGCGTCGGCTCGTCGCCGATGATCGCGCGCGAGAATTCTCTGCCGTCGTCGGTGCCGACCACCGGCGTGTCGAGCGCGACGCCGATCGCCTGCAGATGCGCCGGCGTGAGCGAGCGCGCGCTGATCGTCAGAATGCCGACGCGCTTGCCGGGCGGCAGCACGGCCTGGATCAACGGCACCTGCATCAGGCTCGAGCTGGCGACCGGCACGCCGACATGGCGCGCCAGGTCGGCCTGATAGAGCGACAGGAAGCCGCAGGTGGTCGTGAGGCCATCGGCGCCCAACGCGACCAGCTCGGAAGCCGCGTCGAGGAACGCGTTCAAGAGCCCCTTGGCCTGCTGGGTCACGACTCGCTCGGGCGAGGCGCCGGGCACCACCTTGTAGAGCACCGGAAACGGCCAGGTCTGGCCGTTGCCCATGTCGCCGGGGATACGTGGAAACCGCGCCTCGAGCATCAGGATGCCGAGCCGGGCGCCGTAGAGCGCCTTGCCGCCATAGGCCATGCGGGGGTGTGCGGGCTCGTTCATGGCCCGGAGCCTAACAAAGCGGCCCCCCGGCACCAACCCGGAATGGTATCGGCGCATTCCATGGAGCATTCCATGGACAGCACGCAATGCAGCCACCACACTCGCGCCATGGAGCTGACGCGGGTCGAGAACGAGATGCTCGACGGCACGCACGGGCCGGCGAAGCGGCGCGCGATGCAGGGGCTGGTGCAGCTTGGCCGCGCCTTCGGAGCGCCCCGCATGGTCGAGATCGGCTATGCCCACATCCACGCCGGCATGGCGCTCTATCTGGACGACGTCGAGCTGATGGAGGAATTGGCCGACATCGGCGCCGCGATGGCGGTGCCGGCCTCGGTCAACATCGCCAACGCCGACACGGTGAACTGGCGGCAGACCGGCGCGCCCGAGAAGCTCGTGCGGCTGCAGCAGCGTGCCACGACCGCGCATCACAAGATGGGCAGCGCCTGCACTTATACCTGTACGCCCTACTGGGCAGGTCACTGGCCGACCTGGAACACCCACATGACCTCCATCGAGTCGACCGTGACGGTGTTCTGCAACTCGGTGCTCGGCGCCAAGAGCAATCGCGACGGCTTCTTCGCGGTCTATGCCGGCATCACGGGGCGCTACCCGCTGTTCGGCTACCACGTCGACGCGAACCGGCGCGGCACGCAGCTTTTCCACATCGAGGCGCCGCTCGACGGCACCACGGATTACAGCTGCCTCGGCTTCCATGTCGGCCGCATCGTCGGCGAGGGCGTGCCGGTGTTCAGCGGGCTGCCGGCGCGCCCGAGCCTCGATGAGCTCGATGCGCTGGGCGCCGCGCTGGCGACCTCGGGCGGGGTCGCGCTGTTCATCGTGCCCGGCGTGACGCCGCCGTTCGCCGATCTCGCGCAGGCCTTCGGCGGCGGCAAGCTGCCGGACGCCATCAAGGTGTCGCGCCGCGACGTCGATGCGGTCTACGATTATTTCTGCACCGGCACGGCGGGCGGCTTCGACATCGTGCATGTCGGCTGCCCGCACGCCTCGTTCGAGGAGATGAAGCATTACGCGGCGCTGCTGCGCGACCAGCGGGTGCATGACGGTGTCGAGTTCTGGATCACGACCAGCCGCGCGGTGCGCGGCATGGCCGAGGAGGCCGGCCTGCTGCGCGTGCTCGAGGGCGCCGGCGCCAAGGTGATCTCGGACACCTGCCCGATCTCGTGCCATTTCGCGCGCACGACGTCGCCCGATCCCAAGCTCGGCGTGGTGCCGCCGCCGATCCGCACCGTTGTGGTCGACTCGGCCAAGCAGGCCAAATATGTCCGCGACATGATCCGCTGCGACACCATGCTGACCGGCACGCGCGAAGCCGTCGAGACCGCGCTGACCGGGCAGTTCGTCGCGCGTCGATCGTGATCGAG
>Ga0302324_100030936_pt1 | contig 10108 bp, 9 predicted proteins | sample Palsa_T0_1_FD_201949 | JGI IMG/M metagenome (GOLD analysis project Ga0302324, IMG submission 201949) | Peat permafrost microbial communities from Stordalen Mire near Abisko, Sweden - Palsa_T0_1 | ecosystem: Environmental > Terrestrial > Soil > Palsa > Peat permafrost | place: Sweden: Abisko... | reverse complement strand
CTGGAGGATGGGAGCATCGCGCTGGAAGGTCCGCGCGCGGGTGAGGTGATCGGCAAACTCTGCGGCGCGCCTGGGGGATACGCTTCGGCGGAGGAGATGCCGGAATTCGCTAGCGTCGCGGTGAGCATCAATACGCACCATTGCCGGCTGATCCGGCGGTCGCATTTTGGTTCGAGCGGTTTCGAACTGGTGTCGCCTCGGGCCGGTCTTCTTGCGCTGTGGCAGGGATTGCGCGATGCGGCGCACACTTGCGGTGGAGGTCCGGTGGGTTATGCGGCGCTGGAGGCGCTGCGGATTCAGGCGGGAGTGAAATACTTTGGGCCGGATTTCGACGATACGGTGATCCCGCAGGAAGCTGGGCTGGAGACTACGCACATCAGTTTTTCGAAAGGCTGCTATACCGGGCAGGAAATTGTGGAGCGGGTGCGGTCACGCGGGCACGTCAACCGAAGCCTGGTGGGACTGGAATTCGACACGCGGACGGCGCCTGGGCATGGGGCTAAGCTCGCGGCGGAGGGGAAGGACGTGGGACAGGTAACTAGTGCGGCGTTTTCGCCGGCGTTGGCGCGGGTGATTGGGCTGGGGTACTTGCGGCGGGAGCATAATGCGGCTGGAAGTGTGGTGGAATGTGCGGGGGAGGCGGCGCGGGTGGTGGCGTTACCTTTTGAGCCGGCGCGGCGGTGAGAGTTTGTTGCGGTAAAGGTGATACTTGAGCTGTTGATTGTGCTCGCGTTTTTTGGGTGCGGGAAAATTTTGGTTTTGCGATGGTACAGCCAGATTGGCTGTACCACGCGCTGCGTTTCTGGATTTGCTAGCGAAGGTAGCGTTTAAATCTTTCACCAGCGTGGATGGCTTGTCCGCGTGGTCGCGTTTGTGATTGCGAGAGGGTGTTGAGTTTTTGGGTCCCCGCCGCCAGGAGTGGCTGCGCCACGAGAGGCCACTAGAAGATAGTTACTCTGATGTGCAGGAACTTTTTGGGGTTGGTGCGAAAATCGGTCAAGAGCTGGCGGAGGTCGCCGGTGGCGCCGGTTAGATTGTCGTAGAGCTGCTTGTCGGTGAAGAATTTGCCCATGGTGCCCTGGTCGGAATTTAGCTTGGCGGTGGCATCGCGGACGTTGGCTGAGGCGTCGCGAATATTGTTGAAGACGACATCGTCGGTGGTCAATTTTCCCAGGGTGCCTTTGCCTTGGCGGATATCGGCGATAACCCCGTTGCCGTTGTCGAGGAACTGTTTGGCGCTGTCGTGGATGGCGGGATCGTAAACCAACTTGCCGATGGTTCCCTTCTGGTCGTGGACGGCGGCGATGATGTCCTGGGCGTTGCCCATGGTCGCGTCGACCTTCTGGTAGAGCTCATCGCTGGACGCTAGTTTGCCTAGAGTTCCCTTCCCACCTTGAACATCCGAGACCAAGGTCTGCAGCCGTTCGGCGGTGGCGTTCAGATTGTTGTAGAGGGCCGGATCGGTGAGCAGCTTGCCCAGCGTGCCGTGGCCTTTCTGAACTTCCTTGACCATGGTCGCTACCGAGTCGGAGAGTTGGCGCAGATTTTCTTCTAACTCCACGCCGCGCTCGGCCATCTCTTTCATCGAGGCTTTCTCGGCGCCTTGCACCTCCCCGCCAGAAGGAATCGGCTGCCCGCCCAGGCTGCGTGAGATGGTGACGTAGCGGTTGCCGAGCAGACCTTCGGTGATTAGAGACGCGCTGGAACCGGTGCGGATATCCTCGGAAAATTTGCGGTTGATGCGCAGCACCAGACGGATGTTGTGATTCGGGTCGGCCGGCTGCGGGGTGAGCTGGATGGAATCGACGTTGCCGACGTCCACGCCGTCCAGGCGCACCGGTGCTCCGACTTGCAAGCCCTCGACTTCGGGGAGGAAGGTAATCAGCCGGTATTTCGGTCCGAGAAATCCGGCGCCGGTAACGTAGAAGACGCCGAGAGCGATGATGAAGAGTCCAATGAGAACGAACAAGCCGACTCGAAGCTCGGTCCACGTTAGTTGTTTGCGTTGCGCCATTTGCCTGCTCTCCTCGCGAACGGAAGTTTTTTGCCGCTATTCCGCAGATGCCAAAAATTGTTTCAGGTACGCGTCTTTGGTTACCAGAAACTTTTCGGGAGTGCCCTCAAAATAAATTTCGCCATCGCGCAGCAACAGCAGGTTGGTGGCGGCCGCGACGCCGGGGACGCGAGCGAAAGGCTGCGACTCCGCGGCGATGGGAAGTTGAGATCGAATGCCGATCTCTGGGCCGGGGCGATCGCCTAACGATGGTTCGCCGCGCACGCCAATCTCGGGACCTGGCCGAATCCCGATCGTTGGGCCTGTCCGCTCGCCTATTTCGGGGCGCGGACGGTTACCGATAGTAGGACCGCTGGCGGCGCCCAACTCGGGACCCAGATTCGACGGGAAAACGAGCGGCGCACTTTTTGTAGAATTCCGCACGGCACCGCCCTCGGTATTGTCGAAATGATAGTTCGACAATCCAAAGGCGTCCTGCAGGCGATGGGTGGCGAGGACCGAGGTAACACCGAGCAGATCGCGCAAGCGCAGGATCAGCAGAATGATGGTCTGGGAGGTGACCGGATCGAGGCCAGCGGTGGGAGAATCGTAGAAGACCATCGGCGGTCGGCCGATCAGAGCGCGGGCGATCGAAACGCGGCGGCGCATCCCGCCGGAGAGTTCCGCGGGGAAGCGATCGATGGCGTACGCCATTTCGACGAAATCCAGGGCTTCCTTCACACGGGCGCGCACTTCGTCTTCGGGGATGCGCTCTTCGTTGAGGCGGAAGGCGACGTTGTCGCCGACATCGATGGCGTCGAAGAGCGCGCCTTCCTGGAATACGAACCCAATGTTGCGGCGAAAATCGAGCAGCTCGACTTCGGTGGAGGCGATGATGTCGCGGCCCATGACGCGGATTTTTCCGGAGTCGGGGCGGATCAATCCGGCGGCGAGTTTCATGATCGAGGTTTTGCCCGCGCCGCTTTCGCCCAGCAGGATCTTGGTTTCGCCGGGCATGACGTCGAAGGAAACGCCGCGTAGGACGTCGGAGGAGCCGTACCGCAGGTGGACGTGTTCAAAGGAGACTAGCGGCTCGGCCGCGCCGGGAGGCGTCACTGGGGCTTGCTCCATGGCGGGTGGGGCTGGCGACGGAGTTGGTGGATCATCACTTCCGCGATTATAGACGCAAAAAGGCGGGAGAATTGCAACGTTTGCGCGGGCGGTGGAAAGCGACAGAAGCAAGAAGCAACTACTTTCGGAAAATGAAGAGGAGCAAGCGGGAGATTATTGCGTCGGACATGATGATGGAAACCGAGGCTACTACGGTCGCGGAGGTGGTGGCGCGGCCTACACCTTGGGTGCCACCCCGGACGTTAAGGCCTTGGTAGCAGGCTACCGTCGACAGGATCAACCCGTAGATTAGCGGCTTGACCATTCCCTGCACCAAGTCGCCGAAGGCCAAGGCGTCCACTGCGCGCGACCAGAACTGGACGGCGCCCAGCTGCAGCGTGAAGTGGGCCACGATGAATCCGCCGACCAACCCTACGAAATCGGATACGGCGGTGAGCAACGGAAGCATCAGAATGCTGGCGACTACGCGCGGCGTCACCAGCTTACGAATCGGATCGGTGCCCAGGGCGCGCATGGCGTCGATTTGTTCGGTGACCACCATCGATCCTAATTCGGAGGCGATGGCTGAGCCGTTGCGTCCGGTGACCAGCAGCGCGGCGATTACCGGGCCCAGCTCGCGAACCAGGGCCAGCGAAACGGCGTCGCCAGTAAGGGCGGTCTCGCCGAATCGCTCGAATTGGGAAGAGGTCTGCAGCACCATCACTACGCCGATGAAAAAGCCGGTGAGGGTGACGATGGGGACTGAGCCCACGCCGATCTGGTCCATTTGGGACAGCAAATCGGAAACGTAAAACGGAGGGGTGAAAACATTGGCGATGGCGCGCGCGACTAGATAGACATATTCCTGGAAGGAAAGCAGCTTGTCCTTGAAGTAGTCTGAGGCCTTGTCCAGGCGCGACAGGACTGGGTCTTCCGGGCGTTCTTCCGGCACATTTAGAATGGACGACACTCCGCCGCCTTGTGGGAAACTCGTTGAGCGTAACTTCCGAAGCATCCGGCGTCAAGCAATGGTCGGAGAGCGCGCTGGGGGTCATGCGCGCGAGAGCATCGAGCAAGGCGAACCATCGCCAAGCGGCGACCGAGCGTCTCGTTCGGGGTTGAAGGGGTTCTGCGCGACCAACGCGGGCATGATAAACTGGGTATTGGATCGCCGCCTGAGGTTGTCTCTATGCTGGACCAAGAACGCAATTTCCTAGACGCCCACCGCGATGAGCTATTGAAAGAATCTGGTGGAGAATTTCTGATTATTCGCGGTGAACAGGTCACCGGCGCGTTGGACACGATCGAAGAAGCTCTGTACGAAGCTGTATCGAAACATGGATTGAGCAACGTTTTGATTCGACGGCCCTCCCAAGCACAGATTGAATTCTCCGCGCCAGCGCTCGCACTTGGAATTCTCAGTGCCGATTCTGCACGTACAGCTCGCAAAACAGACAACGACAGCGGAAGGTAAGAGCGTTTCGGTGAATGCTGCGCTTGCTGTTCGCCAGCGTGGGCCTGTGGTGCAGGTGAGCGTAACGATCGAGCAAAATGCGGGCAGGGCGCTATTGGCACAGGGCAAGACCATGCCGACGCCGATTAGCGGCCTCGCGCTAATAGACACCGGAGCTTCGAACACATGTATTGATGATGACCTCGCAAGGGCGTTGGGTTGCCAGTGGTCGACGTTGGAAACTTGACATCGGCGACTCACCCGCAGCAGCAATGCAATATTTATCCGGTCGTGATAACTCTACCCACCGTAGTCCTGAATTCGCCTCGCACACTCGGGGCCACTTTGGCGCCTCAGGGTCTGGCCGTGTTGGTTGGACGGGATGTGCTCCAGAGTTGCTTGCTCTTCTACAATGGCCGACAGGGCAAATCACGCTGTCATTGTAGGGGACCAAGGCGGCGTGAATACCAGCCGATGACACCGGGATTCCATAAAATCCATATAGGCTCCGCGTGTTACGACTGAATCGGTAATGGTGCGGGGCTAGCCGCGCAAATCTGGAGTGCGTTGCTTTACGGCCACGGAGGGCTCCGGTACAATCTTTCGTTCGCATATTGGTGCGGAGAATCTGGGGACGATGCTGCGGTTTGTCACGGCGGGCGAGTCACATGGGCAGGCGCTGCTGGCCTGGATTTCCGGGTTGCCCGCTGGTGTGCCTGTCGATCTTGAGTTTGTGAACCGGGAGTTGCATCGGCGGCAATTGGGATTTGGGCGCGGAGGGCGGCAGAAGATCGAGAAGGACCAGGCGGATATTCTGGCCGGCGTGCGACATGGCCAGACCATTGGGGCGCCCATCGCGATCCGCATCGAAAACCGCGATTGGGCCAACTGGCAGAAGGCGCTGCCGGTGGAAGAATTGCAGGGGGAAGACGACGCGCCGCGTCATTTGACCGCGCCGCGGCCTGGGCACGCGGATTTGCCGGGCGCGCTGAAATTCGATCTGCACGATGCACGCTATATTTTGGAACGCGCGTCCGCGCGGGAGACCGCGGCACGGGTGGCGGCGGGAGCGGTGGCGAAACTTTTGCTGCGGCCTTTCGGGATCGAAATTCTGAGTCATACCGTCGCGGTGGGTCACGTGCGGCTGGAGCGCGTCGCGGCTTGGGAAGAAATCGTGCGGGCGTGTGAGAATCTGGAATTGCCGCTGCGCTGCGTGGATGCGGAAACCGAAGCGAGAATGAAGGCGGAGGTGGAGCAGGCGCACCGGGCGGGCGACACGGTGGGCGGAGTTTTCGAAGTGGTGGCGCACGCGGTGCCGCCGGGGCTGGGCAGCCACGTCCAATGGGACGAGAAACTCGACGGGCAACTGGCGCGCGCGGTGATGTCGATCCAGTCGGTGAAAGGCGTTGAAATTGGCGCGGGGATCGCGGGTGCGGGCAGTTTCGGCGGCGAAGTGCAGGACGAAATCCGGTACGATGCCGGGCGCAAGAGGTTTATCCGGACGTCGAACCGCGCCGGGGGCCTAGAGGGCGGGATCACCAACGGCGAAGACGTGCTGGTGCGCGGGCACATGAAACCAATCTCGACGCTGCGCAAGCCACTGCTCACCGCCGATCTGAAGACGAAGGAAGAAGTGCGGGCCGCGTACGAGCGTTCGGACACCAGCGTGGTGCCTGCCGGGGGAATCGTGGGCGAAGCAATGGTCGCGATTACGATTGCGGGCGCGTTCCTGGCAAAATTCGGAGGCGATTCGCTGACCGAGCTGCGCCGCAACTTCGCGGGATATCAGCAGCAGCTGGATTCCTACTAGGACTCCCGAAAAATGATCCATCCGATCGTAAAATACGGCGAGCCGGTGCTCGAGCAGCCGACCAAGCGCATCGAGAAGTTCGACGACGAGCTGGCGAAATTGATTGAGGATATGTTCGAATCGATGTACGCGGCGAACGGCGTGGGCCTTGCAGCCACGCAGATTGGGCTGGGAGTGCGGCTGGCGGTGGTGGACGTGTCGTTCGGCAAGAACCCGGAAGCGAAAATTGTATGCGCGAATCCCGAGGTCGTCTATAGCGAAGGCGAGCAGCGCGAAGAAGAGGGCTGCCTTTCGGTGCCGGGAATGCGCGGGTACGTAGCGCGGCCGCAGTACGTAACGGTGCGGGCGCAGGACGCCACCGGCAAGGAATTCGAAATGCGCGGCGAGGGATTGCTGGCGCGCGCGTTCTGCCACGAAATCGATCACCTGAATGGAAATCTCTTCCTGATCCACCTGAGCATGCTCAAGCGCGACCTGATCAAGCGCAAAATCCGCAAATTGAAAAAAGCCGGGGAGTGGTAGGCGCGCCGTGCCGTTGCGATTGGTGTTCTGTGGTACGCCGTCATTCGCGCTGCCGTCGCTGCGCTGGTTGATCGCGGAACCCGAATTTCAAATCGAGGCGGTAATCACCCAGCCGGATCGTCCGCGCGGCCGCGGCCGGCAGATGTTCAGCTCGCCGCTAAAGGATGCGGCGCTCGCCGCGGGGCTGCACGTGTACCAGCCGGAAAAGATTCGATCGGATTCGGCGCATGATTTTTTTAGTAAGGTGCAGCCGGACGTGGTGGTGATCATCGCTTACGGGCAGATCATTCCGGAATCGCTGATCGTGATTCCGCGGCTGGGGTGGATTAATTTGCACGGATCACTGCTGCCGAAATATCGCGGGGCGGCGCCGATCCAGTGGGCGATCGTCAACGGCGAAACGCGGACCGGGGTGACCACGATGCAGATCGATCGCGGGCTGGATACCGGAGCGTTGTTGCTCCAGAGCGAAACGGAAATCGGCGCGGGGGAAACGGCGCCGGAGCTTGCCGGGAGATTGGCGGAGGCGGGGGCGGAGTTGATGGCCGATACGTTGCGGAGGCTTGCGGCGGGCGAGATTGCTGCGAAGCCGCAGGATGGATCGCAGGCTACTTTTGCGCCGATACTGAAGAAGGAGGATGGGCGCATCGATTGGAACCAGACCGCGGATCAAATCTACAACCGGATTCGCGGGCTTGATCCGTGGCCGGGGGCGTTCACATGGTTTCGCGGGCAGACTTGCCACATCGAGGGCGTGCCTAGCGAGCTGGCCGTTCCGGCGGCGGCGCCTGCTGGGACGATTCACATCGCGGGAGCGGGAGAGATCCTGGTGAAGTGCGGCGAGGGCGGGGCGTTGCGCGTGGAACGGGTGCAGTTGCAGGGACGGAGGCGGGTTACATCGCGGGATTTTTTGAACGGGGCGCGGATTCAGGCGGGCGAGCGGTTTGATAATTCGGGCGGGCTGTAAGAAGTTGAGATCGGGTGATGCTTTCTCTGTAGATCTGCGCGGCAAATCTCACTATGACAATTTCACCGGCACGAACGATTGCGTTCGATATTCTGCGGCGCGTTGATCTGGAGGGCTCGTACGCCTCGGACTTGCTGCACAACGCGCTTGGGGCGCGGACGATTGCCGCGGATGCGTCGCTAGCCACGGAAATTACGTTAGGGGTGCTGCGCTGGCGGCGCCTGCTGGACTGCCAACTGGACACTTATTTGAAGGTGCCCGCGTCGCGGCTGGATCCGGAAGTGACGGTGACGCTGCGGATGGGCTTGTACCAATTGCGATTTCTGGACCGGGTGCCGGCGCACGCCGCGGTGCACGAGAGTGTGGAACTCGCCAAGCGCTGCGGCAAGGTGTCCGCGGCATCGCTGGTGAACGCGGTGTTGCGCCGGGCGAGCCGGAACCCGAGGCGCGCGGTTGACGAGTTTCTAGGAAGCAATCGGTCGCCTGTCGAACGACTGGCGATCATTCATTCCCATCCCACGTGGATGGTGGAACGCTGGATCGAGCGCTTCGGCGAGGAACGGACGATCGCGCTGCTGGAATCCAACAATCGTCCCGCCAACATGGCGTGCCGGTTGAACGGGGCGGTAACCGACGCCGAAATCCAAAGCGAATTGCGCGGGCAAAATCTGGAAACGCAACCCGGCAAGTTGCTGGCGAGGGCCTGGATCGTTCGCGGCGGGAGCCTTTCGCAGACCGACGCGTTGCGGCAGGGACGAATTTCTATTCAGGACGAAACCTCGCAGCTGATTCCGCTGTTGCTAGGCGTGTCGCCGGGACAGAGCGTGCTGGACGTTTGCTCGGCTCCGGGCGGAAAAACGATGCTGTTGGCACAAGCGACGGGTCCAGCGGGGCGCGTGATCGCCACCGATCTGCACATGCACCGGTTGCGATCGATGAGAAGTCAACTCGAGCGCTGCGGGGCCGGCAACGTGACTCTGGTGGCGGTGGATGGCGCCCGGGCGCTCCCCTTCTCGCGAAAATTCGATCGCATCCTGGTGGATACTCCTTGCTCGGGCACCGGGACGCTGGCACGGCACCCGGAAATCCGGTGGCGTCTGCGGCCGGATGATCTCGGGAAGCTGCACGGTGAGCAGGCTGGGCTACTGCGCCCTGCCTTGGAGGCGCTGGCGCCAGGGGGCCGGCTGATCTACTCGACGTGCTCGCTGGAGCGGGAAGAGAATGAGGACGTGGTGGACGAGGTGCTGAGTGGTAATGCGCGGATGCGGGTGGCGTCTACCGCTTCCGTGGCGGCGACTGCTGCGCCGTATTTGGCGGCGGGAGTTTCGACTGGCTCATTTTTCGAGCGGGGGCGATTTTTTTCTACGTTTCCGCCTACGCATCAGGCGGACGGGTTTTTCGCGGCAGTACTGGAAGATACAAGGGCGTCGGGGAACGATTGAAGTCCGGCAGCGCGTCATTTAGCATCATTGCGTAGCGTGGGCGTGAGCCCATGAGAATTCCGAAGAAGACCACCGATGGAAATGCGACAACGCGTGCAGTGGATCGGACGCATGGTGCTGCTGGCGTTCATTCTGGCGTCGGCGGCGTTCCTTAGTGCGATCACGGCAATGCGTTTTGCGATTCAGGGGCGGGAGGTGGTGATGCCCGCGATCGTGGGAAAGACGGAGCAGGAAGCTCGATCAACGTTGCAAGGCCGCGGGCTCTTCCTCAAGGTGGAAGACCGAATCTACAGCATGCAGGGGGTGGACACGGTGGTGCGCCAGAGTCCGCCATCCGGAGTGCACGTGAAGAGCGGCCAGTTCGCGCACGTGGTGCTGAGCATGGGCTCGCAGAAGGTGACCGTCCCGGCCTTGGTCGATAAGAGTTTGCGCGCGGCGCGGATCGAAATCCTGCGCGATGGATTGCAGATCGGCGAGATTTCAAGTTTTCGATTGCCGAACACGCCGGAGGACGTGGTGCTGCAACAAGACCCGTCGCCGGGCAGCACCGCCGCTTCGAGCCCGCAAGTGAACCTGCTCGTGGCGCTTGCAGCGGGCTCGAACGCCTACACCATGCCCGAACTTGCGGGACTTCCGTTGCTCGAGGCGCAGAATCGGCTGCTGGCCGGCGGCCTGAGGCTGGGAAAGGTGACCTTGCTGCCGCTGACCGGTGCGCCACGCGGTACCGTTACCTCGCAGTTGCCGGTGAGGGGGTCGAGAGTGGACTCCGGCGCGCCGGTGGAATTGCAAGTTGCCGAATAAGGCTCGATTG
>Ga0302324_100030933_pt1 | contig 10109 bp, 10 predicted proteins | sample Palsa_T0_1_FD_201949 | JGI IMG/M metagenome (GOLD analysis project Ga0302324, IMG submission 201949) | Peat permafrost microbial communities from Stordalen Mire near Abisko, Sweden - Palsa_T0_1 | ecosystem: Environmental > Terrestrial > Soil > Palsa > Peat permafrost | place: Sweden: Abisko... | reverse complement strand
TGGCGCCCCCATCGGCCACCAGCCCGCCTGTTCGGATGGGCGTGATCCCATCCTTGGAGCACGAAATGACTCCAACCTAGTACGCCTCCAAAGCCTGCGCCGCGCCAGCATCACACTAAGGCTAGTGACGCTCCCCCATCGTCATAGCGTCGCGCAGCAGAGCCTCGAGGACTTCCACGCTAATGTCGTCTTCGATAACGCGGCCGTCCCGATGCTGCCCTGGGTTATGGGCAGTGGGAGGCGTCTCCATAGAATGTTTTAAGGCCGAGGTGTGCGCTCGTGCTCCGTCAGAGCGCGGCGCACCTTCGCCAGCACGTCCGGGTCTGGGACGCGAATCACCTGGCCCAGCGGCCTCCAGCGTTCGAAAAATCGATCGCTCACGGCGCCCGCGAAAACGCAGATCGACGGGACTCCGCACGCCGACGCCACGTGTCCCCCCGCCGAATCGTAGCCAATATACAACTTCGACCGCCCAATTTCCCCCGCGAATGACGCAAAGGACCCGTCGTGCGTCCGCATCCCCTGCTGTAGCGCCCGCTCGACGCGTTCGCGCTCTTCTCCACTGCCGCCCAAATCGACCAGCACACGCCGGCCCGCGAGCATCTTCATCAGCCCGCTCTCGAAATCATCCCCGAGCCGCTTCGCCGGATTCTCTCCCACCCCCAGGCTGACCGTGACCTCCGCGCTCTCGCCGCTGACCGGAGGCGGCGCGACATACGGCCGCGCTTCGACCGAAAATACCGAAAGAACCCAGCGTGCCGCAAGCGCCGGCAGCGATTCCCTCGAATCGCCTCCATATGCCCGGCTCTCAAAAAAGAAGTACCGCGATTCGTCGCACACCGAAAGCAGCCCGAGCTGCGTCAGCCGCGAATCCGGATCGACGACGATCCCATCGTCAAACCACAGCCGAGCCGACGCGCGCAGCCGGTCCACAAGGGAACCCGTCCGGGCATACGGCGCATCCATATGTTCGATCCGCGGATCGCTCTCAAACATTTCATACGACTTCCGTGGAGCCACAAAAATAACCCGGGCCTCCGGATATCGCCGCTTCATCGCGTCGAGCATCACGCTCGAGACCGCGACATCCGCCCCCAGCGTCACGCGCGAAAGCACATACACACGGTCCGTCGATTGCGGAGCCTCAGCCGCCCTCGGACGCCTCAACCGTGGACACAACTCCGGCGCGACGCGCTCGATCACCTGTGTGAACAGCCGCCGGTACACATCGCACAATCGCGGCTCGAACAGATCCGCCAGCCGTTCGACCACAACCGACAGCAGCGCGCGCCCCTCATCGACGGCAATCGCGCGATCGAGCAACCCGGAAGGCCAGTCTTCGCCTCGAAGACAGTAGCCAAGCAGCTGGTCACAAATACTTGCCAACCAGAAGCTCCAACTTTTCGCGCGTCGCCGGCGGTATTTTCGTGCGATCGGTAATCAAAGCGTGCGCGAGCGCCGATCCGCACTTACAGTCGCGCGTGTCCGGCATCCCCCGCACCGCCGCCGCGACCACTTTACTCGCGTTCGCCGCATTCGCCGTCAGGTTCGCGATAATGTCGGTCACCGTGACCGCGTCATGATCCGGATGCCAGCAATCGTAATCGGTGACCATGGCGATGGTTACGTAGCAAATCTCCGCTTCGCGCGCGAGCTTCGCCTCCTGCAAGTTGGTCATGCCGATCACGTCCATCCCCCAACTGCGGTACAGATTCGATTCCGCAAGCGTCGAAAATGCCGGCCCCTCCATACATAAATAGGTCCCGCCCAGCTTCGCGCTCACGCCCGCCTCATGCGCCGCAGCAAGCGCGGTACGCGCAAGCTGCGAACAAATGGGATGCGCGAAGCTGATATGCGCGACCAACCCTTCGCCGAAGAACGTCGACACCCGCCCTCGCGTCCGGTCGACAAACTGGTCCGGGATTACGAAATCGAGCGGCTTGTGTTCTTCCTTCAGCGACCCTACGGCACTCAGCGATAGAATCCGCTCCACGCCCAACACCTTGAATCCGTAAATATTCGCGCGAAAATTCAACTCCGACGGCGAGATGCGATGCCCGCGCCCATGCCGCGCCAGAAACGCAACTTCCTTCCCCGCAAGCTGTCCCACGACGTAGGCTTCCGAAGGCGCGCCCCACGGCGTCTCAATCGTTCGCTCTTCCTGCGCCTCAAACCCCGGCATCGAGTACAACCCGCTGCCGCCGATGATACCGATAGTTGCTGTCATTCCTGTATAAGCTCGATCAATACGCCCCCCGTCGACGACGGATGCACAAAAACGTAGAGATGCCCGCCCGCGCCCGCGCGAGGCTCGTTCAACAATCGCGCCCCAGCGGCTCTCAGCCGTTCGACCGACGCCTTCAGATCCGGCACCCGAATCGCCACGTGATGGAGTCCTTCGCCGCGCTTCTCCAAAAATTTCCCGATGACCGAGTCGGCGACCGTAGGCTCCAGCAGCTCAATCCGAGGCTCTCCCAACGGCAACATCGCGACGTTTACCTTTTCAAGCTCCACCGTCTGGCGCAAAGAAACATCCAAGCCAAGCTGGTCGCGATAAAATTCGAGCGCGCGATCGAGCGACTTCACGGCAATACCGAGATGATCGATCTTAGCTGTGTCTGTCACGTTAAATCCGTGGGGCAGGCTTGCAGCCTGCGGCGGAGTTGTACTCCGCCCACCGAGCGCCGATTACAAATCGGCGCGCAGGCTGCAAGCCTGCCCCACAGTCAAATCTTCTCGAGCCACTCATGCAATACCGAATACGGATCCCGCCGCCGTTCGGCGACGTCTCGTCCGCCCTCAGCGAACTCCGCAGCCGGCAGTCTCTCCAACAGCCGTTCCCGCAGCATTTCCCGCAACCGCAGCGCCCAAATCTCCGCCGCACGAGCCCGGCTCGATCCCCGCGCATGATACTCTCGCGCCGCCGCAATCGTCTCCACGATTCCCTTTCCTTCATTCGCAACGGCGTGCACGATCGGCGGAGACCACCCATCCGGCCGATGCGAAAGCGTCAGATAATTTGTTAGCTCGCGCTCCAGTTTCTCGGCGCCCGGCAAGTCAGCTTTGTTGATCACGAACACGTCAGCGATCTCCATAATACCGGCTTTAATCGCCTGTACGTCGTCACCCATGCCCGGCACCAGCACCACGATCGTCACATCCGCCAGCCGCGCGATTTCGACTTCATCCTGCCCCACGCCGACTGTCTCCACCAGCACGACATCGAATCCCGCCGCGTCGAGCAACATAGTCATCTCGGTAGTCGCCGCCGCCAGGCCGCCCAAGCATCCACGCGTCGCCATGGATCGAATGAACACGCCCGGATCGGCATGATGCTGCTGCATACGGATCCGGTCGCCCAAAATCGCGCCGCCGGTATAAGGACTGCTGGGATCCACCGCGAGCACGCCAACCGTTTTCCCTTCGGCGCGCAACACTTGAGCGATCTGATCGCACAGCGTACTCTTCCCCGCCCCCGGCGCTCCGGTGACGCCCAGAATCATCGCGTGTCCCGTGCGCGGAAACAGCTCGCGCAGCAGAGCCTCCGCCTCAGGACGCCGATTCTCGATCCACGTAGCCGCCCGAGCCAACGCACGACGATCGCCCGCAACGATCTTCTCAGCTACCTCTAGCATCCACTCTTGAGCAGTTGCCGCGCGATCACCATCCGCTGGATTTCACTGGTGCCTTCGCCGATGGTGCACAGCTTCACATCGCGATAAAACTTCTCGGCCGGATAGTCTTTCGTGAACCCGTACCCGCCGTGAATCTGCAACGATTCATTGGCCGCGCGCACCGCGCTTTCGGAAGCGAACAGCTTCGCCATGGCGGATTCCTTGTTGACGCTGTGCCCGGTATCCTTCAGCCACGCCGCCCGTAACGTCAACAGCCGCGCCGCGTCGATTTCCGTCGCCATATCCGCCAGCTTATTCTGAATTGCCTGGAATTCTGAGATAAATCTTCCGAATTGTTTACGCTGCTTGGAGTATTTGAGCCCGGCTTCGTACGCCCCTTGCGCGACGCCCACCGACAGCGCCGCAATGGAAATGCGACCGCCGTCCAAAATGCGCAAGCTGTCGACAAATCCCTCGCCGCGCTTTCCGCAGAGTTGGGTGTCGGGAAGCCGGCAATCGGTAAACAAAACTTCCCCCGTCGGCGAGCATCGCATCCCCAGCTTATTTTCCTTCTTACCGACCTTGAACCCCGCCGTGCCTTTTTCAAGGATGAACGCGGAAATTCCGTGCGAAGACGCCGCCCGATCCGTCACCGCCATGGCGACGCAAACGTCGGCGATGTGCGCATTCGTCGTAAACGTCTTGCCGCCGTTGAGCACCCAGCAGTCGCCGTCAGGAACGGCCGTGCTTCGCGTACCGCCCGCGTCCGAGCCCGCTTCGGGTTCGGTCAGCGACCAGCATCCCACCCACTCACCGCTGGCGAGTTTGGGGATGTAGCGTTCTTTCTGCTCGGCATTCCCGGCAAGAAATATATGATTCGCGCACAGCGAGACATGCGCCGCGACGCTCAGCGCAATCGACGGGTCCACGCGCGCGATCTCTTCCATGATGATCGAGTAGTCGACGTAGTTGTAGCCGGCCCCGCCCAGTTCCTCCGGAAACACCGCGCCCAGCACGCCCATGCGCCCCAGTTCGCGAAAAACACCCAGAGGAAATTCCTGCGATTCGTCCCACTCCATTACGTGCGGACGAATTTCAGCTTCGGTAAATTCGCGGATCGTCCGGCGAAGCTGATTCTGTTCCTGTGTGTAGCCGAAGTCCATTACGGGCTAGACGATCTCCTCTTTCTGGGCGTCCCACCGGACGGTGCGCCCCAGCCGATAACTCTCCACGGCCATCCGCGAGGCGATCGATACGCGATACCCCAGCTCGAACGGGCAGTTGGGTTCTTTTTTCGAGCGAATGCAGTCGATGAAATTCTGCATATGCGCGTGCGGAACATTGCTCCCACGCCCGAGCATCTCCCGCGCCTCCGGCCGATTCATCTTCTGCGGCACATAGCGCACCTGGCTATCGCGTGAAATCGTCCCGTTGTCACCGAGCACTTCTTCAGTCACGCCGAGCTGATTATTCCCGAACCCCGACGCCCAACTAATGAGAATCTCTTCCGGCTGTTCCATCGCGACGCTCATGGTATCGGGCACTTCGCGCCCGTCTTTCCACAGGTACACGCCGCCGTTCATGGTCACGGCTTGGGGGATCTGCAACGCCAGGGCCTTGTACCAGAAGCTCACCTGGTGGCACATGTTTTCATAGACATTTCCGCCCGAATAATCCCAGAACAATCGCCAGTTCATATAGCGATTGGCGTCGAACTCGCGCTGGGGCGCGTCACCCAGAAAGGACTCCCACAGGATGTTCTCGGCGTTCACCTCCGGCGTAATCCGCCCGGTCCGCGACCATTGCGGTTTCCCGTGCGGCGTGTTGCGATACATGCGCATATTGATCGCCGTGATCCTGCCCATGCGCTCCCGCTCGGAAAGAAACATCTGGACGTCCGCCATGTGCCCGAACGAACACGCCTGATGCCCGATCTGCACGGTGCGCTTGCCGGCGTCTTTCGTGAAAGCCGCGCGCATCCGCTTGGCGTGCTCCACCATGAACGCCATGGTCTTTTCCTGATACACATGCTTGCCCGCGTCGAGCGCCGCGCAAAAATGTTCGGCGTGAAGATGCTGCGGCGTCGCGACCACAATCGCGTCTATGGATTTGTCTTCGAGCATCCGCCGATGATCCAGATAGGTCGCGGCATTGGGAACCAGTCCCCTGGCGCGCTCGAGTTGCTTGGTGAAGACGTCGGAAAACGCGACAGCCTCGGTGTTGGGACAGGCCCGCAGGTGATTGAGCAGCTCCGTCGCCCGATCCCCGAACCCGATAAAACCCACGCGGACGCGCTCGTTGGCGCCCAGCACGTGCGCCGGGACCGCAGCCAGCGTCCCGATTCCAGACGCAACTTTGCCGAGAAAGTTCCGGCGAGAGTCCATGCTACCAAGTGTAGCCGATCGCATTCGGGCCACGAATAAACACCAATGGACACAAATAAGTCATTCGCGTTTACCCGAGTCCATCCGTGGCTTACTTGGCTGAGTGGCACCCCACGCAGCCGGTCTGGTTCAACGGCAGGGATTTCGTCTCCGCCCACGTTGCCGCGCGCTTCGCGTAGGTCGTATCCGGCAGGTCTGTGAGGATCAAATCGAAATACTCGCGGGCCTTGGCTTCCTCGCCGAGCCGGCCGTAGCCCTCCGCTAATCCGAACAACAGTTCGCCGCGCGGATGCGAGCCGAGCGTCGCGAAATAGGACTTCTGAATATCGTAGGACCGCTGATAATCCTCGACGCCCGCTTCAATCAACGGCTTCGCCATCTGCGCGCTGGGCAGATAGTGGGACGCCGTCAACAGCACCGCGCCGCGCGGAATGCGGACGCCGACGTTGTCGGGCGCCAGGTCCACCGCGGCCTGCATCTCTTTCAGGCCGCGCGTCCACAACTCGAAGCCCTTCTGCTGATCGCCGGACTGAAACGCCTGCGTCGATTGCGCGAACACGCCGGCGCCATGCCACACCATCGCTTCGGCACTTTTCGGATCGGCGGCCAAGGTCTCCTCGCAAGCCTTCATGCCGCGCGCCATCGCCTCTTTATCGCCCGCGAAGCCCAGGAAGAAATCCTGCCGGACTTTCATGTCAAAGCGCATGTCAAAGCGCTGCTCATCACCATGTTGCTCTTGCGCGGGCGCCGAGCGGATGGTCGAGAGGAAGCCGATCAGAAATGCGATCGCACCGGCAATCGCGAACTTTAGCGTCTTGCGTCTCATAATGATCTTTACCTCTGTAAATCAGAATAGTTACCCATGGTCCGCCCGCTTACAGGAAACCGGCGAACGGCGAAGATTACCGGACGAATGGCGAATTACTTTAATGCGGCCGCCAACGTTCCGGTCAGGCGCAATACATTGAGCCGGGCCCGATCCGCGGTGTGCTGCGCATCGTAATACGCCAGAAATTTCTCGTTCTCCATCGCCCGAGCCTGTTCGAGCGCCGTCGCCGGAAGCCGGCCTTCTTCATTCTGCGCCAGATCGACGCTGACCTGTTCGCGAGCCAGATCCCGATCCGCCCGCGCCACTTCGCGCGCGCTTTCGGCGCGCTTCATTTCCTGGAACGCGCGCCGCACATCCGAGCTGATGCGGGCCCGGGTGCGCGTTACTTCCACGCGCGCTTTGGCGATATCCGCCTCCGCCTGCGAGATGTACGCGCCCGAGGAGCGGCCCATCAGCACAGGGATCTCGAACGATGCCCCCAATTGGGCGCTATTCGCATGAAAAACCGGATAGTAGCTCTGGTAGTAATACTTCGCGAACAGCTCGTACTGCGCAATCAGACTCACCTTCGGCAGCCGCATCGCTTTGTAACCCTTGATTTCGAGGAGCTTCGCGTCCACGGTCGATTCCAGTTTTTTGAGATCGCGACTGTTGGCCAGCGCCTGCTCGATGGATTGATCCTCGATCAGCGGCGTGGTCAGTAAAGGACGCTCTTCCGCGGCCGCGCGCACGCGATCGTCGGAAGCCAGGCCCAGCACCAGCGCCAGCGACGACTCGGCGTTCAACAAATCGGTCGCGAGCGACTCGACCGTGTAGCGCGCTTTCTTTACTCCCAGGTCCGCGCGGGCCGCTTCGATCGGCAGCTCGCGTCCTTCGGAAACGCGCGCCTGGACGATTTCGAAAACGCGCGCCAGATTCTCGGCCTGCCTTTGCGCGGCCTGCTGGCTGAGCGCGGCTTCCTCGGCATCCAGGAACAGAGAGGCAACGCGAAAAGCGATTTCGTCCTCCTGGCGCCCGGATTCGATCTCAGTAGCGTGGAGATTTTCTTTCGCCTGCGCGATCTGATAGGTCTGCGACCGGTCAAACAGCGACATCTGCGTCCGCATCTGAAAGATGGAGGGCGCGGCGCCGTCGACGCTGGCCGGAAAACCAGTCGAATACGCCGCGCCGCTGCCCGCGAATACCTTGGGCGAAAACGGATCGCGCGCGATGGTGATCTGGTTCCGCGCCTTTTGTTGATCGAGCCGCGCCAGCATCAGGTCCGGATTCTGCTGGAGCGCCAGATCCAGCGCCTGCCGCAGCGTCATGGTCTTCACTTCCGCGGCGGCGCACACGGCGCTTAGAAAAAGACAGAAGAGCATCCTCATACTGTCCACCGTAGTATAATCGGCAGCGAGTTTTCTTCGAGGAGCCCTCATGCCTGATTCCAGCCGCATCCGATTCACACTCGCCGCAGCGGTCGTCGCCACATTCGCGTTCGCCGCTTCGAACGAACCCAATTCCCAGCCCAACCCGTATAAAACCGTCACCGGATGGTTCAAGCTCCCCGAGGGAAGGACCATGGGGTCGAGCAGCGCCGTCGACGTCGATTCCAAGGGGCACATCTGGATGGCGGAACGATGCGGGGCGAACACTTGCGCCGGCAGCGCCGTCGACCCGATCCTCGAGTACGACGTGAACGGCAAGTTATTGAAAAGTTTCGGCGGCGGGATGTTCATTTTCCCGCACGGCATCTGTATCGATAAGGACGACAACGTCTGGATCACCGACGGCCAGGGGAAGGACGGCATAGGTCATCAGGCGATCAAGTTCAGCCCGGATGGGAAGGTCCTGATGCGGCTCGGCAAAGCCGGCGTCGCGGGCAGCGGAGAAGGCGAGTTTATCGCGCCGAATGACGTCGCCATCGCGCCCAACGGCGATATCTTTGTGGCCGAAGGACACGGCGGCAAGGTCACCAACAACCGCATCAACAAGTTCGACAAGAATGGCAAGTTCATCATGATGTGGGGCAAGAGCGGGACCGGATCGGGCGAATTCGATCAGCCGCATTCGCTGGCGTTCGACTCTAAGGGACGACTATTGGTCGCCGATCGCAACAACAACCGCGTCCAGTTCTTCGATCAGAACGGCAAGTTTATCGAAGAATGGACCCAGTTCGGCCGCCCGAGTGGTTTGTTTATCGACAAACACCAGATGCTGTACGTGGCCGACTCCGAGTCGGGATCGGTGTCCCGCAATCATCCTGGTTGGAAACGGGGCATCCGAATCGGAAGCTTAAAGGACGGTGTGGTCACCGCGTTCATTCCGGACCCGGACGAAAACGCCAAGGGTACCAGTGCCGCCGAAGGCGTTGCGGCAGATGCACAGGGAAACGTCTATGGCGCGGAGGTCGGTCCGAAAGACGTAAAGAAGTACGTCAAGAAGTAGCACCGGAGGTAACGCGGGCGCCCAGGTGGGACATTTTGTCGCAGTACCTGTTGTCGGGCTGCCTGTTTGTGCACTACCGGGGCTGATCGACGATGTCCAGAAAACGTTCCAGCCGGGCTGCCTGTATCTTCAGTTCGGTCAGGGATGAAACAAAACCCGCGCGCGTCTTGCTGGGCGCTCTGTGAAGTGCTTCAAACTGCGACTGTAATTGCGATTCCGCTCTGCGCAGCGCGCGCAAACGTCCATAGATGACTGGTTCAAGCTCAATACTGGTTGCCATGATTCCTCCGATAGCGACTCACGTGTTGTTGGTAAGCATTTTCATTGCCACTAAAATACAACTATGCAGCTCGACAGGCGAACATTACTGAAGCTCCTCTCGACGCCGCTCGTCACGGCGCTGCCCTCCCCAGGGGGTGGGCTCCCTCTCCGGACCCCGATTGTCATCTCCGGCGCCGGCATCATCGGCGCTTCGATCGCGTACCATTTGGCCAAACGCGGCGCGCAGGTGACCGTTCTCGAAAAGCAGCGCCCCGGAGCCGGAGCCACCCAGAACTCCTTCGCCTGGTTGAACGCGTTCAAGCGGCCGCAGCCGTATTATGAGCTGAGCCTGCTGGGAGTCCTCGGATGGCGGCGCCTTTGTACAGAGATCGGCAGCGAACTCGATTTGCAATGGGGTGGAACCGTACAATGGTCCGTTTCCGGCGCGCCAGCGACCGCTCTGGGCAAAACCGTCGAGATGTACCGGCGCTGGGGTTATCCCACGCATCTGGTGGATGACGCGGAATTCTCCCGCCTGTTGCCGGGGATCGATCGAGGACCGCTGGGCGCGGCATTATTCAGTGAACTCGAAGG
>Ga0302324_100030932_pt1 | contig 10109 bp, 4 predicted proteins | sample Palsa_T0_1_FD_201949 | JGI IMG/M metagenome (GOLD analysis project Ga0302324, IMG submission 201949) | Peat permafrost microbial communities from Stordalen Mire near Abisko, Sweden - Palsa_T0_1 | ecosystem: Environmental > Terrestrial > Soil > Palsa > Peat permafrost | place: Sweden: Abisko... | reverse complement strand
CTCCATACCGGGAGCGCTCACCTTAATCCTGTAGGTAGCGGCAGGCACGTTCAGTGCACGGAATGTGCCGCTCCCGTCGGCTGTCGTATCACGCGTAGTGGCGCCTGTCGCCTGGTTGATGATCTGCACATGAGCCCCGGGAATCGCGGCGCCCGAGGGATCAACCACAGTGCCCGTAATCAGGCCAGTCTGTGCGTGTAGCCTGGCGCCGGGGAAGAACACGGCGAGGAGTGCCAGCAACGCGACCTGAAAGAAGAATCCTGGCTTCAGGATTCCAGCGGGATAACTTGTGGCGTTCGAAGGCAGGATTTGGGTCGAATAAAAGGCAGGGCTCTGCCACAACTTCTTGCAGCACATATTTCCTCCAGAAAGCGCACGAACGAGTCTTTACTATCGTTACTGCCTCACACCGCACCCGCGGGTTGGCAGGTCTTTCGGCGATCTGTCATTTTCAGAACTTGCGAGAAGAGGATGATCGACCGTGGGCGAGATTACCGAAAGCAGCATGCCGCTGTCAAGGTCACCATCAGCAGAACAATCGTTTCTTTAAAGGGAAGTTCGTGTCATCGAAGCGAGTCTGGCGACGGCATGCGTCTTTTTTTTGCCTTCTACGTCATGCGTTTTCCTGCGACAAAAGCAACCTGAACGCCATGGGGGACGCGAGGGTGGATATGAAATCCAGGTATCCGCTTTCGACCCGCAGGATTAGTAACAGAGTTACGCACATATGAGCGATGTTGATATTTCGCCACTGAATATGATCAACAAATATTGACCGCCCGGACCATCATCCAGTTGTTCCCGGTGACAGGAAGCCGTTGGAGCGTGGTATGTCGAAGTTGAGAATCTCCAGGGACCATAGATCGAGTTACGCGAAGCGTAGCTTCCGCGCGCGAAGAGGAGAGGTCTCGATTCTGACCTCCTATCGCGGGCCCTCAGCCGGCATGCTATTCCCCCCTGGGGGTCGTTCGCTCCGGGTGCAGGCAGCCCACAAGGCAGAACAGAACGGATTCTGTTCTGTAAAGAGAGGTTTCCAAGGAATCGCCCCGCGGCAATAGGCTCCAGGCGCCGAGAGGCTGTCAAGCGATTTGTTTTCAGTTTTATTGGGGCTGGCTACGAGCGAGCCCCGCAACCGCAGTTAGGGCGGGATAACTGGAAAACTTTTCGTTTTGACAACCTACGACCAACAATGCAACACTCCGTCTTGCCCTTGAAGAAAGCACCTGAAAAGGATGGACCGGTAACCCTACGCACCCTGGCGAGCCACCTTGGGCTGTCGCTGACGACTGTATCCGTCGTCGTGAGCGATGCGCCGGCTGCGCAGGCGATTCCGCTCGCCACCAGGAAGCGAATCCTGGCCGCGGCTAGCGAGTTGCAGTATCGACCCAATTACTTCGCCCGCTCGCTGCGCAAGAAGCGCAGCATGTCCGTGGGCGTGTTGGTGTCTGAGATGAGTGAGGGCTATTTCACGCTGGTCATGAATGGCGTGGAAGAGTACCTGATGGCGGCGAAATACTTCTACCTAATGGCCGCACATTACTGGCAACCGGAACTGCTCGCGGAATATCCGCGCATGTTGCTCGAACGCTCCGTGGACGGACTACTTCTGGTGAATACTCCGACTCCGCCGCAGGTCTCGGTGCCAATCGTGTCCATCTCGGGCCACCAGGATGTTGCCGGAGTAACCAATATCCAACTGAACCACAAGCGGGCCGCTTATCTCGCACTCAAGCATCTCGCGGACCTGGGACACCACAGAATAGCGTTCATGAGAGGCCAGGAACAGACGGTGGATACGGACTATCGTTGGCGGGAGATCATGGAAACAGCCTGCGCCTTCGGGCTGGAGGTGCACCAGGATCTACTGATAAAGCTGACTGAGAACAGTTGGTCGCCCGCCCTGGGGTACGGCCCGGTAAAGGCGCTGCTGTCGCGTACCAGGAATTTCACCGCGCTTTTCGCATTCAACGATATCGCTGCCTTCGGGGCCATTCGAGCCCTCCACGAAGTTGGACTCAGGGTCCCGCAAGACGTCTCCGTGATCGGCTTCGACGACGTGCTCAGCGCCCCCTTCGGCATTCCCAGCCTGACCACCATTCGCCAGCCGCTCCGTGCCATGGGGCAAGCGGGCGCCGAAGCATTGCTGAACCGGATCAACCATCCCAAGGCGCCCTACGCTGCACAGGTGATCATGGAACCGGAACTCGTCATACGAGAATCCACCGCGCGGGTCTCGTCCGGAAATCCTTCGTTGGCGCGGAAGCATAGCGAGGCTCCTGTACATGCGCAACGCCGGGGTCGCAACTAAAGCATTTTCACTTCTGGCGCATTGCTAAGCCGTGGCCTGTCCTCGAGGAAAAGCCGCACTTCGCCGAACTCGACCGTGCACAAAGGAAGTGGAAATGCTCTAAATTCTCTGCCGCTTATCCGCGCTGATACTTCGCAACGCGGTTTGGCATTCCTGCTCCAGCAACGCCAACAGTTGGTCCATGTGTTCCGTACGTGTACGAAAGTTCACCGGGCTGATGCGAAAGTACGCCTTCCCTTTCAGCTCCGTGGTCGAGAACCAGAATTTCCCGCTCTGCTCCACTCGCCTGGCAACCTCCGCATGTAGTTCTTTGGATTGCGCCTCATCCAGATCCGCGCTTCGATAACGAATGCAGATCGCCGACAGCACCGGTTCACTTGCCGCCTCGAAGTCAGGATGTTTTTCTACCAGCGAGTAAAGGTGCTTCGCCTGGCATACATTGTTGTCGATCCATTCCCCGATCTGGCGTGCTCCGTAGCGCTTGAAACTCATCCACACTTTAAGCCCGCGAAAGCGTCTCGACTGCTCGAAGCTGTGAACGTAATACTGGTAACGCTCGTTCGCGCGATCGAACTCGTCGGTAAGATATGCGGGCTTAAGGCCGAAAGACGCGGTCAATCGACGGTCATCCTTAACCAGGATCGCACCCGCATCCAGCGGCGCGTAGAACCACTTGTGGGGATCAATCGTGACCGAATCCGCAAGCTCTAATCCCTGGTCGCCCATGGGCCATGCGTGGGAAAGCAACATGCCGCCGCCATAGGCGGCATCGACGTGCAGCCACATTCCTTCGCGATCCGCGATCGCCCGCAGCGCGCGCACCGGATCGATCGCCCCGGTGTTGGTGGTTCCGAAAATGCCCACGATGCACATCGGACGTATGCCGGTTTTACGGTCCTCCACGACGGCTGCCTCGAGCGCATCCAGCTGTATGCGGAATTCCTGGTCGGTGGGCAGCGCGCGCAGCGCCAGGCGTCCCAGCCCAACAGCGTCCACCGCCTTGTCCACCGAGACGTGCCGTTCTTCCGACGTGTAAACAGCCCATCGTTCCTGGACTCCCTGCTGCTGAATCCGGTCACCGGAAACGGAGTCCCGCGCCAACTTGAGCCCGGTGAAGTTCGCCATCATCCCGCCGCTCGTCAGGTTGCCGCCCGCAGCCTCACCGTAACCCACCAGGTCAGTGAGCCAGCGGACGGTGCGTCGCTCCATCGCGACCGCGCCGGGCCCAAGGGTATAGGTCCCAATGTTTTGATTGAGAGCGGAGCAAATGAAGTCCGCGATGATTCCAATTGGACTCGGTGAGGGCGTAATCAACCCCACATAGCCCGGGTGTCCGACATGGGTACAGTTTGGCAGAAGCTTCTGCTCCAGCTCACCCAGAACCGACTCCGCAGAGCTGGGATCCTGAGGCAGCGCCTCGGCGAAGAGCTTGGTAAGGGTTGCCGGCTGCACATCGGGAAACACCGGTCGGTCCTCAATTTTCTCCAGATACTCAGCCAGTAGATCCACCACTTGATGCCCGACTTCGCGAAATTCACGCACGTTCATCAACCCTCCTTTGTCATCCCGCCTGCCCCGGCATGTCGGGGGAGCAACCAGTTTGCCTGAGGCAAGCTGAGAAAGAAATGACACTCCAAAATCGCCATGAATACGAGGCCCGGAGGGCTGGGCTGACCATTCCCGAAGAATGACCTGCTTGCCCCGGCGTGCCGCGGGGCCTGCCGTGGGAGCGCCGTAGGCGCGGCACTAAACCTGGGCCCGCTCATCAGGAGCTAACTCCTGCCGCGCTCCCGGTCTGCGATCGTGGTTCCACCCATTCAAAAAGTGAAAGAAAATCCACCGCCGATGCGGCGCTGGCGCATGGGTCCCTGGAGTATGGGTCCAACGTAAGTAAGAGTGGCATCCGTCACCTCGACACCGCTGAGAATGGCAGACTTCGACTTGGTCCAGAAATCGGGCTGCGACACCAGCGTCTCGCGATAATCCAAGCGAAACATCCATCGGGGCGTGACTCGATAGCGAATGCCCGAGCCGTAATTGAATCCAGGCTGAAAGATGCCGCCGCCCTCCAGAGGAGGCGTGCTGCCAAAATTATAGGCAGCACTCAGGAGCCCTATGTTACTAAGCCCCAGGCGAAAGTAGCTGGGCGCCTTTTTGATCGGGGCGTCATCCAGGTGCATGAGCTGCAGAGCAGGCCCAACGGCGAAATAGGGCCGCAACCGCGACGTCCTTGGACGCATATTGATAAGAAGGTTGTACGACATCTGAGAAGTCCGCAGCCCGGTGTCGGCGAAAGCAAATGCACTCTGCACCGTAGAGGTTGTGGTGTCGTTATCCACCACCGTTAACCCCAATCGAAAGGTACTGAAACTGTAGTTGTAGCTAAATTCCTGGGAGAAATACTTCTGCGAGTCCAGGGTGACGGACCCCCCAAGATTCCAACCGTTGTGCATGGAGTTGCCGAGCGCGATCACGACTTGCTCCCCAGGAGGGTTGGTGGAGTCTATGATGAAGCCGATTTCGCCGCCATTTCCGCCGCCATAGCTTAACCAGGATCCACGAAAGCCGATCTCGACCGAAGGCGGCCGCCAACGATCAGCTGCGTCCATCGTCTCTGGGGTTCCGTGCACGATCGATGAGGACGAGAATGTGTAATCGTTCTGGTGTCCATCGGTCCCCTTGATGGTGTATTTGTCCCCCTCGACATCCATGCTTCTTGGGGCACGCGGAGTGTCCTTCCTCTTCATTTCCGTAATGCCGGTGCGAATGCCCGAATAAGCCATGACGCCCACGTTGTCGCGCAGAATATTGTTCTTGAGCGTTAGCACGGTTTGCCGCGACACACGGTCCGCGCGATTGCCATGGACCGGCACGGTAGCACTCTCAAGCACCGTCGTATCTTGCGTTCTGCGGCAGTCGTTCAACTGCAGCACCGCGATTCGTCCGTCCGTGATCAGATCTTCCCCGGTTCCATTCTTTGCGTCCTTGGGAATCCAAGGCCGGGTAACCAGTTGCACACTCGAAACGCACCCGGTAAAGATCAGATCGTTGACGACTTTGGCGCGTTCGTTGTCGATGTGACTGTCGATCAGGTGGATGAACGTTTTGTTCTTCTTGGAGAAACCGATGCCCGTGTCATGCGTCGATGAGGAGGTCCAGACGTTTTGGTTATACCAGTCGAGAGAACTCGCCCATATGCGAAGATGGTGCCGTTTGGAGAAGGTATTCAACGTCTTGGCGTAGGCATAAGCAGGAGCCTGGTCGCCGAGCAGCAAAGTCGACATGGGTGCGCTTTTGTAACCCTGATTCTCGGCAACCGAGCGTATCGTGGCATAGGTTGACTCGGCGGTGAGCGAGTCCACTTGCACCCAGTCACTGGCGGCGAAGGCTCGCTCCACAGCGCCGGCGCTGCCGATAAATATCAGGTTGGTTACGTCGGACGGGATATGACCTTTTTGGGTATATGTCCGAAACGGCAACTGCTCCACCAGATGGCTAAGCTCTTTCTTCATAGCATCCGTGGTCGCAATGGGAGGAACGAGCGCTGCTTCCTCCTTCGGAAGGACAATAGGAGCCGTTAGCTCAGCAATTAATTCCGTGCCCACGGGTAAAGAAATCTCGGGCTCTGAGAATCTGAGGACGGAAGCGGAAGCAGCGGTAGTGAAGATGGCTGCGATCGGGTCGCCAAAAGCAAGGCTGCCGATAACGCCCGAAGCGCGATTGCTCAAGGTGGCGGTGGAACGGATTCCCTGGATGCCGCCATGCTTGTCCACAGATTCCCGGGCATTCTCCACTTCCGTAATGCGGCATTGCAACGGAAAGCTTTTTCCGTCGGAAAGAAGCACGCGATCGAACTGCAGTTGGATGCGGGCGGTTTCATGGACAACCCCGATCCCCACCTTGCGCACCGACACAACGGAGCCTTCCACGGTAGTTCCGAGAGGGAGCAGCATATCGCCTCCCTCTGTCACTGGAGCGATCAAAACGCCCGAGATCCTGGTCCCTTTCTTTGTGGCGTACGAGCTGATCGGCTCCTTTAGGCGAATCTCCAACTTGGTCCCGGTTGAAACCGGGTCGGCAAACGCGTGCAGTCCGGCCAGGGCCAGCACTGCAAAGCAGCACTCGATAAGCCGGATTTTGCCCCGCTTAGACCTTCCGGCCGAACCTGCGGCGCAGGCAGAAAAATCGGATTCCAGGCCATCTCTTGAACTGCTGATGGACAAAGTGCTCACCTCAGGAAGCCTTCAGCATAAATTCACGTTGTGCGGGTAACGCATTTCAGTCTACAGGGGCACACGTCCGCTGGTGCCTTTGGGGGTAAATTGACTTTACAGCCAGCTCGATATCGTCGCCAACCTTTTTCACATCCGGTCCGGAACCAGCCGGAGCGCATGAAGATCGCTGATTCCAGGAAATCCGGTGGAGTAGTGGTACTCTATATCCCCTGCTGGCAAAAAAATCACATAGGCCCTGATGTATCCGCTCGCGCGGAACGACTGCGCGGGGATAAAAATGGAGGATCCGAGAAAATGATCTTTCCCGGTCGCTGGGGCTTCCTTTGTACAGCTTTCCTGGTTATTCTGTTGTGTCCTTACCGCGTCTTCGCCGTAGATAAGTTGCTCATCGTCAACGGTACGAATCTGACCATGAAACCCGGGCAGACGGAGCCGTTCGTCGGCTACATCCTGGTGGGCAGCGACGGAAAGATCAAAGCGATCGGCAAGGGCAACCCTCCCCCAGGCATGCAAGCGCAGACCACCTACGACGCCAAAGGAAAGTTTGTTCTCCCAGGCTTCATTTCTGCCCACAGTCATCTGTCGGAGAGTGCCTTTCGCGGACTGGCTACTGACCAATATGTCTACCAATACCCTGCCCTGACGGGCTGGGTGGAAGCACTGGAAACCCGGGAACTGGGGACCCGTCCGGAAGACTACTACTGGTTCACCCTGCAAGGCGCCCTCGATCACCTGGTTCACGGAATCACCTCGGTTTACAACTTCGCCTATGCGCGCAAAGATGATGAGGCTTTCGAGGAATATCAGTGGCGGGCAGAGCTCGATTCCGGAATGCGCTTTATTCATTCCTACGAGCCGTCAGGCAGCTCAACCCCGGAAGTTCGCCGAGCGAACCTGGAGAAATTTCTTGCCTATGCCAGGAAAGATATGTCCCGCCCCACCGTCCTGAAGATGGCATACTCCGGCTGGATTACCACTCCGCAGGCCCTTCAGCTCGATGCTTCGTTTCTGCGCGATTACCATCTCTACTCGGAGATTCACTACCTGGAGTCTCCAGTGAACCAGCAGGCACAGCGCGACAATTTCAGGTACATTACCGCAGTCAACATCCTGGGCCCGAACGTGAGCTTTGGGCACTTCATCCATACCGATGATGCAATCTTGAAGACGGTGGCGGCCGCCGGCTCCGGAATGGTATGGAACCCAATGTCGAATGGCCGGCTCGCGTCGGGCATCGCCGACATTCCCAAATATCGAAAGATGGGTGTCAAGGTGGGCATGGGGGTGGATGGCGAAGGAAGTTCAGACCTCCCGGATCCATTCGAGAATATGCGCATGGGGCTCTATGTCATTCGCGCGAAATACGAAAGCGCGAAAATCCTGCAGCCCATTGACGTGCTGCGCTTCCACACCATGGGGAGCGCGGAGGTTCTTGGGGTCGCGGACAAAGTGGGCAGTCTCGAAGTAGGCAAGTTTGGCGACATAATCATTGTCGATCCCAAACTGGTCGAGCGCGGACCTATCGTCGATCCCTATGCCGCCGTGGTGCTGGCATGCAATGCGATGAATATTGCGAAAGTGTATGTCGGCGGCGACTTATTGGTGGACACTTACCATTTGCAGAGGAACGACATGAGTAAAGTATCCCTCGAAGTCAATCAACGCGTCGCGCGACTACACTAGATCTGCAAATAGTAAGGCCTCTTGGCGAATCGTGTGCGAGGCATCAATGGCCGGCAAGTATCGAATAGGGCGTCGGGATTTTTTCAAACAGGCTGCGGGCGCTATCGGCGCTACCACGCAAATTCCCCACTGGTCTCCGTTTGCAGAGGCGGAGACTTCGACGCCACACGCCCAAGGCGCGGAAAAGATCGCGTTCCCACGCGTCTTCACGGGCGAGCAGCTCAAGATGCTTGCCTTCCCGCTGGGCGGCGTCGGCTCCGGAAGCCTGGCCCTGGGAGGGCGAGGTCAGCTGCGCGATTGGGAGATATTCAATCGGCCGAACAAAGGCTTTTCGCCGACATACGCGTTTCCTGCGATCTGGATCAAAGCCGGCGATGCGAAGCCTATCGCGCGCGTTCTGGAAGCACGCATTCTGCCGCCGTATGAAGGCCAGGACGGCTTGGGCTCGAACAATTCGCCGGGGTTAAGCCGCATCGCCACCGCCGAATTTACCGCGCAGTATCCGCTCGCACATCTTCAATTCAAAGACCCCAGCCTGCCGGTCAAAATTGAGCTCGACGCTTTTTCGCCCTTCATTCCGCATGATCCTGACGCCTCGGGTCTTCCTGTTGCAATCTTGCGCTATCGCGTGAGCAACGCAGGGCGTTCAAGCGCCACCGTCGCCATTTCGTTTTCCATCGACAATCCGGTGAAGGCCCCCTCCAGAACCGACCAGGCACGGGACCCCAAGGACCCGCGTGTGAATGAGCACCGCACGGCTAACCAGCTGGAAGGTCTCCTGATGACCAATCCAAGCTTGGCCGCCGGCGACCCGATGCAGGGCGGCTTTGTCCTCGCAGCTATTTCCAATCAGAGTGCGCGGACCACGCATTGGCGCGGTTGGCCGCGAGGGCGCTGGTGGAATTCGCCCATGTTGTTTTGGGATGCTTTTTCGCGGGACGGCGAACTGCTGGACGAGCCGGCATCCCTGAGCGCGGTCGGGGCACTTTGCCAGCAGAGATCGATCCCGGGCGGCGGGTCAGCGGAATTCACTTTCCTATTAGCCTGGCACTTCCCCAACCGCACACCGGAATGGTGTGGATGGGACTCTCCCCCGGGCGAGGGCCACACCATCATCGGCAACTACTATGCCACGCGCTTCAAAGATGCGTGGGAGGTGGCCGAATATACGGCGACAAATCTCGAGTCGCTGGAAACCCGCACGCGCACCTTTGCCAACGCACTCGCCGCCAGCACGCTGCCCGCGGCGGTTAAAGAAGCGGCGAGCGCTAACCTTTCCACGCTGGCAACGACCACCTGCTTTCGCACCGCGGATGGCGAATTCCATGGCTTCGAGGGCTCCGACGACCATTTAGGCTGCTGCTTCGGAAATTGCACCCATGTGTGGAATTACGAGACAGCAACCGCCTTTCTCTTTCCTTCGTATGCGCGATCGCTACGTGGAGCTGCCTTTGGGTACAGCATGGACGACCAAGGCGGCATGCGTTTTCGCCAGCTGCTTCCAGACGGCAAGCAGAAGTACCACATCGCAGCGGCAGACGGCCAGATGGGGCAGATCATCCACGCCTACCTGGATTGGAAACTTTCCGGAGATGAGGCGTGGCTTAAGACCATGTGGCCGCGCGTGAAGAAGGCCATTGAGTTCGCCTGGATCCCCGGAGGCTGGGATGCGAACCGTGACGGTGTCTTGGATGGTGTTCAGCACAATACCTATGACGTTGAGTTCTACGGCCCTAATCCCCTCTGCGGCATCTACTACCTGGGAGCCTTGCGCGCGGCCGAAGAGATGGGGCGTGCCGCAGGCGATGACGCCTCGGCGAATGAGTATCGAAGACTGTTTGAGATGGGCAGTCGCTGGATCGACGCCAACCTCTTTCGCAATG
>Ga0302324_100030929_pt1 | contig 10110 bp, 7 predicted proteins | sample Palsa_T0_1_FD_201949 | JGI IMG/M metagenome (GOLD analysis project Ga0302324, IMG submission 201949) | Peat permafrost microbial communities from Stordalen Mire near Abisko, Sweden - Palsa_T0_1 | ecosystem: Environmental > Terrestrial > Soil > Palsa > Peat permafrost | place: Sweden: Abisko... | reverse complement strand
CTCACGAGTTCCCCTACTCGTGTCCGTGCTAATTAACGTGTCGTAGAGGTTTGGCGCGCACATTGCCCCCCTACACCCGTACTTTGTAATCTCGTAGCGGTTTGGCGCCTGTTCCAATTGGGACCAAGCCCGTCCCGACGACGCGGCTGTAGGTACGGGAAGAAAGGTGCTAGCGGCGTCATAATGTTCGTCAGTATAAGATCGAAATTCCTTGCATCGTTCGGCATCATGCTGGTGCTGATATGCGGATTAGGCGCTTTCTCGCTTTCGCAGTTCGCCACCATGGCGGAACTCAACCGTTACTCCAACTCCAATATACTCCCTGGCGTGGCTGTCGGTGGCCGACTTGACAGTGAAATCGGCGACGTACGGATAGCCGAGGCCGAGCACATGCTAACAAGCGATCCCGCGCTGAGAGCCGAGGCGGAAGGATCGCTCACCACTACAATGAGATTGATCGTCGCCGATCTTCGCTCGCTTCGATATTCGGTCGGCGATGCCCAGGAAAGTCGCGTTGACGCGTTGCTGAATGAAAGAATCCCGACGTTCATACGCGTCAACGACAAATTCATGGCGCTGTCGCGCGCTCATCGTATTGGCGAAGCCAATGCGCTCTTCATGGGCGATTTGGATCGCAACTTCGATCAGATCAGCATTCTCATCGACCGCTATATCGCGATCAATAAATCGCAGGCCGATCAAGCGAGCCTGAAGGGCACGGCCACGGCGCGGGATTCCACGTACGTCATTTGGACGGCGATCGTCTTGGCAATCGGCGCCGCGATGGGAGTTTTCGTCGCGCTCGTGCGAATTGTCATTTCGCCTCTCGTATCGATGACGCGCGAATTGGCCGAGCTCACGAGAGGTGGCCCAAACGACGATGCGGCGGTGGCGCGTCCCGAGAGCGAAATCACCGAATTGGCGCATGCGATCGACCATTTCAAGGCGGCTGCGGTCATCTTGCGGGCCGCCAAAGAAGAGGCCGAGGCGGGCACGCGGGCGAAATCCGAGTTTCTTGCCAATATGAGCCATGAAATCCGAACACCGATGAACGGAGTTCTCGGAATGACGGGACTCCTCCTGGAGACGAATCTGGATGCGGAGCAGCGGGGCTTCGCCGAAATCGTCAACGAGTCCGGCGAAGCACTTTTGACGGTGGTGAACGACATTCTGGACATTTCGAAGCTTGAGGCTGGCAAGCTCGAAGTCGAGACCATTGACTTCGATCTCGTCGCCACGGTCGAGAGCGCCGCGGCCCTCATGGCGTCCAAGGCGCGTCAGAAACAGATCGACATGGTTATGTTCGTGGCGCCAGAAGCCCGCGGCGCCTATCGCGGCGATCCGACACGCGTTCGCCAAATTCTCCTCAACCTGCTCAACAATGCCATAAAGTTCACTGAGAAGGGCGGTGTTTCCATTCAGGTCGCCGTGAAAATCGGCCATATGCACACGAACGACACGCACGCCGTGCCGCTGCGCTTCGAGGTCGCCGATACCGGCATGGGGATGGCGGAGAGCGTGCATGAGAAGCTCTTTCAGAAGTTCAGCCAGGCGGACAGTTCGATGACCCGTCGTTTCGGCGGCACCGGCCTCGGCCTTGCGATCTGCAAGCAACTCGTTGAACTCATGCACGGTGAAATCGGCGTCACCAGTGGCGCCGGTATGGGTTCAACCTTCTGGTTCGAAATCCCCTTCGAGAGGTCGACCGCCCATGTGGCCGACCGCGAGACGCTGCCGGCTCACTTCAAGAAGCTCTGCGTTTTGCTGGTCGACGACATCGCGATGAACTTGACGATCATGACCAAGCAGTTGAAAGCCTTCGGCATAACCGTCACGAGCGTCGCGGACGGCTTTGCGGCCATAGCGGAGCTTGAGCGCGCTTGGCACAGCGGCAAACCCTACGATCTGGTATTCCTCGATCAGATGATGCCAGGCTTGACGGGCGACGGGCTGGCCACGCAAATTAGAGCGAACGACCACCTCGCTGACACCAAACTTGTGATTGTGTCCTCGGCCGGTCGCGGCGGCGTCAAGAATTGCGCCGGTCTGCACCTGGAAGCGATTCTCGAGAAACCTGTTCGCCATCAGGAATTGCTCGACACGCTGATCAACATATACAGCACACGGCCGGACTTCACTCCGTTGCCGTCGACTCCCGACGGCGTCGGCGGGAAGCGGCCCACGAATGTAACGGTCTGCTCGCTTCGCGTTCTTCTCGCTGAAGACAACAAGATCAACCAACAATTCGCGACGGTGTTCCTTGAAAAAGCCGGGCACAGCGTCGAAGTAGCCGAGAACGGCAATCATGCCGTCGATGCGATTCGCCGCTCCACGTTCGACGTTGTGCTGATGGACATGCAGATGCCCGAGTTGGACGGCATAGGGGCAACCCACCAGATTCGCGCGCTGCCGGAGCCTAAATGCAGCATCCCTATTATTGCCATGACGGCGCATGCGATGGCCGGCGCCAGGGAAGAATATCTCGCCGCCGGTATGAACGATTATATCTCGAAGCCGGTTCAACCGGCGCTGCTGCTATCCAAGCTCGCGGATATCGCGCGGAAATCCGCGCAACACATACCGCAATCTCCGCCAGGAGCCAGCGTGACAACACAGGCTGCTGCTGTCGACGACGAAGACTGTCAGCGGCCGCCCCTTGATCTGAATTTGCTGACAGAACTGGAAACAAGACTTTCTATAGCCACGCTCAAGGGCCTCATTTCGCTCTATCTGACGGATATAAGGCTTCAGCTCGCATTCATTGCGGAGCGCGCGGCGCGGGGCGACCTTGAACGCATTTCGCAAGCTGCCCATGACATTGTCGGGACCGCCGGCAATATGGGCGCGATACGTACGAGCGCGGTGGCGCGTCGGCTGGAAACCGCTTGCGGTAGCGCGGACGCTGAACTGATGCATCACTTGGTCGACGAACTGAACAGCGCCTGTAAGGAATCCTGCGCCGCTCTAGGAACTTGGTCGGACGAAAGAGCGGAAAATGGGCAATCGGCTATTGCGAGCTAGACGTGGAGCGCCGAGGTGTCGCCATCGTGCGTCGAGGAAGAAGCTAGCCGCCCCGGCAGCTATAGCCTCAACCCAACTCTTGGAGTGCCATCGCCATGGTAGAGACATCTGCATCCCCGGCTCATAGAAGCGGCCCAGGCTTCAAGCGGGGGAGACAAACATCGTTCTCCCGTCCGCTGCGCGTGCTGTTGGCGGAAGACAACAAGATCAACCAACAATTTGCGACGCTCGTTCTGACCAATGCCGGACACAGCGTTGAAATCGCGGGAAACGGCCGTGAAGCGGTCGACGCGCTCGGACGGTCCGATTTCGACGTCGTGTTGATGGACATCCAGATGCCGGTGCTCGATGGCGTACAGGCGACGCAGGAGATACGCGCGTTGCCCGAGCCCAAAAGCAGCATTCCCATCATAGCTGTGACGGCGCACACGATGGCCGGAGCGAGAGAAGAATACCTTGCCGCTGGGATGAACGATTACATTGCAAAGCCGTATAAGCCGGGATTGCTATTAGCCGCGCTCACTAAATTGACCAGCCGCGGCGCCACGCCGATTCCAGTTGCGACATCGCAGGTACCTGAAGCCGGTGCGCAGATCGACGACCTACCGGTGCTCGATCTTGAACAACTCTCGACACTCGGCCTGGTCTTCTCTGCGCCGAAAATCAGGACCCTTGCTTTGCTTTATATGATAGATGTTGAAGGCCGACTTGTGTTGATGGCGGAATGCCGCGCCAAGAATGATTTCGATGGCGTTTCCCGGCAAGCCCACATGATTGTCAGCACAGCCGGCAATCTCGGTGCAAAGCAATCCAGCGCCATTGCGCACAGTTTGGAGGTTTCTTGCGTGGAACGGAACGATGCGCGCGCCGATCAATTGATCACCGAGCTACGTACCTCATGTGCGCTGTCTTCCCGTGCGATCAAGGATTGGCTAGGCGTTGAACCGACGACGACTCGTCGTGGAGCCGGCTGAAAGAACGAGGCGAGTGCCGCCGACGGTTTTGTCGCCATTCACGCGCCGGACGCAAACACGATATCGGTTCGCCGTCGCCGCTGGTAGCGAAGGATTCGGCAAGTTTTGATTTTGGCGGCTCTCGAAACGACCTCGCCGGCGTGGGCTGGCCCGCCCTATGTAACCGACGATCCGGAACCCACCGATTACCAGCATTCGAAATATACGCCTACGCAGACGGCACGACGGCGTTGATACTTTTTCATCGGACAAGGCCGATTGTCGGCGGATAATGGTTTTTAGGGCGGGAGGGTTTGGGTGTTGCGGGCGTTGGATTTATGAGATTCGGATATAAGTCGGGCGCGGGAGATGGTGCGGCGGGGGCCTATGGGGTGGATTGAACTGGGGTAATTCGCGGGCGGGGGGGTGTTTGGCATGGGGATGCAGTATCCCCCTCTGTATCCTCCGGCGTATCGCCCTCTGTTTCGCCCAAAGAAAAGGGGGATCGGTAGCGAGCCGGTCCCCCAGCGCCCCAGAAGGGAGTGTCTGTCGTTTGCGGACGCTTCGCGATTGGCGAGCGTCAGCAGAAGCTTTTCGCCTACCTTGATACGCGACCGACGTTAAGAACCCGTTCTGGTCGCCCGCCGTTCGGTCAAAAGAAAGGGGGACCGGTAGCGAGCCGATCCCCCAAGAACCCTAGAAGAGAGTGTCAGTGGTCTATGGGCGCGTCGCGATTGGCGATGCGTACATCGAGCCATTCCTCCACCTCCGCCAGCAGCCACGCGACCCGGTTCTGGCCAAGCCGAATCCTCTTCGGAAACTGCCCGGCTTTTTCGAGGCGTGCGATATGCTGAGGGCTGTACGGAATGCCACAGACGGTCCTTAGCTCCTTCTTCGATACGACTTGCTTGGGATACATCGAACTACTCCCTTGAAAGGGAGCGTCGACGCCCCGGTTGCGAAAGCCGCACCAGTGGGCATGCTCAATTTAGCGGTCCTACCCGGAACTGTCCCGTCCAATCTGGCACCGCGAGCGCACGCAGCGTTGAGGTTTCGTTGCCTTCCCACCGGTCTCTACGGCTGTAGGGAGGTAGAGGAGGTTGATAGCAACCTCCTTTTTTCCGACGATGATGGTGTCGGTAATGAGTTCCACCAGCTGTCTCTTTTCTTCAGGTTGGAACTGGTCCCATCCAGTGGCGAAGTCGGTCGCTTCGGCGATAGCGGCTCTCTCTCCCATGGCTGAGATACGCATCACATCGAGCTGGGCCTGTAGCCGGGGAAGTTCATCCTCCAGCTGGGTGCGGCGCTCGGTCAGGGGCTTGTGGCGGCGCCCAAAGTCTTCCTTGGACAGGCCGTCGGCGAGGTAGAGCTGATAGAGGCGCTCGTCCTCCTTTTCGATCCGGCCGAGTTCGGTCTCGGCCGACGCGACGAGCTTTCCCGCTTACAGCTTCAAGATGATAGACCTCGCGAACATTCCACTCGCGAGCCTCGGCGTACATGCGGGCGCGTTTTTCATGCGTCTGCGGGCTTTCGCCGCGTGCTTGATCTTCAGTCGATACCCGAAGCCAAATGCCCACTGATTTCTGCGGAGGCATGTCTCGTGATTGCTTGGACGACAAAGCGCTGCCCTTTCCATGGAATATGTGATTCTACGACGTTCATGGTATGTACTCAAGCGTTCTGAATTGAATTCTTGGGCGAGCCTAGTCGGCACTGGAATTGACTTGCGATTGGTTGAACTTAAGCCACAGTGTCTTACCGTCGTCCGAATTCCATAAGTCCGCCAATCCAGCTAAGCGGTTGGTGATTGCGTCGCCGGCACTAATTATCCGCCCCAGATCGTTATCCGGCACAGATCGACACCTTTCTCCGCGGACTCGTCATGGCGCCTCCAGAGATGGATCACTATTGGCGTAAATGTCACTCACCGGCGGGATCGCACCAAAAACTCGGCGCACGAGCAGAATACGGCAAATTGTTTCAGCGTGAAAAGAGTGGCCCGCCGTATCCGAAACCGCGCTTCGTTGCGCAACCCTCACACCGAAACGTTGACCAAGAGCTAATGTCATTGCGCACTATGCAAAGGCACTTACCGTCGGCACGTCCGCTATAGCTGCTTGCAAAACATCAAGTGTGATTGTAATCTTTTCAAGTATTAAATAAACAAAATTGAGTATATCGTTCACTTTCGTTTTTCTATGTCAAGGACTTTCTCTGGCAAGCACAAGACATCCCAAGCGACAACTGCGCCTATGTTGGCGCAAACCCTCTTCGACGGACGCGGCAATCGCAAGTATCTCACCGCACCGGAACGCCGGGCGGTTGCCGCGGCAGCGCTGCGGATGGCACCCAAGATAGCTACGTTTGTGCTGACGCTTCTCTATACCGGTCCTCGCATTTCGGAATTGTTGGCTGTGACCCCGGAGCGGATCGACCGCGCGAATGGCGCGATTGTTTTCGAGACGCTCAAGCGCCGGAAGCGGGGCGTGTTTCGTGCGGTGCCGATCCCTCCCGCGCTCCTCAAGCGATTGGATGCAGTACACGACGTGAATGCCGCGCAAAGCGATCCGGAGCGCCGCGACCGGCGTCTGTGGGACTGGGGCCGCACGACAGCCTGGAAACACGTGAAGTTCGTCATGCAGACGGCAAAGATTGGTGAGGCACTGGCCATGCCAAGAGCAGCGAGGCACGCATTCGGTGTGAACGCCGTGCAAAGCGCTGTCGCGTTGAACGTCGTACAGCGCTGGATGGGACATGCGCGGATCGAGACCACAGCGATCTACGCCGATGTTATTGGGAAGGAAGAGCAAGCGCTTGCTCGAAGGACGTGGACAAGTTTGGGAAAGCTACTCGACGCCAATTAGCGTGCTCGTGAGTCGCAAGCCAATGCCTGATACCTTGCCTGCGCCGATTCTCGATCTAATTCAGCAAGATGAGTGCAGGGCAAGCGCGCTTCTGGTGGTGGCAGGAATGACTATAGAGGCTGTCTAGGCGTACGCGCTTACATACTTGGATTTCAGTTACCTATGGTGCGTAATCTTTGTTGAAGAGTCTTACCGCACTTTCGTCTTGCAATACGACTAAATAGTGGACAACTCTAAGCGGGCAGAAAACCCGCGTTGTTGCGTATCGAACATTGTAACAAAAGCGCGTGAACCCGTTGTCTTCGGCTCAGCGCGGCGTCGCGTCTGTTCTTGCGTCATTCCAATGCTGGAAGCGGTGAAGCACGGTGCTATGTCCCCGGACTGTACATTTGCGCCTGCCAAATTATCGCTGATGTCGTTTGGTGCTGCCTGTCGATCGGAGAAAGATGATGAAAAAGCTGTTTGGCGGGTTGTTCGCGGTCCTGGTGCTTATGGCATCGCCTGTCCGCGCACAGTCGTGTACGTCTTTTCCGTACACCCTCACCAACGGCACGACCGCTGACGCCACGCAGGTCATGGCTGATTTTAGTTACCTCGGAAATGGCGGCTGTCTTGCGCCGCTCGCAAGCCCAAGCTTTACCGGCAAGGTCGGTATCAACTCGACATCGCCGCTCAACAGCCTCACGGTCGTCGGGAACACCAGCAGCGCCTACGGCTACACCGCTACGTTAAGCTCGAACGTGGGGACTTCAAGTGCATGGGGCGACCAACTCAATATCACGAATCTCGCATCGAATTGGGGCCTCCTTGCCGGATACGACGGATCGGGAGTGTCAACGAGCACCTATCATGGTGCGAATGCCGCGTATCTCATAAATGTCACTGATGGCCCGTTGAATCTTGGCGCGAACAATGGCGTTGACATCACGATAGCGCCCTCCGGATACGTCGGTATCGGCACGACGGCCCCCACCACTGGTCTCACGGTCGTCGGTCATAGCAGCGGCGACGGCGCCACGGCCGCGCTAAGCTCGAATCTGGGGACCGGGAGTGGAAACGGCAACCAACTCAATATCACGAATTCGACATCGAGTTGGGGACTCCTTGCCGGGTTTGATGGGTCGGGAGAGTCAACAAGTGGCTATCATGGTCCGAATGCCGCATATCTCGTAAACGTCGCCGATGGCCCGTTGATTCTTGGCGCGAATAACGCCGTCAATATGACGATAAATTCCTCCGGCAATATCGGCGTTGGCACGACGAATCCGTCATCGCTGCTGTCGTTAGGGACCGCTATAAATACTATTAAACTGGCCACATATGACGGCGGAAGTAGCGGGCTATACGGTATAGGCGTCAACGCCAGCGAATTGACATTTGGCGCCGATATCACCGCAACCGGCACGCCGCAAATGGTTTTGACGAGCGGAGGCAATGTCGGCATCGGCACGACATCGCCGTCCTATTTGCTGCAGGCCGGGTCAACATCGGCATCCGGGATCGTCTTCGAACTGCAAAACTCATCGGGCGCCTGCACGCATAGCCCGACATCGAGCGCCGAAACGGTATCCTGCTCGTCCGATGCGCGCCTCAAGAAAGACATCGCCGATGCGAGCCCGGCGCTGCCCTGGTTTGAAGATATGCGCATACGCGATTTCACGATTCGCGCCACGGGCAAACAAGCGACAGGTGTCATCGCTCAGGAAATGCTGAAAACGCACTCCGATATGGTCCAGAAGGGGCCGGACGGATTCTATAAGGTCGACGAACCTAATCCGTGGAAACTCGTGCAGGCGATTCAGGAATTGAAGGCAGCGAACGATCGGCTCAGCGATCAACTCGCGCGACGAACGGCGATGATTGAAGGCGCAACGCGTCAAATCGTCGGCCTTCAGAAGAAGAACGCGCTGTTCAGGTCTCGACTCTCGGATTTCGACCGCCGCCTGAGCGCGATCGAGACGCGCGCCGATGTGCACGGGGCGGCCAAGAGCGCAGCTTTATCCCCATCGGCCAATTCGCGGGCAGTCCAATGACCCGTTCGCCTCGAACAAGGCACATGCTCGGCGCGGTATTTCTGATGGCGCTGCTTGGCGTCTTAGATCCAAGCGCAGTCTTCGCGTCCGAAACGGTAACATATACCTACGACGCGTTAGGGCGCGTCACGTCGGCCACCTACGGCAGTGGTATCGTCATCAACTACACCTACGACGCGGCCGGAAACCGGACGCAGCAGAACGTTTCCAATCCCAGCACGCCAACTCTGATCTGGACGGCCACCAGCGGCTCGTGCACCGCGAATTGCTGGGGATCGTCAAACTGGGGGCCGTAGCGGTTGCCTTCGTGAGGATCGACACGGGAAGCAGGGATCATTGGCCGGAGGGGTCGCAATGCGAGCCAGTTGTGATCGTGCGGTAGGGAAGGTCGCGTTCCGCCGCGTTGCGGCGATCGTTTTGCTATCGCTATGCGTCCCCTTGTTTGGCGCTCTGATTGCGTCCGCGCAGACGTTGCCTCCGCCGAATGCGCCCACCTTGCCGATGATGCAGGTCGGCACGGCGGCACTCATCAGCCCCACGCAGGCAGCCACCTATTACGGCACGGGCACGACCTCGACCGACGGGCTTGCGGCGATCACCGGCACTGCGACGCCGACACCGCCCGAGATCATCGAACTGTCCCGTGCGCTCAAGGGTAATATCGATCTCATCTATCAATATGTCCGCAACAACATCCAGGTCAGCTGGATGTACGGCCTGCAGAAGGGTGCGCTGGGCGCGCTGATCGACAAGGCGGGCACGCCGTTCGATCAGGTCGATCTGATGGTCAAGCTGTTGCGACAAGCCAACAGCTCGGTTTGTTCCGGTTGTTACACGGCCAACTACCAGATCGGCACGATCACGCTGACGGGCGCGCAGTTCACCGCGTGGACCGGGATTTCGGACTCGAATGCCGCCTGTCAGATGCTCGCCAATGGCGGCATCCCGGCGAGCGTCAACGGCTACACGACAATGACTTGCGCCACCGGCGCGGGATCGAGCATATCGAGCGTGGTAATGGCGCATGTCTGGCTGCAGGTGACGATCTCGTCGAGCTGCACGACCTGTGGTACCACCGGCACGTTCTTATTTGATCCCAGTTACAAGCCTTACAGCATCACGCGCGTCAATCTCACATCCGCAACGGGACTGGTTTCGGGCGCGCCGCTGACGCAGGCGACAACAGGCATGACCTCGGGAACGATCGGGAGCGGCGTTCCCTATGTGAACGGCCTCAAT
>Ga0302324_100030928_pt1 | contig 10110 bp, 6 predicted proteins | sample Palsa_T0_1_FD_201949 | JGI IMG/M metagenome (GOLD analysis project Ga0302324, IMG submission 201949) | Peat permafrost microbial communities from Stordalen Mire near Abisko, Sweden - Palsa_T0_1 | ecosystem: Environmental > Terrestrial > Soil > Palsa > Peat permafrost | place: Sweden: Abisko... | reverse complement strand
ATCTGAAGCCCGCCCATGGCGATGGTGAGGAAGCTCAAGCCGAGATAATCCATTTTGCGGAGAAGCGAGCGGTCGGGCTTGATCCACGGTGGGTCATCGACGAGCCGTGTGACGAGAATGAAGGCCAGAATGCCGACCGGGATGTTGATGAAGAAAATCCAGCGCCATGAGAAATTGTCAGTGATCCAACCGCCCATAGTGGGCCCGATGGAGGGCGCGAGCACGGCTACCAGGCCATAGAGAGCAAAAGCCTGTCCGCGTTTCTGCGGCTCGAACGAGTCAGCCATAATGGCCTGGGCCATGGGCTGCATTCCGCCGCCGCCTGCGCCTTGCAAGACGCGGAAAAGGAGCAGCAGGGGCAACGAAGGCGCTGCGCCGCACAGGAAGCTGGCTATGGTGAAGATGGTGATGCACATGACAAAGAAGTTGCGGCGGCCCATGACGTTCGAGGCCCATCCGCCGAGAGGGAGAACGATGGCGTTGGCAACCAGGTAGCTCGTCAGGACCCAGGTTCCCTCGTCCGTGCTTGCGCCGAGAGAGCCGGCGATGTGGGGCAAGGCGACGTTGGCGATGGAGGTGTCGAGAACCTCCATGAAGGCGGCCAGGGCGACGGTCATGGCAATCAGCCAGGGATTGACGCGCGGCTTCCAGGCCGCGTGCGCGTCGACTTGCGGGTTGGTGACGGTTACTTCACCGGGGGCCGGCAGTGCGTTGGCGGCTGCGGACAAAAGTCTTCTCCTCTGTTGGATCTTATCGTTGTCAGGCCGGAAAAGAATTGGGCAAGCGCGAGTCCAATGCAGCAAGCGGACGGCGCGGGGAAGTTCAAATTGAGCTTATCTGTCTGTGGCAAAAGCGGAGAGTCCAGGAAATACATCCCTCAGGGGCTAAAGCCCGCGCTAATTCTGCTGCACTTGCGGCACGACTGAAGTCGTGCCCTGACACTTCTTGCCTCTTCTGGCGAGTTTTTCACCAAGCTGTAAAGTCGTGCCCTTTCAAAACTGGACTTCTGCCCCAGGCTGTTAGAGCAATTACTCACCCAACTATAGATTCGGTTGGGCGGGGTTGGGGTTCATGGATTCTTGCAGCGGCGGATCCGACAAGGCCGGAGGCGTCCGCCAGCCGAGCAGGGCGATGATCAGGGCCACGGCCTGCATGGCAATGATGAAGGCCGCGCAGGCGGGCCACTTGCCTAGCGCCCAGAAGGCTCCTGGGACGATGCCGGCGGCGGTTCCGCCCAGGTAATAGCAGGTCATGTAGAGGCCTGCGGCGGTGACTCGGGAGCCGGGCGGTGCGGCAACGCGAAGGTGGCTTTGGGACGCGGTCTGGGCGATGAAGACCCCGGAGGAAACAAGGGTGAGGCCGAGGATCACCACACCCAGCGAAGGCGCAAGAGTCAACAAAACCCCGGCCATGGAGCAGGCAATGGCGCCCGCGATGCCGGCGCGAAGGCCGACGCGGGTGATCAGGAGTCCCGCGGCAGGCGTGACGACGAGGCCGATGAGGTAGACGAAGAAGAGTGAGCTCAGGGCCGTAGTGGAAAGAGAAAACGGAGCGGCGCTTAGATGGAAGGTGATCCAGGTAAACACCCCGACCAGCGAGAAGAGGACGTTGAAGCCTACCGCAAAAGTAGTGACCAGGCGGCGACTGCGGAAGAGGCTCTGGACCTGATGAATGAACGTGAGCTCGGAAGTAAGATCGGGATCGGTTGCGGCTGATGGACTCCCAGGTCTCAGAGTCGAGACCTGGGGCACCCGCGTCAGGGCAGGCATAAGCCTGGGGCGGCCGTGCGGCAGCCATGCGGCCACAGCACCAGCGCCGGCAAGCGATGCAACTCCGAGCGCGATGAAGGCTATGCGCCAGTTGAACCAGTCGGTGAGAATGCCGGTGCCCACGCGGCCCAAAAATCCGCCCAGAGCGGTTCCGCTTACATAGAAACTCATGATGAGGGCTACGCGGTCCGGCGGCCACTCTTCGCCGATGTAGGTCACGAGGACGGCAACGATGCCGGGAACCATGATGCCTTGCAGAAAGCGCCAGAAGATAAGCTGGGCAAGCGATGTTGATGTGGCGGCCAGAAGCGTGGGGACCGCGATGCCCAGCAGCGAGGCGACGATGACGCGCTTGCGAGCCAGGCGTTCGGTCAGCGCTCCAAATACGGGAGCCGACAGCGCGACTCCAAGCGTGGCGGCGGAGACCGTCATGCCTGAGGCGGTTTTTGAAGCATGGAAGAGGTGCGTCAGCAGGGGGAGGAGCGGCTGCGTGCAATAGAGCTGGAGAAACGCGCAAACGCCGCAGAGGGTGACCGCCACGGCAGCCAACGGGCTGGGCGTCTGCCGGTCAGGTTGGGGGGTGGGCTCCAAGGGCTAGAATACCCGATGGCTGCTCACGAAAAAGGCCCGGACTCGAGAGTCCGGGCCTTTTCACGCGCCGCAGGCAACGGCCAGTGACGCGCTGGATTGGGTTCGGCTGCGTTGCGCTACCTTCTGACCTGGAAAGTGAGCGTTGTGGTCTTCTTTGTGCTTCCGCTTGTACCTGTGATCGTGATCGTAGAGGTCCCGGTGGGCGCGGAGTCGGAAACTGTCAGGGTGAAATCCGACGTTCCCGAGCCGGTAACGGAAGTGGGGCTGAAACTACCCGTCACGCCGGATGGAATTCCGGTGGCAGACAAGGCAACGGCCGAGTCAAATCCGCCGGAGGCCTTGACAGTGACCACCGCGTATCCGCTTTGGCCGCGATCCAGGTAGCCGGAGGTGGGCGAGACGGAGAGGGTGTAAGAACCGGTCACAGCCGCCGTCACAGTGAGGGTTACGGTTGCGGTGTGGGTGAGACTGCCGCCCGTGCCGGTTACTGTAATGGTGTACGTGCCGGTCACCGTGGTGGACGCTACGGCCAGGGTCAATGTGGACGTGCCAGAACCCGGAGCCGCGATGGACGTGGGGCTGAAAGTGGCTGTTACGCCGGTGGGCTGGCCCGATGCGGTCAATGCAACCGCTGAGTCAAAGCCGCCGGAGACGGCCGTCGTGATTGTGGAGCTGCCACTCGCGCCCTGCGCTACGGAAACGGATGTGGGCGAAGCAGCAATCGTGAACGCCGGAACGGGTGCGGAGGTAACGGTGAGGGAGACGGTGGCCGTGTGGGTGATGCTGTCGCCCGTGCCGCTTACGGTGATGGTGTAGGTGCCGGTTGCAGTGCCAGAGGCGACGGCAAAAGTGGCCGTGGAGGTGCCTGAACCTGGCGCCGCGATGGACGTGGGACTGAAGCTGACGGTCACGCCTGTCGGCGCGCCCGATGCGGTCAAAGCGATCGCGGAGTCGAAACCGCCGGAAACCGCCGTGGTGATTGTCGAAGTGCCGCTGTTTCCAACCACGACTGAAACGGACGTGGGCGATGCGGACAGCGTAAATGCAGGTGTCTGACTGGCGGGCGCAAGCGCGTTGATCAGGCCCGTTCCGTTCGGGCTGCCCCAGCCAGTGACCAGATCGTAGCCGGTCACCGCTGAATAGCTGCCAGAGGTTCCACTGGTGATGTCGTGGAAGTCGGTGGCATAAGCCGACGTGATGTTCTGCGCGTAGATCGTCGGGTTGATGAAGCCGAGGGTCGAATCGCCTGCGGCAACCGCCTGCTGGTTGGCGAGGGCGATATAGCCGGCCCACATGGGCGCGGCAAAGCTGGTGCCGCCATATTCGTTGGCCAGGCACGCGGTCTGGTCGGCGCAGGTGTAGAAGGTGAAGTTCGCGTTGGCCGAAACGTCGGGGCCGTTGCGCAGCGTGGTGGATCCCTTGTTGCTGGAGTTGATGACGCCGGAAAGCTTCTGCCAGGCGGGAATCGGGATGCTGTCGGGAGAGATTCCGCCGCCGGAGTCCGTCCAGGCTGTTTCAGACTTCCACGCGCCACCCGCGCTGGCGGTCGTCAGGTCAGTGCCGCCGACTGAAACCACATTCGCGTCGTCGGCCGGCCAGGCCTCGTTGCTCTTCGACCAGGTGGAGCTGTCGCCGGATGCCGCAAAGAAATTCTGGCCCTGAGCCGACATCTTCTCGAAGTACGGGTCAAGCGTGGATGCGTCCGCCGGCGTCCATCCCCACGAGCAGCCAATGGTGGTGGGCAATGGGCTGTGCGTGGTCATGGCGCTGATGATGGCGGTGTCGGTTGACCCGATGTACATAACGAGGCTTGAGAGGCCCGGAGCCATGCCGATGGCCTGCGTCATGTCCAGGGTCTGTTCGGTGTCGTCGCAGTCGCCGCCGGCGGAATTGTCAGTGCAGGCGGTGCTGGTGCCGTCGGTCGAGAGCAGCGTGATGGGCACTTTGTTGGTTTGGCCGACGTTGCTGAAATACGTGTCGAGATCGGTCAGATCGGTGCCCAGGTACTCGAACAATCCAAGGTTCTGGCCCGCGCCGGTGAGGGCTGTGCCGCCATAATATGCGGCGCGCATGTCGCTGCCCAAAAAAGAAGCCGATGGGCCGGAGCCGGTAGTCGCGTGGGTTACGACCTTTTCCTCGGGGATTCCATGAGCCTTGGCGTAGTCGCTCTTCTTTTCGTACATGGGATGCGGAATGGAGTAGTTATCCAGGCCGGAAACATGCCACAGCGCGAACGGGAGGCTGGTGGTGGGCTCGCGGTCCGGACCGTAAAACGTACGGCTCTCGCTGGGATGCTTGTAGGTGCCGATGGTTACATGAAATGCAGACTCGACGGCTGAAACCGGGCCCTTGATCTGCACTTCCATGCCGTCGCGCGTTCCACCCACCACCTCGAATCCGTTCTCTTTAACGAAGCGGATTACTTCGTCGTAGTCAGCCTGGGTGGGACCAAACCGCTCAGTGAACTCGGGAACGGTGAGGAAGCGGCGGTAGGAGAAGCTGGTCGGATCGTATACATCCTTCAGAAACGATTTGAGCCCTGCCGGATCGCGCAGCGGCAGCACTACATCGAGTTGCATGATCTGGTTTGCCGGAAGCCGTCCGGTAGCTGGCGCCCCGGTGCGGGTTGCTTCGCGCACATGGCGGGTCAAGACGGTTTGCGCGTGAGAATTGCTGGATGCGATCGAAAGAATCGCAACTACGCAGAGCAGAAGCTGGGCTGCTTTCCGAACCATAAAATCTCCTTGGGTGGGGGAATCTAGCGACTCTCCGTTTCGACTGCTTTAAATCGGACAGCCGTCAGGTCACCGTAGAGTACCACCCGGAAATCGCGACGGGCGAGTAAATTTCGCGGGGGGTAGGTTACTCCAGTTCAATGAGTGCGCAACCCATGTATTTTCTGTTGGAGTTGAGCGAATATCCCATATTCGGCAGCTCTTCAGGGGGTTGAAACCCCCTGCTCCCTCCGGAAACTCCAATCTACGAAGGTAGTGATAGGCGCTTGAGGAATGCACCGAACTGGTTGCCGTCGACCGCATCCAGGAAAGTCGGCTGACCCCGGCGCGGCTTTCGTGGTGACGCAAGAACCAATTCGAGACCGACGCCATCGTTGCCCCAACGAACGGATTTGGCCTGGACAGTGATTGAGCACTCATTGGGTAGCCCGCTGCTGGCTGGTTTGGTGAGGGTCATGCGGATCAGAGTTCCGGGGTACCAACGCTCGGCGGTCACCACGTAGAGGCCGGAGGGGCCGATGTCTCGAATTTCGTGCGCCTGCGGAGCGCCGCCGGTGAAGAAATGGGCGATCAGGCCGGTAGCGGGCTGCCGCGGCGACTTCCTCCTTGGATCCTGAGGCTCGGGGAACAACCAGCGCTCGAGCCAGCGGCGTGTGGGCACGATGGTCCCGTCGGCTGATTGGGTTGGGGGTGCTTCCGGCTGTGGATTCGTCGATTGAGACGCCGGCTGAGCACATGAGCGATCCACTTCGACCAGAGCCGGGCCGGCGGCTCCGCGCGGCTCTTCCAATTTGGGATCGGTCATTTGATCGGCATTTTTGAAGGCGTTGGGAGCGGGGTGGGCCGAAGACCCGGTCTGCGCGAGTTGCTCCAGACGCCACTCCATTTCCCTGGCCCCACAAAGCATCAGCAGATCGCCCTTTTGGGTCTGCGATGAAAAGATGGAGTGGGTGGGCAGCGCGAGCACGCTTGCGGCGGGAGGGCAAGAAGGGGAGACGCAAAACGTTGGAAAGAATTCCACGGCATCAAGCACGCGGCAAGAGTCATCGAGGTAAAGCAGGTCGAGCGGCACACGCACATCCGTGGCGGCAATGCCGCGAAAAGGCACCATCCAGATGCCTGCGTGAGAGCTGGGAGTGAGTGTTGGCATCCAGTCAACGAGGCTGGCAGAGGAAAAGTCGCCGGCAACAATTTCAAGGCCGAGAAAGCACTCCCGGGTCTGGTTGTATGCGCAATTTTGCCGTTGCTCCATGCGGCTCCCACTCCTGGTGCATCGATTGCGAAGCGCGTATTCCCGGCAGGGCCGGGTTTCGGACCTCAAGGCGTCCGGTAGCGATAACCATTCCCTGGTTTTCCTATCGGCAGAAACGGGCGCGGGAATTAGTTTGGGCGCACCGGAAGCTAAAGAATCAGCTCGAAATCGAGGGCTGGCGAGGCGCATCTGGTTTCGCGCATGAACGACAAACACGGTATAACCAAAGACGGGCCATGCGTCCCCACTTGCCGCACCCGCACATTGGAGATTGAATGAACGCGCAACGTTCCCCGCAAGACGGGGCTCGGAACAACGCTGCCCAAAGAGGCAGTCTGCCAGGCAAGACCTTGAATTCTCCGCGGCAGGTTCTGTTTGCCAGCCTGGTGGGCACGGCAATCGAGTTCTTCGACTTTTACATTTACGCCACGGCAGCTGTGCTTGTGTTTCCCAGGCTATTCTTTCCCGCGGGCGATCCTGCGGCGGCAACGCTGGCTTCGCTGGCCACGTTTGGCATTGCCTTTCTCGCGCGGCCCATTGGCTCGGCGCTGTTTGGGCATTTCGGCGATCGGATTGGACGAAAAAAGACGCTGGTAGTGGCGCTGGCAACCATGGGGGTTTCGACGGTTTCCATTGGCGCGCTGCCTACCTACCATGCAATCGGGTTTGCTGCTCCGCTGCTTTTGGCGCTTTGCAGGTTTGGCCAGGGGATCGGCCTGGGCGGTGAGTGGGGTGGCGCCGTGCTGCTGGCGATTGAGAATGCGCCGCCGCACAAGCGGGCGTGGTATGGAATGTTTCCGCAGTTGGGCGCGCCGGTCGGATTTTTCCTTTCCGGAGGCGTGTTCCTGCTGTTGTCGCACCTGCTTACCGACAAACAATTCTTCGCCTTCGGATGGCGGCTGCCGTTTCTGGCCAGTGCGGTGCTGGTGTTTCTCGGCCTCTATGTGCGGCTCACCATCACGGAGACGCCGGTTTTTGAGCAGGCCATGCATCGAGGCGAACAGGTCAAACTGCCAGTGGTTGCGGTATTTCGCAATCACAAAAGGGTGCTCGTGGCGGGCACGGCGCTATGCCTGGCGACCTTCGTTCTGTTTTACCTGATGATCGTTTTCGCGCTTAGCTGGGGAACATCCGCGCTGGGATTCAGCCGAGAAAAATTTCTGCTGATGCAACTCTTCGATACCGGGTTCTTCGCGGCAATGATTCCCATTTCAGCTTTGGTGGCCGAGCGAGGCCGGCGGCGCGCGATGCTGTGGATCACAGCAGGAATCTTTCTGTTCGGGCTGGTCCTTGCGCCGCTGTTTGCTGCCGGCACTTTGGGAGCCCTGGCCATGATGGCGCTGGGGCTCACGCTGATGGGGCTCACCTATGGACCGCTGGGCACGGTGGTTTCCGAACTCTTTCCCACGCCGGTGCGGTACTCAGGCAGCTCGCTGGCATTCAATTTTGCGGGCATCCTCGGCGCCTCGCTCGCGCCGTATATCGCCACCTGGCTGGCCAGGAACTACGGGTTGCAATATGTCGGCTACTACCTTTGCGTGTCGGCGGTGCTGACCTTCATGGGGCTGCTGGCGATTCGAGAGACCAAAGACGACGACCTGGGGGCACGCAATGTTTGAGGTGGAGTTGCGCTAAGGCATCTTCGGAAAAAGTGAAGCGCTGAGCTTTATTGCGATCCCACGCATTCCGCGGAAAAGCGCGGAATGGATGGGGCACAGGGGTCTGAAGTAAAAAGGAACAAACTTAGAGCGCCGCGGCCATTTCGGCGAGCTTGGCAACGGTGTTCATGTTGCGTGCGGTGCCGTTTTTGGCGGCGGGAATCTTGAGTTTGGATTGGCCCGCACCGTCCGGGTAATAGACGTAGATTTCGCGCTGGCTAAGGCCAAGCTGCTCTGAGGCCTGTCCGGAGACGGCATGAAGCGCGTCGGCGGGGGGAGCCTTGTCAAGGAAGATAGCCATGGTGCGATTGGCGGGCATCTCACGAAACGGATTGTTGGCCAGAACTGCCGCCATTTCTTCGGCGCTGCGGACTAGAACTGCGACAGGCTTGCCGGCATAGGACGCCAGAGCGGCTTCCAGCGTGGCTTTCACCCTGGCCTCCGTCAGCGATGATTTGAATACCACGTTGCCGCTGGCGATGTACGTCCGGACAGACTTGAAACCAGCCGCATCGCACATGGACTTGAGTTCCGACATGGGAAGGTTGCCAGTTCCGCCCACATTGACTGCCCGCAGCAGACCAACATATGCCTTCATGATTCCTTTTTACACCCGCGAGCCGAGGCGAAAAAGACTTGCCGCGCTGGAAAGAATGCGCGATTCGCTCAGAAGTGTGGGCAGGACAGCCAGAGGGATATAAGCTAGGGGCAAGAGATGAATTCCCTCCCCCCCAAACAGCCCGTGCGCGGAATGGAAGCCTTCGCCTATCGCGACTTCAGGCGCTACCAACTGGCGCGGGTGACGGCGATTCTGGGCGCAGAGGCGCAGTCGGTTGCGGTGGCGTGGCAGGTGTATTCAATCACGCACCGTGCGCTCGACCTGGGCTACACCGGGCTGGCGCTGTTTTTGCCCGGCCTGGTTTTTCTGCTGCCATCAGGCCATGTGGCGGACCGCTTCGACCGGCGGCAGATCATTCTGGTGTGCTATGGACTGCAAGTCTTTTGCACCACCGCGCTGCTGCTTCTGACGCGGGCGGGGTTGCACAGCGTCTATCCCATCTACGCGGTGCTGTTGGTGATTGGAACGGCGCGATCCTTCTCTGGGCCGGCCAGTTCGGCGCTGATTCCGCACCTGGTTCCTGAGCATCATTTTGTGAATGCCGTCACCTGGGGAGGAGCCATCTGGCAGTTTTCAAACATCACCGGCCCGGCGCTGGGCGGACTGCTGTTTACCTTGCCGCTGGCGCGCTTTATACCCGACACCAAACTCGAGGGCGCGGGAATTGTCTATGTCTTTACGCTTGGCTCGCTGGGGTGGTTCCTGGTGCTGGTGGGCAGCCTGCATGTCAGGCCGGGGCGAATGGAGCATCGGGCGGCGTCGCTCAAGGTCGTGATGGCTGGATTTCAGTACATGCTGCGCTCGCCATTGCTGCTCGGCGCTTCTTCGCTGGACCTGTTCGTGGTGCTCCTGGGCGGGGCGACGGCGCTGATGCCGATCTTTGCTCACGAAATTCTGCACCAGGGGCCGCGCGGACTGGGTTTGCTGCGTGCGGCGCCGGCAGCCGGAGCGTTGATGATGAGCCTGACCATGGCGCGGTATCCCTTCCAGCGACGCGCGGGCATGCGGCTTTTTGTCTGTGTCGCAATCTTTGGAGCTGCAACGGTGGTCTTTGGGCTATCGCACAGTTTGTGGCTCTCGCTGCTGGCGCTGGCGCTGGGCGGCGGAGCAGATACCATCAGCGTGATTATTCGCGGCTCGCTGCTGCAACTGGGCACTCCGCCGGAGATGCGTGGAAGGGTGAGCGCGGTGAACTCGCTGTTTATTGGGGCATCGAACGAACTGGGTGAGTTTGAAAGCGGATTGACCGCGCAGTGGTGGGGAGCGGTGCGAGCGACCGTAGTGGGCGGTGTGGGAGCGCTGGCGGTTGCTGGGGTGTGGGCCGCGTTGTTTCCAAGCCTGCGAGAAGCCGATGAGTTGACAGCCGATGCGCTGCGGCCTCAGGCGGCGCGTGCCGTGCCGCAAGTGAGCGCGCCTTGAAAATAAACGTGCGGGCCGACCAAAAGGAATCGGGTGGCTGCCATGCGATTAGGCGGCCACCCGAAAA
>Ga0302324_100030927_pt1 | contig 10110 bp, 10 predicted proteins | sample Palsa_T0_1_FD_201949 | JGI IMG/M metagenome (GOLD analysis project Ga0302324, IMG submission 201949) | Peat permafrost microbial communities from Stordalen Mire near Abisko, Sweden - Palsa_T0_1 | ecosystem: Environmental > Terrestrial > Soil > Palsa > Peat permafrost | place: Sweden: Abisko... | reverse complement strand
CCGCGGCAATGGCGGCGACCAGCACGAACACCGACAGCCAGGCGTAGAGCCGCAGCCACCAGGCGGCGCCGCGCAGCGCCAGCGCGGCCACGCAAGCGACCACTAGCACGGCATCGATGATCACCGGATAGAGCCCGGCCAGGGCCGGGGAAACCCCCGCCGTCAGCGCGATCTGGCGCACCCCCGGATAGGACACCAGGAAGGCCAGGGTGGCCAGCAGTGCCACGCCGGTGATCACGACCAGGACCGCGGCCACCTGGGACCCGCGACCGTAGCGCCTCATGTTCCTCCTTGGAGCTCACCGGAACAGCAGGCCGTTCCGGTATGCCGCGAATCTCAGAAGACCACTACCTCGGCTCCGACCGGCAGGTGGTCGTGGTAGTAGCGGGCGTGCCTGGGTCCCGGGCTCCATGGTCGCGGGACTGAGCAGCGTCGGCGTGGCCGCCACATCCTGGGTCGCCCGCGCACCGGGCATCGTCAGCTCGAGTGACGTGGTGGGCCGGGCTGGCTGGCTGGCACCGCCCGACGGCGACGCTACTGGGACCACGGCCGGGGCCGTCCCGGTCGTCCGGCCGCGGTGCCAGCCGGCCGCTGTGGTACCCGCCACGATCAAAACGGCCAGGGCGGCAGCCAGCCGGTATCCTGCCGTCGCCATGGCGCAAACCTACTCGTGAGATCTTATTTCCCACCAGGCGACACGTCGGCCGGAAAATACTTTTCTAGCCCCGCGCCGGTCCGGGCTGCCACAACCATACAAACCGGACTGGGGCGTACGGGCCTGAATGCTCTGGTGGTGCGAGCGGGTCGTGCCGCCGGACGGTGCGCGCAGGAGGACGGTGCGCGCGGCAAGGCGTTGCGACGGCCGGGCGGCATGAGGCCGGCTCCGGTGGGCCGCAGTGAGGAAGATGTTTCCACTGTGATCGTCTGAGGCGGGCGGCTTTGGCTTAGCTGGCCGGTGGGCCGGCGAGACCATAGAGCAGCAGCCTGGTGACGCTGTCGATGACGTCCGGCCCTGAGTAGCTGGGACGAGGGCGGGCAGTCTGCGGGCGATCCGGCTCGTGGTGCTGCAGGTCCGGGTGCTCCGGCTCCGGGTGCTCCGGATCGGGGTGTAGCGGGCTTAGGGGCAGCAGGGCGTAGGCGAGCATCGACAGCATCCCGCCCATCGCGGCTGCGATCAGCGTGGGATCGCCGGGCAACTGCTGTCCCCTTCCCTGCAGGTACTCCAGGTGCTCGCGGAGCATCACGGTGTCCTCAGTCATGCGTTCCCACAGCGCGCCAGAGGCCGGACCGGCGGCCATAGCCGACTCGAACAAGGCACTCATGACCGAGCGGTTACCGCGCATCACGTTCCAGGCCACGGCCAGGTGGTCACGGAGCTGGCCAGGGTCGGTGAGGTCGTGCGGGTGCTCCGCGGAGTCGAACTGGCTGCCCGCCTGCTCGTGCATATCGGCCAGCAGGACGCGCAGCAGGTCTTCCTTGCTGGCGAAGTGCTCGTAGAAGGACCCGGTGGCCCGGCCTGCGGCGGCCGTGATGTCCGTGATCTTGGTGTTCAGGTAGCCGCGATCGGCGAACAGCCGCCGGGCCGCTTCCTTCAGCGCCGCTTCGGTCTCGGCCGCCCTGATCTTCCGCACCCCCATGGCACCCCGCCCTTCTGACCTGCCGGACGTTATCCGCTTGACGACCAGCTCAGGCACCATCATACTGAGCTTAAATTCACTGAAATTAGATTCAGTGAAATTGGATTCGGGGAGTTGGAATGCGAGTGGTCGTGATAGGTGGCGGAGTAGCCGGATCGGCGAGCGCGATTGCGCTAACCAGGGTCGGTTTCGAGGTCACCGTCTACGAGGCCTACGGGGATCCGGCTGGGCCGGTCGGGTCGTACGTCAGCCTGGCGGTGAACGGGCTGCGCGCCCTGGCCGCTCTTGGCTGCCTTGAGCAAGTGCAGGAAGCCGGGTTCCCGGTCGCGCGCCAGCTCATGTGGTCGGGCCGCGGCAAGCTGCTCGGTGACGTGGCCCGGGGCCGGAACCCGGAGGACACCCTGCACAGCGTGACGCTGATGCGCGCCGACCTGGTCACCGCGCTGCGTGCGGAGGCCTGGCGGTCCGGCGCTCGCATCGTTACCGGTCAGCGACTCGCAGGCAGCAGGGAACCGGTGACCGACGGCGCTGACCTGATCGTAGGAGCGGACGGCATCTGGTCGGCGACACGCCGCGAGCTTGACCCGCACGCGCCCCAGCCCGTCTATGCCAAGCTCTACTACATCTCCGGGACCTCGGACGGAACGCGGATCCGGACGGAGATATCGCGGCAGGGCTTCAACTGGATCTTCGCCAAGCGCGGCGTCTTCATCTACCTGCCAGCCCCCGACGGGTCCATCTGGTGGACGGCACAGATCGCCTCGCCACAGCCGCCGCCGGACCCAGCCGCGGTGAGCCTGACGGACCTGGCGGAACTCTTCCGCACCGAGCCGCAGGCGGAGGCCGTGCTGCGAGCGGCCACCGGCGTGCGCGCGGCGAACACCGGGTACGTACTGGCCCCGGTTAGCCGCCGCTACCACGGCACGACCGTTCTGATCGGAGACGCCGCCCACCCCGTCGGCGCGGGCCAGGGTGCATCGATGGCCATGGAGGACGCGGTCGTGCTTGCCAGGGAACTCGCTGCCGCCGACAGCGTCCCGGCGGGCCTGGCCGCCTTCGACCGGCAGCGGCACCCCCGCTCAGGCAAGCTGGCCAAGACCGAGACCGCCAACCGGGACGCCAAGACCGCGGGCCCCGTCGCCACCCGGATGCGCGAGATGATCATGCCGCACGTCTTCAACCGCTTCTACGAGAAGGCGACCAGCTGGCTTTACGAGTACGACCCGGGTTCGCTGCCCGCCCGCCAGCCCCGCTAGGGAGCCGGTCACATGTCGGCGGGCGGCCCGGGGCCGGTCTTACGTCGGCGGGCGGCCCGGGGTGAGGCGGTCACGAGCTTGCGGGGCAGGATGGGGGCATGGTCCGTTCCGCGCCACGTCATGATCGCGGCGCCGGCGGTTCGGCCGAGGTGCTGGCCGCCAAGGCGGCCTTGCGGCAGGAGGTATGGTCCGCGATGCGCGCGGCCAAGGTGGCGCGGTTCCCTGGCGCGGCCGGCCGCATCCCGAACTTCACCGGGGCCGAGGCAGCCGCCGAGCGGCTTCGCGCCATGCCCGCCTGGCAGGAGGCCAGGACCCTGAAGGCCAACCCGGACTCGGCGCAGTGGCCGGTGCGCCAGCGCGCGCTGGAGGACGGCAAGACCGTGTACATGGCGGTCCCGCGGCTGGCCGGGCTGGAGCCGTTCTTTGCCCTGGATCCCGACCACCTGAGCGAGCCGCCGCGCAAGGCGGCCTCGATCAGCGGCGCGACCCGATCCGCGCGACGGGTCATGCTGGCCGACGTGGCTCCGGTCGACCTGGTGGTGATGGGCTGCGTCGCGGCCGGGGAGGACGGCGCCCGGCTCGGCAAGGGCGGCGGGTTCGCTGACCTGGAATTCGCGCTGGCCACCGCGGCCGGGCTGATCGGACCGCACACCACTTCGGTTACCACCGTGCACGAGATCCAGGTCCGCCCGGCCGGGGCGATCCCGCTGACCGATCATGACATCCCGCTGGACTTCATCGTCACTCCGGAGCGGATCATCGACTGCCGTCCGCGGCACGGGCCACGCCGGGCCGCCGGCATCTGCTGGGACGACCTGACCGAGGAGAAGATCGCGGCGATACCTTTGCTGGCCGCTCAGCGCGCCCGGCAGGCATAATCCGGCGCGGGGCACGGACCCGGGCGCCCGGCGGCGAGGCGCGAGACACTGGCGGGGACGGGCGCGAGACGCGATGATTGGGCATGACCCAGATTCCTCCTGCCTCGGTAGGTCAGCTGGCTGGCTCGCCTGGACCGGTGCTTGAGACGACCGTCTGCGGGGTCCTGCGCGAGGCCGCCGAGCGGGCGGCGGGGACGGTCGCGCTGGTGGAGGGGACGGCAGATTACCGGCTGCGGCGCCGGTGGGACTACGCGGACCTGCTGGCCGACTCCGAGCGTGTCGCCCGGGCCTTGCTCGGGCGGTTCGCTCCCGGCGAGCGGGTGGCGGTGTGGGCACCGAACTGCCCGGAGTGGCTGCTGATGGAGTTCGGGGCGGCGCTTGCGGGCCTGACCCTGGTGACAGTGAACCCGGCGCTGCGGGCCGGTGAGCTAGCGCACGTTCTCAGCCAGTCGCGCGCGCAGGGAGTCGTGCTGGCGCCGTCCTACCGCGGCGCCGACCTGACCCAGACTCTGGCGCAGGTCCGTGGCGGCCTGCCCAGCCTGCGCGAGGTGATCTCGCTGGCGGACTGGGACAGCTTCGCGGGCTCGGGATCGCCGGGCGAGCGGCTGCCCGAGGTCAGGCCGGACGCCGAGGCGCAGATTCAGTACACGTCCGGGACCACGGGCGCCCCGAAGGGCGCCGTGCTGTGCCACCGGGGCATCACCAACAATGCCCGGTACTGTGCGGAGATCTTGCAGGCGGGCCCGGGTGAGGTTTGGGTCAACCCGATGCCGCTGTTCCATACGGCAGGGTGCGTGCTGCTGACACTGGGGCCGGTGCAGCAGCTGTTCACCCAGGTTCTGGTGCCCGGCTTTGACCCCGGGCTGGTGCTGCACCTGCTCGAGTCCGAGCGGAGCACCATATTCGGCGGCGTGCCGACAATGTTGCTGGCGCTGCTGAACCACCCCGGCTTCGGCGGGACCGACCTGTCAAGCGTCCGGTACATTTTCGCCGGAGGCTCCACCGTTCCGCCGACCCTGGTCCGTCGGGCCGAGTCCGCCGTGGGCACGCCGATGTCCATCGTCTTCGCGCAGACCGAGGCCTCGCCGTGCATCACCCAGACGCGGCTGGACGACTCCCCAGACGACCGGGCCGAGACCCTGGGACGCCCCCATCCCCAGGTCGAGGTGATGATCGCCGATCCGGCCACCGGCCAGGAGGCGCCGACAGGCGTGGTGGGCGAGATCGCAACCCGTGGCTACCACGTGATGAAGGGGTACTTCGGCGATCCCGCCGCCACCCGCGACGCCATCGACGCCGCAGGCTGGCTGCACACCGGTGACCTCGGCTCGGTCGACGAGCGCGGCTACTACCGGATCGAGGGCCGGCTCAAGGAGATGATCATCCGCGGCGGCGAGAACATCTATCCCCGGGAGATCGAGCAGATCCTGTACGCCCACCCCGCGGTCGCCGACGTCGCCGTGGTCGGCTTGCCCGACGACCACTGGGGCGAGCAGGTGGCAGCGTTCATCCAGTTGGTACCGGACCAGACCGTGACCCCGGACGAGCTCACGTCCTACTGCCGCACGCGGCTGGCTGCGCACAAGACCCCGCGCCACTGGCGGTTCGTGGACGCCTTCCCGCTCACCGCGTCCGGCAAGGTGCAAAAATTCGCCCTCCGGGAACAGTTCCGCTGAGGGTAGGCCTGGGAAACGCTCGGCGGGGCGTTTCTGCATGCGGAACACATGTCTGCCTGGCCGGCCTGCCAGCATCTAGGCTCGGAGCTGTGACAGATGTGCTGACCAGTGAGCGTGAGGCCAAGGCGCGGCGAATGGAAGAGGCCATCCGCGGCTACTTCGACGCCTGCAACACCGGCGACGCGGCCGCCGTGGCGGCCTACTTCGCGCCGGGTGCCGTGCACTACTTCCCGCCCGACATGTACGAAGGGCCGTTCCGAGGCGGCGCGACGATCGGCGCGAAGTGGTCCTGGGCGGTGCAGACGCTCGGTTCGCACTGGAGCGTGGACGAGATCATCTGCGACCCCGATACCGACCGGGCGGTGATCGAGTGGACGCATGAGAAGACCAAGACCGGGGTGGTGCTGCGCGGCGACGAGTGGTACCGGTTCGACCCGGCCAGCGGGCTGATCACGGAGATCCGCGCGTACTACGCCTCGCCGCAGGCCGCGGGCCTGGACCGGCTTGAGCTGGGCGGGTTCCCCTACGCCGAGCGCGGTTATGCCGCCAGCAGCTGAACCGCCGGCCGCGGATACGGCAGCCGCGGACACGGCAGTTGGCGGGGCGCCCGGCGGACGGTTCCGCGGACTGCTGCTGGACATCGGCGGTGTGCTGCACGCCACCGGCATCTACCTGGTGGGGCGGCTCGCCGAGGTCGAGCCCGCGGTCCGGCCGGTGCTCGAGCGGATCGGCGGGATCGCGACCGACCGGGACGAGCTGTGGCAGGGGATGCTGGCAGGCCAGGTGACCGAACGGCAGTACTGGGCGCAGCGGGCCGCCGAGCTTGGTGCCGCCGTGGGACAGACGTGGGACACCCGGGCCATGATCGGCCGGCTCTACCAGCTACCCCAGCAGGACTGGCTGCGCACCGACATGGTGGACCTGATGACCGAGGCCAAGGCGGCCGGGCTGCGGGTCGGCGCGCTGACCAACGACCTGACCGATTTCCATGGACCAGACTGGGTGGACGCCCAGGAGCACCTGAAGCTATTCGACGTCATTATCGACGCCGGCCTGATCGGCGTGCTGAAACCCGATCCGCGCGCGTTCCGGCACGCCGCGGCCGAGCTTGGCCTGCCAGTCGGGCAGATCGTGTTCCTCGACGACATGCCGGGAAACGTAGCCGGGGCTCGCCGGGTCGGGATGACCGCCGTCCGGGTGCCGTGGGAAGGTCCCGGACCGGCCATCCATACCGCCAGGGAGTTGCTCGGGCTGCCGGGCCGGGCCGGGCGGCCGTCAGTAACTACTAAGGAGCAGTCATGCCGCTAGTCCGGATCGACATCATGGAAGGTCGGCCGCCGGAGAAGATCCGCGAGCTGCACGGCCGGGTCGCCGCTCTGGTCGCCGAGATCCTGGAGACGCCGATCGAGCGGGTCCGCACCTACATCACTCAGTTCCCGCCGGAGGGCTGGGGTATCGGCGGCGTGCCGGCCGACGTGGCCCGCGCCGACGAGGTAGCGGCGCGGCGTGCGGCGAGCACGGAGCGCACGGGCACGTGACCGACGAACCCCCCGCGAGCCAAAGGGGCGCGGGCGCTGCCTGGACTGCGGAGCGAGGAACGAGCGACGAGGGAATGCGGCGCCTCAAGCGCGCCCCGGAGGCGAGCGGGGTTGGAGTAATTGTGGGGGCGACCGGTGCGATCGGGGCGGCTGTGGTCCGTCGGCTCACCGGGCGCGGCCTGCCGGTGCTGGCGGTGGCGCGGAGCAAGACTGACCTGGACGAGCTCGCGGCTTCGGTCGACCTGGTGACGGCGTGCCCCGCCGACATCGGCAGCAACGACGCGATCGAGGCCATCAGCTCGGCGCTGACCGGTCCGGTGCGGATGGCGGTGTTCGCGGCCGGGCTGCCGGTCCGCGGCTCGGCGGACAGCATCGATCCTGACGCGCTGGCGGCGGGCAGCAACATCAAGCTCGGCGGGCTGCTGCGGCTGCTGCACGCGGTACGCGACCGGCTCGTCCCCGGGTCGCGGTTCGTGACGTTCGCCGGCTCGCTTGGATTGGAGCCACGCGCGCACGAGGCCGGTCCCGGCGCGGTAAACGCCGGCGTGTTCAACCTGATGCGGCAGATCAGCCTGCTGTACGGGCCGCGGGGCGTGACGACCCACACGCTCAGCCCGGGTCCGGCCGATACGCCCCGGCTGCGCCGGATCGTGGCGACGGTCGCCGCCGAACGGGGCGCCGCCGAGGAGGACGTCTGGCAGGAGTACGTGGCGCAGAACTCGCTCGGCCGGCTGCCGACCGCGGGCGAGCTGGCCTGGGCCGTTGAGCTGCTGCTCGACCCGGAGGCGGATCTGCTGCACGGGAGCGTGCTGTACCTGGACGCGGGCGGTCACCGCGGCATTCACTGAGCTACGGAACTACGGGGCCGGGGCGGTGTAGCCCAGACGGCGGGATATCACCCGCGCCGACTCCACCACCAGCGACGTGGCGCGGCGCATCATCGTGCGCATCCGGGCGCTGTCGCCGACGACGCTGACCGCCGCCATGACCTTCCCGTCCCGGCCGCGGATGGGCGCGCCCACCGAGACGATGCCCAGGTGGCCTTCCTCGTTGTTCTGCGCCCAGCCGCGCCTGGCCACCGTGGCCAGCTCGGTCAGCAGCCGGTTCTTATCGGTGATGGTCCACGGCGTCACGGACCGCGGCTCCCAGTCGGTGAGCCGCCGGGTCAGCTCGTCCGGCGGCAGCGCGGCGAGCAGGATCTTCCCCGAGCTCGTCCAGTGGGCCGGCAGCCGGTGCCCGACCTGACGGAAGATCGGCAGCAGGTTGTGGCTCTCCAGCCGCTCGACGTACACCACCTCCAGGCCGTCAAGCACGGCTACGTGCACCATCTCACCGGTTTCGTGTCGGAGCGTGGTGAGCACGGGTAGTGCCGCCTGGTGCAGGTCGACGTGTTCGGTGACGTTGGCGCCCAGCTCATACAGGACCAGTCCGAGCCGGTACCGGCCCGGCGTGCTGCCCCGCTCGAGGAGGCGTTCGGCCGCGAGTGTGGTCACCAGCCGGTGCACGGTGCTCTTGCCCAGGCCGAGCTGGCGGGACAGTTCGGTGATGCCGAGCTCCTGGCCGGCCCGGGAGAACGCGCGGAGCAGGCGGGCCGCGTTGCGCACCGACGCCAGCTGGGCACGGTCCGGTTGGGCCCGGTCCGGTTGGGCTTTCGCCGCGGCGGAGACACCGGCTGGAGCCGCGGCGCCGGGGGCCGTCATGGCTCATTCCGCATGCCCCACGGTAACTCCGTTCCGCTATGCGGGACAAGGTCATTGGTATCGCAGGCCGGCACGCGTACGGTCTGGACAAATCCCGAAACCGGCATCGCAGCCTGGGGGTCGCGTGGCACAGATCGTCTGGTTCGAGAACTACCAGCCTGCGGACGCGGCCGTCCTCGGCGGCAAGAACAGCTCCCTCGGTACGCTCTTCCGGGCCGGCTTGCCGGTACCCCCCGGCTTCGCGGTGGCCGCTGACTGCTACCGCGAGGCGCTGGCCGACGGCGGGCTCAGCAGCAAGCTCGATGCCCTGGTCGCGGCCGTCGACCCGAGGGATCCGGCCTCGGTCGCGGCCACCGGCCAGCTGGCCCGGACGCTGATCGGTTCGCTCGAGCCGCCCGCGGACCTGGCCGGGGCGATTCAGGACGCCTACGCCCAGCTATGCGGCCGGTGCGGGGACCAGGTTCCTGTCGCGGTGCGCTCGTCGGCGACCTGCGAGGACTCACCTGACGCCAGCTTTGCCGGCGAGCACGACACCTATCTGTGGGTCCGCGGCGGCGACGAGGTGGTCCGGCACGTGCTGCGCTGCTGGGCGAGTCTGTTCACCGACCGCGGCATCGCCTACCGGCTGGAGCGCGGCTACGGCGGGGCCAGCGCCGCGATGAGCGTCGGCGTGCAGCAGATGGTCACGCCGCGGGCGGCCGGAGTCGCGTTTACTCTCAACCCGACCAACGGCGACCGGTCGCAGATCGCCATCGACGCGTCCTGGGGCTTCGGCGAGGCCGTGGTCAGCGGCGAGGTCACCCCGGACAACTTCCTCGTCGACAAGGTGATGGGTACCATCACCAAGCGGACGATCTCTGCGAAGACCCTGGAGTACCGGCTGGTTGACAGCAATGCGGTCACCGCCGTTCCGGTGGACGCGGACCGGCAGTCCGTGCCCTGCCTGACCGATGAGGAGATCGCGGCCGTGGCCAAGCTGGCCCGACGCGCGGAGAAGCACTACCGCTGCCCGCAGGACGTGGAATGGGCGCTGGCCGGTTCGCCCGGCGGCGCGCCGGAGGTCCTGCTGCTGCAGAGCCGCCCGGAGACAGTATGGAGCCGCCGGCCCCGGGAGCAGGGCGGGACCGGCATCGCAGACCCGATTACCAGCATGGTCCAGACCATGCTGCACCCGGTAACCAGCGGCGGCCACGCGGCACATGGTTAGGCCAGCCACCGCTTAAATCACGATCATCACCCGGCGTCCATGGCGGCCGACGGGAGCGAGCTTCAGGAGGAACACGATGGCTGACCGGTTTCCCAGCCCGTTCGAGATGCCGACTCCTCCTGGAGGGGAGGGATGGCAGGACCTGTACGCGTACTCCACGGTGTTCAGCGAGGACCGCAAGGAGTACGAGGACGCGACGTTCTGGTTCATGGACGGCG
>Ga0302324_100030926_pt1 | contig 10110 bp, 8 predicted proteins | sample Palsa_T0_1_FD_201949 | JGI IMG/M metagenome (GOLD analysis project Ga0302324, IMG submission 201949) | Peat permafrost microbial communities from Stordalen Mire near Abisko, Sweden - Palsa_T0_1 | ecosystem: Environmental > Terrestrial > Soil > Palsa > Peat permafrost | place: Sweden: Abisko... | reverse complement strand
GCCGTGGCGAGGCCAGTGTGTCGCGCACGGAGAAAGCCTCCAGGATCGTCAGCCGCCCGCCAGGGACGAGCGTGCTCCAGATCCGTTCGAGCGCCAGCACCGGATCGCGCAGGTGCAGCAGGATCGCCCCGGCGAACGCGAGCTCGACGGACCCGCCGATCGCCTCGGGCGTCAGCTCATAGACGTCGCACTCGACCCGGCGCGCGCGGGATCCGAGCGCTTCGGCGGCGAGCGCGAAGCCGCGGCCGAGCTTGACATCGAGCTCACGGGTCTGCGCCTGCAGCCGCGCCCGCTGCAGCGGCGGCCACTGTGCCGCGTCGAGCCGCGCGACGTCGATCGCGGTGACCTCGGCGCCGCGGCGCTCGAGCTCGAACGCCCAGAAGCCGTCGAACGTGCCCACGTCGAGCGCGCGGATCCCGGGCAGACCAGTCGGCAGTAGCCGGGGCGCGACCGGCCTGAGATCGATGTAACCCGGGGTCACCACCCCCGGCGCGAGCTCGAGCGTGTGGTACCAGACCGGATTGGCCTGCAGGGCTCGCCGGGCGGCACCGGGGCTACCGGGCGTCTGGATCGCGCTCATCGGACCGTGCAGGCTAGCGCGAGGCCGCGGCCGCGAACGACTCGAGCACTGCCTCGTTGAATGCCGCCTCGGTGAAGCGGCGTGTCGTCAGCAGGCCCCCTTCGCGGAGCCGCGCCCGCAGCTCGGGGGAGTCCGCCAGGCGCCTCACCGCGGCGGCGATCGCCTCCGGGTCCCCGGCCGGCACGAGCAGCGAGTTCTCGCCGTCGCGCAGATATTCGCCCGAGCCGCCGCGACCGGTGGCGATCACCGGCCGCCCCAACCCCATCGCCTCGAGCGGCACGAGTCCCCACGGCTCCTCCCAGATCACGGGGAACAGCACCACGTCCGCCACCGCGTAGGCCTCCGAAAGCTGTGCCCGCCTCAGCATGCCCAGAACGTGAAGCCGGTCGGCCACGCCGAGCTCGCGCGCGCTGCGCTGCAGCCGCGCCAGCTCGTGATCGTCGCCGCCGCCCGCGATCGTCAGCGTCGCCTGCGCCGGCAGTGCCGCGAGCGCGGCGACGGTGTCCCGCACGCCCTTGCGCTCGTCGATCCGCCCGACGTAGAGCAGGCGCCAGCCCCACGGTCGCTCGGGCCGCGGATCGACATAGGCCGGCTCGACGCCCGCGTGGGCGATCGTGCTGCCGGCGAGCTCGAAGCCGGCGTGGCGCGCCCGCGTACGCACCGTCTCTGACACGAGCACATAATCGGCGGCGCTCTCGAGATCGACTCGGGCAGGCAGGCCGGTGGCCGCCGAGGCGATCGCCGCCAGCCGCGGCCGGCCGCGAAACGCACCCGTCCAGCGATCCATCCGCGGCGCGTACAGCAGCCAGTCGTCGATCACGACCGCGACCGCCGGCAGCCCGGAGCGGCGCACCCGTTCGATCAGGCCGAGCGACATCCCCCCCATCGCCCACCAGCTCACGACGTCGGGGCGAAATTCGTCGAGATGGCGCGCGAGCACCGCGGCGTTGTGTCGCTCGAGCGAGATCCGCTCGCGCCAGCCGATCGCGGGCCATTCGTGGTCGCGCCAGTACCAGCGGAGATCGCGGAACGTCCCGGGCTCGTCCGGCTCCGCGGTGGCCGTGCGAAAATCGGTCGCGAGCACCCGCGCTTCGTGTCCGCGCGCCCTCACGTGCCCCATCGCCGACTGCCACAGGAGCTCGTACCCCCCAAGGTGGTGGGGCGGGTACATGCTTCCGACCGCGAGCACACGCACCGGACATGAGTAGCACGTAGCCTGTCCCGCGATCGTGCCTCGCCACACTCCCGCGCCATCCCCGATGCCTGCCCAGTGCGCGCCGCCGGCGCGTTGCGCGTGGTGTGGCGCTACTGCCGCGCCCGCCGGAGCTCGACTGCTGGCGTGCGCGGCGTGCGGCTGTGCGACCACGTATCCGATGCCGGACGCGGCCGAGCTCGAGGCGGCGTACGCGAGCTGGTACCGGCCCGCGTCGGGACGGTTCGCGGCAGGCGGCGACGCGCTCCTGCGTCGCTCGCGGGCGACGCTCGCGCGTCGCGTCGACCGCCGCGCTCCACCCGGGCCGGTGCTCGACGTCGGCTGCGGCGACGGGGCGCTGCTCGACGCGCTGCGCGGTCGCGGGCGCGATGCGCTCGGACTCGAGCGCGATCCCCGGCGCTCGGATGTCCGGGCATGCGAGGTCACGGACCTCGAGGACCGCGTCGGCGAGTGGGCCGCGGTCGTGTTCTGGCACTCACTCGAGCATCTGGCCGCGCCCGCGGCCGCGCTCGACCAGACCAGGGAGCTGCTGTGCGCGGGCGGCCTGCTGGTGCTCGCCGTCCCCAATCGGGCGAGCCGGCAGGCGCGGCGCTTCGGCGAGCGCTGGTTCGCGCTCGATCTTCCCCGCCACCTCGTGCACTTCTCCGCCCCGGCGCTGATCGAGGGCTTGCAGCAGCGCGGACTGGAGATCGAGCGCGTCAGCTACTGGCGCGGGGGTCAGGTTGTGTTCGGCTGGCTGGACGGGCTCGTGGGAACGCTGCCGGGCCACCCCGACCTGTACGCCGCGATCCGCCAACCGCTCGCGCGCGGCGAGGCGATCGGCCCGGCGCGCCGGGGAGCGGCGCTGCTCGCGGGAGCGATGCTCGCGCCGGCGGCGCTGGCCTGCGCCGCGGCCGAGGTGCGCGCCGGCGCCGGCGGGACGGTGTACATAGAGGCCAGGAAGCAGTGATCACCGGCGAGCGTGTGAGCACCCCGGAGGGCGGCTTCAACCCCACCTTCCAGCGTCACGTGGCGGCATACCGGCTGTGCGCACCGCTGCTGCCCGAGGGACGGGTGCTCGATCTCGGGTGCGGTGTAGGCCATTCCTACCGTGAGCTCGCGCCCCGGGAGAGCGTCGGCGTCGACATCGCCGAGGCGGTGCTCGCCGGTCAGGACCGGGAGACCCATGTGGCCGACATGGTCGAGCTCCCGTTTGCCAACGGTGCGTTCGAATCGGTGCTCTCGGTGCAGTCGATCGAGCACGTGCGCAGTCCCGAGCGCGCGCTCGTCGAGATCGCGCGCGTGCTGGCCCCCGGCGGGCGCGCGGTCCTGGTCACGCCCAACCGCCTGACGTTCGGCCGTCCCGAGGAGATCATCGATCCCTACCACTACGCCGAGTACGACTCCGAAGAGCTCAGGCGGCTGTGCTCGGGCTTCTTCGCGCGCGTCGAGGTGCTCGGCCTACACGGCTCACCGCGCTATCAGGCGCTCGTCGCTGCCGAGGGCAAGCAGCTCGACCGCCTGCTCGCACTCGATCCGCTTCGCTTGCGCCGGCTCGTCCCCCGCCGCGTCAGGCAGCTGCTCTACGACCGCCGGCTGACGGCGAGCCGGTCCAAGCCACTTCCGGGAGCGCTCGAGATCGAGCCCGCAGACTTCCACCTGTCCCCGCAGCGAGTCGACTCCTCGCTCGACCTGGTCGCGGTCTGCGATCGGAGCTAAGTGGCCTGTTTCGCAAATACGACGACATTCGAGCGGCTCGTGCGCGGCCCGCTCGGCATCCGGCCTCGCGTCGCCGGCCGCGCACGAGTCGTCCGGCTGGCGGCGCTGGGCGGCGTCCTGCTCGCCTCGTGTGCCAGGGGCACACGTCGGCTCCTGCGTCCTTGCCCAGCATCCACCGGTGACCACTCTCGGTGTCGCCGTACTTACGAAACGAACCACTGAGGGCATGCAGGCGAAGCCCAAGGTGATCGTGGTGATGCCGGCGCTGAACGCCGCTCCCACGCTCGAGCGGACGTTCCGCGGGATTCCCCTCGACATCGTCGACGAGGTCATCCTGGTGGACGACAAGTCGACGGACACGACGATCGACGTCGCCCGCTCGTTGCCGCTGCACTTCATCTGGCACCCCCACAACGTGGGCTACGGCGGCAACCAGAAGACCTGCTACCTCGAGGCGCTCCAGCGCGGGGCCGACATCGTCGTGATGCTGCACCCCGACGGTCAGTACGAGCCGGAGCTGATCCCCGACATGATCGAGCCGATCCTCCGTCGCGAGGCGGACATCGTCCTCGGCTCTCGCCTGGCCGAGCCCGGCGTCGCCCTCGCCGGCGGCATGCCCCGCTACAAGTACGCCGGCAACCGAATCCTGACCGCGATCGAGAATCGTATCCTCGGAACGGATCTCTCCGAGCTGCACACCGGCTACCGGGCGTACTCGCGTCACTTCCTGATGACCATCCCGTTCCTGCGCAACTCGCTCGACTACGTGTTCGACTCGGAGGTCCTGATGCAGGCCTCCCAGTTCGGGTTTCGCATCGCCGAGGTACCGGCCCGCACGCGCTACTTCGCCGAAGCGTCCTCGATCTCGCTCACCGCCTCCACGATCTACGGACTGAAGACGCTGTGGGTCGCCGTCCGGCTGGTCCTGCACCGGCGCGGAATCTTGCGCTCACGCAAGCTGCTGCCCTGACCCCGGCGTCGTGATGGTGCTGCTGCTCCACCTGCTGCTCGTGATCGCGCTGGCGGCGCTCGCCGGCGCCGCGCTTCGTCTCGCCTCGCTGATCGCGCCCAGCGGCCTCGAGCGCCTCCTGACCGTCGCGGTGCTGATCGCGACGGCGGCCGTGCTCGAGTCGCTGGCGGCCGGGATCTTCGGGCTCGGCGGCACATCGATCGTCCTCACGGCGGCGGCGGTCCTCACCTGGCTGGCGGCGCGAACGTGGCTGCCGGCGCCGGAGGTCGGCGCGTCGGCCGAGCTCCTCACCTGGTGGAGCCGGCTGACGACGGCGCCGCGCGCCGCGCTGGGGGCGCTCGCGGGCGGCTGGCTGGCGCTGGCCGCGATCCTGCTCCACCGCCCCGAGCCCGGCTTCGACGGCATCATCTACCACATCCCCGAGGTCGTCGAGTTCGTGCAGTCGGGTCACCCCGGCACGGTTCTCACCACCCTCTACCAGCTCCCGGTCGGCAACTACCCACTGACCAACGAGGTGCTCCTGGCCTGGCTGACGGGAATCTCTCACGGGCTCGCTGCGCTGACCTTGTGGACGCCGGTGGCCGTGGTCCTGATGGTCATGGCCGGCTGGCTCGGCCTGCGGCGGCTCGGGGTCGCGCCGGCGGTGCGCGCGCTGGCGCTGGCCGCGCTCCTGGCCGGTCCGCAGCTCGTCGTCGCATTCCCGCAACCCACCACCGATCTGACGTCGCTGACGTGGCTGGTGTGCGCCGCCGCGCTCGCGACCGCGGCGCCGAACCGCCCGATCATGCTCGCACCGACGATGCTGGCGCTGGGGCTGGCGATCGGCACGAAGACGACGCCGGCCGTCTACGGCCTGATCCTGCTCGCCGGCGCGCTGTGGAGCTGCCGCGGCCGCCTGGCGCCGATCCGTCGCCGGCTCGCGCTGGCCGCGGTTACCGCGTTCACCGTCGGCGGCATCTGGTACGTGCGCGACCTGATCCAGCACGGCTCGCCGTCGTGGCCGATCGTGGCCACGCCGTGGGGAGATCCGCTGCCCCCGCTCGTCAAGCTCGTCAGCTCCTCGATGCTCTCGCATCTGCGGGTGACGCTGCTGGATCACCTGAGCTTCTACCTGTCGCTGCTCTCGGGGTCGGCCGCGCTCCTTCTCGGCGGCGTCGTGCTCGGACTGCTGGCGGGCCGCCGCCGCACGGTTCTGGCCGGCGCCGCGGTCGCGCTGGGGGCGCTGGCGTGGGCAAGCGCTCCGGTGACGGGTCGTCCCAACTTCACCGTGCTCACGTTCGCGGCGGCAACGTCCGTCCGCTACATGATGCCGGTGCTCGCGGCGGGCGCGCTCGCGCTGGCGCTCGTGGCGAGCGATGGTCCTCGCTGGGCGAGGCCGGCCGCGATCCTCACCCTGCTCGGCAGCCTCGTCTGGGCGCTGGACGCCGACATCCCGAACCGGTTCTACCTCCCTTTCGACTCGTGGCTGCCCGCCGGAGCGCTGCTCGGCGCGGTCGCGGTCATCCTCGGCGAGGCGGTGGCACGGGGGTTCCCCGCCGTGACGGCGTTGCTCACGCGCGAGCGGCGTCGTGTCGGCGCGCTCCTCGCCGTCGCCGCGGTCGCGATCTCGGCGGCGGTGCTGGCCGCCGGCTCGGCGAACTACCTCGTGCGCCACTCGACCGTCGGCTCGGAGCTCGACTCAACCATCGCGGGCTACCTCGCTCGGCAGCCGGGGTTCGCCTCCGGCGCCCGCCCGGTGGCATTTGCGCCGTACATATTCGGCCCGCTCGCGGGCGACTCGTTGAGTCACCGGATCTCCCTGATCGGGGAAAGCGAGCCGTGCGCCCGCGTTCTCGCGAGCACGCGTCGAGGCTGGGTCGTGCTGACCGTCGTCACCCCTCACCCGGTGCCGGGGCATCCCGGCCTGCTGTATCCGTCGCCCGAAACCGCCCAGTCGTGCCTGGCGCACGTCGCCCCCAGATTCGAGAACAGCACGTACCGCGTGTACGGGGATGGGTAGCATGGCCCGGCGATGACCGCGCTGTCCGTCGACATCTTCAAGGCCTACGACATCCGCGGCCTGTACGGCGAGGACATCGACGGAGACGCCGCCGAGCTGATCGGACGGGCGTTCGCGCGCGTGATCGCGGCGCTCGAGGGCAGGCCGACGTCCGAGGTGCGCCTCGGCCTCGGCCGCGACATGCGCCTGACCGCGCCCGAGCTGGCGGCGCGCTACCGCGACGGGATGACGAGCGAGGGAGCGACCGTGCTCGACGCCGGGCAGGTCGGAACCGAGATGCTGTACTACCTGGTGGGGTCGCGCGAGCTCGACGGCGGATTGATGTGCACCGCCTCACACAACCCGAAGCCCTACACCGGCGCCAAGCTCGTCAAGCGTGGCGCGATCGCGCTGTCGGGGGACGCGGGGATCCAGGACGTCCGCCGGCTGATCGAGGCCGGCCTGGGCGACCCGCCCGGCGGCGGCCGCGTCGAAGCGGTCGAGATCTACGAGGAGTTCCAGCAGGCCGCGCTGCGGTTCATCGATCCGGCCGTCGTGAAGCCGCTGCGGGTCGTGCTAGACGGCGGCAACGGCATGGCAGGGCCGATGGCCGGGCCGCTCCTGCGCGGACTCGGGCTCGATCTCGTCGAGACGTGCTGGACGCCCGACGGCAATTTCCCCGAGCACGAGCCCAATCCGCTGCTGCCCGAGAACCGCGAGCTGATCATGCGCCGCGTGATCGCCGAACGCGCCGACCTTGGCATCGCCTGGGACGGCGACGCCGACCGCTGCTTCTTCATCGACGATCAGGGCAATTTCGTCGACGGCGACTTCCTGACCGCGCTGCTGGCCGACTCGATGCTACGCAAGGAGCCGCGCGGAACCATCCTCTACGACGTGCGCGCGAGCCGAGCGGTCCCCGACACGGTGAAGCGCGCTGGCGGCACGGCGTTGATGAACCGCGTCGGACACGCGTACTTCAAGACGCGGATGCGGGACGAGCACGCCGTCTTCGGCGGCGAGGTCTCCGGGCATTACTACTTCCGCGACTTCTACTGCGCTGACTCGGGCACGATTCCGGCGCTGCTGATCCTCGAGCTGCTCTCGGTCGAGGGCAAGCCCTTGTCCGAGCTGCTGCACCCGTTTCGCTCGCATTACTTCATCTCCGGCGAGATCAACTCCGAGGTGGCAAATCCTGAGGCGAAGATGGAGGAGCTGGCCGCCCACTACGCCGACGCCCGTCAGCTTCGCCTCGACGGGATCTCGATCGACTACGACGACTGGCACCTCAACGTCCGCTCCTCCAACACCGAGCCGCTGCTACGCCTCTGCCTCGAGTCGCTGGTCTCACGCGAGGACATGGAGCACCACCGCGATGAGGTGCTGGCGCTGATCCGGGCCGAGTAGATGGTCCCGCTAGACAACGATTTCGATCGCGTTCTCCGCCCCCGGGGCCCCGTCGGGCGCCGGCTCCGCGGTCGGCTGGCCGCGTCCTCGCCGCCGGCGCCGCCGCTCGACGCGCTGAAGCTCGGCGCCCTCGACCTCGCGCACAGGCGGTTCCGGCTTCGCAGCGCCGTGGATCTCGGGGCGGCGTGGGCCGTGGACGCCGGGTACGCGTTCCATCTCGCCGGCCGCGACGGCGTCGAGTCGGTGATCGCCGTCGACGAGGACTTCACCCCGACCGCCATCGAGGCCGCTCGCCGCCGTCCAAGCGTGCGGCTCCTGAGCGGAAACTTCGGCGATCCCACGATCGCCGCCGAAGTGGGGAAGGTCGACGCGGTCGTGATGTTCGACGTCCTGCTTCACCAGGTCTCGCCCGATTGGGACGAGGTGCTCGGGCTCTGGGCCCCGAGCACCAGTGCCTTCATCCTGGCCGGGCCGTGGTACACCGAGAGCGCCACCAGCGTGAGGCTGCTCGACCTCGGCGAGGAGCGCTACCTGCAGACGGTGCCCACGCAGGCCATCCACGAGGGCCTGTTCGACCGTCTGGAGGAGATCAACCCGCGTCGCAACCGTCCGTGGCGCGATGTCCACGACATCTGGCAGTGGGGGATCACCGACAAGGACCTGCGCCGGCACCTTCGCTCGCTGGGCTTTGAGCTCGCGTACTTCGAGCAGCTCGGCCGATGGCGATCGCTACCGGCGTTCGTGAGCTCTGCCTACGTGTTCGCGCGTCCCGAGCTGCTTGCGGTGACGCCGTGAGCGGACGGGCGCTGCCGGCGCCCGCGGTCCCCGCGTCGGCTTACACCGAGCAGTACTTTCGCGAGGTTGCCGCAGGGGCGGAGGACTGGAGCGAGGAGGCAACTCCGATCGGCGGGATCTACTCGTACGTGCTCACGAAGCTGGTGCTCCTCCCGCCCGGCAGCCTGCTCGTCGACGTCGGCTGTGGCCGAGGCGAGTTGATCGCCCTGGCCGCCGAGCACGGGGTGCGGGCGGTGGGCGTCGACTATGCGCCCGCGGCGATCGCGCTGGCCCAGGCGACGCTCGACGCGCGGCGGCTCGACGGGCTGGCCGAGGTGCGCCAGGGCGATGCGCGCGGCCTCCCGGTCGGCGACGGCGAGGCAGACGCGGTGTGCATGCTCGATGTGGTCGAGCATCTTCTGCCCGCCGAGCTGCAGCTGGCGCTGCAGGACGCCCGGCGCGTTCTTAAGCCGGGCGGGCGGCTGGTGATCCACACCTTTCCCAACCGCTTGATCTACGAGTTCACCTACCGCTGGCAACGGCGGCTGCTCGCCGGGCGCGTCCGGCGCTGGCCCGCGGACCCTCGCCTGCAGTGGGAGCGGGACATGCACGTCAACGAGCAGACCCTGCGCGGGCTCTCCCGGGCAGTCGAGCACGCGGGCTTTCGCGAACGGCACGCCTGGTACGGCGACTGGGTGTACACGGACTTCGTCCCCTCGCCAGGCGCCGCGCGCACCTATCGAGCGCTGGCGCGGATTCCGGGGCTGAAGGGCGCCGGGCGCGCGAACATCCTCCTCACCGCGCGCCGCTAGGCAGACCGCGACCACGGCGATGGCGGCACGTTTGACACCCGACGCCGCGCCCGGCGAAGCGGGGCCCCGGTCGCCGTCACTGCGTGAGGAGGTGGCGGGCCGGGACTGGTACCACACGCTCGAGCTCGGGGACGGGATCGTCACGCCCGGCTGGTTCGACACCCGCGGGCTCACCGCGAAGCTCCCGATGCCCGCCGGCCTGCACGGCAAGCGCTGCCTGGATATCGGAACCTACGACGGCTTCTGGGCGTTCGAGATGGAGCGCCGTGGCGGCGAGGTGACCGCGATCGACATCCTCGACGATACGCGCTGGGACTGGCCGGCCAACGCCAGCGCCGCACACCGCGAGGCGATCGAGCAGCGCAAGGGGCGGGGCGACGGCTTCCTGATCGCCAGGCGGGCGCTGGGCTCCGCCGTCGTGCGGCTCGACTGCTCGATCTACGACCTCGATCCAGCCGTGCACGGCCGCTTCGACTTCGTCTTCGTCGGCTCGCTGCTGTTGCACCTGCGCGACCCGGTGCTCGCGCTCGAGCGGGTCAGGGCGGTCACGCGCGGGCAGCTTCTGATCCTCGACGCGGTCGCGCTCGGTTTGACGCTGCTCGGTCCCCGCTCACCGTGGATGGCGTTCTACGGCGACGGCCGACCGTACTGGTGCAAGCCCAACCGAGCCGCGCTCGG
>Ga0302324_100030917_pt1 | contig 10112 bp, 6 predicted proteins | sample Palsa_T0_1_FD_201949 | JGI IMG/M metagenome (GOLD analysis project Ga0302324, IMG submission 201949) | Peat permafrost microbial communities from Stordalen Mire near Abisko, Sweden - Palsa_T0_1 | ecosystem: Environmental > Terrestrial > Soil > Palsa > Peat permafrost | place: Sweden: Abisko... | reverse complement strand
GAACTCAAAACGTTCTCACTGACGCGGGACGCGGCGCATCGTTTTGCGGATGCGGAAGCGCGGCTCAGGCTGCCTACGGTATCGCTGCTGGGAACGGCCGGCGCAATTCCGGCGGGCGACCCGCGCCTGCCCGACAGTTACAGCGCGGCGGGCGTGAACATCAACATTCCGATCCTCAACGGCGGCTTGTTCAACGCGCGCCGTGCCGAGGCTGAAGAGCGTGCCGCCGCAGCCGATAGCGACGTGCGCGAGCTGGCGGTACAGATCGCGCGCGAGGTGCGTGTGGCGTGGCTCGAAGCCAACACGGCGGCGCGGCGTCTGGACGTGACCGCGCGGCTGGTGGCGCAGGCGAACGAAGCGCTGCGATTGGCCCAGACGCGTTATGACAGCGGGTTGGGCAGCATCGTGGAACTGAGCCAGGCGCAGCTCAACCAGACTTCGGCCGAGATTCAAAACGCGACCGCTCGCTACGACTACCTGAGCAGCCGCGCCGCACTCGATTACGCGACGGGAGAATTGCAATGAAGATACATCGCGTGGCCTGCTCGTTCCTGACGGTAGCCGCACTGGAGATAGTGACGGGAGGCTGCGCGAAACGCGAACAGCCGGTGAGCGCGGCCACCGCGCCACTACCGTCGGTTGCGGCAGTGCAGGTGACGCGCACCGATCTCACGGGCAACATTACGCTCACCGGTGAGTTCAATCCTTTTCAGGAAGTGGACGTGATGTCGAAGGTGGCGGGCTATATACGCGCCATCAACGTGGATGTGGGGGACCGCGTCCATCCGGGCCAGGTGCTGGCCACGCTCGAGGTGCCGGAAATGGAAAACGAGATGGCCCACGCGAAGGCCGGCATCGATCAGGCAAACGCCCAGGCCGCGCAGGCGGAGGATGAAGTGCACCGCGCCGAATCGGCGTATCAGATGGCGCATCTTTCGCTGACGCGCATTGAGAACGTGGCCAAGCGCGAGCCGGGCCTGGTTCCGGAGCAGCAGGTGGATGAGATCCGTTCGCGCGATCTGGAATCGGAAGCCCAGGTGGCGGGTGCGAAAAGCAATGCGAATGCGGCGAGGCAGCGGATACAGGTTATGCAGGCCGAGGAAGCCCGGCTCAAAACCATGCAGAATTACGAAACGATCACCGCGCCGTTCGAGGGCGTGGTGACGAAGCGCTACGCCAACAAGGGCGCGATGATTCAGGCCGGAACGGCTTCGCAAAGCCAGGCGATGCCGGTGGTGCGGGTATCGCAGAACAATCTGTTGCGGCTGATTTTGCCGGTGCCGGAATCGTCGGTTGCGCAGGTCTCGATCGGCCGCACGGTGAGCGTACACGTGCCCGCGCTGAACAGAACATTCAGCGGGCGCATCGCGCGGTTTACAGATAAGGTGCAGCTTTCGACGCGCACCATGGACACGGAAGTCGACGTTCCGAATCCGTCGCTCACGCTGATACCGGGGATGTATGCCGAGGTGGATCTGGCGCTGCAGGAACACAAACGCGTGCTGGCGGCGCCGCCCGATGCGATCGACGGGATCGGCACGAATACGCGGGTTTACAAGGTGGACGCGCAGGGCGTGATCCACATTGTGCCGGTTGTGGTGGGCCTCGAAACCGCGGGGCAGGTGGAGATCCGGCAGGGCGTGGAAGAGGGCGACATGCTGGTGGCGGGCAGGCGCGGAGGGCTGAAAGAAGGCGACCGCGTAAAGCCCGTGGGCGCGGCTTTCCTCAACGCGGAACGGAGTAACTGAGATGTCGCGATTTGCGATCCGTACGCCTTATCTGATCGTGGTGCTGGCGCTGGTGATTCTGGTGCTGGGCGCGGTGAGCGTGGTGCAGATGCCGGTGGATCTTTTCCCTTCGATGGATATCCCGGTGGTAGCGGTGGCGACGTTCTATTCGGGTATGCCGCCGGAGCAGATCGAGGGCAACATCACTTACCACTTGGAGCGCTTCTTCACGCTGGCGAGCGGCATCGATCATATGGAATCGCGGTCGCTGGCGGGGGTGAGCCTGATCAAGGTATATTTCCAGCCGGGCACCAATCCGGATTCCGCCGTGACCACGATTGCGAGCCTTGCGATGGCGGAGATCAGCCATCTGCCGCCGGGCACGCTGCCGCCGTTTGTGCTCAAGATGGATGCGTCCAGTCTGCCCGTTTGTCTGGTCACTCTGAAGGGCGAGGGCCTCTCGGAAACGCAGCTGAAAGACCTTGCGCAGAACGTGCTGCGCAATCAGCTGGCGGGTGTTCCGGGTGCGGCCGTACCGCAGCCTTTCGGCGGACGCTGGCGCGAGATGATGCTGTATATCGACCCGTTCAAGTTGGAGGCGCACGAGATGAGCCCCATGGACGTGGTGCGCTCCATTAACGATTCGAATCTGATTCTTCCCGCGGGCGACGTGCAGATTGGCCGCTTCGATTACGGCATCTACGCCAACAGCCAGGTAACGAATGTTAAAGATCTGAACAATGTTCCGATCAAGCTGGAAGGCCAGTCGCCGGTGCGGATTTCGGATATCGGGGAAATCAAAGACGCCTATAACCTGCAGTACAACGTGGTGCGGGTGGACGGGCAGCGTTCGGTGTATCTGCCGGTGCTGACGCAGGGCGGCGGCGCGAACACGATTCAGGTGGTGAACGGCATCCGCGAGAAGCTGACGCACTTGTTCGACGTGCCGCAATCGCTGGTGACGCGCGTGGTGTTCGATCAGTCGCAGTTCGTGAAAACCGCGATTGCGACGCTGCTGCATGAGGCGGGGATCGGTCTGTTTCTGACCTGTCTGATGATTCTGATTTTCCTCGGCAGCATGCGCGCCACGGTTGCGGTGTTCTTCTCGATTCCGCTTTCCGCGCTGACGACGCTGATGATTCTGAAGATGGGCGGAAGTTCGATTAACAGCATGGTGCTGGGCGGTCTGGCGTTAGCGTTTTCCAGGCTGATCGATAATTCGGTGGTGGTGCTGGAGAACATCCACCGCCATCTGGAACTGGGCGACCCTCCACCCGTGGCCGCGGAAAAGGGCGGGCAGGAAGTCGCTCTGCCAGTGCTGGCCGCGACGCTGACGACGATCGTGGTGTTCTTCCCCGTGACGCTGCTGTTCGGTGTCAGCAAGTTTTTGTTCTCCGCGCTGGCGCTGGCGGTGGTGATTTCGCTGGCGGCTTCTTATGTGGTGGCGTTGACGGTGGTGCCGCTGTTCTGTGCGCGGTTTCTGAACGTGCATCATGCCGACCCTGCGGCAAAGCGCCGTAGTTTCGGCGAACGATTCAACGCGGCATTTTCGAGCGGCTTCGATCGGATGCTGGCGGGATACCGCGCCATGGTGGCGCGGATTCTGCGATTTCCGCGCGTGGCGCTGGTTGTGTTTGGCGTCGCGTTTGCGGTCAGCCTCGCGATCTTTCCGCTGCTCGACTTATCGTTCTTCCCTCGCACCGATGCCGGGCAATTCGTGATGAGCATCAAAGCGCCTTCGGGGACAAGGCTCTCGGAGACTGAGAAAGAGATTGCGCGGGTGGAGGCGATTGTGCATCAGGTGGTGAGCCCGGACGATCTGCAGATGATCGTTTCGAACATGGGCGTCGACCCTGGCTTCTCCGCCATTTACACCACGAACTCCGCCATGCACACGGCGTTCGTGCAGGTGAACCTCAAGACTGGACACGTCACGGGCAGCTATGAATACATCGATCGCATGAAAGCGCGGCTCGACCGCGAGATGCCCGAACTGGCGACGTTCTTCTCCTCCGGCAGTCTGGTGGATGCAGTGCTGAACATGGGCATGCAGGCGCCGATCGACGTGCAGGTGGCGGGCACCGATCAGAAGGCGGGTTATCGGACCGCGCTCGATATGGTGGCGAAAATCCGGCGCATCCCCGATGTGGCCGATGTGTACATCCCGCAGGATATCGATAATCCGGCGTTGAAACTCGATATCGACCGTGTGCGCGCGGGCGAACTGGGGCTCAGTGAAAAAGAAGTTGTCGGAAATGTGATCACGGCGCTGACTTCGAATCAGATGATCGCGCCGAATATCTGGATCGATCCGCGCAACAACAATAACTACTTCCTGAACGTGCAGTATCCCGAAGGTCAGATTCGCAGTCTGGACGATCTGCGCTCGATTCCGCTGCGCGGGCCGAAACTGATTCAGCCGACGCGGCTCGACATGGTGAGCCATATTACGCGCATCGAAGCGCCCACGGAGGTGGATCATTATCAGATCCGCCGCACGCTGGATCTTTATGTGCGGCCGCACGGCGAGGATCTGGGGCGCATTGCGGACGCCATCGGGAAGATCATCGCCGGAACGAAGATGCCGGAGGGGATTGAGGCGACGCTGCGGGGGTCGGTGGAAGCAATGCGCTTATCGCTGCGCAGCTTCGCTCTGGGGCTTTCGCTTTCGGTGGTGCTCTTGTATCTGGTGCTGGTGGCGCAGTTCCGCTCGTTTACGGATCCGTTTCTGATCCTGCTTGCATTTCCGCCCGGCATTACGGGAGCGCTGCTGACGCTCTGGCTGAGTGGCACGCCTTTGAACGTGATGTCTTTGATGGGGCTGGTGATGCTGGCCGGCATCACGATGTCGAACAGCATTCTGATTGTGGAATTCGCGCATCATTTGGTGAAGGAAGGGCATGAGATTGCCGAAGCCGTGATCACGTCGTGCGCGGTGCGGCTGCGGCCCATCCTGATGACCACGCTGGCGACGATCATCGGCTTGCTGCCGATGGCGCTGAAGATGGGGGAGGGCAGCGAATCATATGCGCCGCTCGCGATGGCATTGGTGGGAGGGCTGGGGCTGTCGGTGGTGGTGACGGTGTTCGTGGTACCCGCCGGGTTTTTCCTTGCTTATCGGAAGGCAGGACAGGCGAAACCGCCTGTCCTGCCTTTATTTGTCAATCATTAGATATCGAATGTTCACCTGGTTTTCACATAGAACTGGTATTTTTGAAAGCCCTGGAGGAAAAACATTTGAATATCAGACCTCTGTTTTACAGTTCGCTCCTGCTGCTGACGCCCACGCTCATGCAAGCCGTGCCCATCATGATTACCGGAACGCCGGCCGACGCTTATTCTCTGCCCAATACCAGTGCCACGCCTAACCTGCACGGCATCCTGGTCAACTTCGACAATCTGATGCCTTTTGCCACATATTCGACATACACTTCCGGAGAAGTAAGCATTTCGAGTCCCGATGGCCTCGAGGTGCTGCCCTACAGCTCACAGAGCGCCCCAAACGAGATGTTCGATGACAGCGCCGCTGGGAGCGCGAACCTTACCATCGGCCTTACCCTGGGCACAACCGCCATCGGCGTCGGAATCGTGGACTCCGATGCGGTAACGATAACCCTGCAAGCCCTCAACTCGGTCGGTACCGTTTTCGGACCGGCGTTCAACCTGACGATCCCGGAGACCGGCGCGAACCCCGGGAATAGTTACTACGTTGTAGAGGACACTGCCGCGGACATCTTTGGCCTCAAGATCACCCAGCCGTTGAGCAACGCGAATTACTCCGGCCTTGCGATCGACGACGTGCAGGTGGCGCCCGAGCCATCGACCTTTATCCTTCTGGCCGCGGGCGCGGCGATCTTCGGCGCTCGGCAGTTGCGTAAGCGCGCCTGAGCCGCCTTTTTGACCCAGTCATTCGAACAGGAGAAAACATGCGTTCCTTTCTTTCGATATCCCTAAGTGCGACTCTACTTCTGAGCCTGGTCGTCGATCCCTCCGCGATGAGGGCCCAGTCTCCGACACCGACAACGCCGATCAAGCACGTCGTGATTATCTTCGGCGAGAACGAATCGTTCGACCATTACTTCGGCACCTATCCCGTAGCGGTTAATCCTCCCGGCCAGCCGCGCTTTACGGCTCTGCCGGGCACGCCGGCGGTAAACGGCTTGACGCCAGCGCTTATGACCGCCAATCCAAATCTGAACCCGGCCAATGGCACGGGCGCAACCAATCCGTTCCGGCTCAATCGCACCCAGGCCCTGACGCCCAGCCAGAGCCACAGCTACACGCCCGAACAGAATTCTTTCGATCTGGGCGCCATGGATCTCTTCCCTTTGAGGACTGGCTCGGCCGGCAGTTCGTCCAGTATGACGGTGCTTTCACCCGCTATCGTTACGACGAAGGGTATCGTTATGGGCTACTACGATGGCAACACAGTTACTGCCTTCTGGAACTACGCGCAGAACTTCGCAATGAGCGATAACTCATACAATTCGAACTTCGGACCGTCCAGTCCGGGAGCCATCAATCTGATCTCCGGCCAGACGAACGGAATCTCCTCGACGCTGAACGGTCCATCGTCCAACGAGGTGGCGGACGGGCAGGGCGGCTTTACGCTCATCGGTGACGCCGACCCTCTGGGTGACACCTGTTCGTCCGGGTTCCAGGTCTCCATGGGCGGCACGAGCGTCGGCGACCTGCTCAACACCGCCGGGCTGACGTGGGGTTGGTTTCACGGTGGCTTCGACCTGACTGTAGTCAATCCGAACGGGACCACGGGCTGCCACCGCAGCACGGTTTCGCCGATCACGGGACTGACTGAGGCCGACTACGTGCAGCACCATCAGCCGTTCCAGTATTACGCCTCTACACGCAACCCCACCCACGCGCGCCCGACCAATGTGGCGAGTATCGGATTCACGGATACGGCAAACCATCAATACGACACGCATGATTTCTTCGACGCGCTGGCCGCGGGGAATCTGCCCGCCGTGAGCTTCCTGAAAGCTCAGTCTTACCAGGATGCGCATCCCGGCAACTCGAATCCGCTGGACGAACAAGCCTTTGTGGTGAACGTGGTGAACACGCTCGAACAGTCTCAGTTCTGGAGCACCACCGCGGTAATCATCGCCTATGACGACTCCGACGGCTGGTATGACCATCAGCAGGGGCCGATCGTCAACGGCTCGTTTTCGACTTCCGATACGCTCTCCGGAACGAATGCGTGCGGAACACAGGGAACCACACCGCAGCTATCCGGTCCGAACTCAGGCGGCTTGCCGGTGAACGGTCGCTGCGCTCCCGGAGTCCGCACGCCTCTGCAGGTGATCTCTCCCTGGGCCCGCGCCAATTACGTCGATCACACCTTGACGATTCAGACGTCGATTCTGCGCTTTATCGAAGATAACTGGAGTCTGCCACGGATCGGCGGCGGGTCGTTCGATGCCATCGCTAACCCGATCGACGGCATGTTCAACTTCACCAACCCGAACGGGCCGCCTCCGAATACCAACGCGCCGATTCTTTCAACGGTCACCGGCCTTCCGCAATAAATCTGCCGAAACTAGTGCTTAATTATTGAAAGGCGGCTGCGGCCATGATTGGCCGCCACGCAGTAAATCAGGCAACAGATCTCTGAAATTATGCAATTAAGCACTAAATCTGCTGAAAAAGGGATAATCACATTACACGACGTAAATTCGCAATCGGCGGCGGTCTTGCAACCGCCGCCTCTCGTTTGGGGATGGCGCAGATGGTGCACCTGCCGCCGATGAAGCCTGCCCCACCCCTGATCGACCCCGGACGCATGATGCCGTTCGTGGATCCGCTTCCGATCCCCGAAGGCGCGAAGCCAATCGGAAAGCGCATGAGTCCTTCGGGCAAAGCCCAGATCCCCTTTTACCGGATTCCGGCACGGGAGTTCTTCTCGAAGATTCATCGGGACGTCCCGCCTACTCGTTTCTGGGGCTACGGAGATAGCGTGCCCGGACCGACCATCGAAGCCCGCAGCGGCGAGGAAATCCTGATCGAATGGCCGAACCAGCTGCCGGCGAAGCATTTTCTTCCCATTGACCACAATCTTATGGGGGCGGAAAAAGGGCTTCCGGAATCGCGGACGGTGGTGCATGTTCACGGCGCCAGAGTCCCGCCGGAAAGCGACGGCTGGCCCGAGGCCTGGTATCCGCCGGGCAAATCGGCTACTTACCGTTATCCGAACAGGCAGGACGCCGCGATGCTCTGGTATCACGACCATGCCATGGGTATCAACCGGCTGAATATCTGCGCGGGCATGGCGGGTCTCTATGCGATCCGCGATTCCTTCGAAGACGCACTGAATCTTCCGAAGGGCGAGTATGAAATTCCGCTCGTGCTGATGGATCGCATGATCGGGACCGACGGGCAAATCTACTATCCCGTGAGCCAGTTTCCCGATGCGCCCTGGATACCGGAGTACAACGGAAACGCCACGCTCATGAACGGCAAGCTGCTGCCTTATCTGGACGTAGAGCCGCGCAAATATCGGTTCCGCATTCTGAACGCCTCCAACTCGCGATTCTATTTTTTGTCGCTTGGAAACGGCCAGGCGATTCAGCAGATCGGAACGGACCAGGGGCTCTTGCCCAAGCCGGTAAATGTGCCTCGCCTGGACGTCTCCCCGGGCGAGCGCGCGGACGTCGTGGTCGACTTCGCGGAACATCGAGGCCAGCGCATTTTGCTGAATAATTTATTCGCCCCGCTGATGCAGTTCCGCGTGGGGTCTCGGGACGTGGCGGACCCGAGCGCGTTGCCGGCGGCGCTTCGCCCCATCCCACCCATCTCCGCGACCGATGCGATCCGCACCAGACAGCTCACGCTTGAGGAGGTTGACAATCTGCTGGGCGATCCTCTGGTCCACCTGCTGGATGGAAAGCACTGGCGCGATCCTGTTTCGGAGAAGCCGGTGCTGGGCACGACCGAGATCTGGGAGTTGTTGAACCTGACGGAAGACCCGCATCCCATCCACCTGCACCTGGTGCGCTTCCGGATATTGGACCGGCGCCCGATCGACATCGACGCGCAGATTTACGACAGGAAAGTTGTTTATACCGGAGATGCCGTGCCGCCGGAAGCGAACGAAGCGGGCTGGAAAGATACGGTGAGAGTTAGTCCGGGAGCGAGTACAAGAATTGTTGTGAAGTTTGAAGGATATGCGGGCCGTTATGTATGGCATTGTCATATCCTCGAGCATGAGGACAACGAAATGATGCGGCCCTATGAGGTGGTTGCGCCCGCCAAATAACGGACGATACGCTCCGCTTCGCGTGCGCGTTCAGGACAGGCGAAAGCGCCTGTCCCACCTTTATTTAGTACATGCTTTCGCCGTAGATAATCTTTTTGGCGTAACGTTTGTCGACGGAGGGATCTTCCGCGCGGTGTTCCGAGAGTATCCAGATACCGTCGCCGTTAGCCAGCAGGGTGAGGCGGCCGACTTTTTCGACGGCAGTGACGCCATCGAACTGCTTCGTGACCTTCGGATTTGCAGGATCGGAGAAGTTCATCAGCCGGATAGTCTGGGCGGGTTCTGCGATACCATCCACTACCAGCAGGTCGCCCGACGGCGCTTCCAAACTGGTGTTGGCAAGAACCCGCGGGTGGGCGGGGTTGGTGACATCGATCAGAGTGACCGGCTTACCTGCCTCGCGTTCCGCGTAGACGTAAGAGCGGTCGTAATGCCGAGTCGCGATAAAGTGCGTGACAGGGCCGTCAGAGAATGCGATGTGCGCTTCAATCGCGATCTGATCCTGGGACCTGGCTGGCCCGGTCTTAGGATGTTTGTCTTTCGCAGCGAGTTCGCCACCGCCTACCGCGGTTGCTATCAGGGCAACTGTCGCCCGTATTTTTCGTGTTTTCATTTTGTGCTCGTTGCGTTCGCCCGATTTGATTGTCCAGCGGATACAAGGGCAATGCCACTGAAGACTCTCTGAAGTCTTTCTGACAGAGAAATTCAGAAATTCGTTGGTTGCCGCGCGGCAAATAAGGGCGTTAGAATCGGGGCGCGAATGGAAGCCGATAAGGATTTCGACTCGGAACAACTACCCGCTCGGAAAGTTGCCGGAGAAGGATGCGTCAACCCAGAGTGCGACGGTCATATGGTCGATTTCCATCCTCGGGAATGCGCCAGCAGCAGCGGTTTCAATCTCGTCAAAATCGTCTGTATCAGATGCGGCACGACAGCGTGGAGGATTGCCGGCCGCAACGAAGGCCCGATCCATGAGCCTCGTGCTACAAACTGATTAAGACACTGTGCGACTTTTTCCCCGCGATGAAAAATTCTTCGATCTCCTGGAAGAACAAGCGAACCGAATCGTTGAGGCGTCGCGCCTGCTGAACGAAGGCGTCCGCTCAGACCGC
>Ga0302324_100030914_pt1 | contig 10112 bp, 7 predicted proteins | sample Palsa_T0_1_FD_201949 | JGI IMG/M metagenome (GOLD analysis project Ga0302324, IMG submission 201949) | Peat permafrost microbial communities from Stordalen Mire near Abisko, Sweden - Palsa_T0_1 | ecosystem: Environmental > Terrestrial > Soil > Palsa > Peat permafrost | place: Sweden: Abisko... | reverse complement strand
TCCCCGGTGGTGGTTCGACTGGAATCTCGAGCTGCAGCGGTTCGGCAACCGGGTCGGAACCTACCTGGCCCTGATGAATGACAGCTACCCGTCCACTGACGACCACCAGTGGGTCGAGCTGGACTACGCCTATCCGGACGCGGCCGCCGACCTTAACCGGTGGCTGCCGCTGGTCAAATGGCTGCTGGCCATCCCGCACTACGTCGTGCTGTTCTTCCTGGACATCGCGGCGTTCCTCGCAGTGATCGTGACCTGGTTCGCCATCTTGTTCACCGGCCGCTACCCGCGCGGCATATTCAGCTTCGTCGAAGGAGTTTTCCGCTGGAACAACCGCGTCGTCGCCTACGCGTTCACCCTGGTCACGGATCGGTACCCGCCCTTCAGGCTGGCACCATGACCCAGGCTTGCGCGGTCAAGCGGACAGCACCGCGGCAGCGGGCGCGCGGCCGGCGGTGACGAGAGCGCGCCCGGCGACGGTCGCCCAGAAGCACGTTATGTTCTTCTTTGTGTTCTTTATATACGCTCTGTGCTGATCAGATACGCTCTGCTGCAGCGCTCCCGCGTCCTGTGCATCATGGACCACCGAGAGGGAAGGATCGAGCAACATGCGTAAGCCCTTTGGCGCCCTCCTGCTGGCCACCGCGACGGCGGCACTGACGATCGGCCTCGGCGCCACCTCGTCGCTGGCGGCCACCGCACAGCCCACCTGGAGCGTCTCGCCCGGCGGTGCTGTCACGCTGACGAAGTCCGGGGTGGTCACGCTGCAAGACACCACGACCGGGAACTCACTGACCTGCACGAAGAGCAAGGGCACCGCCAGCTTCGCGGCTGGTACCGGGCTGTCGGGCACGGACATCGCCGCGATCACCGCTGTCTCCTTCGCCACCTGCACCGGGCCCATGCGCCTTAACCTGAAGATGACGGCCGGCAATCTCCCCTGGGAGCTGACCGGCACGTCGTACAACCCGGCTATCACCAGCGGCCTGACGATCGGGACGCTCAGCGGGATTCACGCCACCCTGTCGGGAGCCCACTGCAGCGCGACCGTGGATGGCAGCAGCGCCACGGGGAATGACGGCGAAACCGAATTCCACTACCACAACAGCCTGCGGAAGCTGAAGACCGAGAGCGCGCTGTCCAACCTGCACGTGTACAACGTGACCGGCTGCGCCGGAGTGCTGAACAGCGGCGACGCCGTCGCCCTCATCGCCGCCTGGCTGGTGTCGCCGGCCCAGACCATCACCCAGTCCTGACCAGGGCGAGGCCCCGGCGCCGACGCAGCCAGAGAGCCGCCGGGTGGGTCAGGACTGCACGAAGGCCAGCAGGTCAGTGTTGATCGTCGGGGCCTGGCTACCGGCACGTCGGCGCGGGTCAGCCTGAGCCAGGGCTGCGAGCGTGCCTGCGACTGGACCGTCACGCCGTTCCTCGTCGGTCCGTTCGGCAAGACTCCGGCCACCAAGGTGACGGCCACCGTGTCGATGAGGGCGACGACCGCAGCGTTCGACCCGGCGGTCAGCTCGCTGACCGGGGACCTGTGGCTCGGCAGCACCAACGCCGCAACCGCTTTCACGCCCTACGTGGTCGACCCCGGCCAGAGCGTCGCGATCCCGGTGACCATTACGCCGCGGGACAGCCCAGGAAGCAGGGTCACCGGAACCATCTACATCGCCGACTCCTCGCTCGTTTCCGGCTTCGTGACCTACAACGAGCTGCCCGGAAACTACCCGGAAGGAAGCGATGTGGCTGCCTTCCCCTACAGCTACACCATCACAAAGTGAGATAACGTCGGGTCTCCGGGATCCGGACATGGTTGGGCGGCTCTCGCGGGGCGCCGAAGCAGGCTGTGCGAGATACTGGACAGCATGGTTGACGACACAGCACGGGACCGGGCCATCTATCACGCGCTGAAGGCCGTCGACGAAGTCGCCGCCGCCCTTCAGGCGCACCTCGTTGAGGAGCACGGGGCTGATCCGGAGCGTTCGGCTGCCCAGAGCACCTTTACCAACTCGCTCAAGCTCTTGCGGCAGGCTCGCGAGCGTCTGGGCGAAGGACTGCGGGCCGTCGAGGCCGGCAGCATCGCCGAGTCTGACGAGATCTCTCTCCGCAACCATTGACCTAACGACCGCAGAGTGCTGGGCGACAACGACTGCGGCGAGCTTGGCGACGGCACCACCAACGATGCGAGCAGGCTGCAGGTGGGTGAAGGGCTGACCAGTGTCATGGCCGTGGCGGCCGGCTACTGCGGTCGGGATCAGAACCAGCGGAAGTCGGGGTGGTCGTCGTGCCACCACAGCTGAACATATTAGTCAACGTAGTAGCCGCGCCCGGACGGCCACAAAAGTGGGCAGCGCATTGCTCTAGCCGACCGTTGATGATCTTGCCACCTGCATCACTCCACCCCAGGCCTGGAGGACGTCGGAGTCGGGCGGGATCGGGAAGTTCGCGTTGAAGACGCTGGCGGGGTCGTACGTTGCCTTGAGCCGGCGCAGCCTGGCGAGCGTCGCGCCGGGGAAAGCGTCGGACAGCCGTTCCGGGCGGTCGTCGGTCTCGAAGCTGGAGTACAGGCCGTCCAGGTGGGGGCGAAGCTCGTCCCAATGCCGCCGGAACTTTCCCTCCGACGAGCCCACCGAGCTGATGTTGACGTTCTGGTGGCGGTGCGCGTAGGCGGTGGCCGCCGGGTCCACGTCGTTGACGGCGCCGCCGACCGCGCGGATGGACACCCAGGGTGCGACGTGGCTGCGCAGCCCTTCGGCGACGAGATCGCCGATCTCGGCGGTGAGACGGACCGCAAGGCCGTTGCTGACCAAGGGATTGCGCTGGCCGCCATCGTGCGGGCTGTCGTAGGCCGGGACGGTCGCCGCGTACGGGACGAGCTGGGCCTGCTGGTCGAGCAGCGGGCCGATCCTCAGCAGCGGCTCCAGGGCGGCGACGGCCGCATCGGTGTCGTCGCCCGCGTACACGCTGAGCAGCCGGGCGACTGGCGCCGCCCCGCGCTGGGCGAACAGGTACAGGAAGCTGGTCAGCTCGCGTGGCGCCGCCTCGACCACCTCGCCCCAGTCCCGCATCAGGGCGGCGGTGTTGCCTGCGTCGAAGACCATGACCGAGAAGACCACGTCCCGCACCGGGTAGGCGTCGAGTTCCAGCGCGGTGACGATGCCGAAGTTGCCGCCAGCGCCGCGGAGCGCCCAGAACAGGTCCGGGTGCTCGCCGGCGTCCGCCCGGACGACGGTGCCGTCGGCGAGGACAATCTCGGCCGCGGCCACGTGGTCGATGGTCAGCCCGTACTTACGTCCGATGAGGCCGATGCCGCCAGCAGTCGCCAGGCCGCCGACGCCGACGCCGCCGTAGTCACCGGAACTGATCGCCAGGCCGTACGGAAGGAGCTTCTCGGCGAGATGCCCCCAGCGGGCGCCGGGGCCGACGCGGACTCGCCCGGCTGCCGGGTCGAGGACCTCGACCCGGTTCAGCCTGCTGACGTCGATGACGATGCCGCCGTCGTTGGTGGAGCGGCCGCTGATGCCGTGCCCGCCGCTGCGGACGGCGAGCGGCCCGCGCTGGGCCCGCGCGAACGCGAGTGCCTCGGCTACCTCCGCGGCACTGCCCGGCCGGATCACCAGCCCGGGTGAGCCCGTGCGCAGGTAGGTTGACCGGACCTTCGCGTACTCCCGGTCGCCCGGCTCGACCGCCTTCGCCCGCAGCGCGGGCGGCAGGTCGTCATAGCCGACGCCGTCACGCCGGAGCGCCAGGGCTTTTGGGCCGCGCACCACCTCCCACGGCGTGCTGGCCGCCGCCTGCCGCTCGCGCGCCACCGCCTCCCGCAGGGCGGGGGCGACCTCGGCACCGAACACCTCGATCGCACGAGGGTCGTCGCCGGCCAGGATGAACGCGGCGATGCCCTGCTCCACGGCGAGCGGCAGCAGCTCATCGACCCACTGCCCCGGCGTGCCCTGCAGGAACCCCCGGTTCCCGGGTGCGAAAGCACCGGAGACGTTGAGCAGCCGCCGGACCTCGCGCGGGTCGCGGCCGGCGGCGGCCGCCGCCTCGTCGACGAGGCGGTTCCCGCGTTCGAGGTCGCCGTCCTTCAGGTACGACATGGTGGGCAGCCACCCGTCGGCCTTCGCGCCGATCAGCCGCAGCATCCGCGGCTTGTAGGCACCGAGCCAGATCGGGATGTCATGGGCCGGCTCGGGGCCGCGCTTGGCGCCGCGAACGTGGTACTGCGCACCGTCGAGGAACACCCCGCCGCGCGCGGATCCGTCCCAGATGGCCCGGATGATGTCGATCGCCTCGCTGAGCGCGGTGACCGCCTCGGCCGGCGTGTGCCGCGGGCCGCCCATCGCCTCGATCGCGTCCCAGAACGCGCCCGCGCCCAGGCCGAGCTCGAACCGGCCGCCGGAGAGCAGGTCAAGGCTGGCGGCGGCGCGGGCCAGCACGGCCGGCGGCCGCAGCGGCAGGTTCAGCACGTTCGCCGAGACCCGGATCCGCTCCGTGCGCGCGGCCACCCAGGTCAGCAGCGTCCAGGTGTCAAGGAACTGGGGCTGGTAGGGGTGGTCCTGGAAGGTGGCGAGGTCCAGGCCGGACTGCTCGGTGAGCTGGGCAAGCGCCACGGAGTCCTGCGGCCGCTGACTCTGCGGGGTGATGAACGTGCCGAAGAGAAGATCATGCCCATAGTCAGTCACGGTGACTCCTTGCTCGTGCGGCCACTTGCCACGGCCGGGATGATGGCGGCTAGACTCTGCATAGCAACTACTAATATGGTAGTGACTATTCCGAGAGAAGCCCTGGCATGACAGCAAGCCCCGGCGTGACAGCGAGCGGAGCTCAGACGACGGAAGCCGCTCAGACGCCGGAAGCCGTCCAGGCACGAGCTGCGGCGGGGACTGAGACCGCGGGGGCTGAGACCGCGGGCGAGTGCGCGCCGAACGCCGCGATGCTCGCACGCGCGTTCAGCTTCCTCGGCAAGCGCTGGAACGCCATGATCCTCGGCCAGCTGAGTGACGGGCCGGCCGGATTCAGTGACCTGTCGCGCGCAATCGGCGGAATCAGCGACTCCGTGCTCTCCGGCCGGCTCGCCGACCTCGCCGCGGGCGGCCTTATTGACCGCACCGTCAGCGAAGGGCCGCCGCTCGCCGTCACCTACCAGCTCACCGAACGAGGCGAGGCCCTGATGCCCGCACTCGAGCAGATCGCCGCGTGGGCGCGCGAGAACCTGCCGGCCGCCGGTTCCTAGCGAACTGCCGGCTGCCGGGCGAGGGGTCCTTAGCTGCGTGCCTCACTTGTACGTGAAGCTGGCGGTCGTGGTGCCCCTCCCGGAGCCGGTGAAGTAGCTCTCGATCGTGCCGACGGTCACGGGTGCCGTCGTGCCCGCCGCTCCGGGAGGCGAGGTGGCGTGCACCGTCGTGGTCGACCCGCAGTCGAGCAGTGCCTGCACCGGCGTGAAGGACTCCGCTTTGACGTTCCCGAAGTACACCTCCAGCGGGCAGCCGAGGTTCTCCCCGCCGATGGTCACCTTCGTCCCGCCCGCGGCCGGCCCGGAACCCGGCACCACCGAGGTGACCCGCGGGTTGCCCGGCGGATACAGGTACAGCAGGTCAGCCGGCGGATTCAGGCTGCAGGCGGTAACCGTGCACAGCCGGACGTCGACGATCGCCGGGTTCTGCGCAACGGTCTGGGTGCTCAGGCTGGTGTTGCTGGTGACAGTGAAGGTGTACTGGGTGCCGAGTGAGTACGGCGTCTTGGTGTCGGTGAACACGATCGGGGCGATCAGCTGGCCGGCGAATCCCTCACCGCTCACCGTGATCGGGGTGCCGCCGGTGTCCGGGGCGCCGTAGGTGCCGTCCAGTGCCCTGCTGTCGATGGCGTTCACGACCGCGGTGACCTTCGGGACGCCGGCGTAGCTGATAGTGCGCGGGGCCGACTGGCCGGCCGGCGTCTTGACGCTGAAGGGGAAGCTCGACGGGCCGACTGTCAGCGCCTGGGCCGGCGCGACGATCTGCATCTGCGTCCCGGTCAGGAACACGTAGTCCGTGTCGATCGAGGACTCCTGGCCGGGCGGGCCGACATCAGCCCAGTCGATCGTCAGCGGGTCCAGGCCTGCTCCGCGGACGGTTACCACCGTGCCGCCGTTCTCGCTCGCCAGGCTCGCGGCCCCGGCCGAGGTCGAGACAGAGCTGATGGACGGTGCCGGGACATAGTCGAACTCGGTCGGCGCCTGCTCCGTCTCGCAGTGACAGCCAGCCGGGGCCACCAGCACGCCCAGCGAGTTGACGACGACTGGTCCTTCGGCCGGCGGGAGGATCGGCCCGGTCGCGCTGGTGCCGCGAGCGTTCGCGACCCGGACCTGGACCTGGCAGATATCGTTCGCCGCGTTCTCGCCGGCAAACACCCCGGTCCGGGGCAGCGGCGAGCATGCGGTCCGCGGGGAGTAGGCGGGCGGGGTCGCGGTGATCCGGTACGGGCTGTTCACCGTGAAGCGCGCCGCGGCGACCCCGCCGAAGCTGACCGAGGTCGCTCCGGTGAAGCCGGATCCCAGGATCGTCACGGCCTGCGGCGCCGTTTCGGGCCCGCCGTCAGGGATCACGCCGGTGATGCTGGGGACGGGGCTGGCGTTACTGGTATCGGTGTACTCGAAGGTCGATTCCGGCCCGGGCGCGCTCGACTGGGCGCCGTCCTTGAGGCTCACGATCACGTCGGCCGGCCCGGCTCCGTCCTGAGGCGACGGCGCGCTCGGCGGGCGCGCGTCGAGCGCGGGCGGCAAGGTCGCGGAGATCGAGGTTGCGCTGTGCACCTGGAACCGGCTCGGCGGGATCTGCGCGGCGCCGATCTCGATCGCTGCGACGTCGGGCGACCCGCCCGACTCAAATCCCGTGCCGGTGATCGCGATGCGCTCCCCGCCGGCGGTGCTGCCGGAGGCCGGGCTGATCCCCGAGACGGCCGGCCGGCCAGCTACGCCGGCGACGCTGCACAGGTAGTACGCGAGCCCGGCCTTGCCATCCTGGCCGGTCAGCTGCGGCGAGCCCAGGCCTGACGCCAGGTCATAGCCCGCCGTGGCCGGGAACACCTGGCCGTCGTCCAGGCCGTAAATGTCGTTGTCACCACTCGTGATGTCATTGAACGAAGCTGCGTAGCCGGCCGGATTCGACGCCACCGAGTACAGCAGCGGGCTCACGAATCCCACCCCGCTGCGGGTGACCGCCTGGGAGGCGCACGTCGGCGAGGCGTTGACCAGCGCCAGCAGCGCCGCCCAGATCGGCGTCGCCGACGACGTGCCGCCGGTCGTGCCCCAGCCGCCGAACGCCGCCTGGTAGACCGTGATCGCGCCGGTGAACTCGTCCGCCTGCGCCGACACGTCCGGCACCAGCCGGCACGGCGTCGACGAGCCTGCGCCCGCAACGGCCGACTGGCAGAAGCCCGGCGGATACCCGAAGCTCTTCTCGACCTTGTCGGCGTTCGCGTAGGCGGCGCTTCCCGGCAGCGCGATCCCCGGCACCGTCGCCGCCCGCTGCCAGGCCGGCATCGCCCACGACTGGGAGATTCCGCCGCCGCCCCCGCCGCCATCGGCGCCGTCGTTCCAGACCTGCTCGAGCGGCGGCTGGCTCGCCGCGTCGTCGATCGTCGTGCCGCCGACTGACACGACGTAGGGCTGGCTGGCCGGGTCGTCAACCGATACCGGGTTCTGGCCGGAGACCGGCGTCGACGTCTCGGAGGTGTTGCAGTCGTCCGATCCGTTGTCGCCGGCCGCGCCGAACACCGACTGCCCCTGCGCGGCGGCTTGCTCGAACAGCAGGTTCTCCGCTTGCTGCAGCCCTGGCTGGCCCTGCTGGATGGCCTGCTCGCACAGCCCCCAGCTCGTGCTCACGACCTGGTCGCGGTCGGCGTCGATGATCGCGGCGTACTCGTCGACCGGGTCGTAATCGGTGCCGTTCGTGCCGGGGCTCGGTCCTTCGTAGACGTCGATGGTCGCGTCCGGCGCGATCGCGGAGATGTCCTCGACGTCGAGGTTCGCCTCGCCGCTTCCCGTACCGGCTGGCTGGCCCCCGTCGACCGGGATGACGTGCAGCCGCCCGAGCATGCTCGCCGCGCCGGACGCGCCGAAGTAGCACGTGTCGAACGCCTTGATGTCCGAGCGCGCGAAGGGCTCAAGCTCGTACAGGGCGATGTGCTGGCCGGCGCCGAGATCGCCGCTGTCATACAGCCCGAACGCGCCGTACGCGTGGGCGATCTGATCGTCGGTCAGCCCGCCGAACGCGCGGGCCGCCGAGGTGGCGGCCGGGCACGCATCCGGCGAGCCGGCCGGATGCACGAAGCTCGCCGTCCCAGGCGGGCGGATCGTGCCCCTGGCCGGGGCGGGCGGGCGGATGGTGCCCCTGGCCGAGGCAGCGGGGCGGGCGATCCCGAGGGGCCGGGGCGCCGCCACGTTATCCAGGCCGACGACGGCGGCGACCGAGCCGGCGATCGCCGACGGCAGCGAGATGGCCGATGTCGCCGCCCTGCCCAGGGAGCCGCCGGGCAGCCGGTAACTCTCCAGCCCGGTGTGAAAGGCAGCTTCGACCTGCCGGGCGGTCCCGCTGAAGCGGACCAGCAGGCCATCACCCGAGATGCCGCTGACTCCCAGGCCGTCGGCCGTCAGCTGCGAGGTCACGGCGCTGATCGCCGCCCGGGCCGGGCCGAACCGGCTCGCGAAGGCGCCCGCCGGCAGGTACTGATGGAACGACGGCGAGTTCTTATCCGTCACTTCCCCGATGAACTGCACAAGCGCGGAATTGTCACGGGGCTTCAGTACCACCGTGCCGGAGATCCGTGCCGACGCCGGCACCGCGCCGGCCGCCCTGGCGCCGTCCGGAGCGCGCGGGGCCGCTTCGATCCGCTCCATCCCCGGGGACCCGGCAGGTCTGGCCGGCGCCGACGCCGCTGCTGGCGACGGCGGCAACGCCGCCGCCGAGATCACCAGTAGTCCGAGCAGGGAAGCCAGTAGCCCGAGCAGGGTAGTTATCCGCGGCACGCTCCGGCTATATCATCGCCAACCTGGCCAAGTCAACGGCGGCGACCCGGGACCAGATGATGCGGCCGGGACCAGATGATCATGCATGCCGCGCCGTTCCGGCCGCCTGCGGGGATTCCGGGCAACAACCACCAGCGATGAGCGAGAAGATAACCTGGTCGCGCCATCAGCCGGTCCGCCGAAGCGGGCAACCCCCGTCTGCCCTGGCGCATCGCGCCAGAAAGGACAGCCTCGTGCGCGCTAACGGCAGCGGCCCCCGCCGGGAGCCCGTCGGGACCCGCGAATCCCTCGGGACCCGAGTGCCCCTCGGGACCAAGGTGCCCGCGAAGATCACCGCGTTGTTCTGGGTGATCAAGCTGCTGACCACGGCCGGTGGCGAGGCGACATCGGACTACCTCGCCTTGCACGGGTACTTCCTGGCCGGGGTGGTCGAGACCCTCATCTTCGTCGTCGCCCTGTGGGTGCAGCTGCGCACCCGCCGCTACGTCGCCGCGGCCTACTGGTTCCTGGCGCTGGCGATCGCGATTTTCGGCACCGGCGTGGCCGACGCGATGCACCTGGAGGTCGGCATCCCCTACGCCGGCACGACGTTCCTGTGGGCCGTGGTGCTCGCGGTCATCTTCTGGCAGTGGCACCGCAGCGAGGGGACGCTGTCGATCCACAGCATCACCACGCGCCGCCGCGAGCTGTACTACTGGGCCACGGTCTTCGCCACCTTCGCCCTGGGCACCGCGCTCGGGGACTTCACGGCGACCGCCCTGCACCTGGGCTACCTGGCCTCCGGCATCACCTTCGCGGTGATCATCGCGATTCCCGCCGTCGCCCGGTGGGGATTGCGGCTCAACTCGGTCGTTGCCTTCTGGTTCGCCTACGTGGTCACCCGCCCGCTGGGCGCCTCGTTCGCCGATTACGCGAGCAAGCCCAAGAAGATCAGCGGCGCCGCCCTCGGTGACGGGCCGACCGCCGCAGTGGCCCTGGTCGCCATCATCATCGGAGTTGCCTACCTTGCGGTCGCCCGCCCGGATACCGACACCGAGCGGGCGACGGGCACGCGCCCGGCGCGGGGCCGTCAGGCGTGAGAACGAGAGCGGATCGCGCCGCGCCCCGGCGC
>Ga0302324_100030913_pt1 | contig 10112 bp, 6 predicted proteins | sample Palsa_T0_1_FD_201949 | JGI IMG/M metagenome (GOLD analysis project Ga0302324, IMG submission 201949) | Peat permafrost microbial communities from Stordalen Mire near Abisko, Sweden - Palsa_T0_1 | ecosystem: Environmental > Terrestrial > Soil > Palsa > Peat permafrost | place: Sweden: Abisko... | reverse complement strand
TATCCATCGAGCGCACTGCCAGATGCGGCCGCTGTGCCATTGGCCATCGCGGTAAGGTCGTTGTCGACCCAATTGGCTGCGCCGGGGTGAGTGTACAGTTCATGCACATGTCCGTCGAGGCTGATGAAGTTGACATGCTGGCTGCTATCACTGCCCCAGTATCCATCGAGCGCACTGCCAGACGCCGCCGCTGTGCCATTGGCCATCGCGGTCAGGTCGTTGTCGACCCAACCCGCAGCGCCGGGGTAAATATACAGTTCATGTACATGTCCGTCGAGGCTGACGAAGTTGACATGCTGGCTGTTGTCACTGCCCCAGTATCCATCGAGCGCACTGCCAGGCGTGGCCGCTGTGCCCTGCCAGATGATTGTGAGGCTCTGGCTCACGGTCGAACCTGAGGACGGCGTTATGTTTCCGTAAACCGCGTTCGACTGCTCTGCGGTTCCGGGTTGTAGGCCGCCGCAGGAGGTGGTGTTGCTCTGGACCGAAAGGGTACCCTGGTTTATCGAATAGGTCAGCGTGCCCGCTCCTGAGATGAACGTGCAGTTGGAACTGGGCGTGCCGACGAGATCGGCTTCGAAACCATAGATCGGATACAGGGCGTATTGCGGAGGTTGCGGAGAATTGGCGTATTGCGACCATGGCTTTGTACTATCAGGGTGAACAGCGCCGCTTGGATCGGTAATGCTGAACGTCGCGCCCGTCACGTTCCCGATGGTGTCGGTTGCAAGCTGGATTTTTAATATTGAGCCCGCGGGCACCTGGTTCGAGGGCGCGGAGATGGGGACAGTGCCGGTTATAGCGGTGTTGGGAAACACCGGAAGCCATGGAGTCGTGTTGGGGGGACTTGGCGAATATCCCGGCGGCCAAACTATCTTCGGCGGTCCTTCTTGATAGGAGTGCGCATTGTTCGCCCAATATTGAATTTCCCAGGTAACCTGATTATTCGCGACGATTAGGATGTATTGAAACCAGGTCAACGTGCTGTCGCCGGTCTGCGGGGTACCCTGGGCCTTCGATCCAATCTGCGGATAGGAATTCAGTTGCAAGGAGAATCCAGTATTCCCCAGCGTTATCAAGTCCTGTGTGACCCGCAGGGTTACAGTCAGGTCTTGCAGATTCTGGCAGCCATTAACCAAGATGGAGTTGTTACTGCTCCACAGCGTGGGGTTCACAGGTGAGTCCTGATACCAATAATCGTCCAGAACCGAGCCTTCCGCGGCGACAGACCATAATTCCATGCTGTTTGGCACACGCGAGACAGCGGCGATCCCACTGGTCAGCGATGCGCTTCCCGACGGGGCCAGTTGAAAACTCTGCCAGTTGCCCCCCTCGTACCAGTAATAATCCTGAATCGAGCCGGCCGCACCGACGAACCATAGTTCCATGCTGTTTGGCACACGCGAGACAGCGGCGATCCCGCTCGTCGGTGACGCGCTCCCCCTCGGGGCAAGCGTGAAATTCTGCCAGCTACTCCCTTCGTACCAGTAATAATCCTGAATCGAGCCGTCCTGCCCGACGAACCATAGCTCCATGCTGTTCGGCACTCGCGAGACAACAGCGATCCCGCTAGTGAGCGAAGCGCTCCCCTTCGGGGCCAATTGATAGCGCTGCCAGCTCCCTCCTTGATACCAATCCGCACCCTGAATCGAGCCATCGGGGCCGACCCACCAGAGCTCCATACTATTGGGTATACGTGAGACCGCCGCGATCCCGGTGGTCGGCGACGCGCTCCCCTTCGGGGCCAGTTGATAGCGCTGCCAGTTCCCGCCTTGATACCAGTCCGCGCCCTGAATTGAGCCGTCCTGGCCGACCCACCAGAGTTCCATACTATTTGGTATCCGCGAGACCGCCGTGATCCCACTCGTGAGGGAAGCGCTCCCGGCGGTTGCGAGTGTGAAACTCTGCCAATTACTCCCCTCGTACCAGTAATGATCCTGAATCGAGCCGTCCGCACCGACAGACCATAGTTCCATGCTGTTTGGCATCCGCGAGACAACGGCGATCCCGCTCGTGAGCGAAGCGCTCGCCTTCGGGGCTAATTGATAGCGCTGCCAGTTCGCACCTTGATACCAGTCCGCGCCCTGAATCGAGCCATCCTGGCCGATCCACCAGAGTTCCATACTATTGGGTATACGCGAGACAGCCACGATCCCGCTTTTCGGCGACGCGCTCCCGGCCGCAGCCAGAGAGAAGTTACTCCAGCCCATGGTAGAGAGCCATCCTTTCTATAAATAGATTTCCGTCCGCGCCAAGAAAGCAAATGTCGTCGACACTGGCTTGTTGGAAGGATGTAGCGTACGAACGATTGAGAGAAGAGTGTGGGTTTGACTGCATTGAGATTCCTTTAGATTGAATTGACGTTGAAGGGTTGTTCTGCGGTGAAATCATGCACCGATAACGCGTCGCCGTATCCACGGCAATGTATTTCTCCACTGTGCGCCGCCTCCGGAGCGACCATATCCTTAGAACCAGTCGCGAGAAATGCATCCGCTTCGGCCGTCGAGCGCACGGTGACGGCGTTGTCGCAGGGTGCCGGGACATTTGTCGTCAGCGCGGCTGCTGCCTCCGCCGGGTTCTCTGCCCAAGCGAGACCCTACAACATGAGAATTAGACAGGCGGCTTGCATTCGCATTCGGCTTAATCCCCCCTTACACCCTATAAAGCGATATGATTCCTTGACAAACACAACGACCGAGGGAAAAATTTTGGAGGCGATGGGCCCGAGTCGGTGACTGAACTACTCCTCCGGTGGAGGGCCGGAGACAAAGATTGCCTGAACAAATTAGTCCCCCTGGTCGAAGGCGAATTACGGCGCATCGCCCACCACTACATGCGCATGGAGCGGCCCGGCCACACCCTGCAGACCACCGCGCTGATCAACGAGGTTTACCTCAAACTGGTGAATCAGGCGCAGGTGGCGCAGTTCCTTGGCGTCGCAGCCCGGCTGATGCGCCACGTCCTGGTGGATCACGCGCGCGAGCTGTGCCGTGAGAAACGGGGCGGCGGCGCGCACCTGCTGCCGCTCGACGAGGGCCTGGCCATTTCGCCGGCTAAATCGGCCGAGCTAGTGGCGCTGGACGACGCGCTCAACGATCTCGCCAGGTTCGATCCACGCAAAGCGCAGGTGGTTGAACTTCGCTACTTTGGCGGATTGAACGTGCCAGAGACCGTGGAGGCGCTCAGCGTGCATCCGAACACCGTGATTAGCGACTGGAGCCTCGCGAAGGCCTGGCTCAGGCACGAACTCAGCCCGCGGAGCGCCAATGCTCGGGGGAGATTGAGCGCTGGAAGCAGATCGAGGAACTCTATCAAGCCGCACCTGGCAATCGCCTATCTATCAGTCCCAAGGGAAGTTCGCTGAGGCCGAGCCTCTCGCCCGCGAGGCCGTGGAGTACGATCGCAAGACACGGCCAGACGAGTGGCTACGATTCCGCGCCGAGAGCGTGCTGGGCGCAAGCCTGGCCGGACAGAAGAAGTACGCCGAAGCCGAACCGCTGCTGCTGGAAGGTTATCGGGGGATGGTGGCGCGCAAAGACCTGATAGATGTCCCGGACTGGTATTATTTGGACCTTGCCCGCGAATGGATTGTCCAACTCTATGAAGCGTGGGGCAAGCCAGGGAAAGCTGCCCAGTGGAAGAAAAAGTAAGATCCACGCAAAAGGACATTACGACTGGATGGCGACGGACCCAACGTACCCAGCACACTTCGCACACGCTGAAGCCCAGGCCGCGCGGATTTTGGAAGACGAAGCTAGGCGTCGGGCTCGGGAAGGCGTGCGCAAGCCAGTGCTGTACCAAGGCAAGCAGGTTTATGCCACTGGACCTGGCGGAGTACGAGAGCCGCTGTTTGAAACAGAGTTCAGTGATTCGCTTATGGCGTTGCTGCTGAAGGGCAATGACCCGTCGAAATTCAAGGAAAGAATTGAGCAGATCAACGTATAGCACTTGAAGCCAGAGGACGTAACCCCCGCGCTGGCGAGAAAGATCGCGGATGCGCTGGTGGAGAAGCTTCATAAAGAGCACGGGATGCCGACAACGCCCGAAGCCATTGCGGAGACCAGGCAGAGGCTGCTGGAGGCACCGATGGAGCGGGAGCCACGATGGACCTAACGCGAGCACGCTTGGAGTAGCTCGGCCCAAGGAGCACTGGAACGCGGCGATCCTCAAGAGCCTGTAGCTTCAGGCGTCGTTCGGCTTGTCCTTGCTCATCGGCGGCCTGCCTCGTCGTTTCACCGCAGTCGTCCAGGCCAGGCGGGCCGCCCCCGGCGCTTGCCACCACGACGGGCTTTAGCCGAACCGTGAGGGCGCCATCTATTGCGCGGGCGCCGGCGCCGGCGGACGGGGATGATGAATTTCGACGATATTCGGTTCGCCTTCGTGCCCGAACAGCTCGGGATGGATGTAGTGGCCTTGATCGCGCGGCGCTTTGTCTACTTCCACCTGGATGCGATGGGCGTTGGCCCAGGCGTCCTGACGGATACCGGTCACCTGCCAGGAAACCTTTACGCCCGGCTTGCTGGTCTTGATGGTGAAGCTGCCGTTCGCGATTTCCGACCCGACGATGGCTTGCGCGAATTGTCCGATCACAGAGAGCTGATAGCGGAACTCCGTGTTGAGAGCCTCGAACCACGCAGGCATCGTTACGACGGCTGTGCCGCTACCGTCGGTGGTGACGTTGCCGTTGTAGATGTTCATCATATCGGGCGATTCGACGAAGGAGTGGTAGAGGTACTTATTCGCCGGGTCGAGCGGATGATCGATCTGGAAGGAGCCGCTCGACTTGCTGAGAGAGCCAATCACGTTCACATTTCCATCGAAATCGCCGGCAGCACCTCCTTGGCCAAAAGCGACTATTGCGGAGCCCCCACCCGCAAATCCCACTCCCCCATAGGCAACGATTCCGTCACCGCCGTAGTTTCCACCGCCGCCAATGGCCGTGACGCCGGCGCCTGAGGTAGTGCTGCTGCCGCCCGTCCCACCCACGCCGCTGACGCCACTTCCACCCGGATCATTCTCGGAACCGCCCGCTCCGCCCACTCCATAGACACCGGTTCCGCCGGTGCCATAATCAATACCGGTGGATCCATCGGAAGTGCCGCCAAATCCTGTGATTCCAGTACCGCCGTAGTAGGGCCCGGGAAGCCCCTGCCCACCTTGGCCGGCAATCGCGGGATACTCCGGCGCAGTGTTGATGATGTTGAGGACCGAGTTCGTGTTGCCATACGTGCTACCGCTGAACGGCAAAGTAATGGTTCCCGCCGGCCCTTGTGGACCAGTAGGCCCCTGAGGCCCTGTCGCGCCTGTTGCCCCGGGGGCGCCTGTCGGACCAGCCGGTCCCACCGGCCCTTGTGGACCAGTTGGCCCCTGAGGCCCTGTCGCGCCTGTTGCCCCGGGGGCGCCTGTCGGACCAGCCGGTCCCACCGGCCCAATGGCCGGGTAGGTCACTTCGAATACGCCTGTGCCAACCGTCAGCCGGAACGATCCAGCTACCAAAGGAGTCGGCAAGATGGCTATGATCTGGGTGCTGGAATAGGACGCCAACCTTAACAATTTCCCATCCAGATACACAACTGGCGAGCCGGATGCCGGGGCGAGATTCGTGCCCAAAATCAGCAGCTCATTGACGGTGGGATACACAATCGCAGCGCCGATCACCGGCGTCTGGCCAAATGCGATGGAGCTAGCGAAAAGCGACAGGGTGGCCAGCACCACAGCCAAGCTCGACGCTTTGCGTTTGCCGGCAGGTGCGAATCCTGCCAGCGTTGACGTTTGAGTACCTTGTGTTCGGATCATGGAATCTCCTAACGGTTGAATATACTGGGTCCGCCACGCCCGTGTCCTCGCAGGATACTAACCTAACTTCGAGTTCGATGTCATCAAATTAGTCACATCGGGTTCGAGGTCAAAACTCGAGGCGTTCACGAAGAAGCTCGATGCCCGGGGCGTACCTTTGCGACCGAGCCTTGAGGAAAGGCGAACAGCACCACCCATATGCTTACGCCGTCAAAAGCCATCTGCTGCGGGGATGCACCGACATCGAAGGCTCCAAGTTGGTGTCCGTCGCTGGCACGCAATTTGACAAGGCTAGAGCTATTGTTCACCCACATGTTGGCCCCATCGAATGTCATCCAGATGGGTGCACCCCCAACTACGGCATTCGGCTTAATCCCCCTTTACACCCTATAAAAGCGATATAATTCCTTGACAAACACAACGACCAAGGAAAAAAGTTTGGAATCGATGGAGCCCGAGTCGGTGACGGAACTGCTCCTCCGGTGGAGGGCCGGAGACAAAAATTGTCTGGACAAATTGGTCCCGCTGGTCGAAGGTGAATTGCGGCGCATCGCCCACCACTACGTGCGCATGGAGCGGTCCGGCCACACCCTGCAGACCACCGCGCTGATCAACGAGGTTTACCTCAAACTGGTGAACCAGGCACAGGTGGACTGGCAGAGCCGGGCGCAGTTCCTGGGCGTCGCCGCCCGGCTGATGCGCCACGTCCTGGTGGATCACGCGCGCGAGCTGTGCCGGAAGAAACGAGGCGGCGGCGCGCAGCTACTTCCGCTCGACGAGGGCTTGGCCATTTCGCCGGCTAAATCGGCCGAGCTGGTGGCTCTGGACGACGCGCTCAACGATCTCGCCAGGTTCGATCCACGCAAAGCGCAGGTAGTTGAACTTCGCTACTTTGGCGGATTGAACGTGCAAGAGACAGCGGAGGCGCTCAGCGTGCATCCAAACACGGTGATTAACGACTGGAGCCTCGCGAAGGCCTGGCTGAAGCACGAACTCAGCCCTCGGAACGCCCATGGAGCTTGAGCGCTGGCAGAAGATCGAGGAACTCTATAATGCCGCCATGGCGCAGCCGGTGGAGAAGCGCGCCGACATCCTGCAGCGAGCCTGCCCCGGCGACTCTGAACTTCGCGCCGAAGTCGAGTCGCTGCTGGTGGCCGCAGGCGGTGCGAGTTCGTTCCTGGAGGGTTCGCCGGTTTCAGGCGCAGCCGACTTTGACACCACCTCTGGTCTCACCGAAGGCGGACCGGGAGCTACGCATGCCATGTCCCCCGATGACATTGCCGGGACCGTGATCGGCCGCTATCATTTGCTCCAGAAAATCGGAAAAGGCGGCATGGGCGAGGTGTGGCTGGCCGAACAAAAGAAGCCTGTCCGCCGCCGCGTGGCGCTGAAACTGGTTAAAGCCGGCATGAACAGCCGCGAGGTGATCGCGCGCTTCGAGTCCGAACGCCAGGCCTTGGCTCTGATGGACCACCCGGCCATTGCTAAAGTGTTTGACGCCGGTTCCACGCCCGAGGGCGCACCTTACTTCGTCATGGAATACGTCGCCGGTGTTCCGATCACCACCTACTGCGACAATCACCGGCTCAGCACCCGCGAACGACTGGATCTTTTCATGCGCGTCTGCGAAGGAGTCCAGCACGCGCATCAGAAAGCCATCATCCACCGCGACTTGAAACCATCCAACATCCTGGTCATTAATGTGGACGGCCGGGCGGCGCCGAAGATTATCGATTTCGGAGTAGCCAAAGCACTCACCCAGAAGCTGACCGCGGATACCATGTTTACCCGCGTGGGAGCGCTATTGGGCACTCCGCAATACATGAGCCCGGAGCAGGCCGATTCGTCGGGCGAGGATATCGACACCCGCACCGATGTCTACTCGCTGGGGATCATTCTCTATGAATTGCTGGCGGGCGCGCCCCCGCTCGATATGCGCAGAATCGCATTCGAGGAATTTCTGAGGAGGTTGCGCGAGGAGGAACCTGCCAAGCCGAGTACCAAGATCCGCACTCAAGACGCGGCGACGTCAACGGCGCTGGCTCACAAGCGCCAAACCGAGCCGCTGGCGTTAGCCAGGGAGGTTCGCGGCGACCTGGACTCGATCACGCTGAAGGCTCTCGAGAAAGACCGGTCCCGCCGCTACGGCTCGCCTTCCGATCTGGCCGCGGACATTGGGCGGCACCTGAACAACGAAGCGGTCCTCGCAGTCCCGCCTTCGGCTGCCTACCACGCCCGCAAGTTCGCGCGCCGCTACCGGGTGGCTCTGGCTACTGCCGGTGCCTTCCTTCTGGTGCTCCTCGCGGCAGCCGGAATCAGCGTTTGGCAAAGCATACGGGCAACCAAGCAGCGTGACCGCGCGGACGCGGCAGCGGCGGCAGCCCAGGCGGTCAACGACTTCCTGCAGAACGACCTGCTGGCCCAGGCCAGCGCAGCCAGCCAGTCGGGGCCGAGCGCCAAACCCGATCCCGACCTGAAAGTGAGAACGGCGCTGGACCGGGCCGCGGCGCGCATCGCCGGAAAGTTCGACGGGCAACCCGAGGTAGAGGCCGCGATTCGAGAAACCATCGGGCAGACCTACGCCGATCTGGGGCTATATCCGGAGGCACGGAAGCAACTCGAGCGTGCGCTAGATTTGTATCGCCTGGTACTGGGAGCCGCGAATCCGAAGACCCTCAAGACCATGAGCCGCCTGGGCGAAACTGCCGCACTTCAAGGAAAGTACCCCGAGGCCGAGGCGCTGTCCAGCCGGACGCTGGGGATCCAGCGCCGAGTCCTGGGTCCCGAGCATCCCGACACGCTAGCTTCCATGAGCAATCTTGCCAGTAGCTACTTTTATCAAGGCAAGTTCGCGGAGGCCGAGGCGCTCTACCGTCAGACCTTCGAGATCCAGCGTCGCGTGCTGGGTCCCGAGCATCCCCGTACGCTAGCGTCCATGAATAATTTGGCCGCCGACGACTTCCGGCAGGGCAAGTACGCAGAGACTGAGGCGCTTTGGAGCCAAACCCTGGAGATCCGGCGTCGCGTGCTGGGTCCCCAGCATCCCGACACGCTGCAATCCATGAATAATTTGGCCGCCGACGACTTCCGGCAGGGCAAGTACGCAGAGGCTGAGGCGCTTTGGAGACAAACCCTAGAGATCCGGCGCCGCGTGCTGGGTCCCCAGCATCCCGACACGCTGCAATCCATGAACAATCTGGCCGCTCTCTACGGCGATGAGGGCAAGTACGCGGAGGCCGAGGTCCTCTTCAGCCAGAACCTGGAGATAAAGCGCAGCGTGCTCGGACCCCAGCATCCGGACACGCTCTACTCCGGCTTCAATCTGGCCGTCGCCTACCAACTGCAGGGCAAGTATGCGCAGGCAGAGGCGCTTTTCAAACAAACTCTGGAGACCCAACGCCGCACTCTGGGCCCCGAGCATCCTTGGACCATTGAGACTCTTGCGGGCATCGCAAGCATGTACCAGCGTCGAGGCAAATACGATGCGGCCGAGAAGTTCGCCGCGCAGACCCTGGCAGCGAAACGGCGCAGATCGGGCTCGGAAAACCCGGACACGATGGACGCGGCTGCCGACCTGGCGCTGGCATACCAATCTCAGGGGAAGTTTGCGGAGAGCGAGCCGCTGGCGCGCGAGGCGGTTGACTTCGACCGCAAAAAGCGACCGGATGACTGGCAGCGTTTCCACGCGGAGAGTCTGTTGGGAGCCAGCCTGGCCGGACAGAAGAAATACGCCGAAGCCGAGCCGTTGCTACTCGAAGGCTATCAAGCCATGGCTGCCCGAAAGAATCGTATGGGAGTCCCGGACCTTTATCACCTGGACCACGCCCGCGAATGGCTTGTCCAACTCTATGAGGCGTGGGGCAAGCCAGTGAAAGCTGCCGAGTGGAAGAAAAAGTGAGATCTGCGCAAAAGGACACCTCAGTCGCGAACAGGCGCTCGCGCGATGCGGTGCCGACAGCGAAATCGCCGCCTCCGGATTACGAAGGCGCGCCAGTGATCGATGGCTGCCGTGGTCTGGTTACGGATCCGGCCCCTGGAAAAACATATAAGATGCTCCCTCAGGCTGCTCATTTTTCCGCTTCACCAAGAGTAGTCGGCTAGCGTTTGCGAATTGCGGGATGGCGAAGTTACTTGGACAGAAAACGGCCATACCGCCGATGTGGCCCTGCATTGGTCCTAAGGCGCAGAAAATCAAAATGTTTGCCCGGTCGGCCGGATCAGGAATGACAAACGCGCTAGCGACCTGCTAAGCTCCGGGATACCACGCTCAGCCCCGCCCATCCAATCACAAACTCCCGCCCCCGGGTTGTGCCGGC
>Ga0302324_100030910_pt1 | contig 10113 bp, 8 predicted proteins | sample Palsa_T0_1_FD_201949 | JGI IMG/M metagenome (GOLD analysis project Ga0302324, IMG submission 201949) | Peat permafrost microbial communities from Stordalen Mire near Abisko, Sweden - Palsa_T0_1 | ecosystem: Environmental > Terrestrial > Soil > Palsa > Peat permafrost | place: Sweden: Abisko... | reverse complement strand
AAGCCGAACGGATGCGGCTTCGTTTGCTGACGCTGGCCCGCCTCCGCCGCAGGCTGGAACGGGATGCCAATGCCACCGAGGTGGTGCGTCAGATCGACCTGTTTCGCGAGGCCGCAGCACAGGTGACCGCCGTAATTCGCGGTCAACTGGACGATGGCTTCGCGCCGCCGGATGACCCTGAGATGGCTCTGGCCGAGCGTGCCATCGAGCGCACGCGGCAAGCTGGCACCGCAGAGTTGTCGCCATTTTCCAACGCCGCGGCACGGGATGCCGCGCTTCTGATGGATTCGATCGCCGGCCAGTTGCGGGCAGCCCGGCGCATGGCCGGGGCGAAGTATTTAGTCGAGCCGCTCGCGGAACCGCTCACCGACTTAGATTCCGCCCCTCAGCCAGGCCGCATGAGGATTGCATTCTTCCGCTCGCGCTTCGAAACTCTCCGCGCCAACTTGTCCTTCCGCTCCATCGCGTTTCGTCACGCCGTGCGGCTGGCCACCTGCATCGCGGTCGGGGAGGCCCTCAGCACCACGGTGGATTGGCAGCGCTCTTACTGGATCCCCATGACCATTGCGATCGTGCTGAAGCCGGACTTCCTTTCCACGTTCAGCCGCGGCGCCTTGCGCCTGGCCGGCACATTCGCTGGGCTCATCGTGGCGACGGCTATTTACCGCGTGGTTCCGGCTAGCACCACCACCGATATCGCCGTCGTCAGCTGCTTCACCCTCATCCTGCGTTGGTGGGGTCCGGCCAACTACGGCCTGCTGTCGCTCGCGGTCAGCGCGATTGTGGTCGGCCTGATCTCAGGGACTGGGGTGGCGCCGCGCGATGTCATTCTTCTGCGCGGGATGAACACGGCGATCGGCGGCGTTCTCGCTATGCTGGCCTACACGCTGTGGCCCACCTGGGAGCGCGCGCATTTAGGGGAGAGCTTCGCGAATCTTCTAGACGCCTACCGCACTTATCTGCGCGCGGTTCGAGCCGTGTACATTAAGGCGGACACCGACAAACACGACGAACTCGACCGCGCCCGTCAAGCCGCCCGAGTGGCACGCACCAATGCCGAAGCTTCTGCGGACCGCTTAAGCGTGGAGCCCGCTACCCGCGCCTCCCTAGTGCCCTTGGCTGCCGCGATGCTGGCCAGCTCGCACAACTTCATCTACGCCTCGATGACTTTGGAAACAGGCGTCCTGGAGGAATTGCGAGGTCGCCCAGCATGCCTGCCTACGCTGCAGGAGTTCCTCGATCACGTCGACCTGATGCTCTACTTTCTGGCGACGGCCGTCCGTGGGACGAACTCCGAATTGCAACACATGTACCATCTTCGCGAGCGCTATCGAACCCTCGCCGACTGTCTCGCGCAGAGTGGCTTACCGGACTCTCTGGTACAAGTTGAGGCCGATCGTATGACCAATGCGTTAAATACTCTACGCGACCAGTTGATGGAATGGAGAACCGAGTGGTCATCGCGGCAAGCCGCTTAGCCAACATTTGCTAACGTGTTAGAGACCCATGGGAGAAGATCAACCTAACCCGTCCAACAGAATGCGCGCCAAACTGTTCACGACGATAGGCATTTTCGCCCTGGCCGCGGTGTTGCTCTTTTACTCGCTGCGTGGCATAGATTGGCATCAGGTCTACCTGCTGATCAAGGGTGCCAAGCGGTTGAATCTCGCCGTGATCTGCATGTTGAGCTCGATTGCGCTTTTCATTCGGGCGTTCCGGTGGCGGATCTTGCTCAACGCCGAACATCGAATTGCAATGCCGGACGCCTTTTGGGCTACCTCTGCGGGTTATTTCGGAAATAACTTTCTTCCCGCGCGGGCCGGCGAATTCGTCCGCACCTTCATGATCAGTTCCCGCTCTCCGCTCAGCAAGACTTATGTGCTCACCACGGCCTTCGCCGAGCGCGCTGCGGATGGCATTGCCCTGGTGGTCATCACCGGCATTGTATTGATTTTCCTGCCGGGCAAGACGCCTTGGCTCGCCCAAGCCTCGCGTGGGTTTGCGGCCATCGGACTCACCGGCGTCTTCATCATCGCTTTTCTGCCGCGCCTCGAAAACTCGGCCGTCCGGTTGATTCGCGCGATTCCGGTCTCGGAAACAATCCAGGAAAAAGCCGTTCACCTGTTCGAACACAGCCTCCGGGGGCTTCGTTCCTTCCACGATTGGAAACGTTTGACAGGCTTCATTGCACTGACTATCGTGATCTGGTGCTTTGACGCGACCAACACGGTGCTCGGTGGAAACGCACTGGGCCTGGTGAATCCGCCGATCACGTATCCAATTGCGTTTCTGCTGATCGCCGCGCTTGGTTTGAGCAGCGCGCTTCCTTCTGCTCCCGGATATGTTGGTGTCTGGCAGTTCGTCGCGGTTATGGTACTCACTCCATTCGGTTTTTCCCGGACCCAGGCGATCGCCTACATTATCCTGTTCCAGGCGATTAACTATCTGGTTGTCGGTGTGTGGGGATCTATCGGCTTCTTACAATACCGCCGGATTTCACGCTCGCGCGCCATCGCAACGCAAATCGCGGATCAGGCCGTCTCGATTTGACGCAAGTGCCACTCGTACGTGCGCCTTATGGCTTCCGCCAGGGGAATGCGCACCTTTAGGCCGAGTTCCTGCTGGGCGCGCACGATACTGGGCACGTAGCGCAGCGGAAGCGCTCCTGGTTGCGCGACACTGTTAGTGACTATGCGCGTCCCCGGCCGCGTGTTTTCCGCCACCGTCTCGGCCAGCCTCAGGATGCTTACTTCTTCGGGCGAACCAACATTGTAAGCCTCGCCGTTTGCCCCTCGGAGTAACATCGTCCATAACCAGATCGCCATATCCGCGGCATAAAGGTAAGAGCGGTAAGGTGTGCCGTCGCCTGTAATCGTAATCGGTTCCGACCGCAACACGTTTCCGATGAAGTTACCAACGGCGTAGTGAGCGTTGAGCGGTAGATGCGGACCCACGAAGGCGAATAACCTTGCGATTACCGCGCCGGACCCAGTGCACAGAAACTCGGAGGCACGCTTTCCTTGTCCATAAGCGGAGTGGATGTCAGTAGTGAGCGGCGCGCCGCTGTAGGTTTCAAGTAAGTGAGTGATTTCCTGTGGCTGGTGGCCATAGACCGCTCCGGAACTGGTGAACAGGAGCCTCTTCGCTCCGCAATTTGCGGCGAAGTCAAGTACCCGCTGGGTGGTTTGTATATCACGACGGAAGCTATCCGCGCCACGTTCCGTTGCCGCGTGAATGACGAAACCGAATGATCCCGGCGGACGGTCAAAGCTTACTGCATCCCCCTGGATGAACTTGACGGCAGGATCATTAGTCAACGGAGGACAGCGCGAGAGTACTACCGCCTTGGCCCCGAGCTTTAGTCGCGCGTTCGCCCAACGGAAGGAATCCAAGAGCCACGTACCAACGAAACCGGTGCCCCCGGTGAGGAACAGCCGCTCGCCGCGCACATCCTCCCAGATTCCGCGCGTGTGCTCCAGAACGTGATCCAGGTCCAGCTCAAACAGACGCATGAACGGTTAATGGAAACGTGTGGAAGATCTCAAGCATGTAATCAATCATGGCCCTGTGGATTCCAGGGAACACTCCCACCCAGAACACCTGGTTCATGATGAAGTCGGTGTTTGTCAGAGAACCGGCGACGCGGTGTTTCACGTCCCGATAAGCGGGCTGGCGTAGGAGATTTCCCGCAAAGAGAAGGCGCGTCGCGATCTTGCGTTCCTCGAGGAAGGCCACTACCTGATTCCGGGTAAACGGCGCGCCAGGACGGACGGCCAAAGGAAAGCCGAACCAACTTGGCTCGGAATTCGAAGTCGCCTCCGGAAGAATGAAAAACTCCTCCAAATCTTTTAACCCCTTGTAGAGCAGCTGGAAATTCTGGCGGCGTTTCTCAATGAACCCAGGAAGCTTCTTCAGTTGGGAAACACCCACCGCGGCTTGCATGTCCGTCATCTTGAGGTTATAACCAATGTGCGAGTAAGTGTACTTGTGGTCATAGCCGCAGGGCAATTCGCCCAGTTCCCAATCGAAGCGTTTCCCGCAGGTATTTGCCTTGCCGGGTTCACACCAGCAGTCGCGGCCCCAGTCACGGAAAGACTCGACGATAGTTTTCAGCAGCGGCTTTTCGGCGAGCACGCACCCGCCTTCGCCCATCGTAATGTGATGCGCAGGATAAAAGCTTACGGTCGCCAGATCACCAAAAGTGCCCACCTTCTGCCCACTATAAGTAGCGCCGACTGCATCGCAGCAGTCTTCGATCAGCCACAGATTGTGCTTCCCGACAAATGCGCTGACAGCCGCGACATCGAAGGGATTGCCCAATGTGTGTGCAATCACGATAGCCCGGGTGCGTTCGGAGAGCGCAGCGTCAAGCATCGTCGTATCGATGTTATAAGTGGGAATCTGCTCGTCGACAAAGACGGGAACCAGGCCGTTCTGAATAATCGGATTTACAGTGGTAGGAAACCCGGCCGCCACGGTGATCACTTCGTCTCCAGGTCGCAGCCTTCGATCTCCCAGCTTCGGTGAAGTAAGGGACGTAACGGCAAGCAGGTTGGCGGACGAGCCCGAGTTCACCAGCGTGGCCGTGCGGACTCCAAACCATCGCGCGAACTCCTTCTCGAATTGCGCGGCAAATCGACCCGTTGTGAGCCAGAAATCCAGCGAGGAATCTACCAGCGAACAAACGTCCGCTGCATCGAAGACCCGGCCGGCAACCGGAACCGCACTCTCGCCGGGTACAAATGGCGCCGCTGCGAACTGGGCGTCGTGATATTCGGTGACCAATTCGAGAATTTGCTTCCGGAGTGTTTCCGCCGAGATCCGCATGCTCAGACTTCCAGAAATTCGCGATACCACGCGATGGTTCGCCTAAGCCCTTCATCCAGAGTGAACAAAGGTTGCCAGTCAAAGGTTCTACGCGCGCGGGCTGCGTCTAAGTATTGGCGGCGGATCTCATGGCAGGCCTCATTGCGCACGTCTGGTTGCAGTTTCGAATCCATTAATTTCAGGATAAGATCTACCAGTTCCCGAACCGTGACTTGAATCTCATTGGAGAAGTTGAAGGCAGCGCCATGTAAAGCAGGGTCGGCAGCCACCCTTTCGCCGAGTAGCATGTATGCCGCCGCGCCATCCTCCACATAGAAGTAATCGCGAACAAATTCCCCGTCGGAACGGATGACGGGCCTCTCATTACGAAGGATCGACCGTATGGTGCCGGGGAAAATGCGGTTCCAGTTCAGATCCCCACCACCATAGAAGTTACCGCAGCGAGTCACCACCACCGGAGAATCGTAGGTCTTCCCGTAAGCCTGCGCGATCAAGTCGCAGCACGACTTACTCACATCGTAAGGGTGGCGTCCTTCGAGGGGCGTCTCTTCCGAATAAGGGAGCCGCTCCTGATGGCCGTAAGCCTTGTCCGACGAAGCCGCGACGATCGCCCGAACGGCAGGGGAGCGGCGGCAGGCTTCGAGCACGTTCCATGTCCCGGCGATGTTGCTCTCAAACGTAGAAATCGGATTTCGATTCGCAATGCTAACAATGGTTTGCGCCGCCAGGTGAAAGACCGTGTTGATCTCGTATTCACCCAGGACGCGCTCCAACAGATCGCGATCGCCAATGTCCCCACGAACCACTTTCACCCGGTCCAACAGGCCGCAACGTGCGACTTCGCTTTGCGGCAACCAGTCGCGCACCAGGCACACCACATCGGCCCCCGCCGCGACGAGGGACTTGACCAGCCATCCTCCTACCAGTCCCGTCGCGCCAGTGACGAATACGGGCCGGTCCAGCCACCATCTCGACACTAATCCCATACCTTCCACGGGGCTTTGCCCGACTTCCACAGATCGTTCAGGATTTGAAACTCACGAAACGTATCCATGGCGTAGAAGAATCCCTCGTGGTGAAAGGACATCAGTTGTCCCTGCGAGGCCAGGCGTTCCATCGGTCCATGCTCCAGGATGCATTCGTCTCCATCCAGGTAATCGAAGATGCCGCGATTGAACACAAAGTAACCCGCACTGGCCCACGCATCAGATTTCGGCTTTTCGATGAAGTTATTCACTTTATTATTCTGTATATCCAGGATGCCGAATCTTGATATGGGCCGAAAGGTCGTCACCGTAGCCAATCGCTTATGACCGCGGTGAAATGCGAGCAGCGCCGGAATATCGACGTCACTTACTCCGTCTCCGTAAGTGACCATAAACGTATCGTCTTCAATGTACCGCTGAATTCGTTTCACGCGGCCTCCGGTCATCGTATCCGCGCCAGTGTCAGCCAACGTAACTTGATAATCCTGCTCGGGGTGCCTATCGGCAAATTCAATGGACGAGTTGTTTCCCAGGCAGATCGTGAAGTCGTTATTCATGGCCTCATAATTGAGGAAGTACTCTTTGATCATGCTGCCCTTGTAACCCAGGCACAGAACAAAGTCCTTGAACCCGTGGTGCGCATAAAGCTTCATAATGTGCCACAGGACGGGACGGCCGCCGACTTCAACGAGCGGCTTTGGCCGGAATTCAGTCTCCTCGCGCAGACGCGTCCCCTGCCCTCCGCAGAGGATGGCTACCTTCATTCACCTGAGTATATCGGGAACCGGGAACAGAGTGCCCCGCCCCAGTATCCAGTTCGGGTCCAGCCGGTTCTTCACCGCCACCATGGCCGCGATATGTTCTGGGGCATACTGCACCGACAGAAAATGCGCCTTACGTTTTCCGAGCCCGTGCTCAGCCGAGACTGTTCCGCCGAGCTCCACGGCCTTTTGCGCGAACTCATCCATCAGTGCTTTCGCGCGGGTCATCTCCTCATCGCTTGCAGGCAGCATGTTCACGTGGACGTGCGCGTCGCCGATGTGTCCGTAGATCACATAGTGCCCGGGCATCTCATGGTCGAGCCGCTCGCGATACCAGAGCAGCATGTCACGGTTCTTTTCAATGGGTACCGCGAAGTCGGAACCCATCTTCATGTAACCGCGCTCCAGCATAGTTCGGTTCACAATCTCCGGAAGCGCGTGCCGCAGCTTGCGAAACCGTTCACGGTCGGCGGGACCGGCGGCAAACCACGAAGCTTCTTTGAGGGCGCCGGAAGCGGTCAGGCGATCGTCCCAGGAATCGATATCTTCACCTTCCGCGTCAATCAGAAGCGCGGCCCTCGCAGACTTTGGAATCTCGGGAAAACGCTCGCGAAGCAGCGCCAGGGAGTTGGCGTCCATGTATTCGATCATGCGCAACTCCGGAACCCCGCGCCACGCATCAACCGCGCTCAGCGCGTCTTCATCGCTCGCAAAGAAGATAACTCCCGCGAACAAATCCGTGGGCAGCGGGAGTAAGCGCAACTCGGCTTCAAGCGTGACGCCCAAGGTGCCCTCCGATCCGCAGAACAGATCGATCCAGTCCATTTCAGGAGCTAGCGGATAACCAGCGGTGTACTTCGATGTCATCGGCATAGGGATCGCGGAAATGTCGAAATCCACTTTGTCCCCGCGGCGGAATTCCCGCACCGTTCCGTCCGCGAATGCCACGCGCAACGCCAGCACATGGCGGCGCGTGCTCCCATAGCGAAAGCTCCGCGACCCGCTGGCGTTCGTACCAATCGTTCCACCAATCGACGCCGTATTCTCGGTCGGATCGGGTGCGTAGAACTGCCCTGCTGCGGTCGCCGCCTGGTTCAACTCGACAAGGGTAATGGCGGGTCCGACACGCGCCTCACCCGCACCAATCTCCAGCTTTCTAAAACGGTCGAGAGAGAGGATCCACCCTCCCTGAGCCACGCGCGCTCCAGTCAGTCCCGAACCTGCTCCAACGACGGTCACCGGAATGCGCCGTTCGTTCGCGTCTTGTAACACGCGCGACACCTCCGTTTCATTTGCCGGAGAGAATAAAGCCTCCGCCCACCCTGCGAACCCGGACGCATCCGAAACATGGTCGGGCTCTACGACGCGCGGTGCTGGCGTTTCCATGCTTTAAAGGTACATTACGAGTATGAGGTTCGCTGGCCTCTCGTTGCTCCTGTTGGTCGCCTTGCTGGGTTTTGCGCAGACCCAGGTCTTCGTCTGTCCGATGGATCCGGACGTGCGTTCGAGCGTGCCCGGAAAGTGCCCGCGCTGTGGAATGACTTTGGTTGCGCAACTACCAGAGCCGGTGGAATACCGCATGCTCTTCAAGGCGGACCCACCGCAGATTCCGGCGAATCAAAACGTCACGTTGTTCTTCCGTATCCTCGATCCCGCTACATCCGCGCCGGTGACCAGGTTCACGGAAGTCCACGAACGGCTCTTTCACCTCTTTCTGGTGAGTTATGACCTGACATATTTTTCCCACGAGCATCCGGTCTGGATGCCCGACGGCTGGTTCCAACTGGAGACCCGTCTCCCGCAACCTGGCACTTACCGCTTACTGGCAGACTTTGATCCGGACGGCGGCACTCCGCAGCTGGTGGCGAAGACGTTCTCGACCGCCGGCTTTATTGCGCCTCTCGAAACGTCGATCGCGCGTCCGGCGCCCGATCTCTCCGCTAAGACCGCCTCGAACATGACAGTTGAGATGCGGACCGAGCCGGCGCAATCAATCGCGGGCAAAAAGACGATGTTATTCCTGCACATCACTCCCGCGGAGGGCCTCGAAAAATACATTGGGGCATGGGCGCACATGTTAGCCGTCAGCAGCGATTTGATCGATACCATTCACACTCATCCATTCGATGCAGATGGCGGCCCGGATATGCAATTCAACGTGATTTTCCCGCGTGCTGGTAACTACCGTCTGTGGATTCAGCTACAACGCAAAGGCGTGGTGAACACGGTGTCCTTCACGGTACCGGTGGGTGAGTTATGAGTAACCGGACCGCCGCATCCGTCGGTGAGTGGACCAGGATGCGTGTACCCTTAGGAAATAATTCCGGCATGCGGAGAACGTAATCGCGGTTCCACTCACGGTGAAAGTCGCGGATCCAGATCAGGCGGCGAACGGTTTGATCCGGCAGCAGCGCTGTCACCTCCAAAGGCCCGTCAGCACGTAATCCGCAGAGTGAAACGGAATCCTTAAGTACCGTCGATCGACTTACCCGCAACTCTTGCCCCGTGCACCGCGCGGAATGGCTGGGGTTCGGTTTCATAGGCTGCGCAGGGACGGATTGGGCCGGGCCCTCGGGCGCTCCGCCTTCAACCCAGGTCACAAAGAGATCGATCTCAGGTTGCGCCAAACTCGGGTCGTCCTTGAAGTCACCGATCCCTTTTACGGGATCAAACGGCGGCATCCGTCGCGCCATAACTTCATTTCGAATGGCTTTGGCCCACGGCCGCGCTTCCTGATAGGTTATAAGCGACATCGCCGCGCCGCCGGGTTGATGACAGCTCGCGCAATGCGTGTAGACAAGCCGCGAAATATCATTGGTCCAAGTAAGGTTCGTCGTGATTGGGTCGTGGCAATAAGCCGGTGTCGCAGCAATCCATACAATCAGCCTAAGCCCGTTTACGCGCGTACTCCACCTCGTCCCGCATATCCTGGTCTACATCACCTTCTTTCTCATATTCGATCGCGACCAATCCCGTAAATCCGATGTCTTTGAGCTTCTGCGTCACTTCCGGAATTTTCGCGATGCCCGTGCCCAATAAAACGTTGTGTTCCGCGCCGGCAGCTTCTACGTCTTTCAGATGAACAACTTTGAGATAGGGTGCTAACCGCACCACCGCATCCACGGGATCCTGCCCGCAAGCCGCCATCTGCCCGACATCCAGCGTGGAGCCCATGGTCTTGGATAAACCAGACAACCCATTCAGTACGTCAGCGACCGTTTCATAGGCGAATTTCTGAGGAAACCAATGGTTATGAATGCCAAAGGTAAGTCCTTCCCGCGTAAAGCGCTCATCGATCCGATGAAGAATCGGACCGGTCGCGTCTCCAGAAACATTACTTGCGCCGAAAATTTTCGAGTTGCGGACGGCGTCATCAAGGTCGCGATCGGTCTTGATCGTGGCCGTATAGTACGAGACGCACCGGATTGCCGCGCGGTCTAACCTCGTACGAACAGACTCGCACATTTGCGCGCTCGGCGGACTCATCAGCATGAACTCTCCGCGAGACATCTCGATGTCCGTGACATGCAATGCCTGCA
>Ga0302324_100030909_pt1 | contig 10113 bp, 6 predicted proteins | sample Palsa_T0_1_FD_201949 | JGI IMG/M metagenome (GOLD analysis project Ga0302324, IMG submission 201949) | Peat permafrost microbial communities from Stordalen Mire near Abisko, Sweden - Palsa_T0_1 | ecosystem: Environmental > Terrestrial > Soil > Palsa > Peat permafrost | place: Sweden: Abisko... | reverse complement strand
TTCACCCAGGGTCGGAACAACAGGAAACCCGACAGCACAAAGAAGATCGGGACGCCCATCTCCATCCGCGAACAAAACAGGCCGAAATAGCCCTCGATGTACTTGCCCGTTGTGTAGGCCGCGTGGGTGGCCACCACGAGAAGCGCTGCGACGGCACGGATACCGGTCAACGACGCGACCCGATCCGGCCCGGCGACTTGTTCGAGTCCGCCCTGGGCCGCGGTGTCGGCCTGGGTCATCCCTTGTGTTCCCGCCTCGGTGCGCCACCACCGCCGCGGCGGTTTTTCTCTGCAGCCCGATCCGGCTGCAGGTTGATCAGCACACCGGAAATACGAGTCTTCTCAAGTGCTTTCAGCGTCGCGTGGGGTAACTTGGCCGGCAGCTCCACCAGCGAGAAGTCTGGCTTGATCGTGATGTGGCCGAAATCGCTGCGGTGCAGGCCGCCTTCGTTGGCAATGGCACCGACGATCGCGCCCGGTCCGATCTTGTGACGCTTGCCGACCGCGATGCGGTAGGTGGCGAACCCTTTTCTGGGGCCCTCGCCCGCGCCACGGGTAGGCCTGTCGGGCCGGTCCGGACGTTCTTTGGGCCGGCGCTCGGGCGGTGGTTCCGTCATCAGGAACGCTTCGCCGTTGCGCGACTGCAACGCCAGCGCCGCCGCGATATCCGCCATCGGGACGTCGTTATCGCGCTCGTAATCCGCGACCAGACGACGGAACAGCTCCAGACCGGGCGACCCGAGACTGTCGGTGATGGAGTCGGCGAATTTCGACACCCGCTGTGCGTTGACGTCGTCGACGCTGGGCAGTTGAGCTTCGATGAGCTTTTGTCGGGTCGCCTTCTCGATCGACTTGAGCAGGTGGCGTTCCCGCGGCGACACGAAAAGCAGCGCCGACCCCGACCGCCCCGCCCGTCCGGTGCGACCGATCCGGTGCACGTAAGACTCGTTGTCGTGCGGAATGTCGTAGTTGAGCACATGCGATATCCGCTCGACGTCCAGCCCGCGGGCCGCGACATCGGTGGCGACCAGGATGTCGATTCCTTTGCTGCCGCCCTTTTTCAGCGCGGCGATCGTCCGCTCACGCACTGCCTGCGGGATGTCACCGTTGATGGCCGCTGCGGAAAAGCCCCGGGCGCGCAGCTTTTCGGCTACCTCTTCGGTGGCCTGCTTGGTGCGGACGAAGACGATCATCGCCTCGAACTGCTCGACTTCTAGCACCCGGGTCAGCGCGTCCATCTTGCGCGGGCCGGCAACCTGGATGTAGCGCTGCGAAATGTTGTCGGCGGTCGCGGTTTTCGCGTCGACCTTGACCTCGGTCGGGTCGTGCAGATACTTATTGCTGAGCTTGCGGATCGCCGGCGGCATCGTCGCGGAGAACAGCGCCACTTGCTTGTACTCGGGCGTCTCCGCCAGGATCCGCTCGACTTCCTCGGCGAAACCCATCGTGAGCATTTCGTCGGCCTCGTCGAGCACCAGGTAATCCACATGGGACAGATCCAGCGTCCCGCGTTCGAGGTGGTCGATCACGCGGCCGGGGGTGCCGACCACCACCTGCGCGCCACGCTTCAGCCCAGCCAGCTGCGTCGTGTAGGACGCTCCGCCGTAGATCGGCAGCACGTTGATCTGGGGCAGGTGTGCGCCGTACCGGCTGAACGCCTCGGCCACCTGGAGCGCCAGTTCCCGTGTCGGCGCCAGCACCAGCGCCTGCGTGACTTTGCTGCTGGTGTCGATCTTCGACAGGATCGGCACCGCGAAAGCGGCAGTCTTGCCGGTCCCGGTCTGCGCCAGCCCCACCACGTCCGACCCCGACATCAGGGCCGGGATCGTCGCCGCCTGTATCGCCGACGGCGACTCGTAGCCGACATCGTTGAGCGCCTGCAGCACAGAAGGGTGAATCTGCAGGTCGGCGAAGGTCACGGTGTCATCGTTCGGGGAGTCCATGTCGATACGGAGTTTAGTGGTCAACTGCCGCTCGGCCACGCCTGCCGCGTCGATAGACCTGGTCAAGGTACGGTGCGGCGTTGTGTGGACACGACAGTGCAGTATGGGCGGCGTTGGCCTGGGGACCGGGCTGGCCGCTGCCGCACTGCTCACCGCGACACTGAGCGGGTGCGGATCAGGGGATTCGACCGTCGCCAAGACGCCGCAGCCCACTACCCATCCGACCGCTGCGCCCCACTCGGCCGCAGCACCGCCGGTTCCCACCGCCGCACCGACCAGCCCCGGGCCGGTCGACCCGTGCGCGGTCAATTTGGCCGATCCCGCGATCGCGCGCGGGGTGTCCGAGCTGCCGAACGACCCACGCAGCCAGCAGCCGTGGAACCCCGAGCCGCTGGCCGGCAACTTCAACCAGTGCGCGCAGCTGTCCGCGGTGATCGTCAAGGCCAACACGAACGCCGAGAGCCCCAACACCAGGGCGGTGCTTTTTCATCTCGGCAAGCTCATCCCGCCCCAAGGCGTTCCCGACACGTACGGCTTCAACGGCCTCGACAACTCGCAGTGCACCGGCGACACAGTGGCGCTGAGCTACTCCGGCGGGATCGGTTTGCCCAGCGTGGTGAAGTTCCGCTGGAACGGCAACGGGGTGGAGCTGATCGCCAACGCCGGAGCCTGATGTCGGCATAGCCGCCTACAGTGGCTGCTGTGTTCATGGCAGGCGACAGCGTCATCTACAGCGCGTCGGATCTCGCATCCGCCGCGCGCTGTGAATACGCCCTGCTGCGGGAATTCGACGCGAGACTCGGCCGGGGTCAACGCGTCAGCGTCACGGACGAATTGCTGGAGCGCACCGCATCTCTCGGTGACGAGCACGAGCAACGCCGACTCGACCAATTGCGCGACGAACACAGCGACGTCGCCGTCATCGGCCGTCCCTTCCCTTTCACCATTGAGAACATCACCGCGGCCGCGGCGCAGACCCGCCGGGCCATCGACCGCGGTGCTGCGGTGATCTACCAGGCCGCGATGTTCGACGGCCGCTTTGTCGGGTTCGCCGACTTCCTGGTGCGTCGCGACGGCCAATACCAGGTTTCTGACACCAAGCTGGCCCGCTCGGCGAAGGTCACCGCGCTGCTCCAGATCGCGGCCTACGCCGATACGTTGAGCCACGCCGGCATCCTGGTGGCCCAGGAGGCCGAACTGGTCCTCGGCAACGCCACCGCGGTCAATTACCGCGTCGATGAGCTGATTCCGGTGTACCGCGAGCAGCGCGCGCGACTGCAAAACCTGCTCGACAACCACTACGCCGGCGGCGTACCGGTGCGCTGGGAAGACGACAACGTCCGGGCATGCTTCCGCTGCCCGGTCTGCGAGGAGCAGGTGCGTGCGGCCGACGACCTGTTGCTGGTCGCTGGCATGCGGGTTACGCAGCGCGCCAAGCTGCTCGATGCAGGCATCACCACGCTGGACGAGTTGGCCAACCACACCGGACCGGTCGACAATGTCTCGGCCCGCTCCTTGGCCAAACTGGTCGCGCAGGCCAACTTGCAGGTTCGCCAACGCGAGGCCGGCACAACGCAATTCGAGGTCGCCGATCCGCAGCCGCTGGCATTGCTGCCCAACCCCGACGAGGGCGATCTGTTCTTTGACTTCGAGGGTGACCCGCTGTGGACGGCCGACGGCGTCGACTGGGGCCTGGAGTATCTGTTCGGGGTTCTCGAAGGCGGCAAGTCGAGCGCCTTCCATCCGCTGTGGGCCCATGACCGCCCCGATGAGCGCGCGGCACTGATCGACTTCTTGGCGCTGGTGGCCAAGCGGCGCAAGCGGTTTCCCAATATGCACGTCTACCATTACGCCGCCTACGAAAAGACGGCGCTGCTGCGCCTAGCCGGTCGCCACGGCGTCGGGGAAGACGCCGTCGACGACTTGCTGCGCAGCGGAACGCTGGTCGACCTGTATCCGATTGTGCGCAAGAGCATTCGGACCGGTAGCGAGTCGCTCAGCCTGAAGGCCCTGGAACCGCTGTACATGGGTTCGCAGCTGCGTTCCGGCGACGTCACCACGGCGGCCGACTCGATCACCCAGTACGCACGTTACAGCGAACTGCGTGGCAACGGCGAGGCTGACGAGGCGGCGACGGTACTCAAGGAGATCGAGGGCTACAACCACTACGACTGCACGTCCACCCGCGAACTGCGAGATTGGCTGCTGCTGCGGGCATTCGAAAGCGGGGTCACCCCGATCGGCGCCCAGCCGGTCACCGACGGCGGCGATATCGAACCGGCTGATCCACTCGCCATGACGCTGGCGGAGTTCACCGGGGTTGCGGCCGCCGCTGACCGCACTCCTGAGCAGACCGCGGTTGCCCTGGTATCGGCCGCACGCGGCTATCACCGCCGCGAGGACAAGCCATTCTGGTGGGCACATTTCGACCGACTGAACTACCCGGCCGACGAATGGGCCGACGAGACCGACGTCTTCATCGTCAGCGAGGCAGACGTCGCGATCGATTGGCATAAGCCGCCACGCGCGCAGAAGCTGCAACGCCGGCTGCAGCTGACCGGCGAATTGGCGCGCGGCGCGATCAACTCCGACGCCGATGTCTATGCGCTCTACGAGCCGCCCGCCCCATCCGGGTTGACCGATAATCCCGATCGACGCGCAGCCGGCCGGGCCAAGGTCATCGCGGTCAATGATCCGAGTGTGCCGACCGAGGTGGTACTTCTCGAACGAACCCCCGCGGACGGCAGCACTTTCGACGACTTCCCGTTCGCGCTGACGCCCGGGGCGCCGATCGGGACCAAGCCGCTACGGGAGGCAATCGAGACCACGGCGGCCCAGGTTGGCGCTGGGCTACCGCAACTCCCCCGCACCGCAGTGTTCGACATCCTGCTGCGCCGCCGCCCTCGGACCCGCAGCGGCGCTGACCTTCCCCGAGGTGGCGACGCTGCCGACAACATCACCGCCGCCCTGCTCGACCTGGATTCGTCTTACGTGGCGGTGCACGGGCCACCCGGAACCGGCAAGACCCATACCGCCGCGCGCGTCATTACCCGGCTGGTCGCCGAGCACGGCTGGCGAATCGGCGTCGTCGCGCAGTCGCATGCCGTGGTGGAGAACTTGCTCGGCCGCACGATCGCCGCCGGTCTGGATCCGCTGCGCGTGGCCAAGAAGCGGTCCGACGGCCGAGACGTCGGGTGGCAACAGATCGACGAGAAGGAATATGCCGGATTCATCGCCGGCACAACAGGATGCGTGATCGGCGGTACCGCCTGGGACTTCGCCAACCCGAACCGGGTTCCGGTGGGAAGTCTGGACCTGCTGGTGATCGACGAAGCCGGACAGTTCTGTCTGGCCAACACCATCGCCGTCGCCTCGGCGGCCGCCAGCCTGCTTCTGCTCGGCGATCCGCAGCAGCTGCCACAGGTCAGCCAGGGCACACATCCTGAGCCAGTCGACGGATCCGCGCTGGGCTGGCTGGTCGAAGATCACCGCACCCTGCCCGCCGAACGCGGCTACTTCCTGGACTGCACCCATCGCATGCATCCCGCGGTGTGTGCACCGGTATCGGTCTTGGCCTACGAGGGCCGGTTGCAGTCCAACGCCGACGTCACCGCGGCGCGTCAACTCGAAGGGTATCCGCCCGGAGTGCATGTCGTTCGTGTCCCCCACGACGGCAACGCAACTGAGAGCCCGGAAGAAGCCGCCGCCATCGTTGCCCAGATCACAGCTCTGGTCGGCTTGGCGTGGACGGCCGAAGACGGCATCCGGCCGTTGACGGCCGCGGACGTGGTGGTGTTGGCCCCCTACAACGCGCAGGTGCTGCTGCTGCGGCAACACCTGGCCGCCGCGGGGCTCGGCGATGCCCGGGTCGGGACCGTCGACAAGTTTCAGGGCACCGAGGCGCCGGTGGCCATCGTCTCGATGACGGCCTCGTCGGTCGAGGACATACCACGCGGAGTCCCCTTCCTACTCAACCGCAATCGGTTGAACGTCGCGATCAGCCGCGCGCAGTATGCGGCAGTGATCGTGCGTGCCAAGACGTTGACCGATTACCTGCCCGCCGCGCCGTCGGGTCTGGTGGATCTCGGCGCTTTCCTGGCCCTGACCGCCTCGAGCGCTCCGGCGTAAGGGCCTGCCGGCGAGCCACATTCGCGACGCGTTGCTACGAGCCGGGGTACCCGTCGTCGGGATCGGACCGACGGTGTCTGCTGGCAGGCGGGCGGTGATGGCCGTTGCGGAGTTCGTCGCGGGGGGCGGCACCTCGTGCGCGCGGTGCATGGTCAGTTGACCCACCGTAGGTGGCGATGTCATCGAAGAACGGTTCGTCATAGTCGACGCGGCGTTGGTCCAGCGGAGAGAATTCTTCAACCGGCCGGAAACGCTGCTCGTCGTCGATATGGAAGCCGTTGTGGGCGAATCCGATTGGCTCGTCCTCTGGCGCCGAATCAGTCTCGTCGAGCAGACTGCGCCACGATTCGACGGGTGAGCTGTGCCAATTCTCGGCCGGCGCGGGTCGCGGATGCTCGATCCGGACGGTCAGCGGTTCGGTGCGGGGCTCGGGGACCTGGCCGCGGACCGGTCGGCTTGGCGCGCGCGACGGCGGTGCGATGCGCGCCGGCGACAGGGTGTACTCGACGTAGTCGTCGTCATCGTCGAAGCCGTCCCGGAAGCCGTCGAAGTCATTGGCGAAACCGTCTGCGGCACTGGGCCTTACCCGCACCCGCCGGGCCGGCGCGTCCGGGCTGTCGAATCCCGCCTCGTCTGCTGTGGACGTCCCAGCTGTCGCCGATCCGCCGACCAGGAAAAGCGCCGCCCCGATCCCGAACAGCGCAATGAAGGCCGGAAGCAGCATCGACTGCGACATCGCGGCGGCGAACGGCTCGCGCAAGAACGCCGGCATCTGCAAGGCCATGCCGCCACCACCCGGCGGACCCGAGGCACCGTCAGGCATCAGCGGCAATTCAGAGTTGATGCGCGATGTCATGAACGAGGCCATGCCGGCACTGCCCAACACGGCGCCGACCTGACGGGTCGCGTTGAACACGCCAGAACCGGCGCCGGCGAACTGCGGCGCCAGATTTCGGGTCGCGGTAGCGGTCAACGGTGCCCAGATGAACGCCATCGCTACACCCAAGACAAAGAACGGCAGAATCAGTTCCCAGATCGCGGTGGACGGCGTCATCACGATCGAGAGCCAGGTGAGGCCGATCGCCAACGCCGAGAAGCCGAATCCGACGACCGGCTGCGGATGGGCGCGGTCGACCATCCTGCCGACGAACGGCGCGAGCACACCGCTGGTGATCGCCATCGGTGCGGTCAACAGAGCCGAGCGGGTCGGCGACAATCCGCACACCGCTTGCGCATAGAACATCAACGGCAAGATCATCCCGGTGGCGGCAAAAGCGATGACCACTGCCGCGACATTGGACAGGCTGAAGTCGCGGTCGCGGAAGATATCGAGCGGAATCAGCGGCTCTTGGGTGCTGACCGACTGCCAGTAGACGAATGCCGTCATGAAGCCGATACCCGCGACCAGCACCGCCCAGATCCACGGCGCCCAATGGCTGGACTGCCCTTCCTGCAGGGAGAAGACGACCAAGAACATCCCCACGCCGGACAGCCCCACACCGACCAGGTCAAAGCGGTGGCGTTGGGTGGGCAGATCGGGGATCAGCCACACCGCCAGCCCCAGACCGATCAGTCCGATCGGCACGTTGACAAAGAAGATCCAGGCCCAGCCCAGCGCGTCGACCAGCACCCCGCCGGCCAGCGGTCCGACCAGCGTGGCCACGCCTGCGGTGGCACCCCAGACGCTCATCGCCACCCCGCGGCGATCCGGCGGGAAGATGCGCGTGATCAACGACAGCGTCTGAGGACTCATCACTGCGGCGCCGAGCCCCTGCACCACGCGGGCGGTGATGAGCATCCCGATGGTGCCGGACAGGCCGCACCACAGCGACGCGGCGGTGAAGATCGCCAGGCCGATCACGTAGAGGTTCTTCGGACCGAACCGGTCGCCGAGTCGACCGGACACCAGCAGCGGAACCGCGTACGCGAGAAGGTAGGCGCTGGTCACCCAGATGACGGTGTCGTAGCTGGTACCGAGCTTCACCATGATGCTGGGATTGGCGACGGCGACGATCGTCGAGTCGAGCAAAATCATGAAAAAGCCGACCATCGTCGCCCACAACGCGTTCCAGGGGTTCACGTTGTCGGCGCGCTTTGCCGCCGCGCCCCTCGGGCTGCCGCCACCGGGTCGCCCGCGAGCAGTCGCCGTGGTCATATCCCTACCTCGTCCTGGCTCCGCGCCCTGTTGCCGGACACCGTCAGTCGCCGCTGCGGACCGCCGGATCGCATCGAGTCGGCAAAGCTTCGCAACCAGGCCAGCTCGGCCTGCGTCGTCGCCAGCAAGTACTCGAATGCCAGCAGAAGTCCGGCGGGTGTGACGCTGGCATCACGAAGCGCCATGACCTCGGCGGCCCGGGCCTCCAGCGCCCCGACACGGTCGTCAACTGCGTCCGCCGCGGCGTCTCCACCCAGAGTATCGATCTGGGCGAGTGCGACCGCGAACTGCGGAAACTCATAACCCGGCACGGCGATCAGCTGGCCGACCCGATCGGCGAGCGCCTCAGCGCCGGCGTCGGTGATCTCGTAGATGGCCCGCTCCGGCCGCTTACCGTCCCGCGAAGTCGCCGCCCGGCGGATCAGTTTCTCGTCCGTCAGCCGATCCACCACGTGATAGAGCGAGCCCGGCCGCACCTTGACGATGCGGTCCGCGTGCCGTTCGACCAGGGTCTGAAACATCTCGTAGCCGTGCATCGGGCGCGCCCGTAACAGCGCGAGCACTGAGATACCCAAAGAGGTGAGCTGGTAGGCCATCGACTGTCCGTCTAGCTTGGCGGGCCGCCCCGGCTCATCGTTGGGTCGGGCGTGACCCCGCATCGTCATCGCACGTGTCTATGCCGGATTATTCCTAATGGACTATTCGCTGCGACGCCTGCCCCCACCTTTGCCGGCACCGGCGCTAGCCTGAAAGCACGTCATTGCCCGCACCGGAGCCGGGCAACAAGACCGCCCGGCGACAATGCGGGCCGATAATCGGCCCGAGGAGGAGCCGGGCAACCAGACTCGGAGGCATTCATGAGCGCCCGACGGACCCGATCATCGGCCGACTCGCTGCCCGCCACCCCCGAGGGGAAGCCCAAGAAGTCGGCACGCGCACTAGCCAGCATCATCGAGCGCAGTTCCCGCATTCAGGGACCCGCTGCGGCTGCGTACGTAGAGAGGCTGCGGCGCGCGGATCCTGAGGCCGACCCTGCCACGATCGTCGCGAAGCTGGAGAAGCGATACGTGACCGCCGTGACGGCCAGTGGCGCAGCGGTGGGTTCGACCGCGGTACTGCCAGGGCTGGGCACACTGGCCGCGCTGTCGGCAGCCGCCGGTGAGACGGCGGTGTTCCTGGAAGCCACCGCGTTCTATGCACTGGCGATCGCGTCGGTGTATGGCGTTTTAACCGAAGACCGGGAGCGGCGACGCGCCCTGGTGCTCTCGGTGTTGGTCGGCGACGACAGCAAGCAAGCGATGTCCGAACTGATCGGCGGGGGCCGCACCAGCGGGGCGTGGCTGTCGGAGGGAATGGCATCGCTGCCGATGCCGGCCTTGTCACAGTTGAATTCGCGGTTGCTCAAGCGGGCTATCCGGCGGTTCACGCTGCGGCGCAGCGCGCTGCTGGTCGGCAAGATCCTGCCGGTTGGGATCGGCGCCGTCATCGGCGCCGTCGGCAACCGGATGGCGGGCAAGAAGATCGTGCGCAACGCCCGCAATGCGTTCGGCAAGCCGCCGACGCGATGGCCGGTCAACCTGCTCCTGCTGCCGACGGTTTCCGACGCAGGTTGAGCGCGAGAAGCCGGTCAGAACTCACATGGCGGATCGCCGTCGAAGGGTTAGCCTTTATGGGGCGGCCGGTCGGAGCCGCCGCAGGCGCCCGGCGACGATGCGGGCCGGTCAACGGCCCGCTGAGGAGCCGGGCAAACACGCAAGACGCACCGGGCACCGTGAGGACGTAGAGGACCTAGTGGCAAGCGCGGCATAGCGCTTCCGGACAGAGGAATCGAGGCGAGCAGCTGCTGTGAGCAGTACGAGTTCACCATTCGGGCAGAACGAATGGCTGG
>Ga0302324_100030907_pt1 | contig 10113 bp, 6 predicted proteins | sample Palsa_T0_1_FD_201949 | JGI IMG/M metagenome (GOLD analysis project Ga0302324, IMG submission 201949) | Peat permafrost microbial communities from Stordalen Mire near Abisko, Sweden - Palsa_T0_1 | ecosystem: Environmental > Terrestrial > Soil > Palsa > Peat permafrost | place: Sweden: Abisko... | reverse complement strand
ATCTGGTGGTCATCATGGGAGAGGTTGTTCCCAAGTCAATCGCCTTACAGCGGACGGAGCGGGTGGCGCTGGCCGTCGCCGGGCCAATGGACTTCTTCATCACCGTGGCTGGGCCGTTTCTGGCATTTATGACGGCTTCCACCGGCGCTGTGCTGAAGACGTTCGGGATGCGGCAGGTGCGCGAAGGCGGCGTGCATTCGCCGGAGGAGTTGAAGCTGATCGTCTCAGCCAGCGGGCGGCTGGGAATACTGGCGGCACCGCAGGAAGTCCTGATTCTGCGAGCTCTCGATCTCGAGAACATCACGGTGCGCGAGATCATGGTGCCGCGGCCCGACATTTTTTCGCTCCCGGGCAATCTCTCGCTGGAAGAGGCGCTGCAGCAGGCGGTGGACGAGCAACACTCGCGCATTCCGGTTTATGATCCGCAGCGCGGGCCGGAGCACATCATTGGCGTGCTTTATGCCAAGGACCTTATGCGCTGGCTGCGCTATCGTGTAAACCGCACTGCTTCGGGACGCCCGGTCAGCCGCCCCAGTGGACTGGAAGTGCGGCACATCATGCGTGAGGTGCTGGTGGTTCCCGAAACCAAGCCGCTGCCGGATTTATTGCTGGAGTTCAAGGCGCGCAAACGGCACCTGGCAGTGGTGGTGGACGAGTTTGGCTCGACCGCGGGACTGGTGACCGTGGAGGATGTATTGGAGCAACTGGTGGGCGAAATCGAGGACGAGTTCGATATCAGCGGAGAGTCATTTCTGCCGGGCGATCCGTCGATGACGCTGGACGGCTCAGTCAATATTCGAGACCTGGAGTCGCAGTACCACATCGTTTTGCCGCGCGACGACGGCTTCGAAACTCTCGCTGGATTTGTGCTCTCGCGGCTGCAACGGATTCCCAGGCCTGGTGACACCTTTGAGTACGAAGGCCGCCGTTATACGGTCGCTCGCATGGACGGACTGCGGGTGGAGAGCGTCAAGATTGAAACCACGCAGGCCGCCCAACCGCCTTCAACTTCTCCGGCGCTGCCGGCCCCACACTGATGCCGCGCTACCTTCTCTCACGCCTGCTCTACACGTTGCCGGTTGTATGGCTGGTGGTGTCGGTCGTGTTTCTGCTGATTCATCTGGTGCCGGGCGATCCCGTACAGCAAATGCTGGGCGAAGGTGCGGCGGCCACGGACGTCGCGGCGGCGCGTCATGCTTACGGCCTTGATGTTCCGCTGGGGCAGCAGTATGTGAATTACTGGCGCGGCATCGTCCACGGCGACATGGGGCGCTCGCTGCGCCTGAACCAGAATGTCGGCCACATCATCGCGCAAGCGTATCCCTTTACGATGGAACTGACGCTGGCTGCGCTGGTGGTCGCGCTGGGACTTTCGATTCCTGCGGGAGTGCGCTCGGCGCTGCGGCGCAATCGGTGGGACGATCGGGTGCTGAGCTTCGTCTCGCTGCTGGGGCTGTCGTTCCCCAACTTCGCGCTAGGGCCGATCCTCATCTTGATTTTCGCAATTAAGCTGGGATGGCTGCCGGTCTCAGGCTCGGGCTCGCTGGCGCATCTGGTGCTGCCAGCGATCACCATGGGAGCGGCGCTGGCCGCCATCCTCACCCGCATGGTGCGCACTTCGATGCTGGAAGAGTTGGGGCAGGATTACATCCGCACCGCGCGCGCCAAAGGACTGCCGGAGCGGACCGTGGTTTATCGCCACGCCCTGCGCAATGCCATGATTCCTATTGTCACGGTGATTGGACTGCAATTCGGGGCGTTGCTGGCGGGCGCGATTGTCACGGAGACAATCTTCTCGTGGCCCGGCATCGGACGGCTGACGATTACCGCGATCTCCAACCGCGATTATTACCTGGTGCAGGGCTGTATCCTGATGATCGGCCTGACCTATGTGCTGGTAAATCTTCTGACGGATTTGCTGTACTCAGCTTTCAATCCGCGGATACGGCAGTGAGGTAGAGCCGGCGTCGTGTGCCGCCCCTGAAGGGGCTCAAACTTGAAATAGAGCGTACCCAGCACTCCGCTCCCCCAGTTCGCCAAAAAGCGGCGAACCGGGGACCCCGCTGCGTGCTGGGCTAAGCTGAGTCGTCCCGCACAGCGGGACGGGCGCATCGTTGTTAACGCAGCGTTGCGAGCTCCTGCATTCCAGGCAGCTCGGGGATGAACCGTTTGCACTACGTGCTGGGCTATCCTGTCGCCGTCCCGCTTTGCGGGACTCGATTGCCGGCACTCCACACTTATCCGCCGACTCTGCGGTTGCTAGTCGCGGCGAGGAAATCAACAAACCAGGCCAGACATGGGTTGCTTTGCCTGCCTTGAAAAGTGACGCGCTTACTTGATTTTTTCCGGCTCCGGGTTTCCAATTTCGTGCTAGCAGCATCTTCCCAGTTGAGTGGAGGTTGATATGGGCTGGAATCGGTCCCTTGGGCATCCGGAGCAGACGGGCAAGGAAGCAGGCCATCTTCAAACCAGACGTACGCCGGCAACGAGCGGCAGTATCGGGACGCATCGCAAGGCAACGGCGCACAGCGATCCATCGAGTCAGCCGTCGCCCAGTCCGGCCCATCCTAGTCCTGAGCAACCTGCGGAGAACCTTCATTCAGCCAAAGTTCGTACGGGAATCGTGTCAGTGAATGGCTGCGATGTCGGCATAATGCATTGCCGGCGCCCGTAGCGGGGACGCAGATCCGTCGCAAAACAATGTTGGAAGGGTCCGGGCAGGAGAACGCGAACAGCAGACCCCCCGCGGGCTGAAGCCCGCTCGTGATGACAAAACAAACGGCTTCGGCACGACTGAAGTCGCGCCCTGTTACAAAGCACTCTAAAAGCGGCTTTCGCCACAGGCTATAAAGTCGACTCGTGATGGCAAGTAAAGACTGACGACCGAGCAGGCTGAAGCTGCGCCTCTCCAAGACGTTCCGTCCTAACGCTTCACCACACCTTGCACACTTTATCGGCTGGTTTGACCATGGGCGATCCGGCTTTGCAGCTAAAGGCCGGACCGAACTCCGGGACGTTCACCACAACGCCATTAACTCGATACTTCGCCGGCGAATGCGGATCGGTGATGGCGCGGGCGCGCAAGTCTTCTGGACGGTCGTTCTCGCAGGCCCACTGCGCGAAGCCGACGAAGAAGCGCTGGTCGGGCGTGAGTCCATCGCGATTGGTGAGTTGCTGGCTCTTGTCGGCATTCTGCCACGCGATGTAGGCGAGAATGGTGCCGCCCAGGTCGGCGACGTCTTCGCCTTCGGTCAGCTTGGAGTTGATGTGTATGTCATCCACGATAATGTACTTCGCATACTGATCGACGACGCAGTCTGCGTGCTTGACGAACTGCGCCGCGTCCTGCGTAGTCCACCAATCCTTCAGATTGCCTTTGCCATCGTACTGGCGGCCTTCGTCGTCGAAGCCGTGGGTCAACTCGTGCCCAATGGTGGAACCGGTATTGCCGTAGTTGGGCGCATCGTCCAACTTGGCGTCGTAGAGCGGCGGCTGTAGAACGCCGGCGGGGAAGTTGATGTCGTTCATCTGGCCACTGTAGTAGGCGTTAACAGTGGGCGGTGTCATGTCCCATTCGCTGCGGTCCGTGGGCTTGCCCACCTTGTTGAATTCGCGATGGTTCTCGAACTCTTCGGCCCGCTCGGCATTGCCGTAGAAGTCGTCGGGAGCAATGGTGACGGAGCTGTAATCGCGCCATTTGTCGGGATAGCCGATCTTGTTGCGGATGGAATGCAGCTTATTCAGCGCCTGCTGTTTGGTCGCGGGACTCATCCAGTCGAGCTGCTGGATGCGCATGGCCATTGCGTCTTCAATCTGCTGCGTCATCCGGAGGGTCGCAGCCTTCAGCTCCGGCGGAAAGGTCTTGCGGACATACTCCTGACCCAGCGCCTCGCCCAGCTGATCGTCGACGTACTCGACGCAGCGCTTCCAGCGGGGCTGCAATTCCGTGGCGCCATGCAGATACTTGCGATAGAAGTCGAAGTTCTCGTTGACGAAGGCCGAGGAGAGATACGGGGCGTTGGAATTGGCAACATGGAAGCGCAGGTAATTCTTCCAGTCGGCGAGGGAAACCGCCGTCAGTTGGGCGTCCAGGTCCTTGAAGAACTTTGGCGAGTCCACATTGAGGACTTCGAAGGGAGGAACCTGGCTGGTGGAAAAATAAGCGGCCCAGTCGAAGTTGGGCGCGAGCTGGTTGAGTTCGGCAACCTTCATCTTATGGGTAATCTTGTAGGGATCGCGGCGGTCGACGCGGGTGAGCGAGGCCCTGGCCATCGCGGTCTCGATCCGCATCACGGTGTCGGCCTCTTTTTTAGCAGCCTCGGGCGAGTCGCCGATAAGAAGGAACATTTTCTCTACGTGTTGCAGATAACGCTGACGGATCTCCTTCGATTTGGCGTCGTCCTTGGTGTAATAGTCGCGGTCGGGAAGACCGAGACCATCCTGGTCGAGGCCGACAATCATGGCATCGGAGTTATCGGGGTCTTGCTGCGAGCCGCTGCCGAAGAGCATGGTTTCGCCTTCGAGATGCAGACGAGCGATCAAGGGCGCCATTTCGTGCAGGTTCTGCAAACCCTGGATCTCTACCAGAGCGGGAAGTATCGGCTTAGCGCCGCGCTTCTCAATGCGAGCTTCGTCCATGCAGGCGGCGTAGTAGTCGCCGATCTTCTGGGTGACGGCGTCCCGGTCTTTGGCCATCGCGGCGTGCTCAAGAATGCCGCGCAGGTAGGCCAGATTATCTTCGTAGAGCTTGCCGTAAACGCTCCACGATGTCTGGTCAGCAGGGATGGGATTGTTCTTCAACCAGCCGCCGCAGGAGTAGGTATAGAAGTCGACGCAGGGATCGATGGAGCGGTCCATGGCGGTGACGTCAAGGCTGGGAGTGTAAGGCATCGTGGGCTCGACATACATCCGAGGTTGAGGCGGAGTTGCACCGGAAGCGCCGGGCTGGGAACCCGATTGCTGGGCAACCGCGCCAGCAGCAAAGGCCAGTGATAATGAGAGCAGAAAAAGTTTGATGGGCACAATCCGTTCTCCAAAGAACGGAGGATAGCAGAGGCAGGCGATGGGATGCGAGTCCGGGAAACTGTGCTGACCTCACAGAGAGGAGCCTTCGCCACTGAAAGCCGCGAAGGTTTTGGCGCTTAGGGACGGCCTGAAGGCGGCCCCCCTTTGAAATGTAGCAGTTACTCCGGCGGAGGAGGGGCAGCTCCCGAATCCGAATCTGAGCGCGGGAGTAGCGCAAAAAAATAATTTGCCATTGGTTATGATTCGGTTACTCTGCTACCCTATATACACTTTGCGGCTGCCTACAGTTCGCGGGCTGCTAGCGGTTGATTGGGAGCTACGCTCAGCCGGGCCGGCCGATCCCCCAAGTGTTCTAAAACCAGCTTCTACCGATGTGACGAGGAGATCCATGAAAGGGCTGAAACCTTTTCTATCCCTGCTAGTTGGATGTTTGGTGTGCGCAATACTAAGCGGTTGCGCCGGTAGCGTTCCCCAGAGCGGCCCTGGGGCCCTGACCATCGCGCAGTTTGCCTTATCCGAAGGCGTTCCCGGACTGGCTTATAGACAGTTGTTGATCGCCAGTGGAGGCAAAACGCCCTACACGTGGACCATTAGCCAGGGTAGTCTACCTCCCGGATTGAGCTTAGCCAGCGATGGAATTATTAGCGGCACGCCCACGACTACGGGAAGCTATGACTTCACAGTCAAGGTCGTCGACTCGCAGACCCCGACCGCGGCCGTGGACACGACGCCCTTGAGCATCATGATCAATCCGCCACTCTCGCTGGTGACCACTCCGCTGGCCAGCGGAATTGTAGGGGCCAATTACTCGGCGACCCTTAGCGCCAGCAACGGTGTCGCGCCTTACACCTACTCGGTTGCGTTTGGCAACTTGCCCCCTTGTTCACCGACGCCGCCATGCAGCCCTAACCTGACGCTGACCACGGGCACTCAACCGGTAGGAGGCGGAGCGAATCCCGCAACCATCGGTGGGCTTGTACCTCTTAGTAACGGTCAATTCTCGGCGGAATCGCCGACCCAGGCGGGAGTGTTCAACTTTACTATCCAGGCGACCGACTCGTTGGGAGAAGTTGCGACTGCCATCTACTCGATTACAGTCACCGGTCCACTGCAAGGAAATTACGCGATTACGTTCAATGGCTTCTCCCACGGGTTGCCGTTCTACCTGGCTGGCGAGATTAACGCCGCCAGCGGCCAAAACATAAATGGCACCATAACCGGCCCCATAACCGGCGTCATCGATCAGAACGGTCCCAACGGAGTGTCCACGGCGGTGCCCCTGACGACCGGTAGCTCTTACAGCCTTCCCGTCGGCAGCAACCTGGGCACGATAACGTTAGAGACGTCGACGTTGGGCAGGTATGTGTACAGTATTGCGCTCTCAACCATCAGCGATTCCGCGTTGATCCTGGTCAATGCGAACATGTATGGTTCGGGCCTGGTGAAAAGGCAGCCGCCAGTACTGGCCCTTCCCGACAATGGCGCCAGTTACGGCTTTGGACTCTTCGGCAACGATAGCGCCGGCAATCGCTACGCGGCAGCTGGCACTTTTTCCATTAACCCGTCGTTTGTGGTCACCGGCGGAGAGGAGGACACAAACGATAACGGAACGATCTCAAGCGGGGCGATTCCAATTACCGGCGGAAGTCTGGTGCCCGATGCCAGTAACCCAGGCCGGGGAGTTGCCACGTTAACCACTGCCTCCGGGACCGCAACGTACGCCTACTACATCGCCTCCCTCACCGAGCTGGTCGCGGTGCGGATCGACACCGGCCCCATGACGATCGCCGATATCCAGCAACAGACCTCGGCCGGCATAACGGGATCGCTAACGCTGTGCAAGGCGGGCTCAAACTGCCAGAGCGTGGTTGAACTGGATGGCTATTCCTCATCCGGCGGCACATCCGTACCGATCGCCGCGACCGGAGTTGTGGCGTATGACGGCAGCGGAAACATTGCCGGTCCTAGAGGACTGCCAGGCTACGTCACGGACCAGAGCATAGGTGGAACTTACGCCCCGATCAGCTATGAGACCGGAAGCTACACCACGGACTCGCTGGGACGGGTGACGGTTGATCTTCAAGGCGCCACCAGCCAACCGGTGTGGTACCTGGTGGGGACGGGACAGGCGTTCGTTGTGGGTACCGATTCCACGGTAATGTCCGGCACACTGCAACCGCAGACGATTCCCACGAGCGGTTCCTTCGGCGAGGTGAACTTCCTGGGTTCTTATTTAGGGGGTACGATTACGCCGGCCCTGGCCTCGATTACCAATGAAATTGATGCGGCCTTCACTCCGCCGCCGGGAGGGATCTTCGATCAGCTGTACGAAACCAACGGACCGGGAGCAGGTCAGCCGATAACGACACCGGCAAACTTTATCGGCGGTTATATCATCGATCCTACATTTGGACCAGCTTACGGGAGATTTGCGGTTTGCGCGCAGAACGCTTCTCAGTACTGCACGGGCAGCACCCAATTCACGTACGATCCAAGCAGCCCGCCAGTCTATATTTTCTACGTCATCGGCTCCGGTTCGGCCGGAGTGACAGGGGGCAAGACAGGACTGAGCGAGTTGAACTTCGGACTGGTGCAGCCTGACCAAACCACTATCGTGGATCCGAACCCCAGAGTGAGCGTTTTCGGGCGGTAGTAACGATAGGGGAATTCATGAAAATCTTACTGGTAAGACCGTCTTACCAGTAAGATTATTGCCGGCAGCGCAGCCTTTGCGGATTCTTTCCGCAGGCCGCTAAGTACACTTTATGGACGATTGTCTTTTCTGCAAGATCATCGCCGGCAAGATTCCCTCGAAGAAGGTTTACGAGGATGACAAGGTCTTCGTCTTCGAAGACATCAGCCCTAAGGCTCCGACCCACGTGCTCATCATTCCCAAGCGTCATCTCGTTGACCTGAAGGAAGCTACGGCGGAAGACGCCGAGATCATCGGCTATAGCCAGTTGATCGCCGCAAAGATCGCCCGTGAGCGCGGCATCGAAGACGGATACCGCACGGTGTACAACGTCGGCCCGCGGTCGGGACAGTCGGTGTTTCACCTGCACCTGCACATGCTCGGCGGGCGGGATTTAACTTGGCCTCCGGGATAGACGAGTGGCCAATGGTCAGTCGAAGGCTCCATCCGTCCAGCGCCTTACTTCCACAACAAAGCATGAGACTGGCTCCCCTGGAGCCTTCGGCCTTACCCAATCAAAGACCTCGCGTCCTTCGAGACCTGGGGCACATATTACTTAACATCGCGCCTGCGTCTATTGCGCCAGATAGCGCGCGACCGCGAAGTTGTTTACGACGTCATCTCGTTGCGGGACAGCGGAGTTTCCGGCCGCGACGATCTTGCCGTCACTCTGTATCGCCAGCGCGCTGACGGACGAGATGTTGGTCTGGCCGACAGTGGTGATTACGGTGCCATTCGTGCCGAAACTGGTGTCCAATTGTCCGGTTGTCGTATAGCGGGCCAACGCCAAGGATGCGGAAGCCAATTGGGTCGGCGGCACGTAAGCGTTGAACGATGCATCGCCTGCCACTCCCGCCACTACAATCTCGCCATTGGATTGAACGGCCAGCGCGAAGGCCCCACTGTAGGGGAATGAGCTGCCAAATCCGGTGATGACGCCGCCACCGCTGCCCAGACCGACCCCGGGATGAAAAGTCGTATCAATGCTTCCATTTGCGTTATAGCGGACCACGCCGAAACCTGTCAGGTTGTTGATGTACATTCGGCCGTCGTAGAGAACGTTTCCCAGTCCGCTGGTGATCGTCCCGGCTACGACGATTTTGCCGTTGCTTTGGAGGGCAATGCCCGCCGCCGAGGCCACGCACGCTGCTTGTCCCGAGACCCCGAAGGTCGTATCCAGAGTGCCGTTGGTGTTGTAGCGGGAAATCGAACCCGCGATTCCACTCGGCAGGGGCGGTGCTGTCTCGATTACGGTTTGAGTCCCTGCGCCCGTGGTGACCAAGATCTTGCCATCCGACTGCAACGCCATACCGGTAACAATCAGGGAGTTCAGTGTCGCCACCCCGTTGGTGCCAAAAGTCGTATCCACCTGACCGGTGCTGGTGTAGCGCGCCATAAAACCGCCTCCAGTCACCACAATGCTGCCATTGGGTTGCAAGACCATGGCATTGCTTGCTCCCGGCGGAGAATTAACCGAGTCCGAGGTGGCAAAGCCATTGCTACCAAACGCGGTGTCGACGCTGCCGTCGGTGTTGAAACGGCCAACCGATCCTTCGTCCAGGAAGCCTCCTTCCGCCGCAGCCACAATTTGTCCGTTAGCCTGGATGGCAATGCTGAAGACGATGGCGCCGCTGGCATTGCCGAAGTCACTAGTGACGATGCCGCCCGTGCCGAAGCTGGAGTCGAGCGTGCCATTGGTATTCAGTCGAATCAGCGCGCCCGCACCTCCGCCAGTACTGACCGCAACCAGGCCGCCGACGATGATCTTGCCGTCACTTTGAATCGCGATGGCGTTGTCGGCCGTGGCAGGTTGGGCGAAGCTGGTGCTGAAGATGCCACCGGTTCCAAACGTCGAATCCAGTGTGCCCGCCTGAGCGAACGCCAAAGTTGAGCCGGTGATTACCATCAGCATCGCCAGGATGCCGAAGGTGTAGCGAACGGGCCCAGTGGCTGGTGCGCGCCCGGAAATTGGCCGCCGGGAGCGGTTGCTGTCAGCGATTACTCTAAGCATGTTTCTCTCCTCACTCGTGTCGGCGGTTCGGGATGACCATAGCCAGTCGAGCCATATTTTCTGCAAGCCGGCAGGATGTTGGGAAGTAGACGACAGGAAGGCAGCTCCTATGTCAACACTATGTCAACACTATGTCACATTTCTGTCAAAACTTGGCATTAGTCCCACAGCGCTGCAGTTTAGAAACAACTCCCACGCTGTTCGCAACGCCTGACGATCCACTAACCACGAACCACCGCCCTCATGTAACGTAGTACTGCATGGGCCGCATCCACGTTCTGTCGGAAAACGTAGCCAACAAGATCGCCGCAGGCGAGGTGGTGGAGAGACCGGCCTCGGTAGTGAAGGAGTTGCTGGAGAACGCGCTGGATGCGGGTGCGCGACG
>Ga0302324_100030904_pt1 | contig 10114 bp, 13 predicted proteins | sample Palsa_T0_1_FD_201949 | JGI IMG/M metagenome (GOLD analysis project Ga0302324, IMG submission 201949) | Peat permafrost microbial communities from Stordalen Mire near Abisko, Sweden - Palsa_T0_1 | ecosystem: Environmental > Terrestrial > Soil > Palsa > Peat permafrost | place: Sweden: Abisko... | reverse complement strand
TCAACTCTTTCCGCGTCTGTGTTCGCAACAGACGATTGGAAAGACGTACCTCAGGGGCTAAAGCCCTCGTGAAAGTGAGTCCGATGTGGCACGGCTGAAGCCGTGCCCTTCGTTCATCACCGCAACCTGATTCTGTTCGGCGACGCTTCTCTTCAAAGCAATCAACAAGTTACATCCTCAAAAAGCAAGTTCACCCGCTAATTTGGACAGCTCTGAAGTTCAGCCGTCCCTGCGGGACTGATGATACAAACCAAAACACGGCATTCAAAGGGGCTTGGCTACCCTTGCTGAGGTTTGGTATTTGCTCCTACGGCTCTATAATCCGCAGATGTCATGAGCAAGCGGGCGCAGCAAGAGATGCAGCGGGTTTCCCGCTTGATCCTCACCGGTTTTATGGGTGCCGGCAAATCTACCGTCGGCGCGATTCTGGCCCGGGACCTGGGCTGGACGTTCGTCGACCTGGACCAGGTGATCGAGGCCAACAGTCAACGCACCGTGGCGGAGATCTTCCGCGATTATGGCGAGGCGGATTTTCGCCGGCGAGAGCGGCAAGCGGTTCAGCAGTTAAGCAACGAAGGGGAGATCGTGCTGGCGCTCGGCGGTGGCACGGTAGAAGACGAATCGACACGATCCCTGTTGATTGATTCGCCCGGAAACTGCCTGGTTTTCCTCCATGCTGAACTCCCTGACCTGCTGGCGCGCTGCACGGTAGAGGGCAAGGTCCGCCCATTGCTGGCTGCAGCGGGGGCCCTGGAAGCACGTCACACCCGGCGGCTGCCGCAATACCGTGCGGCACACATCACGGTAACCACTACAGGCCTGGCGCCGCGGGAAGTGGCCGATCGCGTATTTGCGGCCGTATCCCTCCAGTGGCTGATCGAGAGAAGAACGAGGTAAGTAACGGATGCTGAGTCGTGAACCTGGCCTAGAGCGCGCAGAGACGTTGCGATCGCGTTCGGCGCGCGGCAATATAGTCTTCGCCTTTGCCATCGCTTTGGTGCTGGCGACCGCATACCTGATGCGGGAGATTCTGCTGCTGCTTTATGTAAGTGCTCTCTTTGCCGTCGTCCTCTCGCCCGTCATCCGAGGCATTACCCGGATCCACATTGGCCGCTGGCATCCTGGCCGCGGGCTGGCTATCTTTTTCCTGTTGCTGAGCCTGGCGGCGGCGGCCACCTTGTTTTTTGCCTTCGCTTTGCCGCCGGTCTTACGCGATGTGCAATCGTTGGTCGTGGAACTGCCAACTCGCGGCCCGCAGTTGCTTGATCGGCTGCACAAGGTCCCATTCATTTCTCACCTAAATCTTTCCGGTTTGAACGCCAGGCTGCAGGGGTTCGCGTCCAACTTCGCGGAATATCTGTTTCTCTCCATCAGCGGCTGGGCCAGCAAGCTGGCCGACCTGGGCGCAGTCCTCTTTCTCACCGTCTACTTCATGCTGGAAGGCGATGAGGCCTACCACTGGGCGCTCTCCTTTTTCCCCAAGTCTACCCGGGGGCGGCTGAACGAAACGCTGCTGCGGGCCGACGTGCGCATGGGCAAATGGCTCGTGGGGCAGGGGGGACTCATGCTCATCCTCGGACTTTGCAGCCTTATCGTGTTCGTTTTGCTCAAGATCCGTTATGCCTATGCACTGGCGGTGATGATGGGGGCCCTGAACATCATCCCCATCGTCGGCGCCATGGTTTCGATGACCCTGGTACTGCTGGCGGCAGCGACCGACTCCTGGGAAAAAGTGGTCGGGGTGGCGATTTTCTATGCCATTTACGCTCAGGTTGAGACCTCTTACCTGACACCGCGCATCATGAAGAGCAGCGTAGATCTTTCCGCGCTGGGAGTTCTGGTTGCGTTGATCATGGGTTCCAAACTGGCCGGCGTCATTGGAGCCATGATCGCGGTGCCGACGGCGGTGCTGGTTTCGGTGCTGATCCAGGAGTACTTGGTGCAACGTGACGAGTCTGAGCCCTTGCCGGAAACGGCGCCTTTTGAAGTTGCGCCATAGAACTCTGTCGTGTGGATGACACCAAACGGCACGCCTGGCTCTGCCGCGCGCGCTTGCTATCATGAAGGGAGCCGCCTTGACGCACCTCCGATGAATCCTAACCAGCCGCAAACCAGGACCTCGCTCTGATGACCCCAGCCGCCCACGCCGTCGATCGCGTCCCGGCTGTGCCCGGGCTTGCGGTGTCCGCAGCACAGGCCCGGCATTCCCTTTTGGCGGATTACCAGGAACTCTTCAAGGTCCGGGTGACCTCAATGGTGGTGCTTACTGCCTGGGCGGGCTTTTACCTGGGATCCATGCGCTCCGGCATCACCAGCATGCATTGGGGACTGGTCCAGGCGCTTTTGGGCATTACGCTGGTCTCCTGTGGCGCCAGCGTGCTGAACCAGGTCATCGAACGCAGGACCGACGCCAAGATGATGCGGACGGCGCAACGACCTCTGGCCGCCGGCCGTGTCGGGCCGCTGCACGGCCTGGTGCTGGGCTTGGCGTGCTTTGCCGCCGGGGCGCTGGTGCTGGCCTGGTTTACCAACCCAGTCACAGTCATGCTGACCCTGCTGACGGGGTTCTGCTATGTCGCGGTCTACACCCCACTCAAGCGCCACACCACCCTGGCTACGTTCATCGGAGCATTTCCGGGCGCCATGCCTCCGCTGCTGGGCTGGACCGCCGCACGGGGCGTGATGGAGTGGCCGGCGGTGGCCCTGTTTGCCATTCTTTTCGTGTGGCAGTTTCCCCACTTCATGGCCATTGCGTGGCTGTACCGCGAAGACTATGCCAAAGCCGGGATCCGCATGCTGCCGGTGGTGCAGCCTGATGGCTGGTCCACGGCGTGCGAGGCGCTCATTTACGCCGTGTTGATGATCCCGGTGAGCGTCGTACCGTTTTACCTGCACCTGACCGGCCGGATCTACCTGGTCACAGCGGTGCTGCTGGGCCTGGTTTACCTGGCCTATACCATTCGCTTCGCCCGCATTACGCGGGCGCTCACCACGGCCGAGTCGCGGGGATACGCGCGCGACCTGCTGCGGGCCAGTGTGATCCACCTGCCGCTGCTGCTCACGGTGATGATGCTGAACGCGACCGGAAGGAGATAAGCGCATGGCGACCCTGAGCGAACATCCGGCGGCGAACATCCGGGCCGGCGGTACTCCCGAGGCGATGCCGATTGAACTCGACGGCCTCTCGCATAACTACGGCGACCGCCTGGCGCTCGACAACCTGAGCTTTGCGGTGCAGCCGGCGGAGATCTTCGGCTTGCTGGGTCCTAATGGCAGCGGCAAGACCACGCTGTTCCGCATTCTTTCGACCCTGATGGTGCCCAGCGGCGGAGTAGCCCGGATCCAGGGCTTCGATGTGGCCCGGGAACCAAACCGGGCGCGGCAGCAGACCGGCATTGTCTTCCAGGCCAGGAGCCTGGACCTCAAGTTGACGGTGGCGGAGAACCTGAAGCACCAGGGCCACTTGTACGGACTCCGCGGCGAGACCCTGAAGACTCGTAGCGCAGAAGTGCTGCGTCGTGTGGGCCTGAGCGACCGGGCGAAGGATTATGTGGAAACGCTTTCCGGCGGGATGCAGCGGCGGGTTGAGTTGGCCAAGGGCCTGATCCATTCGCCGGCGGTGCTGCTATTGGACGAGCCATCCACCGGCCTCGATCCCGGAGCGCGGCGTGACATGTGGCAGTACCTCCAGACACTACGGGACCAGGAAGGCGTCTCCGTCCTGGTGACCACTCACCTGATGGAAGAGGCCGAACATTGCGACCGGCTGGCCATTTTGAACCAGGGCAGCCTGGTGGCGCTGGGTTCGCCGGCGCAGTTGAAGTCGGCTATCGGCGGCGATGTAGTGCTCTTTGAGACTGCGAGCCCGGAGGCCGCACGATCGCTGGCGGAACGCATGGGCGCCCGCTTTGGAGTACAGCCGAGCGTGCTGGGCAGCACCGTCCGGTTGGAGCGCCCCGAAGGGCATCGCATGGTGACGGCTGTGGTCGAGGCTTTTCCTGGAGAGGTGGACGGCATCTCGGTAGCTCGTCCTTCGCTGGAGGACGTATTCATTCAACGCACCGGGCATCGCTTTTGGACCGACGCCGAGGAGAAGGAGACATCATGGCAACCATAGCCGCTACCGCGCCGCGCAGACGCCAGGCCGTATCGCCGGGCATCTGGCTGCCGGCCTATAGCTTGTGGCAGCGCGAGATTGTCCGTTTTTATCGCCAGAAGGCTCGGGTGGCAGGGGTGATCGCTTCCCCGCTGATCTTCTGGGTGGTGCTGGGCGCGGGCTTCGCTCATAGCTTCAGTGCGGGCTCCGGATCTTCTGCCCACTACCTGGGCTATTTCTTTCCCGGATCCGTAGCCATGATTGTGCTCTTTACGGCGATCTTCAGCATGATGTCGCTGATTCAGGACCGGAACGAGGGCTTTTTGCTTTCGGTGCTGGCGGCTCCGGTGAGCCGGTCGTCGATTGTTCTGGGTAAGGTGTTGGGCGGGGCTACGCTGGCTGCCATTCAGGGAATCATCTTTCTCGTGTTTGCGCCTTTGGTTGGGGTGCACCTGACGCCGGCGGCGATCGGCTTGAGCATCCTGGCGGTGGTGATGATCAGCTTTGAGTTGACGGCGCTGGGCTTTGCCATTGCCTGGCCGATGGATTCGACGCAGGCTTTTCATGCCATCGTGAACATGCTGTTGATTCCGCTGTGGCTGCTCTCGGGCGCTCTGTTTCCGCTGAGCGGCGCCGCAGGGTGGATGCGCTTCTGCATGATGCTGAACCCTTTGACCTATGGGGTAGAGGCGTTGCGCGGCGCTTTGTTTCCCGACGCGCCCACGCTGTTTTCCCTGCCCGTAAACCTGGCGGTCACCGCCGGTGTCTGCCTGCTGACGTTTGCTGCTTCCTGGGCGATTGTGAACCGGCGCACCAACCGGCCGGCCGCGTAGCCGGAAAGGAAAGAGGACCAATGTTAGTGGCGGAAACCAACCAGCGACCTTCGGTTGCGCTCCCGGTAGCGCTGATCGTCGCGGTGAGTGCGGCTGCGGTTTGCTTTCTGCTTTGGCTGCTTTACCTTCATCATCCGCTGGATGCATCGGTTTCGCGGCTGCGCTTTTTGCCGGCGCTCAATGCGCTGCTCAATGGGCTGTGCACCATCGCTTTGCTGGCCGGGTTTTACTTTATACGCCAGAGGAAGATTCCCGCCCATCGAGTGTCTATGGTGATAGCGTTTGTTTTCTCGTCTCTCTTCCTGGTCAGCTACATCGCCAATCACGCGTTGCATGGAGAGACGCACTTTCCTGGCTTTGGAACGGTGAGGACGGTATACCTGAGCATCCTGACCAGTCACGTGGTGCTGTCAGTGGTGGCGTTGCCGATGGTGCTGACCACCTTCTTCTTCTCCTTGAGCGGCCGCTTCCGGCAGCATCGCAAGATCGCGCGCTTCACGCTCCCCATCTGGCTTTACGTCTCTGTCACCGGGGTGGTGGTGTACGCCATGCTGGCTGCGTGGCGTTGAACGCAGCACCCTTGGTGATGCAAGAGGCGGGCCCGCGGCTGGTCAAACCGATGCCAGATGACGGCACGGTCCAACTACTGCGCGCGGGCATCTGGATATTGGTAGTGGGCGGGTTGGCCGCGCTGTTGACCTCGACTGTGTTCGGCGGCATTGGGGTGCACGGCCCGCACACCAACTCCGGCTGGCTGTCGCTGTTGCTGGCCATGATGTGCCTGCCGTTTGGCAGCATGCTCACCCTGCTGGGAGCGGCCAAGTGGCTACGCAATCGACGCCTGGCACGGGATATGAAGAAAAATTAACCAGAGATTTCCCGTTACGACGGCACATACGATGTCCGTTACCGGTGAGAACAACGCGGCAGAAAGTTCTGCTATGCTTCTGCCTTACCTAAAAGAGAAGGAACATCATGCCAAAGAGCGTCAACAAAGTCATTCTCCTGGGCAACGTCGGCAAAGACCCGGAAGTCAAGTTCTTACCCAGCGGTTTGCCGGTCGCTAATCTTACCCTGGCCACTTCCGATCGCTTCAAGGACAAAGCCGGCGAGTGGCAGGATCGCACGGAGTGGCACAACCTGACCGCGTATCAAAGAGTGGCGGAGATCATTCGCGACTACGTGAAGAAGGGCGCCAAGCTGTACGTCGAAGGCCGCATCCAGACCCGGTCATGGGACGATCAGGCATCGGGGCAGAAAAAGTACCGCACCGAAATTATCATCAACGATATTGTCCTGTTGTCGGGGCGCGGTGAGGGAGACGGCGGTGGCGGTGGTCCGCGCTCGAATACGTCTTCGTTCGATCAACGGACACCGGTGCACCATGAGGAATTTGCCGGTACTGAAATTACAGACGACGATATACCCTTCTGAGCTGGCGGCTGTTGTTGGTTTGGAAAAAAAAGTGCGCAAAAAGCGCGATAAGCGCGATAAGTTGTTGCGGCGGATGGTCTGCCTGCGACTGGGAAACGAAATCCCGTCGCATCGCCTCCCAGTGAATGTCAGGATGCAGGGCCTTGCGGGTTCCCGGCGAGTGGCCGGTGGGGAATTATGTGCGCGGTAAGCGCGGTATGCGCGGTAAGTCCCCCCTATGTAAGACGGTGACCGTGGCAGCTATGCCGCTGAGGGAGCTGTTGGCCAGGTGTCTGGAAGGCCCAGTGCCCAACCTCTCGCGGGATTGGTTTTGGGACCGGGAAGCCGCCTGCGTCTCGGCGCGGGCCGGGTAATCCTGACTAGTCGATTGGACCGGCTCCCGTGCGATTGACTGGATAAAAACGGCAAGCTTATACTCAATCTAGTCTGACTAGTCAGCAAAACCATGACCACTAAAACCTCGAAGAAGCGCGAACCCTCCAGCAAACGAGAGGTCCCACCCTCCAAGCCATGGCAGTTACAGGCAGCCAAGGCGCAGTTTAGCGAAGTATTCCGGAGAGCTAGGGAGCGCGCTCCTCAGGTGGTGACAAAACAAGGCAAGGAAGCCGTCGTCATCCTTGCCATGGAAGAGTTCGAGCGGTTAACCAAACGAGACAGGCAGCCGAAGAGCCTATCCAAATTCTTTGCCGGGTCGCCGCTGGCCAAGGTGTCCGTGGACCTCGAGCGTACCCCTGATTATGGCCGGGCGGTCGAACTGTGAGCGCGTTCTTGCTGGATACGAATGTAATTTCCGAACTCATCAAACCAAAGCCGGATCCGAACGTGACGACGTGGATCGATGGAACCGATGAGGATCTTTTGTTCTTAAGTGTCCTCACTTTGGGAGAGATCCGTAAAGGTGTCGTACTCCTGCCCCGCAGTGCCCGCCGTACTGCACTGGAAGCATGGCTGAGTAAAGATTTGCCGTTACGTTTTTTCGACCGGATTTTAAGTATCGATCAAGAGGTTGCCGACCGATGGGGCCATCTTTCCGGTTTGATGAGCGCTGGAGGCATCCAAGTGGGCGTGATTGATGGATTGTTGGCTGCAACCGCCGTTCAACATAATCTGACCCTGGCTACCCGCAATACCAGAGATGTCGCTGCAACCGGTGTGTCCTTATTCAATCCCTGGACGGACTAACAAGTTAGCGGGGCAGGTCTTGGGATCGTGAAGCTTCGCAACCAAGCATGTGGACCGAGGCTATCCCTTCATCGTTTTAGGCCGGGCTCGATTGGCCTTTACTAGGAGGATCCCAGGTCTCAAAGGCGAGACCTGGGGCACCCTTCGCGTGTCAAGTCTGAGGAGGTGTGGGGCTTTTCCGCAGCTTGGGCGCTTACCTGAATTGCTGCGGGACGATCGCATTCCCTTCTGATTAGCGGGGGGAAGGTGTTAGTTGAAGCAGCCGGCGGATTGCATCGATGTCGGGACGAAAGACTCGCGGATCCGTTATTGTTTCGTTTTGGCGCTCCCAGCCCAACAGCAGGGATTCTACAATTTCTTTGCCGTCCGGATCGCCAATGGCTTCCATAGGGGTGCGTCCGCCGAGCGCGGGAACTTTCTGGAAGATCCAATTCTCCACCTGCCGCTGGATTTCTGCCTGCATCTCCTCGGTGAATGCGGGGTCGGCAGCAGGTCGCTCAGAATTCGTTTGTGACCGGTTTGCGGTTTGTCTCTTCTCTGGCTTCAGAGTGGCTTCAGGACGTTGCGTCACCGTCCTCTGGTGCGTTACCAAAATTCCAAGACGCCGTTCGATTTCCTGGCGAATCTTTGCGGCCCGCTTCTCTGAATTCACGTCCACAACCAGGGACCGGCCGGAAATGCTTAACTGGCCGAGGAGAGTGTTCTCCCAGTCCTTATGGGTTCGATTTCCCTTTTTCTGCCATGGAAGCTCCACACTGAGCAGCGTACCGTCGCCGTCCAATTTCGCAAATTTCAGCAGCTCCTGCTTAGGGATTCCCCGGGCGAGCGGCGCCAGCGCCTCAAAGGCTGCGTGCGCCGATCCGACGCGAAAGGTCAGAGTGTGCAAGACGAACGGGTCCCCATCGGTGTTGGTCAGTCGCGGCGGTGTCCGTATGGCGTCCCGGACATTCAGATAAATGGTGCGAATATCCTCGCGATAACGGGTGAGGTCGGCCACCGTCAGCGCCCGATTCTGTTTTGCGCACTTCTTCTGCAATTTTTTACGAAGCCCGACGATCGCCGCCTTGTTGCCCGGCGGAATGCAAAGCGGAGCGAGTCTGCCGAGTGTCGTCACCTCAGGCAACTCGCATATCTGACCGTAGCCAATATCTCCTGGTTGCAACATCCGGGAGGCTGTGCGCTCGATAACCTCCACCTCCCCACCGATCAGGACATCGCGAAGCACCATGCTTTCACCAGGATTGCAGCGAACCACTTCGTAGAAGCTGAGCGGCTGGGTAATAGCCTGCTCCAGAATCAACTGCTCCAGTTCCGGTAGGCGGCTCCCGCTCTTCAATCGATAGGACCGTGCGATCAGGCCCGGGGTGGGAGGGCGCCGGCGCGAGCGTGGTTCCGGATCCCAATCGAACAAAAAATAGGGAAGAAATATCTGGCCTTCCGCTACATCTTCCTCGAGTGGGAGGGGGGAATCTTCCTGATTGAAATCCAGCCACGCGGCATCAAGGTCGCTCGCGAACCTTTGCCTGGCGAAGTTCAGCATCTCTTGTGCGAGCCTGCCCGATGCGTCACGCTGTTGTCTCCATGGGCTGTCATCCGAGGCAGAAGCAACCTTCAGGCAGCACTGCTTGTACTTTTTGCCACTGCCGCAGGGGCAGGGGTCATTGCGGCCTGTCTTCGGGTAGGGAGGAAGCGTCATGGGTGAAAAGCTATCGCAAAACTGACAAGGGGTTGCTCAAATTAAAGGGTGGAGGCGTTCACGCTCATTGGCGAGCCGTTTGCTGCTGGCGGACGGTGAGGATGATGCCATTTTCCTGGCACCAATCGCGGATAATTTCGCCGAATACATGGCGGCGAAATTGATTCCAGTCGTCCCACAGATTGTGGTTCGCTATCTGGTCCTTGAATCGGCGAAACGGGTGATTGCCCTGAACCGCTTTCAGAAGCGCAGTCCGGATGTGATCTCGTTTTACCTGTTGGCAGAACTCGTGCATGACGTTCCATTCGTTCAGGTCGAATCGATTCGGGAGCTCGAGATAGCGGTCTGTGGTCTCGATAAGGATCGCTAGTTTCGCCTCCTCCTTTTGCCAATCTGGAAGCGAAGCGATCGTGTCCGGTTCTGCTTCACCAAGCGAGAGCGATTCCTCCGAGATCAAAAATACTTCGCCCGTCTCGCGATCGAGGAATGGAAACAAGGAATCAGATTGCTCTTCCAGGGCGTCGATCAGGTCGTCGAGTACAGCTGAGGTTGGCATGGCGGGCCTCCCACGGTGCGGATAGAAACACTACTCTAGATAATTACAAGACCGGCTCTGTAGTTGTGTCAACCCCAGGGAAAAGTATCTCGGCGAAGGGCACGGCTTCATTCGTGACGGGGGGGACGTACCTCAGGCCTAAAGGCCGAATGATTTTGCTGGGTTTAGGTACGGGCTTTAAGCGCCTGCGTGAGAACGACCATCTCGGAATCGATTCCCGTAGAGCCTGCCCTGAGCTTGTCGAACGGGGACGGCTGAACTTAGCCCAAGACGCAGTCCTGGGTTGGCATACGCCATGGAAAAGTTCCGCAGGGACG